>Ga0209541_10018631_pt1 | contig 10031 bp, 10 predicted proteins | sample RifCSPlowO2_01_FD_184027 | JGI IMG/M metagenome (GOLD analysis project Ga0209541, IMG submission 184027) | Groundwater microbial communities from Rifle, Colorado - Rifle CSP2_plank lowO2_0.1 (SPAdes) (version 2) | ecosystem: Environmental > Aquatic > Deep subsurface > Groundwater | place...
GAGAATAGTTGCTTGCACAGTAAAAATATCTTTCGCTCTTTGTGTGCGGAGTGTTAGTGGTAAATAATCAAGATAAGTATCAAAATTCAGTTCAGCGTCCAGCGCAAATGGTAATTCTTTTGCCTGGCTAAGAACCTCAATTCCTAAAACTTCAAGCTCCACATCGCCGTTTAAAACTCCGGTATTTATATTTTTCTCCGGACGTTTGTTGACAATGCCGGTAATTTTAAGCACCCACTCCGGCCTGATTTCCTTTGCCTTTTCAATGACTTCTCCACGGCTCGGTAGTGCCACGCACTGCACAAGGCCCGTCATATCCCTCACATCAAAAAACACCATTTTCCCCTGGTCACGCCTCACGTCCACCCATCCGGCCACCACTACCTCTTTACCGACATTTTCCTTCAAATCTTTAATGTAAATTCTATTTTTCATGCCTTAGTATTTTATCACATTATAAAAATTATAAAAGCCGAGCGTTCCCTTCCGGTATTGCTCAGCTTTTATGAGAGTTTAATCAGGATCTCTCAACCTGTTGCCCGTCAGCACCGAGTCAATGTGACATCATGATCCAAAGGAATGTCTTCGCTGCCCCCGATCCTGTTCTCGATACCACGACATCGGTCTTTCGACCTTGGGCGGGTCGGAGATTTCGCAATCGAACCCTTCATGAACCCATCGCCCATTCCTGCGACGAAGGACGAATTGCGGATCACTGACCAGCCGAGTGTGTCCACACGGCAAAGTAGTGATTCGTAAAGGGACAGTCAACGACTTCCCTTTCCCCAAGACCGCCAGACCGAACCACGTCACAAATTCCATCCTACCCTCCAAGCTGATCGAGTTTCTAACCCTAATCATAAGTTGCTCTGCTTCTGAAAGCCTCCCCTCAACGACGGCGACCCGGACTTGCTCTAGCAAGCCCATGACTTGCGGAGTCAAATCCATGTCGCGCTCCTTTCAAAGAACAAATGTGTCGCCTCGGAACATCCGGGCGTACACGAAAGAACGAAGAACACCAGCCTTAGAGGGCTGGTGTTTGAGTTGTAGTTCGGTTTGAGAGATTTTTACAGCGCAAATATCAGCCTTCTAAGACTTTTCGTAAAGCTGAAAAAATAGAAACTATTTGCTTGTATGTTTTTATTCACGATAACAGTATAACCTATCCCCATAAAGAATGCAAGCTTTTTCTGGTAAGAAGCGACAGGGGGGTAGTCTTTACTGGTTATTGGCTAATTCGTACGAATAGGTAAATGGAGGAAAAGCTGAAAATTATTAAAGGATATCACGTATATGCTTGGCGATTTTTGGCAGAGGTTCAGCGACTGAATAAAACATAGATAGACTTTTTTGTTCTTTATCCGCAATCCCCGCGCCAAATAAAATAGCGAGGTGTTTAGATGTGGATTTAAATGACAGCTTCAAGTGTTCTGCGATATCGGTGACTGTCGCAGTCTTTTTATCCTTAAGATATTTCAAAATCTGCAGACGCCGGCGATTAGCTAGGGCTTTAAGTGTCTTTTCATATTCTTTCATATAAACAGCATAGCACTACTTTATCTATTTACCTATTCGTACGAATTAGAGAATAGAGAGGTTCGGGCTGACTTGTCGGATTCTAAATGTTCTATTTACCAATTTACCTATTCGTACGAATAAGCCAATAGAGAATTTAGGGCCTAAAGGCTCAATTCCCGCCATTTACCTGCCCGCCTCTGGGGAAAGCTGTTCATCATTCGCAAGAACGATTCTTGCTAGTCCGGTTCTTGCTATATTAATGCTTGTAAACCAATAATACTCTAAAAGTAAATTTTTAAAACCCATCTTTAAAATTAAATTCCGAGTCGGCTGGATCAATATTTAATTGCGGTTGTTCTTGCTCAATAGATTCTCCGGTCCTAGAAGGACGAGGAGACGGATCAACCAAGAAAGAATCTTTAGTAATATAGTTATTTCCCTTTAGTATTGTTAATTTACCTCGATACTGACCATTCTTGTCCCAAACATGACCATCCTCCACCCACCCTAAATAACTTCCGTTTGTCGAATAAAATACATTATTTTTAATAAATCCTATATATTCCCCAGATAATCTAAAAATGTACATTTTTTTATATATTTACATACTGTATGGGGGTCGCTAGACCCATACCTAATTGTATATTATTAATAAGTCTTTGGTAAATTGTAACTAAATCTTTACCGTGTAAAGAAAGGGTTCCTGTGGGTAATTGGGATACACTATTTAATACTAAATCGTTGTCATCTCTATATTTTGCCTTCATTATTCCAACAACTTTACCATTTTTATCAAAAATAGGGCCCCCACTATTCCCCGCGTTATTTGAGCCATCTACTAAATATAGTTTGTTTCCAAGTGGATCCGTAACTATTCCAGATACAATACCTTGATGGGTTGTAAATACATTTAGGCTTATTGGATATCCGCAAAAAAATACTGGCATCCCTTCATCGACCCTAGAAGAACTGGGTAATAATGGTTGTTTAGTATCATCATTAAATTTTAAAACTGCGATATCGTGTATTACATCCTGGCTTTCTATGGTCGCTTCAATCGCTAATGGGTTATCTGGAAATTTAATTTGCATTTTTGTGGCACCTACCACGACGTGATTACAAGTAACCAAATATCCTTTATTTTTGTAAACGAAGCCACTAGCTGGATAAAATACTTCTTGCCCTAAAGTATTCTTTTCACCAGTGAACTTCAAAACTAGGGCAACGCTCGGTTTAACTTTTTTTATTTGATTTGAATAATCCATTTTTCTGATATTAACACAAGATACCCATTTCTAGATCTTCTCTAGGGCTATGATTAATAAACACTCGATGCTAACCATTTTACTTTCCACTTTACTAAACTAAAGTGGATTGTTTCCTGTTTTTGAAAAATTGAACAATAAAATATATAATTGAAATAATAGAATATAAACCAGCAAAAAATAATGTTAAATCTTTCCCGTCAAAACTTATGATAGCACCATTGCCATCACCAGTTGCGTATGCAATCAAAATAGATATAAGTACATAAATTCCGCTAACTAACATCCACTTCTTATATTTTTTTTGATCTATAGACAAAGCAAATATACTGACTACAAAAAGGGCAACACACCAATAAAACAAATACCCAATAAACTGGGCTATATTGTAATCAAAAGATTCTTTTGTATAAGATGAATATCCTAAAAATACCCCCACCGACAAAACTAGCAACAATAAAGTTATGATTTTTTTCATATTAATTTATATTATCTAATAATTTATTCAACATATCAAGTAAAAGTTGCGCATCGGTTTTTGACAGCTTTTTGGGCTTTGGTTTTTTGGGGTCAGACTTTGCTAATTTCTTTTCTAGGAATTTTTTAAACTTTTCTGCTTTAAGTTCCGCCTTGTCTATTTTCCCCTTCTGTATCGCTTTTATTATACCATCAATACGCTTGTCAAAGGCTTTTATTTGTCCTTTGTTTAAATCAAGAGAATCAATAGTTGCTTTCATGATCTGCAGGTATGTAATGGGGTCAAAATCAGCATTAGGAGTAAGAGTAAAATCAGTTATTCCGTCTCCAGTAACATCAAGTGCAAGCTGTGGTAATCCGGTACCTGAATTTAATGTAATTTCCGCTTGAGTTTGCGTTGTTACGGGAATATCTACAAAGGATGATATATTTGAAGTTCCGTCTGGAAAAACCTTTTCTGATTCATATGTAAATGTTCCAACATCTGTACCTTGAAGTTTAACTTTTGACATTTGGTCTTCCAGAAGATTGATGTATTTTCCTTCTCCAAACTCAAGATATGAACTATTTAATATATTTTCTTCCGTATAACAAAATTCATTATCTAATGGACAAATTTTACCTGTGTGGTTACCGTCTACGTCGTAAGCATCTAATGTAACTGGGGAATGAATAGATAATCTTAAACGATTTGAATCATCTATCGGTTCTGTATTTTTTAAAATGGTGTCTAAAACAATCTCTTCTCCATTTATAATTGATTTGACAAGATTATTTAACCGATCAACTTCTAGTATATCTTTATGTTCTCTATTTAATCTTGTAATGGTATTGTAATTTTTGAAATCCACCCAATACTTCTCCGCATTTCCTAAAAAACTCATATAATGCGCACTCGGGGCGATAACTGTTTTGTCCCCATTTGACGTGAATCGAGGTCTTTCGTCCAACGTAAATGTACAGTTTAGTGATGTAGAACTTTCACATACTGGATAATATTCAAAGCTAGCAATAGTGTCCAGCCCCCATCCGGCAACTTCTATGACTCGTAAGTCAGTCGGGGGTACCCAGTTATCAATATTGTTATGTAAATTTTCTGCGTTGGAAAACAAATTTTGCGACAAATTTATAGGCAAATTTGTTTGGTTTATTGCCGGGTCTGTTCTACCCTCTCCGCCAAAGAGAAAACTTTTATATTCGTCATAAGAATCAACGGCACTGCCAAAAGCTTGAACGAGTTTTGTTGTTGCATTGGAGGGGATAGCAAAATCAATAAATGCAACAGGTGAAACGTTAACTCTATCTATGTATGCCCTGCTCGGCAAAAGCCCAAAAGCGCCGAGCATATTGCGCCCCAATTCCCGAGCATGAGTATTGTCCATCAGCCAGCCGCCTAAAATCTGCTGATTATATCCGTGTAGTATCGCTGGCACAGCGCTGGCTGTGCCTATCTCCGGCACAGCGACTAAAATAAGCACATCAACACTATCAATTAAATTATTTCTCCCGGCAACTTTGTCATCCTGCAGCTTTTTTAATAGAGCTTTTGATAAAAGTCCGCCATTGCTGTGAGCAATAATTGTCACTTTGCCGTTCTTTGATGCTGAACCAGTCAACGATTGCAAAGTACCAACTAGTGATACTGTATCATTCTGATATTTTGTTCCATTGTTTACAATATCTGCAACATCTTTCCGCCAATCATAAGCATAGGATTTCCACTCATTAATTTTTTCACTGGAAACCAAGTCATCCATCATATCGGAAAAACTTTTATAGATATTCTGCCCTGCCGGACCTGTCGGAAATGGTGTATTCGTTTCTTTTATAATATCTCTAGCATAAATATCTGCATTTTTACTAGTCCCATCAGGATTTAAATACAAAGCTTCCACATCATTATTACTATTGGGCTCCCAAAGCTGGTCTTCGGTGCCGTCCAGTCTTTGCTCATATAATCGGCTTGCCTCCAGCCCCGGCAGGAAAAGAACATTGGAAAAACAGTCAGTTACACACCCAACTGGCGGAGGCGGAATAAGCCCGCCGAGATAATCAAAGGAAATATAAAAAACCGTCCCAGTACCATCATTCTTTTGAAGATTATAAGCAAAGGTATGAGGAATAGCCCAATCAACAGGATATTGACTATTCCCAAAATGGTTTATATACCCGTCTATATGAGTAAAATAATATGGGAAGTCAGTAGCAGTGATAAAAGGATTACCACTTGGACAAAGAAAAGTTGTAGTTCCACTAAAAGAATCATTTCTAACGGTAATACCGTCTATATTCCACCAGGGCTCCCAATTAGGAAGATCGCTAGCTGGTATACCAGTAGGGCAGGTATAACCGAAGCTGTTGTTATTAGTAAAAAAACCTGAAGGAATGTTGGTTTGAAAGTTAGAAAAATCAGTCATAACACCTATAGCAAAAGTTTTTGGAGTAAAAGAAAAAACAACAAAAAAAATAGAGAGGACAAACAAAAGGCGCAAATGTTTAGTTTTGGACATTAACCCAAGTATATAACTTCACTTAAAATATTCAAATAATGTGTGGATAATGATTTTTAATAAACCTTTACGCCTACTTTTTCCCGCACTTCATCCATTTTTTTGGAAGCGACTTTTTTGGCTCTTTCGCCGCCTTCTTTTAAGATTTTGAGTGCCTTTGGAATATCTTTTTCAAATTCTTTTCTTTTTTCGCGAAGCGGAGCGATAAATTTCTCCAAATCCTCAATCAAGAGCTCTTTCAGTTCTTTATACTTACCCGCTTTGCTCTCATAAATAGGCAAAAGCTCCGAGGCAGGGCGGAGCAGATTGTGTATCGCGTAGACATTTTTAGGAATTCCTTCTCCGGAGTCTGTGATAATGCTCATCACGCACTTTTTTATTTCTTCATATGGGGCGAACAAGGGAATGGTATTGTTGTAACTCTTAGACATTTTGCGTCCATCGGTTCCTGGGATAACCGGAATTTCCGCAATTTTAGAAATAGGCAATGAAAATGTTTCCCCAAACGTGTTATTAAACTTTAGAGCTGTATCGCGCGCAATTTCTACATGTTGTTCTTGGTCTCTACCTGTCGGCACAAGATTGGTATCGTAAAGTAAAATATCTGCCGCCATCAGCATCGGATAATTAAATAAACCAGCATTTACCTCTTTACCTTTAGCTTTAGCATCTTTGTAGGCATGGGCCCGTTCAAGGTACGGCATTGTCGTAATAGTTTCAAAAATCCATGCAAGCTCGGTGTGTTCTGGTACATCCGACTGTTTAAATATAATAGATTTTTCAGGGTTAAGGCCGATTGCCAGGTAATCAATTACTATTTCAATGATGTTGTTTTTTAATGTTTGTTTGTCCCTAAATGAATTTAACGCATGGTAATCGGCAATAAAAAAATAAGAAGTATATTCATCTTGATAATCAACGATTCTCTTCATCAATCCGAAATAGTTCCCAATATGGGGTTTACCGGAAGGCTGAATGCCGGACAATAATACCTTTTTGGGCATGCTTATATATTATCATAGTTCTCCACATTTTAATAACATTTTACGCACTTTTTGATTTTGACAATTTTTTCATTATGCTAGAATGGCTCTATGGTCCGACCAGAGTCGGACTCCGACAAAGGTCGGAGCAAAAACAACATGCAAAAAAACATTAAAAACAATAGGCAAAACCTCCGCATCCCCCCGCAAAGCATTGAGTCGGAAATGGCCGTCCTGGGCTCCATCATGCTTCGCAAAGACGCGATGCATGAAGTGGAAGATATGGTAAATCCGGAATCTTTTTATGTGGAGAAACATAAGAAAATTTTTCAGGCGATGTTGGACCTGTCTTTAAAAAATGAACCGATAGACATGCTCTCACTCTCTACCAAGCTGGCAGAGAAAAAAACTCTTGAGCAGGTCGGAGGCAACGCTTATCTAGCGGAGATAGTAAATGTCGTCCCGTCCTCTACCAACGTCAAGCACTACGCCGATATTGTGCAAAAAAAATATGTCTTGCGAAGTTTAATTGAAGCGGCAGACTATGTATCAGAGCTCGCTTTTGAAGAAGGCGACGACCATATGGAGGACATTTTGGACATGGCGGAAAAAAAAGTATTTAGTGTCGTCTCCTCGCCGAAGAATCAAAAATATGTGCATTTGAAAGATGCTCTGCCGGAAGCTTACGAGCGCTTGGAAAAACTTCATGAAAATAAAGGAATGCTGCGCGGACTTCCGACCGGTTTCCGGGATTTGGATACCATTCTCTCCGGCTTGCAAAAGGCCGACCTGGTAATACTCGCGGCTAGACCTTCCATGGGTAAGACGACGCTGGCGCTTGATATCGCCCGCATGACATCAGTAGTGCATGAGAAATCAGTGGTGATATTTTCTCTGGAAATGTCTTCACAACAGCTGGTGGACAGGATGCTCTCGGCCGAGAGCCGAGTCAATGCTTGGAATTTGCGCACGGGGCGTTTGTCCTCCGACCGCGAGTTCTCCCAGCTTCGGGATTCGCTGGATAAATTAGCCAAAGCGCAGATTTATATTGATGACCAGCCGGGAAATTCCATTGTTCGGATGAAAGCTCTCTCCCGCAGGCTCAAAGCGGAAAAGGGGCTTGACCTCATCGTCGTGGACTATTTACAACTTATGACAACTTCTAAAAATTACGATTCAATGGTAAATCAAGTAACGGAAATTTCAAGATCGCTGAAGAGTCTGGCAAAAGAACTGAATGTCCCGGTTCTGGCCCTTTCTCAGCTTTCCCGCGCGGTAGAGTCAAGAGGCGGCAAGCCAAGGCTTTCGGATTTGCGCGATTCGGGGTCTATAGAGCAAGACGCGGATGTGGTGATGTTCATTCATCGGGAAGATAAAGGAAAAGATGAATCGGAAAAGACAAACATTGCTGAAATTTTGATTGAAAAGCACCGCAATGGACCGGTGGGAAAAATTGAGCTCTATTTTGATGAAAAAACCACGACCTTCTTAAACCTTGAAAAAAGCAATATCAGCGAATTCGCTCCGTCAAAAGTAAAAGGAGACTTGGATGAATTTTAAAACACAAAGGCATGGATATTATAGATAAGTTAGCTGAAATTTTTAAAGAATTTCCCGGTATTGGAGAGAGGCAAGCCAGACGCTTTGTTTACTTTTTGATGTCTAGAAATGGAAGCTATGCTGATAATTTATCTGGCCTTATTTTAGATTTAAAAAAAGAAACAGCGCAATGTAAAGAATGTTTTAGATTTTTTATTGTAAATAAAGGAAAAGAAAAAATTTGCGACTTGTGCGCAAGCACGAATATAGACTCCTCTACCTTGATGGTCATTGAGAAAGACTCTGATTTAGAAAGCGTAAAAAAGAGCAGAGTTTATAACGGCAAATATTTTATTTTGGGCGGGCTTGTGCCTATTGTGGAAAAAAATACCAAAAACAAAGTCCGGATTGAAGAGTTAAAAGAAAAAATCTCAAACAATAAAGAATTGAAAGAAGTAATACTGGCTTTCTCTTTGAGCCCGCAGGGCGACCATACTGATTCATATGTACGAACGCAAATTAAAGATATTGCCAATAAAAACGATAAGCAACAAAATATCAAAATCTCTTCCCTGGGTAAGGGCCTCTCCACCGGCACCGAATTGGAATATTCCGACAACGACACTCTCAAAAATGCATTAAAAAATAGGCAGTAAAAAAACTTTTTGAAATAAATTTTTAAGGGGTTTGGCGAGCGACGGCGAGCCAATTTCAGGATTTTTTAAGCTTCAAAAAATCCGTACCGGCTAAAATTTCGATTTCAAAAAGTTTAAGCTATTGAGAGTATTTTTACTTTGAAAAACGGCTGGCGGTGGCCGGCTCGGCGCAGGTAGCGAGACTTTTGCTTATATTTTATTACGAGAATTTTTCTGGCACGGCCGATTTCTACAATTTCAGCGTCCACTTTCGCCCCCTTGATATAAGGCGTGCCGATGGTAGTGTTTTTGCCATCATCCACGAGCAAGACTTTATCAAAAAAAAGTTTGTCTCCCTTTTTATATTCCCCTTTTATTTTCTCAACAGAAACAAGACCCCCTTCGGAGACTTTATATTGCTTCCCACCTGTGAATATAACCGCAAATTCTTCTTTGTCCGCCTTATTCATATGGAGCTTATATTATATGATATTTCCCAAAAAGGCAAGCATTTGATATACTATCATTATGCAAACAAAAGTTATTGAAAAGTATTTTTTCTTCGGCCTCTTGCTCGCCACTCTCCTTTTCACTTTCCTGATTTTCCGACCTTTTTGGGTGGTGCTGGTGCTTGGAGTTTCTTTTTCCATTGTGCTCTATCCGATATATGAATGGTTGAACAAAATGCGTTTGCCTAATTGGCTCTCCGCATTTTTTACCGTGTGCCTGTTTATTGTCGTAGTTTGCGGCCCGCTTTTAGGCATCGGCGCGGTAGTTTTTAATCAGAGCCAGGACGTTTATCGCCAGGTGATATACAATGGTAATGCTGAACCGTTCTTGAATTTGATAGAAGATAAAGTGAATAAAGTTTTGCCTGAAGTGATGGCTTTTGATATCAATGAAAAAACAGCAGATTTTATTTCTTATGTATCCCGCAATATAGCAAACATCTTCAGCACTACAGTTTCCGCTTTCTTTTCGTTCATATTGATGCTTTTGATTATTTTTTATTTTTTGAAAGACGGCATAAAATGGAAAAAGGCCATGATGGTATTAAGTCCCCTCGGAGACAAAGATGATGAAAAAATAATCGCTAGGCTGGCA
>Ga0209541_10018632_pt1 | contig 10031 bp, 15 predicted proteins | sample RifCSPlowO2_01_FD_184027 | JGI IMG/M metagenome (GOLD analysis project Ga0209541, IMG submission 184027) | Groundwater microbial communities from Rifle, Colorado - Rifle CSP2_plank lowO2_0.1 (SPAdes) (version 2) | ecosystem: Environmental > Aquatic > Deep subsurface > Groundwater | place...
AACTGTCTGAACTATTAGAAATATTGCAAAAAGAGTTATTGAAATTCTGACTGTTCTTTGTATTTTATGGTGTTCTTCCTGAAAATGGAATGAATTGTCTTTTATTGAATTAGAGGTTTTAATCTGGTTTGACATTTTATATCATAGCAATAAGATTATTTAAGGATTGTGGATTGAACAGTATCAACCCTTTGTAACAAAACTTTATCTTCCACCACCCCTTATCCTTTAATTTTGTGAGCTCACAATAATTTTATGAAAAGATTTTGGGGAGTAAGATTTGTTATTATTAATTAACTGGGTAATAAATAAATCTCGTCGGAGATACTATTGAAGATTTATGAGAACTATGCTAAAATAGATTTTTCTCTAAATAATTTTTTTATAAAATCTATTTTTTCTTCAATCTCTAAGTTCATTTCTTTATCAGTTAAACCAGGATTTATATTGCTAATGTGCATATCAGAGTCTTTTTCCTCTTTTCCTTTGCTATCTGATATATCATCTATTCCTACTCCATAACGCATTCGTTTAAATTCCATTTTGATTTGTTAAGAATTCTGTACATTAAATTAAATATAATGCCATAGCCAAGTATATTCACTATAGATTATATAAGGCATACTTATATATAAATATTGTGTAATTATTTTGTAGTTAATACAAATTAGAATTAGCTTGTTAAAAAGAGATAAAGTGCTGTTCCAATGTATGCATAAGAAATAATTTTTAATAATTCTTCAGAGACGCATCTTGGAAAATCATAAGAATTCATTTGGCTTAGAGAGCCATAGCCCTCTCTATTGCAGTTCTTTCTGTTAAATTGATATTGTTCAAAAATTATTCCTCCTGGAAGAAAAGGGATTGCTGAAGATGCTATTTCTTTTAGCGATATACTCGGAATATCTGGAATTATCGGAGACTGATAAGGATTGATTTCTTTTTCTAAATTCATTTGTTGAAAAAAGAATTAAAGTTTTTAAGGATTGTTGTGAAATCCACAATACGAAATGGAATAAAGTTGTTTGGTTCTTTTGTTGAAATATTTTTAATTCAATTTAATCTATATAAATATTATCGTGTTGAATACTTTTGATTTATCCCCAAACCCAAATAGAATAAAAGTATTTGATTATTAAACTCAAACTTTAAGAGAATTTATAAATTATAATCCTTTTGGATTATAATGAGATATTTAGTAAAAACCTTGCCTTCATTAAGGGATAGAATAATCCAGAGGTTATCTTTAAATGATCAGAATAGATTTGATAATCTTGTTAAACAAATAGAAAATAACCCTTATGTCGGAGATTCTTTGCAGATAAAATTTTTTAGAGAAAAAAGATTTGACGGGAAAAGAGTATATTTTATAATATTTGAGGATTTAAAGGCGGTTTTAGTTGTAGCAATTAGTGATAAGAGAACTCAGCAAAAAACTATTGATTTCATAAGAAACAATCTAAATAATTACAGAGAATTATTAAAAGAAATCTTATATAAACAAGATTAATTTAAGTCAACTATTTTTCCTTGTCTTAAGTCTTCTAATCCCATTTCAAGTTGTTCTTCTATACTTGGTAGAGATTCTTCTTCAGGCAGTCTTTCTTTTATTATGCTGATGTCTGTTAGTATCTGATTTAGCTTTTCTAATATTTCCTTATTTGTTATCTGTTCCATTGTAAAATAATAATGTGTTGAGAGGTTATAAGGTTTTTGGTGGAAAAATTCTCTCGAACATGAATGAAATAAAGGTGTTCGATTACACAGAGAATCGGGTTTTTTAATTGGAATTTTTATTGAAGTTTATTTTATACTTTATTTATTAAACTTTTAATATCCTTTCTAATTAAAAGATAAACTCTGTCATTAAACCTTTCTAAAAGGCTATTAACCCTGTTTATATTATCAAGTTCTCTATCAATATCTCTAATAAATCGCTTATTTAATGCATTTCTGTTTAAAACTATCTTGTTAATTTGTGAAGGTTGTAATAAACCCCTGTCCATTTTGTCGTGATGTGTGGGGCATAGAAAAACAAGATTTGAGATATGATTTTCAAAGTTCCTAAAATGTTTGCTCAATCTTTTATATTTCCTGAAAAAACTTCTTTTAAGAATATGACAATCCTGTGTTCTTTTTTCTTTACATAAAAGGCACTTCTTTTTCTGTTTGTAAGTTTTAAAGAATGATGTCTTTCCTTCGGCTTTCTTATCCATATTCATAACAGAGTTTTCACAAATGCCTGATTTGTCGATTATATTTTGTCCTATCTGCTTCAATTCTTTTGGTTTGAATTTATTATATTCAAGTGAATTTAAGATTGTATTTAGAGTTTTATAAAGATTTATCTGTCTGTCATCTAAATCTTCAAGTTTTTTTAATAATACTATTGAAAAACAAGAATGAAGTTTAGCATCTGAAAAGTCTTCTCTTTCAGGATTTTTTATTCTCATATAGACCACCTTTTTTTAAATCTTTTCCTCATCTTTAAATTGTGTGTTTCACAATTTTTGAGTTTTGCTTTTGTAATTTTTTTAAATCTCTGTCTGTATTTTTGTTTAATTTACCTACATCCTCAAATGTTTTTTCTAATGCTTTAAAAAATAGTTCTATTTGTTTCCAAAATCCCATTTTATTTTATCGCCTCTTTTAAATTTTAAAATCAATCCCAAAAGGATTATAACTTTTCCTCGCAGTTCTTTTCTTCTTTGCTCTTGGTTTTTTAGTCGTAGGTTTAGCAAAATATTTTTTCTTCCACCATTCAATAGATTTAGTCCTCATAGCCTTATTGCAAGATTTACAAATAGGGCGAAGGTTATTAATATGATTTTCCCCACCTCTTGAAACTGCTCTATTGTGTCCTATTTCAAATTCTGTAAAATGTATTGGCTTAATCCTGCAACAATAACACTTCCCCTGTGTTTTATTGCCCATATATTTAACCCAGACAATATCTCTTAATGCCTTTCCTATTGGTTTTCTTTTATTTTTTAAACTTACTTTTGTATTCCCAACAATATTAAAATTTTTAGGCAAATCAAATATTCCCTTTTTACCTGACATCTCTTTTTTTATCATTTGATTATCTTTTTTCATTATATCTGATAATTCGTTTCTCATTTTAACACCCTTTTTATAAGACTTATAGTCTTAACAACTTTTTAAATCTGTCTATTTCCGATAAAAGAATTAGTGTTCTATGTATGATTGAACACTTATGTTTTATCCCCTGAGCCAAGCTCGGCATCCCACTCGCAGTTATTCTTCCAAAAAATTTTCTCTGCTCGTGAAGTCCCTCGGTCGAACTTATGAATTCATAGTTTGGTTATCATCTCGACATCTGGCTATAGAGAAGTTAATGCCCTCTTTTTTCCTTCGACTCTTGCGAGGGCATTTATCCCCCGAGCCAGAGTCGAACTGGCTTCAAGCGGTCTACAGCCGCCTGTAATAACCGTTATACTACCGGGGGTTAGAATAGTGAGAAAACTTTGGTATTTAAAGTTTTTTAGCCGGGAAAATGTCTAGATTTACAAACATTTTAATATAATCTTTTAATAACTTGACATGCTTAGTTATACTATGATAAGAATTGCAAATCCTCTGGAAGAAGAATTAAATGGAAATGATGAACTAAGATTATTAGAGAGCGCTCGAGCTAAAAAAAATAGAAATGTTCCTAAAGATTACAATGCTTTTGAATCTCTTCAGCGAAAAAAGACAGGTTACGAGGAAAGTCCTTATCACGACGATATAAGAACAGGAATTCAGGCTCTTGTATCTATTGCCAATGTAACTGCTTTAGGAAAAGGATTAGCTTATTATTATCATTTTATAAAAGCTAATCATGAAAATATATTGAATTTTTCTAATAATTGGGGCGATGATATTTATAGATTATTGCAGTATAGTGTTCCTTTTGTTTCTGCTGTCTTGATTGGATATTCAACTTTCTATGCTGGAAAATTAGCCGGCAAAGCATTTGACAAAGCTGCTAAAGCAGATTTTAAAAGAAAACAGAAGAAGTCAAAAAGAAAATCTAAATTTCTTTTGGTTCATTAATAAAAAAACTTCTGTTTGAGGTTGCATATTTTATTTTGCCTTCTCTTTCATAAGTTACTCTTGCTTCTGGAAGTTCGAATCTGCCGACGACTCCAATCTTTGAATAAATTATATAGGTCATTATTCTTTCTTCGTCTTTGCTAAGAGCCTGAATATTGTATTCAATTCTTTTATTTGGAATATCAATTCTGTTAGGAGGTATTGCTCCGAATTTTTCATAGATTTTCACTAATGGAGGAAGCTTGTCGAATATAGTTATCTTTTCCAAGAACTTTTTAGCTTTTATTATCAAGGTTACTTTTAACGCAAACTGCCCGCCTCTTGTTTTTACAAAATTTACTTTTTTTCTTAATATTAAATCTGTTTCAACTGATCTTTTTATAAAATAAATTGCAAGTATGATTAATATAATAATCATAATTGGGAACCACCAATTTGTTTTTATAACAACATTGAGCTCTTCGTTGGGAATTAGTTCTTTTTTCCATGTATAGACTCTTGCAAATCCCTGAGTTTTCGTCTCAGTCGGGTTTATATTTACTGTTGTAAAAATGTAGGACAAAAGATTTTTTCTTGCGGTTATTTCAACCTGTTTTTTTACATTGCCGACATTTTTCTTTGTTATTTCTGTTCTTAGTATTATTATCCCTTCTGTTGATTCTGTAGTTTCAATATTTTCCTGTTCTAAAAATCTTACAATATTTTCCTGTTCAACTGTTTTTCCCTCCACTAAAATTTTTGTGTTCACCAAATAATTTCCTGCATTTAATGTGTTTGCTTTTTCTTTGTTTATCGGGATTTCTATTTCTTTTATTGTCAGTGGTTTGAATGATAAAGTATCTTCATAATCGAAAAATGCTGATGTTGCCTGAATTTTTACATTGGGTATTTCTATCTGTGCATTGTTTTTGATTGAGATTACTGCTTTATCTGAACCTGGATTGATGTTTTTTGTGGTTACATCAAAAAGAGTATCTAAAGTAAGTATATTTATGTTTAAGGTTCCTATTTGTATTTCATTTTCAGAATTTTTTATTTTGTATTCAAATGGATAAGTGCCTCGGTTTGGATTTGATTCTTGAGGCATAACTTCAATTGTTATTGTTTTTGATTGTTCTGAATTTATTTTTATAGGGGTTTCAGGGGTTATGTCCACACCTACTAAAGAATATATTTCAAAAGAATCAGTCTCATTTAAATTCCTTATTGTAAGATTAAAGACTGCAGGTTTGTCAAGGTCAATAATTGCAGTATTTGATATTGGTTTTACAGATATGTCCAAGTTAATTGCAGAAGTTAGACTGATTAGTAGGACGATTAGTATAAGTGACCCTGTTATTACTCTTTTTTTCATTGTTATCTTACTATCTTGATTGAATTTCCTATATAAATATATTGCGTTGTAAATATATAATTTAGAGTATTATAATAATTGAGCGGGGGGCTATTTGTCAGCAAAATTATTGTGAGAATTTGGTGATTTAACCCTAGCAAATTTGATTCTACAAAGATTAAGCAAGGGCAAATTGTTTATAATCATTGGAAATATTTGGCAAGTATCTCCGTGAGACTTTATTACTATCCAGTCAATTAATACTCTAACAAATCTTATTTTTCCAAACCTCCCCATAAAATTATTATGAGCTCACAAAATTAAAGGATAAATGGTGGTGGAAGATAAATTTTTGTTACAAAGGTTTATAACTATCAGAGATACTGTTGGGCAAAGAAAAACATTTAAATAACCAAGTTCCTTATTTAGAATGTAAAAAGAGTGTATTAATATGTCAGAAAAAGATACAATATTCAAGGGGAAAATTAAGCAAAGAGGACTTTATGATTTTAAAGATTTTTATGAGTTTTTTTATGATTATTTGATGGATGAGAATTATGATGTTTTTGAGAGAAAATATGTTGAAAAAGTTTCAGGTGATTCAAAAGATGTGGAGATTCAGTGGGAGTGCATAAAAGAAATTTCAGATTATTTCAGATTTGTTATTGTTTTTGATTGGCTGATTCTTGGAATGAAAAAAGTTAAGATTAAAAGAGAAGACAGGGAAATTACAATGGATACTGGCTTGCTTGAGATTAAATTTAAAGCATTGCTTGTAAAAGATTATGAGAACCGATGGGAAAATCATCCTGCTTGGAAATTTCTCCGCGGGATTTATGACAGATATATTATCAGGACAAGAATTGAAGATTATCAAGAAAGACTTTTAGAAGAAGTTAACGAGGCTATTGCACAGGCAAAAGCGCTTTTGGCAATTGAGACAAAAAGAGAAACAAGGAAATATACTGAGGTTTAAGTCTCTATCTTTTGCTAGAATTATGAACTATTATTTTATTTCAATGCAATTTTCACAAAGCAATTTCCCTTCGTATTCTCTGACAAGGTCAAATCTTTCGCACTGTTCGCAGATTCCTTCTTTTAGTACGTTTCCAATTTCATGCTTTTCATATCCTTGTCTTGCAAGTTCAAATAATTCAGGCTGTATTTTCAAGATGTCTTTTAATGTCAGATAGCCGATTATTTTCTTTTGCACAGTTACAGGAAGTCTTCTTTTTCTTTTTTTTGACATTAATTTAACAGCGTCGAGAATATCTGCTGAAGGGCGGATTGTTGTTATTTTTCTTGTGCATATATCAATTGCTTTTATATCTGAAAGATCTGCCTGCTTGCTTAATGCCCACATAATATCTTTCTCAGTTAAGATTCCTTTTAACCTGTCTTCTTCTTTTAAAATTAAACTTCCTATTCTTTTTTTAACCATGATATCAACAGCGTTTAGAACAGAAATATTTGGTCTTGCAGATACAAAGTTCCTAACCATAACATCACCAACCTTAATGCCGGATTTTAAGGTGTTTTTCATACTTTTTAGAGTAAGTTGATGTTTTTATAATTTGTTGTCCGAATGATATTACTCTTTAATATATATTCTTCAGTATATATGTTGATTTTTATTAATGTTTAAAAGTTGATATAATGTTTTTATAAGATGAGCAATGACAGACAACCAATATTTATCCTGCCTGAAAGCACAGAAAGGATAATGGGAAAAAATGCACAGAGAAATAATATTTTAGCTGCAAAGCTAGTTGCAGAGGCTGTTAAGACAACCTTGGGACCAAAAGGCATGGATAAAATGCTTGTTGATTCTGTTGGAGATATTACTATAACTAATGATGGAGTTACAATTCTTGAGAAAATGGATATTGAGCATCCTGCTGCTAAAATGATGGTTGAGATATCAAAAACTCAGGAAGATGAAGTTGGCGACGGGACAACTACTGCAGTTATGCTCGCAGGAAAGTTGCTGGAAAATGCAGAAAAATTATTAGACATGAAAATTCATCCAACTGTCATTACTAAAGGATATAGTTTAGCTGCTGAAAAGTCCAAAGAATTTTTAGAAGAATTGAGCATTGATTTTGATGACAGGGAAGATGTTTTAAAGCATATTGTAATGACTGCAATGACTGGCAAGGGCGCTGAGAGAGTCAAGGAAAAATTTGCAGACATAATTGTCGAGGCTGTTAAAACTGTCCAGGACAACAGGAATGTTGATTTGAATAATATAAAAATTGTTAAAAACAAGTCAAATGGCGTCGAAGATACAGAACTGATTAAAGGAGTTGTTATTGACAAAGAAAGAGTCAGCATTGACATGCCTGTTAAAATTAATCATGCGAGGATTGCTTTGATTTCTGATGCTTTGGAAATGAAAAATCCTGAAGGAGATGCAAAGATTTCTGTTTCTTCGCCGTCGCAATTGCAGGAATTTATGGACAGAGAAGAGAGAGTCTTGAGAGATATGGTTGAGAAAATTAAATTTAGCGGCGCTAATGTTATTTTTTGCCAGAAAGGAATTGATGATGTTGTGCAATATTATCTTGCCAAAGAAAAAATTTATGCTTCAAGAAGAGTTGCAAAATCTGACATGGAAAATTTGGCTAGAGCAACAGGCGGTAGAATTGTCAGCAGTTTAAATGAACTTACTGATGAAGAGCTTGGACATGCTGATATTGTCGAGGAGGTTAAGCATGGTGATGAAGCAATGACTTACGTACGAGGCTGTAAAAATCCAAAAGCCTTGAGCATTTTAATTCACGGCGGTTCTGAACATGTTATTGATGAAATGGAAAGAGCAATAAAAGATGGTTTAGGAGATGTTGCTGCTGTTATCAGGGACAAGAAAATCGTTGCTGGGGCAGGTGCAATTGAAGTTGAATTATCCAAACGCCTTAGGGAGTTCAGCAATTCCTTGTCAGGACGAGAACAATTGGCTGTTCAGGAATTTGCAAATGCTCTTGAATATGTGCCTTTGACTTTGGCTGAAAATGCAGGGCTTGATCCCATTGATATTTTAACAGAATTAAAATCAAGGCATGACAATGGAGAAATAAATGCAGGAATAAATATTTTTACAAACAGAGTTGAAGACGCTTTAAGCAAGGGAATAATTGAGCCTGCAAAAATAAAAAGGCAGGCAATTTCATCTGCATCTGAAGTTGCAATAATGATTCTTCGTATTGATGATGTTTTGGCGTCGAAATCGTCGTCGGGAAGTGGAATGCCTCGTGGCGGGATGCCTCAAGGAATGGGCGGGTATGAGGGGATGGAGTAGAAGAGATTGAAAAATTTTATAAAGTGCGGTTATTAATTATAATGAGATGGAATTAAAAGAGGTTGAAAAGTTTCTAAAAGAATTAAATCAAGATAATATATCTTTTGATCCCCATTTTTATAAGAGAAGCGGAGACAGGCCTATAAATGAGAGCATGATTAGGAGTTTTCTTTCTAATTTTGAAAAACTAGAAAAAATAGAGTCTGGAAAAGAAAAAGGGAGCAGATTTAAAGTCTGGTTTAAAATGAGCAGAAAATATTCTTTGGTTATAATTATTGAAATTAATCCTCCAAAAGATTTAAAAGTTATAAGCGCTTGGAATAGTGATAGAAAATGGCAAGACAAATTAAAACAATAGATTATGATTCTAACAACGATATATTTTTTATATCTGATGGCGAGAAAGTAAAAGCTTCGTTAGATATTGGAGATTTTGTTTTGGATGTTAATCATGATAATCTTATTTGTGGTATTGAGATAATGGATGCAAGTGAAAATTTAGGAATTAGCAAAGAAAATTTAAACAGCGTCAAGAATATAAAAATGTCTGTTACATATAAAACAAATAATGTTTATGTCTTGCTTGTAATGACCTTCAAGGAAAAAGGCAAAGAGGTTAATGTTCCTATTCCTTTAACTCTTGATTTAGGACATAAAGTTCCAAGGAAAGAGCTGTTAGTGTATAATTAATTTATCGACGATGTTTTGAGCTTTTCGGATAGAGGGTTCTGCGAGGGGGAGATGGTGGTGAGGATGGGAGGAGGGGGATGGAATAGGAATTTTACCATAATATTTAATTAGTTCTTTTATTTTAAATTTTAATGAAATATATTTTTTTAGATGAAAGTGGAGAACTTGGTTTTAAAGATTCTTCAAGTAAATATTTTGTTATAACATTATTATCTTGTGATGGGGGGGAGATTTATTCTTTAAGAAGAATAATAAAAAGAGTTAGAGGAAAGCTTATTAAGAAGAAAATCAAAAAATATCCTGAATTAAAAGGAAACAATAGTTCAGATAAAATAAGAGTAGAAATCTTGCAAAGGTTTGCAAAAACAAATTCGGAAATTTTTGTTATTATTTTAGAAAAGACAAAAGTTTATGAATATTTGAAAGATAAAAAGAATAAACTTTATAATTATCTCTCTAACTTAATTTTAAACGAGTGTTCATTTGACAATCCTTCTATTTGTTTAGTTGTTGACAAATCTAAAACAAATCGTTCATTGAGGGAAGATTTTAATAAACCGAAAGATATCTCCATCTTTTAAGATGGAGCAGTTCCTCGCTTAAGCGAGGATATTTATTTCTCTATGGATTATAAAAAGTGAGTTTGATTTA
>Ga0209541_10018635_pt1 | contig 10030 bp, 14 predicted proteins | sample RifCSPlowO2_01_FD_184027 | JGI IMG/M metagenome (GOLD analysis project Ga0209541, IMG submission 184027) | Groundwater microbial communities from Rifle, Colorado - Rifle CSP2_plank lowO2_0.1 (SPAdes) (version 2) | ecosystem: Environmental > Aquatic > Deep subsurface > Groundwater | place...
CCGTCTTGTCCGTCTTTGCGAACCGAAGGTGAAGCAATCCACATTTTGTAACTCAAAGTAAAAAACACAAAAACAAAACGTCGCGACCTAGCGGTCGCGACGTGTGATCATTTACTTAGCATAAAATCGATATATTCCTCTCGAGGGGCAGGAAGGATTATTGAATGGTTTATTTCCATACGATGAGAGACTTTAAACATTTGAAGACGACTCTTTTCTTTTTCTAAATATTCTGAAAATGAAAATTCCCGCAATTTTTCTTGTTGAAATTCTTTGTCTTTTTTTGCCAGCCTTTCCATTTCGCTGGGAATCATTTTGTCAAAACAACAATGGACGAACAAAACAAAATCGTGTTTTTGGGGCGGTTTAATCCCAATTTCGATTTGCAAATATTTTACCCATAAAGAATCAATCATTTTGTAATAGATTGCTCTACAATGGAGAAAATCTTCTGAAACAGCTTTGCGCTCTTCGTTGAGAGCAGAGGCTATTCCGTATGCCAAAAGCATATCAACTCCAACATTGGTTATTCCGATCACCGCGGTTATTTTTTGTCGGATCTCGGGATCAATTTGGTCCAATGCTTTTTTTTCGACAATTTTTACAAAATGAGGGTATGCTTTTAACCTAAGCGAATCAAGGGTGACTCTTTTTGTTGGTTCCTCTGTTTTCACTGTCGCTGTTTCGCCCATATTCTCTCCCTTCAAAAATTAAATGATCATGTACTCGGCCTTTTTTGATTCTATGACAAAGTAAATAAAAAAACAACCATACCGCTTAGGTTCTGGGTTGTTTTTAAATTTAAAATTTAAAATTTAAAATTCTTAAAAAATAAAATGTAGGATGTCAAACATCATACATTTTATTTTTTAAGTGAGTCTCTGATCTCTCGCAACAAAACAATTTCTTCTGCCGGTTCTTCTGGCTTTTCTTCTTGTTTTGTTTCTTCTTTTCTCTTGAAACGATTTATTTGTTTGATAACAAAAAAGATAGCAAAAGCAATTATTACAAAATCAATCACTGTGTTTAAAAATATTCCATAATTTAGTGTTATTGTTTCTGTGGTTTCTGTGGCACTTTTTAATGTAAAGACAAGATTAGAAAAATCTACTCCACCAGTGATGACTCCGATAGGGGGCATTATTATGTCTGCCACAAATGAACTGACTATTTTTCCAAAAGCAGTACCAATAACGATACCAACTGCCATATCTACAACATTGCCTTTGATAGCAAATTCTTTAAATTCTTTGATTATTTCCATAATGTTTAGGGTTTAGTTAAATTATTTTCTAATTCTATTCCTACTTCTAATTCTAATTCTAATTTATATATTAACAAACCCCTCGCTTTTGGCGAGGGGCTTTATACCTTGAATATAATCTTGTGTATTTATTTGTTCCACTCCATTTCTTTTTTTGGTGAAGGGAAATCAAGAACTTTTACTTCTTTTGCACGCGGTTCGCCAACTTCGGCTTTGTGTTTTTCAAAGTGTTCTCTGTGACATTCTGGGCAAACAATGGCAAAGAGATCTGACGAAAAATCTACCTTTCCTTCTCTCATCGGTAAATAATTTTGTTCTACCGGTTTGGAACAAATCTGGCAAGTTTTCTTGCCGTTTTTGTATCTCACTATGGGGTGAATGCACATTTTTCTTCTGCAACAACGACAATGCATAATTTCTCCTTATGTTGATAGGGAAAATATTTCTTCTTGGGCGACGGCGCCCTGTCTTATTATTTCTACTTTGTCTCTGACTACAGTGACAAGAGTTGAAGGTTTCCCATTTTGCATTATTCCACCGCACAAATAAAAATCTGGTTGCATTTCGGGATCTTTGTACACAAATTGCTCGCGGGCTTGTTCCACGGAAAGGGAAGAGATTCCTCCTCTTGGGTTGGCGCTGGAAGTAGTGATAGGACTATCCAGGCGCGCAACGATTTCCGCAGAAATTTTGTTGTTTGGAATTCGGATACCCAACATGCCAGTATTGGCCGACAACATAGATATGGTTTGAGGAACAAATTTTTTCATTGGCAAAATCATCGTAATTGCCCCAGGCATAAATTTTTGAAAAATTTTTTCTGCTAGTTTTGAAAATTTTACATACCTTTCCGCCATTTCCAAATCGGATACAGCGATTGATATGGGTTTGTTAAAACGTTCCTTTATTTGGCACAGTCTTAATATTCCTTCTATGTTGGTTGCATCAGCACCCAACCCGTAAACCGTATCAGTAGGGTAAACAATTACTCCACCTTTTTTTAAAGTCCTGACCGCACTTTTTATATCCTTGTCGTGTTTGTACATCTTTCCTCCTTGTTTGTTTGAAAGATTGTAAAAATTATTTTCAAGTTTAAACAGTTCTGAGATAGATTAAATAATATTAAGAAAAAATAAGCAAGAGACGAAGGAGTAAGGAGAAAGGAGAAAGGTGTAATGTGTAAGGTGTGAGGAGTAAGGAGAGAGGTGTAAGGTGTGAGGTGTAAGGTGTGAGGGGTAAGGAGAGAGGTGTAAGGGGTAAGGGGTAAGTAGGATTTATAGACCTGCCTCTTTTCTGAAAGAAAAGCAACGACACGGCAGGCAGGCTTTACAAACTTTACAAACTTTATGAACTTCAGGGACTTTATAGACTTTATGGACTTTCGACTTTATACTTATATATATGCCTAATTTAACAAAAAGTCTAAAATACTTGCTTGCTGTAAATATCGCCGGTATTTTGCTTTTTACCTATTTATTTCTAGCGAGAGAAAATTATGAATTTATTATTTATATCGCTGTTATTGTTTTCTTTCTGTTACTGATTTTGTTTTCTCACGAAAGGGTCAATTATCCAGAAGGAATCCTGTGGGGTCTCACAGCTTGGTCTTTTTTGCATATGGCAGGTGGGGGATTGTATTGGCAAGGTACAAAATTTTACGAATTGATGCTGTTTCCAATAGTGGGCGAGCCATACAATATTTTTAAATATGATCAGTTTGTTCACATCGTTGGTTTCTGGGTGGCGACACTGCTTGCGTATTATTTGATCAAACCACTAATGAGAGACGACTCTGTTAAAAAGTTTTCTTTTGGTCTTATCATAGTGATGGCAGGATTGGGATTTGGTGCTTTGAACGAGATTGTAGAATTTGGAGCAACAGTAGTTATTCCCGAAACAGGTGTCGGGGGATACACAAACACTGCTCTTGATTTGGTTTCTGATTTGATGGGGGCGGTGGGGGCAATGGTGTATTTGAGAGTGCGAAGTATTAAGTAGTAAGTAGTAAGTGACGAATTTCTGAAAGAAATTCGTCTTTGCGAGCACTTTGAATTTCGCAAAATTCAAAGCAGTACCATGAAGCAACTTGCCTGCCGGCAGGCAGGGGTGGGATTCGAACGGAACTTTTAAAAAACAAACTGCTTTGTTTTTTAAAAGTCCGTGGCTTTGGGGTGAATATCAACAGATCACGAAAAAACATTATGAGCAAGACTTGCATTAAATGTGTGCTTTGTTATAATTTTATATAAATGAAAATGTCTCCAAAGAATATAAATAAAAAACCAAAAGTAGTCAGTTTATTTTCTGGCTGTGGCGGTCTTGATTTAGGTTTTATTAATGCTGGTTTTGAGGTGATTTGGGCGAATGATTTTTTTCCTGAAGCCGTTGAAACTTATAAAAAAAATATTGGTGATCACATAGTCTTGGGCGACATAACGAAAATAAAAAGCTCTCAGATTCCTAATGATTTTGATATCCTCCTAGGCGGATTTCCTTGTCAGGGTTTTTCTGTAGCAAATGTAAATAGAAGTATGAAGGACGAGAGGAATTTTTTATATAGAGAAATGCACAGAATTATAAAAGATAAAAATCCGAGATTTTTTTTAGCAGAAAATGTAAAAGGTATTTTATCTATGGAAGGAGGAAAGGTTATTGAAATGATAATTAATGATTTTAGGCAATTAGGATATATTGTTGATTATAAACTGGTTAATTCTGCTGATTACGGAGTTCCTCAGCAAAGAGAGAGGGTCTTGATAATAGGAAATAGGATTGAAAAAGAAAACAAATTTCCAGAACAGACTCACGGAACAAAAGAAAATCCTCATGTAAAAACGAAAGATGTAATCGGGCATTTGAAAGATCTTTGGATAAGTAATAATCCTCAAAATCATCAAGGTAAAATTATTTACAATCATATTGCAAGAGTAAATGTACAAGATAAATTTTGGGGTCGAAAATATAATGTAAACCAACATGATGTTTGCGATTATTTAAAAGAATGGAGAAATAAGGCAGGTGTGTCGACTAAAAAAATAGATGAAATTTTTGGCTATGCACATACTGCGGGGCATTGGTTTAGAAAAGATAACAATTCTGGAAGTATTCCAAATCAGGATGATTGGTGGAAGTTAAAAAAGATTTTAGGATTTGATGATAAATTTGATAAATTAGTTACAGAAATGGAATTAAAGGATATTAGATTTGAACAATCTCTAAGAATTAATAATTGGAATAGGCCAAGTGATACTATTACAGCTACAGGTCCAGAGATTCACCCAAATAAAAAAAGAAGAATGTCTGTTAGAGAATGCGCAATTATTCAAACTTTTCCAGACGATTTTGTTTTTTATGGAAGCTTGGGAAATATGTATAAGCAAATAGGAAACGCTGTTCCAGTTTTGCTTGCCGAAAAAGTGGCAAGAGAGATCAAAAAAATGTTATAGTAAAACTAATATGAAAAGTATTGATATAGAAAAATTGGAATCAAAGTATTTAGAAAAATTCTATCATTTTTTGAAATTTGCTGAGGATGAAATGCTTGAGGGCTTTGACACAAAAGAAAAAATAAAAAATGATTGGTTCGATAAATATAAGACAGGTATTTCAGATTTTGCTGTTGGTGCAGAGAGAATCGTCTATGCTTTATTTAATGGAAAAGGAATCGGTCAGCCAAATTCTTCTCCTGTTGGGTCAGATTTATTTTTTGAAGTAGAAGATGCTTATATACACATAGATCTTAAGACTGTCAAAGCTTCGTTAAAAGGGAAAACTAACATCGGTGATTATTTAAATGACATCTTTGTCGGAAATAATCAAAATAGTTACAATGGTAAAATTGATGTCGGAAGAATTGAAAAGATTTATGACAAAGCTAATCTTCCTCACTTTTATAATTTACCTAATGGAAAGAAAAAAGTTTGTCTAACATATTTTGTAACTATTTTGTATGATGAAGACTCTTTAAGTATTTTAAATATTAATTTGTTGTGTATGCCAAACGGTGCTTTGTTTGGTGAATATGGTAAAGGTGTTTTGAAAGCTGGTAAAGTTCAGACAGGCTTGTCTAAAAAAGAAAGAAAAACTCATTGTAAAAGTGTTCGTTACAAATGGTCAGACAATTTGGATTTTAAACTTTTAGAAAATAAAAAAAGAATAAAGATCGTCTATTTTGATAAGGGAATGGATAAAAAATATTTGGAAAAATTAAGTTTAATTGATGATTTGTATAAGAATCAATAATTTCTTGATATTTTATAGTAAAATAAATTTACACTTTTTAAAAAAATAGAAATATATGAAAAAAGATAATATTTCAAAAAATCAGCATGTGGTTCCTCGTGAAAACGGTTGGGCGGTAAAGCGCGCAGGATCTACTCGTGATACAAAAGTTTTTCAAACTCAGTTTGATGCAAAAAAATTTGCAACGGATATAGCAAAAAATAATAAATCAGAAGTTTTTATTCATTCTGAAAGTGGGAGAATCAGGGAACGTAATTCTTTTGGTAATGATTCACACCCTCCAAAGGGCTAATAAGTATAATGAAGGAAACGGTGATAAAAATCTGGGTTGATGAATCAACAGAAATAGACGGAAATTATATGCTCGTGGGGTATTTGATTACAGACGCATATGAAAATGAATGTCACTTTTTTAGAGAATTAACCGAGGCCAGAATTAAAAATAAATGTTTTACCACTCTCCATGGAAATAGAATATCTGAAAAAGATAGGGAATTTAAACTGTTTGACGATTGGTTAAATATATTTAATAAGTATAATCAAGGTGTTTATTTTCATGTTTTTTTGTATAAGCGTGATGAAAAAATGATTTCAAAAGGAAAGACATTTGAACATTATTTTGCAAAACAATCTGTTTTTTCTTTGTCTCAAAAGATGAAAGGCAACGATCTTTTTGATAAACATGTTGCAAATATGTTTAAAAATGTTTCAACTATTTTTGTATTATTTGATAATAGGGGAGATCATTTTGCAAAAATTATTTCAAAAAATTGTGGCAATAAAGACATCTCAAGAATTTCAAAATTGGAAGAAATATATTCTACCGAGATTACTAAACAAATAGAAAAAGAAACAGGTAAAAGTTCTAAGACTAAAGATCTAACGGTAAGATTTTCTTTTGTTTCGGACGAGTGTTTCGATGGAATCCAGTTTACTGATTGTCTTTTGTATGCAGTGAGACAAAAAATTGGAGAGAAAAATTCTAATCATTTTGTAAAAGTTTTTGATAAATATTTTCTTGAACCTCTTGATAAAAATGTTCAATCTATTGGTTTTCAAGAGATATATAAGTGGGACAAGAAATTTAATTTTTTTAAAGCTTATGAAAAATAAACATAAACAAAAAGACAATTTTCAAGCAAAAGAAATGAAAATTGATTATTATAAAATATACGTATTAGCTTATAATAATGCTGTAGATTTAGTCGCTGAGGCTCGTTTGCTCTTTGAACATAAATATTTTTCTCGTGCATACACATTAGCTTTCACTGCCCTAGAAGAAATATCAAAATCACAATTTGCGGCAGATGTTTTTACAAATTTCTCAAAAGAGGAAGATTTTTTAAATTTTTACAGGAATCATGCAGATAAGATTATGCGAATTAGATGGGTTCATTATGATGCTAATTCTTACCCACATAATATTATTTGGATTGGTCCGAATAGGGATGATGTAGAGAAAATTGGAGCAAGTAAACCATTTTTAAAAAAAAGAAATAATTCTTTTTATGTTGGAATTGAAAATGACAAAATTATTTTGCCTAAAAATGAAATATCTGAAAAAGATGCTAAAGAAATAATTCATACAGTGGATATAGCTTTTCAACGAATATGCGAAATAACTGAGTGTTACGGACATAATATTGGCACAAAAGGATTTATGAAATAATTATGAAAACCTACAAAGATTTATCCCAAGAACAAGAATTAGCGTATGTGCTATGGCTACGTTTTTTAGAGGATTCAGTTAATAATGCTCTTATTCAGGCAAGGAGATGGAATAAAACAAAACAGGGTTGGGATTTGGAAATGTTTTTTGTAGCAGTTTCATCTATTGACGATGCTGTTATCGCGGTAAACAGATTTCTAAATCTTGGAGAGGAATATGTTAATGAATCTGAATTAAAGGCTCTTTTTAAAGGATTAAGAAAGAAAATTAAAGATTATCATATTAAAGATATAAGAAATGATTTGGTTCATCGAGAACGAGTGTCTAAACAGCAAGATAATAAAAGAAAATCACTTCCAAAAAGATCTATTTTAGTTTTGGGCGGGTATAATTTCACTACTGATGAATACGAATTTAATATTTATAAAATCAAAGTGTCAGAATTTTTTAGTGTTATTCGAAATTTTAGAAAAGATATAAAAAAAATTTTGAATAAAAAATTGCAAATTTATTATCAAGTAGAAGAAATTAAAGATTATGAAAGTATGATCCCTTTTACTTTTTTGCACGGATTTGAGAAAACAAAGTCGAACACGCGTAGGCAAAGTCTTCTAAAAACATTAAACAAAAAGCAAAGCGGTTTAATAAAAAATAAAATATGAACGAACTCATTGAACAAATAAAAACGATTATGACTGATGTTGCCACTGGCAAGGCAAATATTCAGGACACCAATGACGAATACAAGCGAATATTTCAAGAGCTTGACGATCTTTTTGTTGCCAATAATATGAAAAATCCAAATGATTTTTCTGATCTTTGGGAATTTTATAATTATTGGAAGAAGCGCGGAATGAAAACTTATGCTGATCGTCGCTCGTATATCATAAAACTTTATAAAAACATCAAACCAAAAAAGCCAATTGCAAAATCAGGAGCATATAATTTCGTTAATCCAGAAAGGATAAAAGAATTAAAGGCGTTAAAAAATGCTGACTTCGATATTTCTAAGCTCGTCCGATTTTGCGAAGAATTAAACATAGCTTTTTCTTGCGAGTGTTATTTATCAACAGCAATGTTGGTTCGCGCAATGGCAGATCACATCCCTCCAATTTTTGAGAAGAATATTTTTACAGAGGTGACTAATAATCACGGAAGTAAAAGTTTTAAGGATTCAATGAAAAATTTGGATAATTCGTCGCGCAAAATATCCGATTCTCATTTACATACGCAGATTAGAAAAAAGGAAGTTTTGCCAAATTCTAATCAGGTAGATTTTTCAAATGATCTTGATGTTTTACTAGCTGAAATTTATCGAATTTTGAAATAATATCTTATGAATAGTGATTTGATTACAATTCTTGGCTTCGTGATTGGAATACTTGGTTTAGTTGCAACTTTAGTCGGAACATATTTTACTTATATTTCATTCATAAATCCGATAACTCGATTTAGAAAATATTTGAAAAATCCTGAAAATTGGGAAAAATTTCAGGGCATAGAAAATCATCTTTCATTTTATCGCCACAAAAAATATCCAAATTTTCAGATCGTTATTGATTGGGATAAGGAATTAGTGAAAAATTTTCATGAAGAATGGATAAATAACATCCTCTATCCCGATAAAACAAACAATGCTTCGTATTATGTTAAATTAGAAGCAAACGCAATGTTGTTGGATAAGGAATTATTTGTTTCTTTAGACGGACATCGATATTTTGTGCCTGCGCCAAAAGTTTTGAGCGTAAAAAATGACGAGAGAGAATTTTACTATGATAAACAACAAATTCAGTTAGCAAAGATTGTCGGAATACATCATTTTGAAAAAGACATTTACGAATTTGCGAAAGAGTGTAAAAAGCCTATCTTGATTAAAGAATAGTCCCGCCGTCCCGCCGAAAAGTTTTGGGGGCGAAGCCAAAGCATGAGGATAAAAAGGAATTAGTTCACGAGAATTTTGTCAGAATGTTTTCGAGATCATTCTTTTTAAATTATATTAACAGACAATCAAAAAGCTCTCGTATGAGAGCTTTTTTGGTTATTCAAATTTAATTTGAAAACTGTACATCCCCATAGAACAAAGACCTTGGATTTCTTCACCTGCTTTTTGTGGAGGTACTTCTATCTCTGTTACAGCAGTAGGGGGGAGATTTTTTTGATAATTTAAATCTGGAATAACAAGAGCCGAAGAACAATCGAAAGTACTCTTTGTCTCTACTTTTATTATCGTTGGCATATCTGCTTTTGCGATTGTCATTTGGGGAAAATATCCGCCTCTTGCATCAATGGTGATTATTTGTTTTCCGTCTACAACACTGACATTGCTTTTTACTTCTTTTATTTCTTCTTTTTTTGTGTCGTCTGAAATACCCTCTTTTTTATTTTGAGAGTACACAAAAGACGCTCCGATCAAGACGACTACTATTAAGATTGCGATTGTATTTGTTTTCATTTTTATAGGGTATAGGACTTAGGGGACAGGGTATAGGGTGTAAATTGTGAGAATAAATTTTTGCGAAGCAAAAATTTATTCTATTCCCTAAACGCTATTCCCTAAACCCTAAATTTAAATATTAAATACCGGCGGAATTATTCCAATTGCTGTAAATGCTCCTAATAAACTGAGTATTCCAAAGAAAATCACTACCAATCCCGCTGTCTTAAAGAATACACCAGATTGAGCTTTTTTGTGAATACCGAGAGAGCTGAAACTGAGCAATGCCAAAACAGGAAGAGTACCAAGGGCAAAAGAAAACATTATCAATGCTCCTGTTAGAAAACTGCCTGTGGTCAAAGTATAAATTTGCATTGATTGGGTAAATCCGCAAGGCAAAAAGAAAGTCGCTATTCCTACC
>Ga0209541_10018638_pt1 | contig 10028 bp, 2 predicted proteins | sample RifCSPlowO2_01_FD_184027 | JGI IMG/M metagenome (GOLD analysis project Ga0209541, IMG submission 184027) | Groundwater microbial communities from Rifle, Colorado - Rifle CSP2_plank lowO2_0.1 (SPAdes) (version 2) | ecosystem: Environmental > Aquatic > Deep subsurface > Groundwater | place: Rifle...
GGCGAAGTAAGGCTTTTGGAACACGCCAACGCCTTTGCCGTATTTGCCCGCGAGGGAGAATTTCATCCAACCACGGGTGTTTTGCGCGTTGAGAATAAAGATGGAGAAATTTTGGAAGAGTATAAGGAAGAAAAATCCAAGGTTTTAGAAACAGAGGTCGCCCGTCAAATCACAAGCATTCTCTCTGACAATTCGGCACGATCCTTTATCTTTGGAGAAAATAATTCATTAACGCTTAAAGATCGCGCCGTTGCGGCAAAAACTGGCACAACCAACGACTATCGCGACGCATGGACACTCGGATACACGCCATCGCTTGTAACGGGAGTATGGGTGGGAAATAATGATTTTTCAGCAATGAAAAGGGGCGCTGACGGATCGGTTGTTGCCGCGCCCATCTGGAACGCGTACATGTCGGCCGCGCTCGCAAACACCCCTGTTGAAAATTTTATCCAGCCCGAACCAAACACCCTTAATAACCCAGTCCTCAATGGTTCTATGAAAGAAGGCATCAAAACAAAGGTTGATAAAATTTCAGGAAAACTCGCGACAGAATACACGCCTGCGGATTTCATTGAAGAAAGAACTTTCCGCGTGCTTCACTCTATTCTCTACTATATAAGTAAAGACGACCCTCGGGGCGACCCTACGAAAGACCCTGCCGCGGATCCGCAGTATGAAATATGGGAATCTGCGATACAAGACTGGGGCAAACGAAATAATATTATTTCCGAAGAACCTCCAACCGAATACGACGATATCCATACGCCTGAAAACCAACCCACCGTGGCAATATTTTCTCCGCAAAATAACGCCGCGATAGATTCTCGAAATATTTTTATAGATACAAAAGCATATTCCCCGAGAGGCATCCAAAGAATGGAATACTATCTTGGCGGCAAGCTTATTGGAGAAAAATATTTTGAACCGTATTCGCTCTCCGTATTGCTGGACAACAATGATATTCCCAACGGCTCAACTACTTTGCGCGTATCGGCCTATGATGAGGTGGGGAGCGTCAAACAGGCATTTGTGGATGTCGTTCTCAACCTTCCAGAAATATCTCCGGGCGCGGTGTTTGAATATCCAAAAGATGGAAAAATTCTTAATAAAAATTCTTTCCCTCTCAATATCGCCCTTAATATTTCCAGGCCACAAAACATCGACACCGTTAATGTGTACGCTGATATTTTGGGCCAAGCGCGGCAATTAATCGGCTCTACTCGGCAGGTTTCTGACATCGCCTTGATTGTTCCGTGGACCCAGTATCCTGGACCGGGAATTTTTGGATTGTATTTTACCGTGTTAAATAAAGACGGTTATATGTATCAAGGAGAAAAAGTGCTTATTGAAATGCAATAGCTCATAAAAATCCTCCCGATAGTTATCGAGAGGATTTTTTTTCTTATTATTTCCTTCCAAAAGGAATCTGGATAATATCTTCATTAAAAGCTCCTGTGCCAAGTTTTCTCATAATTTCATACGCGGCCTCTCCATTCTTGAGATAATGCCGCTTGCCATCTTTGATGTTCACATACCACGCCTCTCCGTGCCTATCAACCTGCAAGAGAATTTTTCCTTTCATCCTTTGGATAAGCGCCTTGTCTCCTATTTTATTGGAACCGGCTTCGGGTATGCGCTCAAGGTCTGTCGTGCGAATGCCTTCGCCCAATAATCTCATAATGGTGTAGGCTGCTTCGCCGTCCCGCAAATAATAACGCTTAAGATCTTTCGTATGAATGTACCACGCCTCTCCATGCCTTTTCACCTGTAAAAGAATTTTTCCCCTCACTCCATTGAGATACGCCTTGCTGGGTTTTTTCTTGGAAGGAGGATTGATGGGATCATATCCATTTTTCACTTCAATGTCATCAGTATATCCGTCGTCGTCAGTATCAATTTTTTTGGGATCCGTGCCAAGCCTGTCTTCTTCAATATCGGTAAGCGTATCTCCGTCGGTATCAACAAAACCAATAATGACCGTGGGAATAGAGGTTACGCCCGAAATTGGTGTTGCAAAAACCAATGCCGCTTTTGAATAATTTGGCACCCTATCAAGCGTATAGGCTGAATAGTAGTAAAGGGTTCCATTTTTTAAGGCTGTGTCTGTAAACTCTTCTCCCTTTCCTTGATAGACGATAGCTCCATCAACGGCAGATAAAGATGGACCCCCTTCTTTTTTAACTATAAGCGTCCTTGCCCAGTCACTCGAATATGAAGGATTTTTCCATTGCAAGGTAATCTGCTTATCCGCTCCCCTGGCTACAAAATCTATAATCTGCGGGGGCGCAGTCGTGTCTGTCGGGGCATAGTAACCTCCTCCACCGCCGCCTCCGCCACCCGAAGATGCGGGCGCTTGAGCCGGAGGCGTATCTGATGGCGGCGTTTCTGGAGCAGTGCACGATGATGTAATAGATATATTGGCATCCAAAGCATCAATGGCCAAGCGTGTTGTATGCGATACATTATGAGCTTCCACGTATATTCTCACGGTATCAGAAGCTATATTAGTGGGTACAGTCCAGCTATATGATGTTATGGATGACTGTCCGGCATCTTGCATAAAAAACCAGTTGCCAAAAACAGGTGTTGTAACTCCTCCGTCCGTAGTTACGTAGAGCGCCGCATGATCGGCATTTTCAATGGTCCATGATATGTTCATGGCCGATCCATGCGTAAAACATTGCCCGGCGCTAGGAGTTACCAAAATAACTCTTGGATCCGGAGGTGGCGGGTTTCCCGGAGACTGGGCAGTGGTTACTGCTACAACATTCGAAAGAACTGAAATGTTTCCCGCTTCATCAATAACACGAATAGCTATGGTGTATTCCGTGGCCGAGCTCAACCCCACTAGGCTGAAACTTTCACCTAATCCCGTGGTTTTGGGCGCAGGCTCTCCCGTTACTTGCGTGGCGTTCGACCACGTGGAATCAGTTATTGGTGTTGTTGAATATCGGATATCATACGATGCCGCCGTACCGCTTGAGCCATCATCCCCTGTGGCAGTCCACGAAAGATCGACTGACGTTTCCGTAATATTTGATGAAGCAATATTTGTTATGGCCGCGGGCGCCGTGGTATCGGCAACTTGGGCTGTTTGCGTCGAAAACGTCTGATTGGTGCTGACCGACTCGTTTCCAGACGCGTCTTTTGACCTTACGCGATAATTATATGTGGTTCCGGCTGAAAGGCCACCAAGTGAAACAGAGTGCGAGGTTACAAGAGATGGATCAAGAATGCTTGAGCTTCCATACGCCGCAGTAAGACCGTAATCAAGATGTGATGTCGAAAATTCGTCGGTCGTCCAGCTTATAGTTGCTTGAGTTTGCGTTAAACCGGAAGAAGAAACATTGCTAATGGTGGGCGCCGTGACATCTTGAGGCGCTTGCAAAGTATACGACCCATTAATAACGGATGAGAGGACATCGCTTCCTGATGACGTAACATTAGTATCAACCGTAGACCCTTGCGTGAAATCAAAAGTAACTTGCGCCTGACCCGAGGTCTTGGCTTTGAATCGAATAGTTACAAGCGTGGCATTGGAGGTGTTAGTGTAGAAAGTGCCTGGGCTTACGAGCTGTGAAAAGGCAATTTTTCCTTGCACCGCGTCAACGCTATTGACCGCGGTATTGGGCATAAGAGTTCCCGGCGCAATCTGAACTCCGGCGCTTCCTGAATTCTCGTCTTGAACCTCAAGCAGTGAAGGATCATAATTCAGACGATAAATATCAACAGCATCTATAAAAGCGTCTTCGGTATTGAGCAAAATATTAACACTCAATATTTCTCCTATAGTAATATTTCCACTTTGAGGAGACAAAGTAAGGGTGGCCGCGGAGGTAAAACCCGCAGACACCATAAAAAATCCAAGAATAAAAAAAGAGCCTAAAATACAAAAAAGAATACTTTTTCTCATAGTGTAGAAATATTTATAAATATCAATTTTCACAGGTATTATACCTTAATCCCTCGTCTTATTCCAATTTCTATTTAGGAAAAAATACCTAAAATCCATATTCTCTTCTTAATGAGATTGCGTAAAAAAAATTATTCTTCGATAGCATACTGACCATTCATTACACCCGAAAGTATATCAGTGCCAGCGGACGTAATATTGGCGTCTCGCGTTGCTTCTTGAGGAGTAAAATCAAAATGCAAATCACTCGTGCCGGACTTCTTGGCTATGAAATGTATTCGCGCCAATGTTTGGCCAGAAATATTCTGAAACTTAGACCCTCCGCTTACAATTTGAGAAAATATTATCGCGCCCTTTTTCACATCAACGCTATTTGCTACGGTCAATGGCATAAGACTGCCTGTTTCAATTTGAACGCCGGGCATATTGCTATCACTGTCTTGGACTTCAAGAATTTGCGGATCGTAAGAAAGATACCGGATATCAACGCCATCTATGAAATTATTATCAGTATTTATTACTATATCAATAATAAATGTATCCCCAACATTCCATGATCCGCTATAAGGAATAACCCCCATTACAACCTGATCCGAAAAAACAACTGTATTCTCTTCAGAAAGTTCATCCAACGGCACGGCCATATTTTCTTTTTCATTTTCTATTATTATATCAGAATTCTGTTGTGGCGCTTTAAAATTACTTTTTTTCAAAGCCACACTTATTAAATATGCCAAGGCTCCGATACAGAAAACGGCTATTACGCTGATAAAAATTATATTTTCTTTCTTCATAATTGTATTATATTACGTCTAATCCCCCGTCTTATTCCAGTTCCTATTGAGGATGCTGAAGTCAAGAGAGTTGACGATGCCATCTCCATTGATGTCCATAATAGCATCAGAGTTAAACCACTTGGCGTTCATAAGGGAGTAATCTATGGTATTTATAATATTATCATCGTTAAAGTCTCCTGCGGGCAAGAGTGGAAGTTCTATCGTGGTATTGGAATCTGGATTGATGCGTAGGCGTTTTTTAAGGTATCCACTGATGGAGATGACTACGTCGTATTCTTGTTTGGGCAAAACTATAGTGGAGGGAAGAAGTATTTTTCCAGTAACGGGGTCTGGCTTTGCCGTAAGCTCTGCCACCTTAGCTCCTGTGATCGTATGATAAAAAGCCATAGTGAAATCTCGTATGGGTATAATGGTTCTTCCTTCAAGCTTGATGGTAAAGGAGATGTTGATGAGATTTGTGGAGCTCGTAGAGCAGGACTGGCTTTCTGCTGGCTTATTCGTGCTCACGCCGCAGTTATTAGTGTCTGTGCAGGTACGCGTCTGGAAACTGTTGGTGCAGGCGGAGTAGGCGGTGCAGGTCCAGATGGGGATGCAGGTGGACGATTGCTGAAGTGGCACATTAAAAGTATCAATAACCGCTCCAGCGCGATTCAAAAAAGTGAAAGTGGCTTTTGTTAGATCTGTTTCGCCCATAAGCGCGCCGTAATCGGAATTATATCGCAGTTGACTGCTTGTGAGCGGCGTTCCAAATGGATACAGGCTTTTTCCTCCTGTTCCAATTACTACATAGATAAGGCCATTCACATTCAGTCGCTCATAGGTATGATCATGCCCCGAAAGCACAAGATCTGCTCCCCAGTCTTTAAATGGCCACTGCAACGCCGGCGTCGAGCCGTGTGTCGTTGCCGAAGAATATGGCGAGTGATGGAAATAGACAATCTGAAGCCGGGATGCAGAATTTGCCAATTTGTCTTTTAACCAAAGCGCTTGGCGCGATGTGCTGGTTATCCCATCAGGTTCACCTGAATCGCTATCAATAGCAAAAAAATGAATAGGGCCCTTTACGAAATCATAATAGCGTTCATTGCCAGGGAGTGCGAAGTAGTTAAGATAGGGTGTTGCTCCGAGTGAACCCCAATCATGATTTCCAAGGCTTGGGAAAAATTTATTAGATGTGGCTCCCGCTCCAAAAATTCCGTTATAAGGAAAAATATAATCATGATAATACTGACCGATATTTGCATCAATACTGGAAGCGCCTCCATTATCATAATTATTATCCCCTGTAGTAATAATAAAATCGGGATTTGAGCTTTTCACTAAGTCTGCTACGTCGCGCTCGGGCGCTCCCGCCCATCCATAGTCGCCGATTATGGCAAATCGCGCGCCGTTTGATGATACGCTCTGCGCGACACGAAAAATTATATTGTAATCAGTCAACATTACATTTCCCGCCGTATCAAGGCAACGCACATAATAAACATAGGACGCCCCATTAACAAGTCCGGCAATGTTTGCGCTGTGGCTCGTTGGAGTGATCGGTGTAAAATTGCCAGTCATCAGGGCAAAGCCCGTATTCGAAGTGGTGACGTATCTGCATACGGAAGATTCGGATGTTGCCACTGTAAGAGTGGTTGATTGCGTTCCCGCAGATAAAACTCCAGACGGAGAAGAGTTGAGAATAACGGGTGCTGCGGTATCCACGGGAGCCGCGCCATTATCATAGGCCGACTGCGCGATCTTCCAAAAATCACCGGTTTCGCTTGCTACCACAAAATCATAGCTTCCATTCACAAAACCGATGGCCTCTCCTTGATTATTGCTAAACTGAATTCTCCACTGATTTGTTGGGGCTGTAAAAAAATCGTTTATTGACGCCGATCCGGATGCGCGCTCAATAATCCAGTGATAATCGGCTCCGTCATTAATAAACGCGAGCCTTCTTCCATCTCGAGAAATATCCGCCCCTGTTATCCAGTTATTATTGTTTTTAAATTCCCCGACAAATTCTAAAGTAACGGTTCTTGAGGCATTTATCTCGGGGAATCGATATACTCGCGCGTTGGCTGGCCTTTTCTGAACAATATGGGGAATATTTTGCCAGATAAAAACTCCTTCGGAATCTTTTTTCCCGTCGGGAAAAACGAATCTAAATGTTGTTGCCGTCGCACTATTGGCGCTTCCAGAAGGATTCGGTTCCGGCACTCTATACAAGATATAGTCCGCACGAGTTTGGGCGTTATCTCCGACATCAGCAATCCAAATATTATTATTTTCATCTAATGCAATATCTTCCCAGTCAATATTACTTGATCCGGTAACAGCAAATGACTTCACGAGTCTGCCGGCGCTATTTACCGCGTAAATACTGGCTGGATTTCCGGAATCGCCAATCATCCAATAAATGCCCGGATATACTCGCGACGCAACAAGACCGGATGACTCGGCCACGGTGTGGGCGCCAAGTCGCACTAGCGATGGGCTGGTAATAATTTTTTCTGAAAAAGCGGGCGGGGGCGTGGACGGCGTGCCCACCGCGGTGTTCATGTCGGAAGCGATCTCGGCGGCGGATAACGAGCGGCTGTAGACGCGCACGTCGTCGAGACGGCCGATGAAATACTCGCCCCAGTTAACGTTGCCGCCAATAGTGAGCGGGTTTTGGGAGATACGGATGGCGCCCGTCTGCGCGCGGCTGGCAACATCAACGCCGTTGATGTACAAACGCTGTGTTGCGCCGTCGTAGGTGCCGGCAACATGAACCCATGCGTTGGTTGCCAGAGTGGCTGGCCCGAAGAGTTCGCGCCAATCTCCAACAATCCATGCTTGCGTGCCGGGCATATTATTTAACGAGCTTGTGTACAGGTCGTAGTCAGCCGCGCCCTTCATCGCCACCGTCCGCCAACCAATAACATTCGTCGGGTAGGCCCATGCGGAAAGAGTAAAAGCGGTGGCAAGCTCAAGCTTTGGCGTACTGGCGACGTTAACGCGATCATTGACGCCATCAAAATTCAATGCGCCGCCGTTTTTACCCGTAGCGATCCATGTCGGTCCAGCTAAGGCGCCAACGTGGCCGTTGCCGGAGTTATCGGTAGCGGTCGTTCCACTGCCCTCGTTAAAACCATAGGAGGCGACGAGGCCACTGCCAGTAGGTGGCGGTGTAGCCACCGTACAGCTCTGACTCTCAGCGGGCTTATTTGTGCTAACACCGCAGTTATTAGTGTCTATACAGGTTTGTGTTTGTATACCATTCGAGCACACTCCAAAGCCCGTGCACGACCAGTTGGGGGTGCACGTTGGCGTCGGAGTGGCTTGAACCGTGAAGCTGACGCTGGCGGACGCCCCCGCGTTGGTCAATGCCGTATGATCAGCCTTAGCCAGATAGACGCGAATGGTGTGACTGCCCGCGGCGACGTTGGTAAAGGTATGCGAACCGTCAAAGGCAATACCCCGAACTTCGGGCAGCGCGTCGAGCTGGGTGTGCAGGTGGTCGGCCTGGGTACGGTCGCCGGACGTGGCGAAATTCACCGTCACGCTGGAGCCGGTGATGGTCGCGCCAGCGCTTGGACTGGTAATCGCGATGGTGGGCGCCAACACGGGTGGCGGCGTCGCGCCGCTCAAGGCGCAGGCGTAGCCTTCAATACCGGCGCGCGTAGTCGTGCAGGGCGCAACCGCTCCGGCCAAAGCCACGCCGTACTTCGTCCATGCCTGTTGGTTCGTCAAACCGGCCTCGGGCGAGCCGACGATATTACCCGAACTCGCGGGCATGATGAACGCCGGGTTCTGCTCGGTGTAGTAGACGGCGAAGTTGTCGCCCGGCACTTGGTTAAAATCGTAGACCACCATGCTGTCGAGGGCAACGTAATTGGATACATCCCGAGCGACCACTTGACGGTACAGGTGGTACTGCTCGCTGACCGGGCCGACGCTGCTGAACGCAAATTTGCAGTTGCGTACCACCAGCTGCGACGGCGTGCGGGCGCCAGCGCCGCCGCTGTTGTGCCACGGCGTATAGGTTGCGATGTTGACCTTATTTTTAAAGAAACAGCCGCCGCCAGTGCCCTCGATTGTGGTCACGCCCACCTCTCCGGCAAACGAGGTGATGAAGGGCTTTAATATACCCGTGGTGACGCCCTGAATATCGGGGTTGAGAATGCGGCTGTTGATCTGGTAGTAATCGGCAAAGTACATGCCGACGTTGCCCGGCCGTGTTTCGTCGCCGCGGATGACCGGGTGATCCCATGTGAGGCCTTGAACCTCGTAGTTGAACACGCCGTAGTCCTGAACGTGCCAAACCCTAAAATCTTTAACCACGCTCATCGAGGCGGTCGGCTGGGAGTAGGCTGGACTGCCGAAGAGGTTGAGCCACCACACGGCCATGCCGTTGACCATGGCGCCGTAGGCCTCGTTGCCGCGCACCTCGGTGAGCGGCGTGGCGTTGAGGTCAAATTGTTGCGTATACTCTGCCCCGGGCGACGGCGGGGCGTACCACTTGCCAGCGTACTTAAAGAAAAAAATCATGCCGTAGGCGTTCGTGTTGGTCGCCACGTTGTCAATCACGCGGTTCATCGGCCCCTTGAAGTAAAACACGGTGCCGTCCGTGGCCGGGTTGTTTTTGTCCGAGTCAATGCGGCCGGCGTGGCCATTCACGCGAATGCCGATGTTGCCCTTGACGATATTCTCGCGCTCCGAGCCGTCCTCAAAATAATACCCTACGCCATGGGCGTTGTAGCCAACGTTATCCTGGATCAAGCTGTAGTGCGTCTGGTGGATGGTGTACCAGCCCTTGGGCGGATTAGCGACCTCATGGTGCGTCGAATTACCCAGTATGATCGCCTGGTAATTCGTCCCATGGTATTGGGGTTTGTCGGGATCTGACGGCAACGGCCCTTTGAGGTGGTGGAGGTGCACGGGATAGCGGCCGACTTGATTGCTGTAACCCGGACGCGTGGGGTCGGGGTCGCCCAGGGGCACCTCGCCGCGGGTTCTGCCCAGGTCAACGAACTCGGCGTAACGCACGTCCACGCGCGCGCGGTCCAAAAACGACACCTGCCCGCGAGTGCCCGCGGGGTTGGCCGAGCGGACCACGATGTTACGCGTGAGGTTGACCACGTGGGGGTAGAACTCGGGCGCCCCGCCCACACCGCGCTTGCCTAAATAGGAAGCGAAGTGGTCGTACTTCAGCCCCGACTGCAGGGTGACGGTCGTGCCGCTGATGCTGGCGATTTTGACGTCGTCAATAAAGTAGCTAAACGGCGGGTTGCCCCACTGGCCGGTGCGCAGGTCGTAGTCAACGCGGCGGGTGTCGGGGATGATCA
>Ga0209541_10018639_pt1 | contig 10028 bp, 9 predicted proteins | sample RifCSPlowO2_01_FD_184027 | JGI IMG/M metagenome (GOLD analysis project Ga0209541, IMG submission 184027) | Groundwater microbial communities from Rifle, Colorado - Rifle CSP2_plank lowO2_0.1 (SPAdes) (version 2) | ecosystem: Environmental > Aquatic > Deep subsurface > Groundwater | place: Rifle...
CCTATTACCGCTGTACAAGGCGTAAAGACCCCAACTGTAAGCAGAGAGCAATAAAGGTAGAAGACCTTGAGGGGCAAGTAGATAAAAAGTTGGCTCGTGTTGAATTGCCTAAGCCATTCCAAGATTGGGCTATTGAGTATCTCAAGATTCTTTATCAGCAGGAAATGAATTCAATAGATAAAATTATAGCAAGCAATAGTAAGGCTACGAAAGACGTGGATGAAAGTATTGATAATCTCGTAGCACTTAAAATTTCTCCAGCCAATAGAGATGGCGGTCTATTAAGTGATGACGAATTTAAGCATCGCAAAATTCAACTAATCAAAGAACGGGCTGGTTTGGAGGATGCCCAGAAAGACTTCGCCAAGAAGTTAGAATCAGCCCGCACAAAGTCGGAAAAGGATTTTAACTATTCTATATATGCTAGAGATTGGTTAAACAACGGAACTATTGAAGATAAGAGAACCGTTTTGACTGAGTTAGGTTATAACCCCTCAATAAACGAGCAAATACTTAGCATTTCCTTGAAAGAAACGTATTCTTACATTTCCGAAGAGCAAGAAAATATAGTGTTTGAATCTAATAGGTTAGAACCTCTCAATAATGGCTCTATTACAAGAAAAACAGGAGATTTCTCTCCTGTTTTTCCGTCTCTGTTGCGGGGGCAGGACATAAGAACCTATCTTGGGGGATCGAGGGACTACTCGTGGTTTGGGTTTGTGAGGGGGTGGTAAATAAAAAAGTGCGAGGTTAGCGCACTTATAGTTCTAAGTCTTCCCTGTAATCCCAGTGCCACCATTCAACCATCAAAGAAGTAAACGAGACTTTCTCTAATGCACCGATCATAATATGACGATTTTGCCTTATCTCCAGTTCTTCTTTGGTTGGTTTTGATAGATTATCAAAATATAGAAGATAGTTTTGGTCTGAATCATCTGGAGTAGACGTATCTTCTCCAGCATCGTTTTTTTTGGTAGTCATCTCAAGTTCTTGTCCTGAGGCATCAATGACTGTCAAATCCAGTGAACCGCCAAACCTGTGAGTCCCCATATCCATTAAAACGCTCGCTGGAAAAGGGCAAAGACTACGTAGGGCATTGGTTATCCGTTGCCTAGACCAGTCTGGATGTAGCTTTATCAAGTTACTCCTTGTTTCCTGCGACGCTTTTTTCTGTATATTTCTTGATCGCCAGCCGTCAAATATCTTGAAATTATATCCCCTGGGCAAATTATCCCTAGCTCTATCCAGAGCTTCTACTATGCCAGGCCTTGCTAAACAATGCTTATCTTTAGTCCAACCATTATGAAAACACCAATGATCTACAATAAATCCAAATGTAGAAAGATCGACAAGGTTATGCTTAATCCTTTTTTCCATATCCAGCCAATATCGTCTGTCATTAGGCGTTAACTTCATAGAGTACCTCACAATAGTTATAAAAGATTAACAAAACAATACACCATCTCTGGTGTATTGTCAATCTGTTGCGGGGGCAGGAATTGCACCTGCGACCTTCGGGTTCTGATGTTACTACAGTTACCTGTAGGTTCGGACTATACCATCTCCCCTCAAAAGAGTAGGGAGCTTCCATTATAGTCTCTGAACCTTGATCATGCTAAATTATAAAGAACACAATCCTTGGCTGCTGATTGCCCTTCGCTCATAGGCGAGTGGGGTTTCCAGATCCTCGGTAGTTAACTATCGAGGATTCCCGATCCACCCATATGTTAAGTGGGGAAATCGGAACAATTTAGAAAGTTTTTCCATATCACATTACTATGATAGGTCACAATTTCTTATGAGCCCGACGAGCTACTACTGCTCCACCCCGCGATATCTAACTCAATCAATAGTATATATTTTTTACTGATTACACAAGGCCGAAAATCAAAAAGGCTATCGAATAGCCCTTATTTAGAAACTCAACGTAGCTCGTAAACAGACGGGTACAGTATAAAAATAATGGGGGCGTGGAATTATCAGGTGATTCCTGGAGATTTTTACGGAGAGTTCTATGCCCAGCGGACCGGTATTAACACCTCCGCCACCTTCTATAAAGTATCGCTTGCCATTGCCGCGAGGTTCTTTGATTTTTCCGGTACCTATCAGAAAGAACGAATGAGTTCCAAGTTTCCAGCCGGGCGGGCGGTCATTTACAATCACACCGAGACCAAGATCGTACACTCGGCCGTCTGTCAGCAAATATTTTTCACTGCCATTAGCGGAATTTATTGTAAATTGGACCAAGGGGAGACTTTCATAACTTCCCCGGATAGCTAAGCTAGCTCCGTTTTTTGTCCCGAAAGGATAAAGCATAGCTCCTAAGCCTCTATTCGGACGCCGGAATCTTAGATCACTTACTGTGATTTTACCATCTTTCGAGCGGTAAGAACCGTCGTAATGATAATCTGATATGTCGGTTCCAGTTAGTTGCTCAAGCGGAAAATCTTTGAAATGAAGCGGGAATGTATTTAGCCGGTCGATTGTAAAAGTTATGAATTGCCGGCGCGGTTTTGGTTTGTTAGAAGATTTTTTATTTTGGGCATAAGCATCTACAGAAAACAAAAACAGAAACAGAATAATTGCGACTACGGTCGATGTCAGTTTTTTCATCGGACCCTCTTTTATTAAAGAGCTACAGATGCAATGTCTAATTTTTAGTATAAACAGTCAAGTATTATTTTTAAGCAAGTTCTATAACAGATAACGGCATTGGGCCGTTTTTTGTTTATCCGAGCCTGTCGAACGGATTGAAAAAAGCCCGATTATAGTCTAAAATAGATAATTAAGTCGGCGTAGCTCAGCTGGTTAGAGCGTGGGACTCATAAGCCCAAGGTCGCTGGTTCGATCCCAGCCGCCGACACAAATAAAATTAAAACTGGCTATAGCCAGTTTTAATTTTATTCTCGGGTGGGATCGAACAAGATAGGGGTCGGGAAAGAAAAGTTCTTTCCCGTGGTGGAAGATTTGAAACCGCTAGGTTTCAAGGAGAAACAGATTTGCTAGCCTGCGAGTCAAATCTGTTTCGACGTGAGATAGCGAAGCGTCCAGCCGCCGACACATGAAATAAAAAGACACCCGAGTGGGGTGCCTTATGTTCTATTGGTATCGTGTTCTATTGATATCGAAATATTTATTTAGTTCCTTGAGGTACAATTTTATTTGTTCTCTATTGAAAGCGGTTTCAGGGGTATTAATGCCAGTTTTGGTTTGACCGTTAGTCATCATTCGGGCAATGATAACCGCTGGAATTGCTGTTGAACGTTCCATGGCGGTAAATCCGGTGACCGTATCAAACAAATCAAGATGGGAAATTGACTTTTCTGTCCATCTGCCGTCGATATATCCCGATACAGATACTTTCATATAAACAAAATCTGGATCATTCCGGTCTGGTCGCGTTAAATAGGGTCTAATAGTTTCTTGGAATTTATTACGCGGAACGTGTTTAAAAAATTTAGCAAAACCGTCCCAGCGGAGTGTCAGCTCGCTATATTCTTCAATACCTTGTTCCCGAAAAGTCTCGGTGCTAAGAGATGTTCCGGCGGTAATGAAAGCTTCAACTCTGCCCTTGTCATAAAATCTGGCTAGTTCAGGAATTGTCAGATGCTTATATCCAGAGAATGGATTTTTCCAAACAATTTCGCCGTTTTCCAAAACAGGAGCTTGATCGCAACAGACATGTTCCAAACCCACCGAAGAATAGGGGAAGTTATAACCTAGCGGAGGTTTTGGTTTTTGGGGTAAGCCGGTAACAAGAATAGATACTTCTTTTGCTTGATCAAACTCCCATATCAAAGCTTGAGCTTTGATCTCGCCATCGCCGGGCATTAAGCCGGTTCCCGTAACAATAGATTTGTCGAATGAGGGATATTTATTTCTCAAATTGATTATTTCTTTTGCAATACTGACAACTCCGCCAAGATCACAGAAATTACGGTTAGCTTTGATCGCAGCTTCTGCCAGAACCAGGTTTTCTTTGGCCGGAAGACCGCTTATTATCGTAGTATACATTTTAAATAATGATACTAGGTCAAGTCTTTTAATATCCGATAAGATGTATTCTATTTTTCTTTCCGGAAAATTATCGAACATTCTGTCCAGTTTCAGAACTGATCTGTCTTTATCAATAATAGCTATTTCTTCAGTATCAGCCTGTTGGAGAAGATAAGGAACGCCGGCTTTGAGAATCCCCCGTCCCAAGATCAGATAAGAGGCCATGTTTTGTCTCGTTTTTAAATTAACTGGACATATCCTAGCACGAACAATTTAAAATAAAAAGCAGGTTGTATAAAGTCTAAAATTCCTATATAATCACAAATAATGAGAGATGCATTCCAGCATAATTTTAATGTCTTTGATTCGGGGCTTAGACTGGTGACGATACCTATGCCGGCAACCAGAACGGCAACTGTTTTGGTTTTAGTTGGAACCGGCTCAAAGTATGAGACGAAACAGATAAACGGCATATCACATTTTCTTGAGCACATGATGTTCAAGGGAACAACGAAACGGCCGAATAAGATGGATATTGCTAAAGAGTTGGATAGTATTGGTGCCGAGTATAACGCTTTTACTTCTAAGGAATATACCGGTTATTATGCAAAGGCCAGTGCTCAAAAGATAGATACGACTACCGATGTTGTTTTTGATATTTTTCTCAACTCCAAACTACAGGAAGAAGATATTGCGGTAGAGAAAGGGGTCATAGTTGAAGAGATCAATATGTATCGTGATTTGCCCCAGCGCTATGTCGGGGAATTATTCGAAAAACTTCTTTATGGTGATCAACCTGCCGGTTGGGATACGGCAGGGGAGAAGGAGATTGTCACCGCTCTCAAGCGGGATGATTTTGTAAATTATTTCCATTCTCATTATGTTGCCGGTAATACAATTGTGGCTGTTGCCGGTAATGTTGACCCGGCCTATATTAAAAACAGAACGGAAGAATTATTCAAAAATATTAGACACAGCAATCCGTTCAATAAGCTCAAGGTCGTAGAGAGTCAAGCTTCTCCCCAGACGCTAGTCCATTATAAAAAGACCGATCAGACTCATTTTCACTTGGGCTTTCGTTCGATTGATATGTTCAATGAAGGGCGGTATGCGGTAAGTTTGCTTGGTCATGTTTTAGGCGGCGGTATGAGTTCCAGATTATTTGATGAAATACGTGAAAAAAGAGGACTGGCTTACTATGTTGGTGCCGGAAACCAGTCATATACTGATAGCGGTTATTTTCTTATCCGGGCCGGAGTGAACAATGAAAAGGCGGAAGAGGCCATTAAAGTTTCTCTTCAGGAGGTATCCAAGATAAAAGAACACGGTATTACCGCCGAAGAACTTCAGCGGGCAAAAGACAGTATGGAGGGAAGTCTTGCTTTAGGCCTGGAACATTCTGATGCCGTGGCCGAAGCTTATGCTGAACCCATTCTATTCAAAAATAAGGTTTTGACGCCCGAAGAAGAACTCGATAAAATAAAGAAGGTAACCCTTGAAGAGGTTCATAGCGTAGCTAAAGATATTTTTAATGAAAACAAACTGAACCTTGCAGTTATCGGACCATTTGAGAAGGAAGATAAGTTTAATAAAATTTTGAAATTATAATTTAATTCGAGAACAGTTATTGCATGCCTAACGAACACATACATGTTCAACTTACAACCGCCACCCTTTTGAGGGCTGTTTTACTTATATTATTTTTCGTATTCCTCTATATCCTGAAAGATGTTCTTATTATTTTTATGTTTGCGATTGTCATAGCTTCGGCAGTTACACCTTTCGCCAACTGGCTTGATTCCAAGGGCCTGCCCCGTTTATTTGGAGTATTAACTCTTTATCTGGTAATTTTTGGGCTGGTTATATTTGTTTTATCTCTAGTCATGCCATATATCGCCGATGAGACATCCCAGTTGTCAACTACTTTGCCTAAAATCATTGAACGGTTCTCAACTTCGCTTAATCAAGTTCAGCAAGGTTCTCCCCAGTATTTTGATTTTATAAGTGAAGTCCAAAATATTTTAGATACTTTCTCTATATATCTTCAGCAATCATCGCAGTCGGTGCTTAGTATTATAATTAGCATTTTTGGTGGTGTGATGTCTTTTGTTGCCATTATAGTCATATCTTTCTATCTATCGGTTATGAAGCGGGGAATTGAGAGCTTTATTGAATCAATTGTTCCGGCTAAACAAGAGGCTTACGTGATGGATCTATGGAGGCGGTCCGAAATGAAGGTTGGTCGTTGGCTACAAGGTCAGTTCTTGCTTGCTTTGATAGTCGGACTAACGGTTTACATAGGTCTTTCTCTGATGGGAATAAAATTCGCACTTATTATGGGTATACTTGCCATGGCTTTTGAGATTGTTCCTATTGTGGGTCCTGTTCTTGCAGCTATTCCGGCCATAGCCTTGGCATTCTTGCAAGATCCCGGAATGGGTTTATGGGTGGTTCTATTTTATGTCGCTGTTCAGCAGCTTGAAAATAATCTCCTTGTTCCGGTGGTTCTTGGTAAAACAACCGGCCTTAACCCAGTAGTAGTAATTATTGCTTTACTCGTAGGTAATCAGCTGGCTGGAATATCGGGCATGATTTTATCAGTTCCTGTGGCAACGATTATAGTTGAAGTGCTGGAAGATTTAGCGAAACAGAAAGAAGAAATAAAACATAACGGTGTTTCAGTATCTGCTTCGGAGCCGCCGCCTGCGTCTTCAATTATTTAATCATGCTGTATGTAGTGGCAACTCCAATTGGTAATCTTGATGATATAACTTTGCGGGCCATCAGCGTACTGCGGTCCGCTGATTTTATTTTGGCCGAAGATACGAGGGTGACGAGAATACTTTTAGATAAATATAACATTCCGGTTAAGGTTATCAGCTACCATCAGCATAGTAAACTTCAGAAGATTGATTATGTAATCGATTTATTAAAAGAAGGAAAAAAATTAGCTCTTGTTACCGATGCCGGAACGCCTGGAATAAATGATCCCGGCAACTATCTTATAATGAAGTGTCTTGAGTCATTGCCGAACCTAAAAATTGTTCCTATTCCGGGACCGAATGCGGCCATATCTGCTTTGAGCATGAGCGGATTTCCGGCAGATAAATTTATATTTCTGGGTTTCCCGCCGCACAAGAAAGGAAGGAGGACATTTTTTCAGCGAATTAACTTGATCGAGGATACTATTGTTTTTTATGAATCAAAGCATAGAATATTGAAAGCCATGGGAGAGCTTAAGGAATATTCAGTATTGGGCGAACGGCAGATGATGGTGGCCCGTGAATTGACTAAGCAATTTGAAACTATATATCGCGGAACAGTTAATGAGTTAATGTTAAAATTAAATAGCCACAAAGATAATCTCTTGGGCGAGTTTGTTGTGGCGATAGGCCCAAGAGAAAAAGAAATAAAAATTGAGGATGAAGATGAGTAAATAAGTATGTCTGAAAAAATATCTGATCAGTCAATCTATAGCCAGGAAGAGATAAAGGAAATTCCTCGAAAGCTTTTAGATTTAGAAGAACCAATCAGAAAAATATTAAAGGATATTCTACCCAATATAGAGAAGGGAGATTATCAACTTATAATAGGTGACGATGCATCAGGTCGTATACCGACTCTTATTTTCGATAAATTTATCAAGGCAGTATATAAAGAAAAGGGATTTAATGCTTCGCAGACAATTTTTTTTGCTGGGTCGAGATTCTTGTGGAGTCGAGGAGGCGAACCGATGGAGAAGAAGATAGATGACATGCAGAAATATGTAGAAACTATAAATAGGGAGAGTGGTCAAAGAATAAAGAATGCTTTAATTGTGACTGATTCAATAATTTCCGGTAGTTCTATCTCGCCAATTATAGAAGCATTAAAGGCATCAGATATTACCCCGGACCTAGTTGTTATTGGTGTCCAGCCCCCTGAAAGAGGTAACTACATTGATGCCCAAGATCGTAATAGAAGGATAGGGGTTATAAATGACCCAAGTATTAGAAAATACTCAGTTGGCATGGATAGGTTTCCTAAGGTTTTGGGGGATCACGAAACTTCAGGAGTTTATAAAAATGAAAAAGATTTATTTTCAACTCGATATAAAGATTATGACGGGATCGGAGAAGAATATGGAAACGAAATACAAGATAAAACAAACAAAGCTAGAGGGGGCGTATCAATTATTTCCGATAATTTAATTGATTGGTATGAATCCCGTACGAAGTAAGACGCCATAGGCGTCTGCCGACATGCCATTAAGGCAAGTCGGACTTCGTACGGGATGAATCTCGAAAACAAGAAAAAGGATAAAATTTGGTTATTTTCCAGTTTTGTGGTATATTTTTAGTATGTCAGTCGTCACTATTCCAAAACAATTAACCGGTAAAGATGAATTGGTCGTAATCCCTAAAAGAGAATATAGGGAGCTTTTGATTTGGAAGAACAGAATGTTCAAAGAAGTTAAGCCAACCAAGGATGAGCTTAAGGCCATCGAAAGAGGTAGAAAGGAAATCTCAAAAGGCAATTTTGTCACATTGAGTCAATTTAAAAAAGAACTCGGCTTTTAAATATGATGTGGTTAATTCGTATTTCAGATAGCGCTAGAAAGAATATAAAAAGGTTCCCCAAATCTGACCAAGGAAGGATTCTTGATGCCTTAGATACTTTGAGCGGAAATCCTTTTATCTCAGATATCACAAAATTAAAGGGCAAGAAGCATAATTGGCGTTTGCGAGTCGGTGGTTATCGTGTAGTTTTTGAGCTTTTTCAGAAAGAAAAAGCTATTTTTATTTATAGTATCAAGAGAAGAACAACTACGACTTATTAATATGTCTAAGTTCTATATTACAACTGCAATTTTATATACTAATGGCCCAGCCCACATCGGTTTTGCTATGGAATTAATTCAGGCCGATGTTGTTGCCCGTTATCATCGATTACTTGGCGAGGATACGTTCTTTTTGACGGGAACCGATGAACATGGTTCAACCGTTGCTAAGGCTGCGTCAAAAAATCACATTGAACCTCAAAAATTTGTTGATGATTTGGCTAGACAGGCACAGGATCTCACAAAGTTATTAAATATATCAAATGACGATTTTATACGTACCTCCGATCAAAAGCGTCATTGGCCGTCGGCGATAAAACTTTGGCAACTACTTGCCGATAAACACGATTTATATAAGAAACAATATAAGGGCCTATACTGTGTGGGCCATGAGTCGTTTATTAAAAAGGGTGATTTGATTGATGGCTTATGCCCGTTACACAAAACAGAGCCGGAAAAAATTGAAGAGGAGAACTGGTTTTTTAAGCTTTCTCAATATAAAAAAGAAATAAAGAAAAAAATTGAGAACGATGAAATAAAAATAGTGCCAACATCAAGAAAAACAGAAATCTTAAATGTCGTTGAAGATGCTGAAGACATAAGTGTTTCAAGGCCGATCTCTACTTTAACTTGGGGGATACCTGTTCCGAATGATTCAGAACAGCGAATTTGGGTTTGGTTAGATGCTTTGCCGAATTATCTTTCTGCTTTGGGTTATGCTCAAGGAGATGCCAGATTCAATAAATTTTGGCCGGCTGATGTCCATTTGATCGGAAAAGATATCCTTCGCTTTCACGCCCTAATTTGGCCGGCAATTCTTTTATCTGCTGGTTTGGAATTACCAAAATCAATTTATGTACATGGCTTTATAACCGTTGATGATCAAAAGATGTCTAAAACCATAGGGAATGTAATTGATCCATTTGAGCTGGTTGAAAAATATGGCGTTGATGTAGTACGGTATTTTCTGTTACGCGAAATTCCTTCAGGAGAAGATGGTGATTTTTCATATAAAAAATTAGAGGACAGATACAATGGCGATCTGGCTAATGGACTAGGCAATCTTGTTCAGAGAACAGTAACATTGATAGATAATAATCTGACCGGAGAATTAATATATAAGCCGACTGTACTAGAGAAAGAAGTTAAAGAAAAAACTGATCAACTATTCAAGGAATATGCTAAAAATTTAGATAATTTTCTGCTACATGAG
>Ga0209541_10018641_pt1 | contig 10028 bp, 11 predicted proteins | sample RifCSPlowO2_01_FD_184027 | JGI IMG/M metagenome (GOLD analysis project Ga0209541, IMG submission 184027) | Groundwater microbial communities from Rifle, Colorado - Rifle CSP2_plank lowO2_0.1 (SPAdes) (version 2) | ecosystem: Environmental > Aquatic > Deep subsurface > Groundwater | place...
TGTATTCATGGGAATTGGCTTTCATCCCAAGATGTGTAGTCACAGCGCTGTAAAGCAGCCCTATAGAATGCGGAAACCTCAATTCTTTCAGCAGTGTTATGTCATTGCCTTTTCCGTAGCCGTAGGATGCAGTTGCCCATTCTCCCACACCGTCAACAGTCAGTATGGCAGCTTCCTGAAAAGGGCTTACCAGGAAGCATGATGCTGCATGCGCAAGATGATGCTCTATGAATAAAGTGTCTCCACTGTACTTTAGCTTCTTCCGAATTATTGTTGGGACTCTTAATTTTTCATTCAGCCATGACGGCAATGCCTTGTAAAAGCTCCAGAAGGATCTTGGGAACATCTCTATATGCTGGCTCAGCAGCCTCTCAAACTTCAAAAGAGGCTTTTCATAGAAAGCGACATAATTTATCTGCCTTGAGGTTATGTCGCCTTCCTTCAGGCAATAGCTTATTGCGTTGATAGGGAAGCTTGTATCGTGCTTCTTTCTTGTAAATCTCTCTTCCTCTGCTGCAGCTACAACAATTCCGTCCTTTATCAGGCACGCAGCTGAATCATGATAAAAACACGAAATCCCCAGGATGTTAGCCATTTTCAAAAAGTCCTGTAGTATTTTTCCAGCGGCTGTTTTGTAATTTTGTGCTCATGCCAGTTGGAATTTTTGTTTTGTTTTTTGATGTCAAGAAAATGCTTGCCGAATAATTTTCCTGCAATGGAGACAATTCCGATTCCGATGATATAAACCAAAAAAAGCAGTACAAAATTCACGATATTGGTTATTGCATGGGAGAAATTCCTGAAGCCTTCCTTTGCTCCTTGGATGAATAGGTAAGCTTTGTTCATTTTCTTAATTTCAATATTGCAAATCCGAGGATGTATACTATAATCACAAAAGACAGAATGTGGTAATATTTTATTGACTTCGGGAGTTTGCCAAGAAAATTCAGCATAAAGTAAAGAACTGTGAAGAAAAATAAAAATGCCGCAAAGAATCCGGCATATACTCCAAGATTGTATGTGCTGTCGTGTTTGAAGTCATAAGGATTTTCCATAAGCGAAAGCAAAATAATTTTGTTTATAAAGGTTATTATTTGGTGCCAAAGAAGTAAAAAACTTTATAAATTGGCAGAGGTTGCGTTTACCGAATGAAAACAGTGACTGTGGTCGGCCTTGGGTACGTCGGGCTGCCTCTTGCGTGTCTGTGCGCTGAGAAAGGCCATAAAGTTTATGGATTTGATGTTGACAAAAGCAAGGTTGATTCTGTAAACAAGAATGAAAGCCCTATCGAAGATGAGCATGTTGGAAACAGGCTGAAGAATGTAAAGATATACGCCACGACAAATCCAGAGGATTGCATCCCTAATTCTGATATTGTGATTGTTTGTGTTCCAACCCCCGTTGACAGGAATAATTCCCCTGATTTGACTGCAGTGATGAATGCCGCTTTAACAGTTTCTAAGTTCATAAGACAAGGCGCTTTATTGGTTGTTGAGTCAACGATATACCCCGGAACTATTGAGGAAGTCGTATTGCCGATATTGCAAAAAGAAAAATTCAATGCACAAAAAAACGACTTGCTCGTGGCGCATTGCCCCGAGAGGATTGACCCCGGCAACAGAAAGTGGACCATTGAAATGCTGCCGAGAGTTGTCGGCGGAGTTACAAAGGAAGCTGCCAAGGCAGCTGCTGAATTTTACAGGGGCATTTTGAACGCGGAAGTCCTTGAATTGAGCAGCGTGAAGGCAGCAGAAGCCACAAAGATAATGGAAAACACCTTTAGGGACATTAATATTGCATTCGTCAATGAAATGGCGCAAAGCTTTGACAAGGCTGGGATTGATATTATTGAAGTCGTCAAAGGCGCATCAACAAAGCCGTTTGCCTTCATGCCTCATTATCCGGGCAGCGGGGTGGGGGGGCATTGCATTGCACAAGATCCATACTATATGATTGAAAGGGGAAGGCAGCTTGGCTTTAATCACGAATTTCTGAAACTAGCTCGTAAAATAAACAACAACATGCCCCATTATACAGTCGAGTTATTGGAAAATGAATTGAAAAAATTAAAAAAATCAGTCAAAGGCGCGAAAGTCGGCGTTCTTGGACTGGCTTACAAAGGAAATGTAGACGACACGAGAGAATCTCCTTCATTCGAAGTCATAAATATCCTGAAAACAAAAGGCGCGGATGTTTTTGTGTTTGATTCCCACGTCAAGGCAGGAAGCAATGTGAAAGACTTGGATGAATTATTGAATAAGAGTGATTATATTGTTTTGGTCACTGACCACAAGGAATTTAAGCAGATGGATTTAGAAAAGTTGAAGAAACACAAGATTCTTGTAGTTATAGACGGCAGAAATTGCTTGGACAAAGAAAAAATAAAGTCAATGGGAATTCTGTATCATGGGATTGGGAGGAGTTAAAAAAATAATTACATCAACTCTTTAATGAGTTTCTTGCTCCTCTGGTATTGCTCGACAGTTGCCCCTAGCTCTATTCCCTTTTGCCTTGCGGATTCTTGCAAATCGTAAATGCTTTTGTGCAAAATTTCAGAAGCTTTTCCTATAGAAAGTCTTCCTTGAGAGCAAAGCCTTAGGACATATTCTTCCACACCGCTGTATAAAAATTGCTTTATTGCTGCAGTCCTGCTTGTATGCTCCTCCCTGCTTCTAAGTTCCGCAACTCTAAGTATGTTTTCTTCTATTCTCAATGGATGCACGTGCGTCATTTTTGCTCACCTTCGATATCTTTCTTGACTATTTTGTATAAACCATCCCTAATGTAAGGCCTTAATTTCTCCAAATAACTTTCTGCTTCATTTTTCTGGATTTTCCTCTTTTTAAGCAATGCCAGCAGCAAATGCGCTGAAGATACGCTTTTAATATTCTCTTTATGGATATACAAACTGAAGCTTAAATCGTCAGTTACTATCAGCCTGCCTTTTTTATATGCTTGAAATACCGAAACCTCGCCTCTCCCAAAGTTTTCTTTCGGAAGTTTATTTTTTCCATAATCCTTCTTTTTTATTATCTTGATTTCTCCGGCATTGACTAAACTTTCTATTTTATCGGCATCTGGATGAAATCCCTTTTTGCCTTCTTCAACAGTTTCATTGTAAATCTCTTCTGTAATCAGTACAGCAAAGCTGCCTGCTGCGGTCTCGAGCAAGTCCGCCTTGGATAGTTTAATCAAGGCGTCACTGTCGAACAATAGTTTATACATTTTTATACAATTGTATAAGATTATATATAAATCTTTCGGTTTAAAGAAAAGGGAAATCATGGGAATCGCTTATCACCGGATTGGGGAGGTTGAACATTTTGTTACTATTATAAAATAGTTATATAAGAAAAATTTATATATTCGGATTCTTAACTTAACCTATGGGTAAACAAATAGATGACAATAGGGCTGTAATCACGCATGAAGGTAAAAAAGTAATATTGGAAGTGATGCGTCGTCAAAGTGTAAATCAGGAAACAATTGCTGGTAAAATTGGAAAGGAAAGGTCCTCAGTCAGTCTTTACCTTGGTGGCCAGGTATCGTTAAGTGCGGATATTAGTACTGCACTTTATAAAGCTCTAAAACAAGCGAGAGAGGTAAACTTTCTTAAAACATTTGCCCAAAGAGGTACACTAACTGAACCATATTTGGTTGCTGGTGTACTAAGAGTACCAAGACACCCCCCACATTCACAACTGGAGCTTGTCCCATTCTACAGAAGGTTAGATGAGGTATATGCTACTGTATCAGATGAAGTTAGGTGCAGAATGATGTTAGATTTAGAAGGTATGATTACAAAATACAATAAAAAAACTAGATGATTTTTTTAAATGTTAATTTTCCCAATACCTTCCAACATCCTCTTAACCCCTTCCCTTATCATCACCTTTGGCTTCCATCCTAATGATGTCATCTTTGAAATATCGGGAATTCTGTATTCAATTTCCCTTTCCTTTAATCTTGTTTCTTTTCCAAAGCCCAATTTCACAATTTCGGATTTGCTTTTCGTTATTTCTTTCACAAGTTCTGCAAGCTCAAGTATTGTTGTCGGATTATTGTTTCCGATATTGTATGCCTCTCCTAATTTTCCTTTCTCAAAGACTTTCAAGACACCATCAGCAATATCCTCAACATAAGTAAAGCATCGTGTTTGATTTCCATTTCCAAAAATTTTTATTTCTTCATTTCTTAATGCCTTGTTCAAAAATATAGGAACGACCCAGTTAGGCTCTTGTCCAGGGCCATAGACATTGAAGAACCTCACAATCCTTATGTCAGTTCCAAATTCCTGATTATACGCTTTAGCATATATTTCAGCAGCCAATTTGGAAACTCCATAAGTTGAAACAGGACCTTTCACGCTGTCTTCTTTGATAGGCAGCTCCCTTGGCTCGCCATAGACTTCTGACGAAGAAGAATAAATCATTTTCTTGACTCCCGCATCAATCGCCGACTTGAAAACATTGACAGAGCCTTCGAGATTGATTTTCATAGTCTCCAAAGGCCTTTTATCTGAAAAATCAACTCCAAGCAACGCTGCAAAATGAAAGACTGCATCAGAGCCTTTTATGTCATTGGTGATATTGTCCAGAATTGACCTCTTAACAAACTCAAGATTCTTGTGCCTTATCTTGGGCTCTTTCAAATCAAGAACTTTCACATGATGATCGTTTTCAAGAAGATGTCTCACTACATAGCTTCCAATGAATCCCGAGCCTCCGGTGATTAATATCTTCATATCATCTGGTGTTTTTAGCTTATTTTATAAATTATTTGTTTGCTGGACTAAAATTTTCTATATAGTAAATTAATAACCAAAAAGGTTATAAAGTAGTGATTAACTTCAATATAGAAATTAACTAAAATTCTTGAGAATAACCTGAACAATCCTTTTTGCTGCCTTTCCATCCCACAATGGCGGTATTTTGGCTTTAAAAGTAGCTCCTTTCAGGATGTTGTTGGCCGCTTCCAGGATCTTGATTCTGTCCGTGCTCACTAATATATTAGTACCCCGTTCAACCGTTACAGGCCTCTCTGTGTTGTTTCTCATTGTGATGCAAGGTATTCCCAAAACAGTAGTTTCTTCCTGTATGCCTCCTGAATCTGTCAGCACAAACTTGGAATTGATCATCAGGCACAGGAAATCCAGATAACCTAATGGTTTGGTTAAAATCAGGCTCTTCTGGCTTTCTGCATATTTCAATAAATCAAAATTCTCAAGATTTTTGATTGTTCTTGGATGCACTGGAAATACTATTTTTATGCTTTTTTGGATTTCGTTCAAAATGTCAAGGACATATTTTAATGCTTCTTTGTTGTCTACATTGCTCGGCCTGTGAAGGGTCAGCACAGCATAGCCATCCTTCATCAGCTTTAATTTTTCAAGTATTTTAGATTTGGATGTCCTTTCCTTGTGGCTCAGCAGGCTGTCTATCATCACGTTGCCGACAAAAAACATTTTTTTCCTGTCTACACCTTCATTTGCAAGATTCTTGTTGCCGCTTTCCTCTGTCGTGAACAGGAAATCACTTATATTATCTGTGCGTATCCTGTTGATTTCCTCGGGCATTGTCATGTCAAAGCTTCTCAAGCCTGCTTCCACATGGGCAACTTTTATCCCAAGCTCGTGGGCTGCTTCAGCTCCTGCAACTGTTGAATTTACGTCTCCTACAACTATGACCAGGTCAGGCTTGGTTTCTTGCTTTTCCAGAGCATTTTTAATCATAATCTTGAGATGATTAACCTCTGGATTTCCTGAAGATTCTAAGTGTACATCGGGTTTTGGCAATTTTAGCTCTTCAAAAAAAAGCTTGCTCATGCCAAAGTCATAATGCTGCCCGGTATGTATCAGAGTATGAGCGATATCACTGTGCTTTTTGAACTCCTCGACCAAGGGGGCAATCTTCATGAAATTCGGCCTTGTGCCTACAATGCTGACAATTTTCATTCCATAGAAAAACCCAAATCTATTTAAATAATTTCTTATTAGTTCAGAGCGTGAAAAAGCTCAAAGTTGCAATTGTCATTCCTACGCATTACGACTTAAATTCTTCTCTAAACAATCTGCTGAAGGTCTACGGGCATTTGATCAGGAACAGGAACGTGGAAGTTACCGTTTTCACCGACAGCAAGAATAAGGCAGGCTACAAAGATTTCAGGATAGAGAAAATTAATGGAATTGATTACGGAACTCCAATTGAAAAAATGCTTTTTGTCCTTGGAATTCCAAGGTTTTATTACACAGATTTGGCTGAAAAGCTGAAAGGCTATGATGTTATCGAGTCAAGCAATCCTGAGTTTTATGCTTTTGCGTATCAGTCGTATAAAGCCGCAAAAAAATACAATGCAAGGCTTGTATATAGGACTTCCCAAACAGTTGAGGGATTTTATTTGTTTAAACTTACAAAATACTTAATTGTGCCATGTGCAAGAAAAGCTTATAGTTATGCAAGTTCCCTTCTGTTTACAAATCCTGAAGCAGAGCAAAGGTGCCTTAATCTTGGCCTGGTTAAGGACAGAAAAAAATGCATTGTCATTGGGCACGCCACCGATACAAAAACTTTCAGGCCACTAAGCCTAAAGAGAGGCGGCAGCAACACAATTTTGTTGTCTGTTGGGGGCTTGTACAAGATAAAGGGTCATCATTTGATAATTCAGGCGCTGAAAAAGTTAATTGACAAAGGGTTTGATGCAGAGCTTTGGATTGTTGGGGAAGGCTATTACAAAAAAAATTTGGCAAGCCTGTCAAAGCAGCTTGGCATAAGCAATAAGGTAAAATTCCTTGGCAAAAAGTCCCATGAGGAGCTGGCAAGGATTTACAACCTGTCAGATATTTTCGTCCTTGCAAATTATCAGGAAATAACACCTGCAGTCAACGAGGCCCTAGCCTGCCAGAAGCCTGTTGTTGCGATGCAGGCAGGAGGCTCAAGTTTTGTGATTCCCAACTCAAGCTATGGACTTGTAACCAAGAAGTTCGACATAGACGATATGGCACAGAAGATAATATTTTTAATCAAGAACAGAGACATTGCCGAAAAGATGGCAAAAAATGGCCGTAACCGCATTTTGAAAGACTTCACAGTAGAAAAGGTTGCGGAAAAGATATACGAATCATTTACAAAATGATGTAACCCAATTAACGCAATTGTTTATATTCTCTTTCTCAGGCTCAATTCCCTTATAGCCTTCGAAGCCCTGTACAATGATTCAAATGTCCCTGCATCGCTCCAGAAGCCTTTGATTACAGAATATTGCATCAGCCCTTTTTTAACATAATGGTTGTTAACGTCTGTAATCTCAAGCTCGCCTCTCTTGGAGGGCTTCAGCTTTTTAATCACGCCAAAGACATCCGGATCGTAAAGATAAAACCCAGTAACCGCGTAATTTGATTTCGGCTTTTTGGGCTTTTCCTCTATGCCTGCAACCCTCCCGTTTATGATTTCTGCAACTCCGAACCTGTTTGCATCTTTGACTTCCTTGAGGAATATCTCTGCTCCCTTTTTGAACAATTTTATTTCATTTGAGAGGCTGTCTTCAAAAATATTGTCGCCTAATATTACAGCAACGTTATTCCCGTCAGCGAAATCTTCTGCAAGGCTCAAAGCCTGCGCAATTCCGCCTGCCTCATCCTGGATTTCATAGGTGAATCTGGCTTTGAACTCTTTTCCCGAGCCAAGAAGCCTTAGAAAATGTCCTGAATGCTCTGATCCGGAGACAATTAGTATATCTTTAATGCCTGCTTCAAGCAGCTTCTCCAATGGATAATAGATCATTGGTTTTTTCCATACAGCTAAAAGGTGCTTGTTGGTGACTTTAGTTAGTGGCGTGAGTCTTGAGCCTGTACCCCCAGCCAAAATAATGCCTTTCATTCCTGTCATTTAAATCACCGTTGTCAAATTCTTATAATCGCTTAGGCTGCCATTTCTTGCAGTAGCATTTGTATTGAAAGTCCCAGTTGCGGTAAAGTTATAGTGTATATAAATAAATGCCATCTGATTTGGCTGCAATAGCAGATTGGAGGTGCTGTTTATAATATTGCTGTTGTTTGTGTCAAAAGTCCACGACACATTCGTCATATTAGTATTCAATGTGTTGTTTATTTTGAACCTGAAAACTATTTTGGTTGTGTTGGTTATATTTAAAACTCTAAGGTCAAATACTTCTATATCCGGCAAGGTGATTGAAGTGGATTCTGTTTCAACGTATGAGCCTGATGTTGCAGTTGAAGTAATTGTCTTGTCACCTCTTGTTGAATAGTTGTACTCAACAAAAACCATAACATCTGCGCTGGCATTCAATGAGTAATTATTTGACAGTTGAATTAAAGATTCTCCAGTATCAAACTGCTCTGTGATGTTGGTTATTCTATCTTCCAAAGTGTTTTTAGTTTTGTGGAAGAAAACTCTCTTTGTATCATTTTGGAATCTTACAGAAAGGTTTTCTATTCGTAAATTGTTGTCTATTTCGAAAGTATTTTGGCTAATTGTTGTGTTTGTATTAATACCATCTGTTGCTAAAACTTTGGCTTTATATTGTTTAGATTCTGTAAAGCCTGAAGTGTTGATAAATAGAGTTTTATTGGGATGGTCAATTTCGAGGGTTGAATAAGTGTTCCCGTTATCGCTTGAAATTAAGATTGCGTAATTTATTGTGTCACCATCTGCGTCTGTTCCATTATATGTAATGTTCATTTTATTGTGGATAAGTTCACTTCCAAGAGGGAAGGTGAGATTTAGTGTTGGAGTGTTGAGAGATTTATTTCTCTCTTTAATGGAGATATTATTTTTCAATATGTTTATCTTCTCTAAATCATCTGAGTAGGGTAATATAACAAACATAGGTACAACACTTATATTGAATACACCTGAATCGCCAAGTATTTTAAATGTAGAATCAAAAGTTATATTTTGTGTAACGTTAGTGGTATTCAGAGTTCTAACAGAATAATTACCATCCGTAATGATAAAATCTTGCTGGGTGGTTTCAAATAAACCTTCTGAAATATAAGAATTTCTAAATTCAATTGTACCATTTTCAAAAAGTAGGAATCTAATAATAATAGAAATTAAACCCTTCTTACGTGTACCTCTTAATTCTTGTAAAACAACATCATAAGTTTCATTACTAACCCAACTTCTAAAACCATCAATGTTTGGGTCGTCTGATCCACCCATAAAATTACGCAGTGTAGTCGTATCATTTATATTATCAAAAGTAAATAATTTAGAAAAAGTTGTAGTAGGACATCCGTTATTATCAGAACATTCTGTCTTTAATTGTCTTCCTGCAATATCTGGATTATCTCCATTTGGACATTCAATACCAGGAATACCATCAATTTCATTCCAATCGGCTTGTGAAGATTCATCACATATTATAAAAGGATTATGATGGGATAATTCATGAGCAGATGTTTTAACCTGTTCAGCTTCAGCGAGAATCGCACCTGGATGCCCAAAATAAATCAATCCAGTAGCAGTTTTATTTAATCTGTCTTCTATCCACCCCCTGCTAACTATTCCGGTAGCATATTGTAGCTCTACTACATTTGCTTTTGTCTCAATTTCATCAAAAAGTTCTGCAATTTGAATATCACTTAGTACAGAATCTTCTGGAACATTGATAATCTCTTCACTAAAATTTGATGTTAATCCATAGTCTGCTATTGGGAAAACACTTTTAGTGAAATTAGAATAATCTAACTTTGTTGTGATGAAATCAGCTGTTGTTATATTGTCTATTGGGATATAAACCATCGTAATATTTCTAGTGTCGACAACTGTTACATTTATACTAAGAACATTATTGCTTGGATTAGAATCTGTTAAGGCTTGTACAATTGCTAACGATGCCATCATATAAAATACAATTAATCCTAACTTATTAAATCTTATCATTTTTCTTTCTAATTGTTCAATTTCATAATTAGTTGACACTTTAAGAATTAGTCAAGATTTCTTCGTTTTGGGTGATTTTATGGCAAAACTAAGTGAAAAAAAAGAAAATGGATAATAAATCAGTTC
>Ga0209541_10018644_pt1 | contig 10025 bp, 8 predicted proteins | sample RifCSPlowO2_01_FD_184027 | JGI IMG/M metagenome (GOLD analysis project Ga0209541, IMG submission 184027) | Groundwater microbial communities from Rifle, Colorado - Rifle CSP2_plank lowO2_0.1 (SPAdes) (version 2) | ecosystem: Environmental > Aquatic > Deep subsurface > Groundwater | place: Rifle...
ATCCACTAAAACAGATTGCAGGCACGAGGTTTGCGGTCTTGGAGAAGTGAAATCACGCGCGAAGCCTGCTGCCGGTCACTGGTGGCAAGCAGTTGGAGTTGCGTACGGGCGCAATTAACGAACATGAAAAGGGATGTTGCCGAAGCATTAATAGTAAATGAGAAAAACGAAATCTTGCTGCAAAAGAAAACCCGCGACTACAAATTCGCGCCCGGCGGTTTTTGGACTGTTTTTGGCGGCGAGATAAAAGATGGCGAAAGCCCGGAGCAAGCCCTGCGGCGCGAAATCAAAGAGGAAATAAATTATGACGCCAAACAGCTTACCTTATTCAAGATTTGCGATTATGAGTTGCCGCAAAATGGCGTAGAGGGCAGGAGATATATTTTCATAGTCAGATTTCATGGCAGCGTTTCACAGATTTCTCTTAGTGAAGGGTGCGGTTTTGGGTTTTTTTCTGCTGGCGAGCTTGACTCACTCAAAATCCAAAGAATGCCGCTTGATGACTTAAAAGAGTATTTTAAATCCGATGGGCATATTTAAGCCGTTTAGAAAGCTTAAAATAATTTGCTGTTCTGCTGTTCTGCAGAGATGGACAAGGATTCCAAAATTTATGTGGCAGGCCACGCAGGGCTTGTGGGATCGGCAATCGTGCGCCAGCTTATGCAGCAAGGGCATACAAATCTTAGTCTTAAAACACACGAGGAATTGGATTTGCGCGACCAAAGCGCCACAGACCTGTTTTTCAGCGAGCAGAAGCCCGAATTTGTTTTTGTTGCTGCCGCAAAGGTCGGCGGCATAGAGGCAAACCGGACAAAAACCGCGGAATTTATCTATGACAACATCCAGATTCAAAGCAACCTAATCCATTTTTCATGGAAATATGGCGTTAAGAAATTGCTGTTTCTTGGGAGCAATTGCGTGTATCCCAAAGACTGCCCGCAGCCAATGAAAGAGGAATATCTTCTGGCTGGCCCGCCTGAGCCGACAAACGAGCCATATGCAATCGCGAAAATTTCCGGCATAAAAATGTGCCAGGCATACAACAACCAGCACAGCACAAAATTTATTTCTGTCATGCCTGCCAGCCTTTACGGCCCAAATGATAATTTTAACCCGGCAAGCTCACATTTTGTTGCCGCATTAATACGGAAGTTCCACAAGGCGAAAATCTCAGGCAGTAGTGAAGTGGTTTTGTGGGGCACAGGCAACCCAAGAAGAGAAATCATGCATGTTGATGATGCGGCTAAGGCCTGCCTGTTTCTGATGGATAGCTATGATTCTTCAGAACCGATAAACGCCGGCTGTGGCAGCGACATAACTATAAAAGAGCTGGCCATGTTGATAAAAAATATTGTTGGCTTTAGCGGAGGCGTGAAATTTGATGCATCAAAGCCAGACGGCGCAGCGCAGAAATTATTGGACTCCGGCAGAATGCATGCCATTGGCTGGAAACCGCAGGTTGGCCTGAATGATGGGCTCAGAGAAACATACGACTGGTATGTGAAAAACGAAAGTTTATTAAAATTTGCATAAGCCGGTTTTTCGCGAAGTGCGAAATAGTTGGGGTGTGAGGCACATGAAAATATTAGTTACAGGCGGAGCTGGCTATGTCGGTTCCATAATGGTGCCTGAGCTTTTGAAAGAAGGGCATGAAGTCATAGTTATAGATAACTTCATGTACAACCAGCAATCATTGCTTGATGTATGCCACGACAGCAATCTGACAATAGTGCGGGGCGATGCGCGCGATTGGTCTGCAATGGTCAAACACATCGGAGATGCGGATGTAATTTTTCCGTTGGCAGCAATAACCGGTGCGCCTGCGTGCGCGAAAGACGAAGTAGCAGCGAGAACCACTATTGTCGGCGCGATTGAAACCCTGCTAAAGCTGCGCCAGAAGCACCAAAAAATAATTTATCCGACCACCAACAGCGGTTATGGCATTGGCCAGCAGGGCATATTTTGCACAGAAGAAACGCCGCTAAGGCCAATTTCCTTATATGGCAGGCTGAAAGCGGAAGCGGAGAACATAATCCTTACATCTGGCAATAGCATAGCACTTCGTTTGGCAACAGCCTTTGGTGCAAGCCCGCGCATGCGCATGGATTTGCTGGTAAATGATTTTACGCACAAGGCGATGGTTGAGCGCAATCTGCTTTTGTTTGAGGCGCACTTCAAAAGGAATTTTATTCATGTCAGGGATATTGCGCGCGCATTCGTGCACTGCCTTAACAACTTTGATGGCATGAAGGACCAGGTATATAATGTTGGCCTGAGCGATGCAAATCTTTCAAAATTAGAACTATGCGAAGTAATTAAGAAATACATGCCTGATTTCTGGTTCGCAGAATACACAAACGAGTGGTCAAAAAACGCCCTTGGCGAATGGCCAAAAGATATTGACCAGCGGAATTATATAGTCAGCAATGAAAAGATAGAGAAAATGGGCTTCAAGCCAAAATTCTCGCTTGATGATGGAATAAAAGAGCTTATGCGCGTGTTCAGCATAATACGGCGAAACCAGTTTTCAAATGTTTAGTCTTTTCTATTTCTGGTCCGAGTTCAACAGTGCGCATAATTGTTCGTGTATTTTTCCGTTAGAAGCGACGACATCAGTGGTTTTCAAATTTACATCCTCTCCTTTGAAATTTGTTACTTTCCCGCCAGCCTCGCGCACTATGAGCGAGCCGGCTGCAAAATCAACTAATTTTGTGTTATGAAACACCCTCGCGTCCAGCACGCCTTCTGCCACGTGCGCTAAGTCGCACACCGCCGAGCCAAATATTCTAACCGTAAAGCAGCTTGGTGCAAGTTTTCCCAAATTAATCAGCATTGCCTTGTGTTTGTGGAATTGATTGTCATAGGCAACCATGCAATCCGTTAAGTTTTCGCGTTTTGAGACACTTATTCCTTTATCATTGAGAAAAGCACCGCCGCCCAAAAGCGCGGCATACATAGCATCAAATTCCGGCAGGTAAATAACGCCGGCAATTATTTTGTTCTGTTCCATCTGGTATGCGGCAATGGATATGCCATACATCGGCAGGCCGAACATAAAATTATGAGTCCCATCAATAGGGTCTATTATCCACATAAGCCCATTGCCTTTTATCTCGCCAGCCTCTTCAGAGAGAATTGAGGAGTCCGGGTAATTTCTTTTCAGGATGTCCATAATAGCCTTTTCGGAGGCAAGGTCGCAGTTAGTGACAAATTCCTTTGGAGATTTCTCGCTTCCTGAAATCCCTTTCTTTTTTTCGGCGGCTATTGCCCCTACCCCTGCCATCGCCGCTTCTTTCATGGCTGCCAGCATAGCTTCGTTTTCTGTTTTCATATTCTTACATCAAAAAGTGAGCGCGATCCTGTTTATCGCGAAATCCCACTGGTTATTTTTTTCAGCGAGGGTTTTTTCGCCATTGCAAACGCCAACAGCAAAATCAAATATCTCATTTCCGACGGCATCAATAGGCTGGCCATCACAGACTTTCCCTGCATTAATATCAATAAAGGAGCGCATATTATTATAAGTCTTAGAATTGGATGAAATTTTTATCACCGGCACGACTGGATTGCCGGTTGGCGTGCCAAGGCCAGTTGTGAAGAATATAAGTGCTGCGCCGCTCGCGCTCATGCCGGTTACGCACTCTATGTCGTTTCCCGGCGCGTCCATAATAACAAGCCCTTTTGATTTCGGCCGCTCTGCATATTCTGTTATTTCCTTTACTTCTGTTGTGCCGCCTTTCGCTGCTGCGCCGAGGGACTTTTCCTCTATTGTGCTTATGCCTGCCCTTATGTTGCCTGGCGTAGGGTTCGTGCCCAATAAATCCTGCCCAAGGGATTTTGCAATATTTATGTACCGCTGGGTTTTGGAGTAAAGCCTTTCTTTTACTCTGTCATCTTTGATTCTGCTTGCCAGCAGGGCTTCCGCACCAATTAATTCAGGTATTTCAGAAAGTATTACTGTGCCGCCAAGCCCGACAATCTTATCGCTCACGATGCCGACGGCCGGGTTTGCAGTTATGCCGGAAAATGGGTCAGAGCCGCCGCACTTTACCCCGAATATTAAATCCGATAATTTGAAATCTGCTTTTTTTTGTTTCGAAACAAACTCTTTTATTTCCCTGATGTGCTCAAGCCCTTTTTGGATAATTGCCTCCTGATTGCCGATTTCCTGCACGCCAAGTTTCCTGACTATCCTGTTTTTCAGGCCAGTTTTACTAACAATCTCGTCAGCGCTTACGTTTTCACAGCCAAGGCCGACAACCAAAACGCCGCCAACATTTGGGCTATTGCAGATGCCGCTCAGCGTCCTTAATACCTGTAGCCTGTCGTCACCTATGTGATCGCATCCGTGCGGGTGTGTTATTGGTATCGTATCAGACAAAGCCGCGAGTTTTTGCACTATGTTATTCACGCACGAAACCGAGCTCAGTATGATTATGTGGTTTCTGATTCCGTAAACGCCCTCTTCTCTTGCGTAGCCGCTGATTATTGCCTTGTTATTCTCCATTTAACTCATTAGCTGCGTGTTTTTACCGTACTCGTGATATTGTGAGTGTGGACAATATCGCCGGGTGCAATAAGCACTGTTGCAATTCCTATTGGATAGCCGTATTTTATTACTGAATCGCCCTTTTTCAAATCCGCAAGAGAAACCTTGAATCCGGCAGGAATTTTTTCGCGCACCGCAAGTTTCCATTCGGCTTGGATGTATTCGCCGCATTCGATTTCCTTAAGAGCCGTGGCAACATTATCTTCTGGATTCAAAATTGCAGCGAATTCAGCTAGCGGTTTCATTCCGTGCCTTTAGTATTGTGAGAAGGGCAATGCTTAAATAATTTGCGCCGCAAGCAATTGGCAGCAGTTACTGTTCGGGTTGTGCGGAGCAGCGCACAAATCTTTTTAAATCTTTTCGCTGTTTAGTTCCAAATGAAAGTCGCAGATTTCATTGTAAATCACATTGCAGAGCTCGGCATCAAAGATATTTTTGAAGTTTATGGCGCAGCCAACGGCGACATAATTGATGCGTTTACAAGGACAAATAAGGCGCGGTATGTTTCAGTCATGCACGAGCAGGCCGGCGGTTTCGCTGCGGAAGGCTATGCAAAAATATCCGGCAAGCTCGGCGTTGCAATCGCAACAAGCGGCCCGGGTGGGCATAATTTTGTAACGCCTATTGCAAATTGCTTCTATGACTCTGTGCCGTGCCTGTTCATAACGGGCCAAATCAAAACAGAGTTTATGCGGCCAGACCTGAGCATCAGGCAGATCGGTTTTCAGGAGACAGACATAGCTAAGATTGTTGAGCCAATAACAAAATATGCAAAGCTGGTTAAAAATCCTCTGGACATAAAATATGAGTTGGAAAAGGCAATTTTTATTGCAAAGTCCGGCCGGCCGGGCCCAGTCCTTCTTGATTTGCCGATAAACATCCAAAAAGCAAACATCGACCCCGATGCGCTAATGGGTTTTGATCCGGTGCCGCACACACCAAATTATAACGCTGCCAAAATAAATGAGCATCTTGATATGTTTTTGGCAGAACTGCAAAAAGCAAAAAGGCCCGTCATAATGGTTGGCGGCGGAGTGAGGCTTGCCGGCGCAGCCGATGCCTTGCTGGACACAGGGAAGCGCCTGAAAATTCCAATATTCCCAACATGGAATGCTCTTGATGTCGTGCCTTCTGACTATGAATACTACAGCGGCAGGATAGGGACGTTTGGCGGCGCAGGGCGGAATTTTGCATTGCAGAATTCAGACTTGCTGTTAGCATTGGGGAGCAGGATTTCCGGCAGGATAACGGGCGGGAACCTAAGTTCGTTTGCAAGGGCCGCCAAGAAGTATGTCGTGGATGTTGATGAGCCTGCGTTGCGCAAGACGTTTCAGCAGATACCGTTTGATGTAAATATCTTGTGCGACGCCAAATTATTCTTAGAGCTGTTAAACGCAAAGCTAGACGGGATTAACGTGCCGGACTTTAGTGCGTGGGTGTCTACCGCAATTGGCTGGAAAAATAAGTACGACCCAGTCCTGCCGGAATTTTTTGAGGAGAACAGCAATAAGGGCTACGTGCATCCTTATGCATTCGTGCGGCTGCTGTCACAGGAAATGCAGGACGGAGACGTATTAATCGGGGACTGCGGCGGCAATATTGTCGTGACCAACCATGCCTTCGAGACAAAAAAAGGGCAGAGGCTTATTACCAACAACGGGAATTCTCCGATGGGCTTTTCATTTAGCGGGGCGATGGGCGCATGGCTGGCATCTGATAAGGCGCACAATGTCGTCTGTATTATTGGCGACGGTGGGTTTAACATGAATCTGCAGGAGCTGCAAACCGTAAAAAACTATGGCACAAAATTTAAGACATTTATTTTAAACAACCATTGTTATGGGATTACAAGGCAATTCCAGCGAACCAATTTTGAAGGCAGGGAAGAGGCATGCGGGCCAAAGGGCTACAATCCACCGGATTTCGTGAAAATCTGCAATGCCTATGGAATTAAAACATTTGAAATCAAAAAAAACTCTGAATCTGAAATCAGAAGAATGGTGCGCGATGTGTTGAATTATGATGCCCCTGTGGTTTGTGATGTTGACATTGGCGGCTGGGACTCATATTTGCCAAGGGTTGTCGGATGGAACACGCCGATTGAAGACATGGAGCCTTACCTTCCGCGCGAAGAGTTCAGGAAAAATATGATAATAGACCCATTGCCAGGATGGGAGAGCCACAACTATGATGTTAAGAAGCCAGCAACCTAACGACGGCGCCAGCGCGCTCTCAGGCGTTTCAGATAGCATAAACTCAGCGCCTCACAATAACAATATTTAAATATGTTACTTTTCAGGAATGCAGAATGCAGAATAGATTCTTTGAGATTGAGAAAAAAGCGAACCAGCTCAGGGCGGATACGCTTGCGATGTGCATCAAGGCAGGAACAGGGCACGTCACTTCGAGCATGTGCTGTGCAGAGATTTTGGCCACGCTATATTATGCAGACTTAGTGAAACACGACCCGAAAAATCCCGACTGGCCAGACAGAGACAGGTTCGTCTTGAGCAAAGGGCAGGCAAGCCCGATACTATACGCGCTTCTTGCAGACAGGGGTTTTTTCCCGAAAAAGTGGCTGAGTTTGTTTGCAAGGGGCATAAACGAGCTTGGCAGGGAAGCACCGTTTGGCGTGCACCTGCAATGTACTGTTCCAGGAGTAGAATTTACAACCGGCTCTTTGGGAATCGGGCTCGGCTATGCTGCCGGCGTTGCAGAGGTTGCCAAAACAGACGGCAAAAGCCACAGGGTTTTTGTCCTTTTAGGGGACGGGGAGCTTTACGAGGGCTCAAACTGGGAAGTGGCAGGCTATGCGGCACACCACAAGTTAAATAACCTGATAGCAGTTGTGGACAGAAACGGCATGTGCACAAACGATTACACTGAGAAAATAGTTGCGCTTGAGCCGCTGGACAAAAAGTGGGAAGCATATGGTTGGGACGTAGTGACTGTCAATGGGCATTCTGTAAGCCAGCTATACGAAGCGCTGTCGGCAGCGGTTTCCGCCAGCAGCGACAGGCCAAAGGTCATAATTGCGAAAACAATAAAAGGCAGGGGAATACCATCTATGATAGGCAAGCTGTATTTGCACGGCGTTACGCCCACAGAGGAAGCAGCAGACTTAGCGATGAGGGAGCTAAGCGAATTTGCAAAGCAGCACGAGGCGCAGGGGAAATACGATGAATGACTCCGCAAGGCTGGTAATTGACAAAGACACGCAAATGAGGGACGCGGTCATTGGCAGGCTTTTTGACCTTTCCGCAAGCGACAGGCGCATAATGTTTCTTACCGCAGACATGGGCGCAAAGGCGCTTGACTGGTGGAGGTTGGATCGGCCAAACCAGTTCAGGGATTTTGGCATAGCAGAGCAGGGCATGATCGCAGTCGCTGCCGGAATGGCAAGCGAAGGCAAGATTCCATTTATATATGCAATTGCCCCGTTTGTTACGTCAAGAATACATGAGTTTCATAAGCTGAGCGCAGGCATTCAGGGCATACCGTACAAGACAATTGGCGTAGGCACCGGCTTCAGCTACCCGGACTCGGGCCCAACACATTACAACACAGAAGACATAACGATTATGCGCGTAATACCAAACATGGAAGTGCTCTGCCCTTCAGACAGCATAATGGCGGCGGCCTTTGCAGAGTACGCAGTGTATTCAGGCAAGCCTTTGTATCTGCGCCTTGAGAGAAGCGTGCTGCCAATCCTATCAAAAGAGGATGAAACATTTGAAAACGGGCTCAGAGAGCTTTTTCAAGGCGAAGACATCTGCATAGTGACTACGGGAAATATGGTTCACACCGCCTTGGAAGCGAGGTCTGCGCTGGCAAAAGACGGGCTAAATATCGGCGTCATTGATTTGTACAGGCTAAAGCCAGTCAATGCGATTGGGCTACTCAAAAAGCTGGAAAAATACAGCAAAATCATATCCGTAGAAGAGCATTTGCTTGCGGGCGGGCTTGGCGGCAACGGCAACCGTGCCTTTGGAGGTGCCCACAGCCACCGGGACTTTCTTGCTCATGCTCTCCGCGCGCTTCACGCGGCGTTCCTCTTTGAGAATGACCTCCACCTCCTCGCCACGCACTTCCACCGCCGCCTCCTGCACCGCCTCTTCCCCTTCCTTGTCCTCCATTACCACGCTCATGGTTGCCACTTTATCGGCTGCTCTCAGGCGCATGATGATGACGCCCTGCGTTGCTCTGCCGAGGGACGGGATATCGCTTAAGCGCATGCGGATGGTCTGCCCCTGCTTGCTGATGCAGAGGAGATCGCCATCCTCTCCCTGCTTCAGCACACAACCGCCGATCACATCGCCGGTCTTTGCAGTAAGCTGGGCGGCTTTCACGCCGGTCCCGCCGCGCCCCTGCAGGCGGTACTGATCCAGAGGAGTCATTTTCCCGAGGCCGTTCTCCATGACAACGAGCACCTTGCTCTTGGCAACGTCGTTCACTGCGTCTGCTTCCACCACATAGTCGCCTGCACCGAGCTTAATGCCGCGGACACCGGCCGCGCTCCGCCCCATGGCACGCACGTCTTCCTCCGGGAAATGGATAGCCTTGCCCTTGTGCGAGAGGAGAATGATTTCGTCCTTGCTGCTCGTGGCCACCACCCAGCGGAGCTCGTCTCCCGGCGGCATTCTCTGGGCTATGAGACCGCTGCGCCGGATGTTCTCGAACTGCGTGAGCTCCGTGCGCTTCACCGTCCCCTGGCGCGTGACCATGAAGAGGTGCGTCTTGTCTTCGAGATTCGCTTTCAAAATAGATGTGATGTGTTCCTCCGGCTGGAGCTGGAGAAGGTTCACAATCGCCTGCCCCTTGGCAATGCGCGTCCCCTGCGGGAGTTCGTACGCCGGCAGCCGGAACACGCGGCCTGTGTTCGTGAAGAAGAGCAGGTCATCGTGGTTCATCACGTGGAGCAGCGAGAGGATTTCATCATCGTCCTTGGTGGTCATGCCTTTCACTCCCTTCCCTCCGCGGTTCTGCGCGCGGAACTGCATGGGACTTAAGCGCTTCACATAGCCTCCGGTCGTGAGTGCCACGATCATCGGCGCGTTCGGAATGGTGTCTTTTGCACTGAACTGGCCGACGGGATGCTTGACCACCGTGGTGCGGCGCGGATCGCCGTACGTCGCCTTGAGGGAGAGGAGTTCTTCTTTGAGAATGGCATCAATCTTCTTCTTGTCTTTGAGGATCGCCTCGCACTCTGCGATGAACCTGAGCTTCTCCTTGAGCTCTTCGTCGATCTTCTTGCGCTCGAGCCCCGCGAGCGTCTGCAGGCGCATCTGGAGGATGGCATCCGCCTGAATCTCCGTGAAACTGAACTTCTTCACCAGACTCTCTTTCGCTATTTCCTTCGTCTCACTCTTCTTGATGGTCTCGATGACTTTGTCGATGTTATCGAGAGCTTTCTTCAGACCCTCGAGGATGTGCGCCCTCTCCTTGGCCCGGTCGCGATCGAACGTGACGCGGCGGG
>Ga0209541_10018645_pt1 | contig 10025 bp, 14 predicted proteins | sample RifCSPlowO2_01_FD_184027 | JGI IMG/M metagenome (GOLD analysis project Ga0209541, IMG submission 184027) | Groundwater microbial communities from Rifle, Colorado - Rifle CSP2_plank lowO2_0.1 (SPAdes) (version 2) | ecosystem: Environmental > Aquatic > Deep subsurface > Groundwater | place...
AGAGAGCAAACTGGCCAGAAAAGGCATAATCGTTATACCTGATTTTGTCGCTAACGTCGGAGGAGTATTCGGAAGTTATTTTGAGCAATATCTGAGCGAAAGGTCTATTCATAACATTCTTTCGTCAAATTACGCGGAGAAAGTCTATTATCTGATAAGTAAATCCAGGGAAACGGATAAGACAATTTCAGAGATAGCGTTAGAAGAAATAGAGAACAGGCAGATCTCTAAAAGGGGAGATCGCGCAAAGCTATCAAAAATAATATTTAAAAATATCGTACCGGGCTTCATAAAAGGACCCTTATCGTATCTCTATTGCTCAAAAAGGTATTTCAAATGATAAGAGGGGACAGATGGCAATAAAAATCGCTCTAATTTATCCAACTGATCCGTTAGGGCCGAAAATGGGCGGCATCGAGACGTTTATAAAAGGCTTCATTAAGCATAGCCCTCCTGATTTTGATATTCAATTCATAGGCATCAGTTCCGATATGCAAAGACGGCCTCCCCACAAATGGACGCGCCTATCATACGGCAATATGACCTTTGATTTCCTGCCATTATTCCTTGAAAGGGACGAAAATAAAAAGACATTTTTCCCTTTATTCCTGCGCTTTGCCGTCGCGCTGTTCTTTCACAGGCCCCGCTATTTAGAGAGAGTGTTGATATTTAACAGGATAGAACCCGCTATAGTATTTAAAAGGGCGAAGGCCCCAAAGATAGGGTTTGTGCATAATGATATCCGGGAACAGGTCAGGGGAGGCGGAAGCGAATCGCTATGGAGCAAAATGCCTTGGTTATATTTCCTGTTAGAGGGCTTTATCTTTAAGTCACTGGATTATGTATATACGGTAAATATGAGAAGTTTTGAATTCTACCAAACTAAATATACGGATTATAGGGACAAATTCATGTTTTTGCCTACGTGGGTTGATGCCGATATATTTTCTTGGACAAATGAATCAAAACAGGACCTGAAAAATAGGATATTTTCCAAATGTGGCTTTCTGCCGCCGACCCACAAATGGATCATCTTCGTAGGCAGGTTGCAGGAACAAAAAGCGCCTCAGCGGCTTATAGATACATTTGTTAAGTACAGCAAAGATCGCGGTCAGGCTTCGCTTATAATCATCGGAGAAGGCAATTTGAAATCCGATATGCAGGATTATGTTAAAAAAATGCAATTGGATAATAATGTTTTCTTTATGGGAAACCTGAAGCAGGAGGATCTGGAGGGCTTATACAGGGCTTCGGATTTATTACTGCTTACAAGTAATTTCGAGGGGATGCCTCGCTGCGTATTAGAAGCTTTGGGATGCGGACTACCCGTGGTTACGACAGACGTAGGAGAGGTAAGGAGAGTGGTAAAGAACGGATGGTCCGGTGAAGTTGTTGAGAGCTTTGACCCGGCAGAGATCTCAAAGGCGCTGGAGAAAGTTTTGAAAAATCCCTTGATTTACACAAAAGAGAATTGTATAAGTTGTGTGGCAGATTACAATCCTCAGAAGGTATTGGCTCCGGTTTACGAGAAGATGCGGCAATTGTATACAGAAAGATTCGGCGGTGATGCAGAGGATTAATATTTGCGGCATCAAAATAGATAACGTCTCCTTAGATGAAGCGGTCAGGGCAATATCGGCTATCGTCCAGTCGCGAAAACCCTCTTACATTGTCACGCCCAACGTCGATCACATTGTTAAACTGCAAAAAGATCCCGAATTCCGTGACATATATAGTAATGCCGCTTTAGTCCTACCTGACGGCATGCCGCTGTTGTGGGCGGCGAAATTTTTAGGAACTCTTTTAAAAGAGAAAATATCCGGCTCTGATCTATTTCCCAGGCTATGCGAAGCCGCCGCTGAGAAAGGATACAAAGTTTTCTTTTTAGGCGGGAGAGAAGGAGCGGCCGCAAGATCCGCCGAAGTACTCAAAGCTGAATACCAGAAACTGAACGTGGCGGGTACGTATTGTCCGCCGTTCGGCTTTGAACAGAATGAGGCCGAAAATGATAAGATCGTTCAGATGATCAAAACGGCGTCTCCCGATGTTTTGTTCGTTGGTTTGGGAGCGCCGAAACAGGAAAAATGGATATATAAATATAAGGACCGGTATCAGGCGCCGCTTTCCATAGGGATAGGAGCGAGTTTCGAATTTATGGCGGGCATGGTAAGGCGCGCGCCCATATGGATGCAAAAGTCCGGTCTTGAATGGTTTTGGCGGCTAATGATGGAACCGGCGCGGCTTTGGAAACGTTATCTAATCGATGATATGCTCTTTTTCCGGTTAATTCTTAAGCAGAAGATCAGCCGAGCCCACCCTTTAAATTAGTATTGCAAAAATTTAACTTTAGCGTTATTGGATATGGCCTTAAAGGATTGCTCGTCAGCATATCCTTTAACCGGTCCCCATCCCTTGTTTGTCGATCCGGGATTAGAGTGCCAAACCATAACAAAGGAAGTATATTTGGTTTTGCTGTCCGCCAAAATAGGATTTATGAATTGTTCAGTCCAGTATTTGGGATAGATGCCGTCAGAATTTGGATCTGATACAACCTTATTGGGATATTCATTCCGTAACCCTTCGCATAAGCCGAATGGTTTGTTTTTAGCAACTGACAGATCGCGCAATGTCTGAAGACGGCTAAGCGGAGTGGCTTTGAAAGCTGAGCTTGTAATCGTCTTCGCGTAATTGTCAAGCCCCAGTATATCAACATAGGTATCTCCCGGATAAAGCGGTCCGTCGTAAGCGAATCCGTTGATGATCTCCGGTGAATAGCAATAAAGTAGATTATGCACGCCCTTCTTATCCCTTAAGTAAGTGACCAGGTCCTTCCATAATGCAACATATGCTGTATTGGAAGATAATGTACCGGTAGGCGAAGTGTATGAACTGGTCCAATACTTTTTCGTATTGTTCCATTCCCCGAGTTGCCAGCCATGCGCAATATCAAATGTTGTAGGAGTAAGATTAGATACATCGTAAGTGCCATTATAATTCCAAGTCCCGCCAATCTTCACTTTGCTGCCTATTTTTCCCCAATCAACGGTATAATGAACTCTAACTCTTGTTAGGGCCGCATCATTTGAAAAGTAGCTTATCTTACCCCCGGAGGTGTTACTGGTAGTGCTGGTAACGCTGGTAGTACTGACGTTAGCGCCGCTGGTATTTCCCCACCAAAACCAACCGCCGTCATTTTCATGATATGGCCTGAATATTACCGGGATCAATTTTCCGTTCGCGTCTTTAAGATTAAGGAAATAGTTCGCGAAACCGTCAAGCGCCGCAAGATATTTAGTTCTTGCCGAACCTCCCGGCAAGATATTTACAATCGGGTTTCCGGTCAAATCGCGCATATCCCCATCCGTGACCCAGTTTTGCATGTGCCAGCTTACCATTATGACCCCGCCCTTGCTGTAATGCGCTTTTAGTTGATCCGTCCACTTAGATATAGTGCGCCATTGGTCAGATTTATAATCCACGTGCAATATCAGAGGCACCTTGCCTGTTATCTTATAGCACTGAGAGTTGGTTCCATATGGATCTTCCCACGTGCTTATCTTCGCAAGGTAATATTGTCCGAACATAATTTGTTGGCCGGAGGCAGCTTTTAACTGATTATATAAAGCTTTGGTTTCCGGCGTCGCCAGTTTATCTGTTGGATCCCCGCTGGTAAGAGCTATAGTATTTTTTGCCGTAAAAAGAATGCCAGTCAGCAAGAGCGCCGCAAATATTTTTTTCATTGCCTAACCCTCCTCTTTTGTTTGTATATTCTACTTATAGTATAGCACATTTGTCAAGCAGGATAGGGGATGATAATATTCTCCGACGGAAGGAAGCATAAAAATACCCAAAAAAGACAATAAAATTTTATTGACAAAAATATAGTTTCTGTTAAAATAAACATGCTGCATAAACATCCTGCAATAGTGTTGTAATTTTGTTTGTTTTGTCAGCTGAAAGTTTCAAACTTTATTAACCTATTTTTAAAATAGAACGCCAATGTATAATGCCTATCTACGATTTATCCTATGTAGGGATCAAAATAAGGAGGGGGCAATAATGAAGAGAATTTTTGCTGTTCTGTTTATCGTTGCGCTCGCAGCTTTGTCAAACGTAGCTATCGCCGATAATATCAGTTTCATCTGGGATACATCTACCGGCGAAACGCTTCAGGGAGTAGACGGAGATACCAGCGGTTGGTCGCATAATAATTCTATGGTAAGCCTCGGAACGTTTAAATGGAAGCTTTTGGGAGATACCGCTGAAGTCGTGGCCCGTGTTGGCGGGAGCAGGGGCATATTGACGCACCGCGGCACCCGGGGCTTGGGTATCCGGGGCGGCGAGAACGATGAAATAGACAGCTATTACGGTGACGTCGAGAGGCTCGTTATAAGATTCGACCAGCCGACATACCTGAATTCCTTCGAAGTCAGGTCGCTTTTCTATGAAGATGATCTTCTGGGAGGCGACCACAGGGAAAGAGGCGTCGCTAAATTCTGGCTTGGCGGCGATAATATCTTTACCCAGCGCCTGGTGGGCGTGGAGAATATCGAGACACCGGGCACAAAAGGCATAGTCGATTATTCCTATGATACGCCATATCTTATCGACAAGATCGTCTTCCGTGTCCCGACCGACAGGTGGTTCACCTGCCAGAGCGAATTTTCCGTGGCAAAACTTAACGTTACCGCCGTGCCCGAGCCTATCAGCACGGTGTTATTTTTAACCGGTGGAACCGTATTGGCCATAAGACGCATGCGTAAAAAAGGAGAAAAATAATGAGGAAGAAATTGGCGGTCGCGGGGTTAATGGTAGTTTTGTTTCTGGCTTTAGTAACGGTGAATTGCGCCTATGCTGATTTCACAAATATCTTCATGACGGACAGCAACGGGAGCACCACTCCGAAATCAACCTTCACCTTGGATGAGACGCCCTGGCTCTATTTGGAGCTTCCGCACTCAGGTTTTAATGTGGGAGTTTCTTTTTGGACCAGCCCAAGCAGTGATCCATTCTTTGTGCAAGGCTTAAGCACCGGTTCGCAATATTGGCTTTCATTAGACAGCGGCCTTGATGATGATAATAACCCTATAAGTTGGGATTCCGTGAAACAGCTTGGCCTGTGGAATATTAACGCCGGTTATCTTTACCCGCTTAGTGATCGTAGAAATCCCGAGTCCGGTGTCGGTACGGCCAGTTTCAACGTTACCGCCGTGCCCGAGCCGGTTGCGTCAATATTGTTTATCACCGGCGGTTCAATGCTTTTGGTCCGGAGGCTTAGAAAAGGGAAGAAGTAATAATGAAAAGAGTTATTTTAGCGGTAGGACTGCTATTGCTGGCGGCGGCTACGGCGCAGGCGGACGGAAGAGCCAAAATATGGCTGGATATTCCGGGTTCTACGTATATAGACGCAAATAGCGACCCCTGGCTTTCCGAAAGTGACCTGTTCACAGGCAACGTAGGTGCATTCAATTTTGACCTGGACGCGATCAACAAATTAAAGAATGGCACAATCTATGATTCCCATCTTGTATTGGCCATACCCAATGATGCCCCTAATTCAAGCTGGTCGATAGATATCAACGGCACGGCCTTTAATTACGCCGATTTTTCCGGTACGGGACTTCATCCGTATCTTTCGCCTCACGGTATCTTCGCTAACAATAATGGCGCTCTTTGGATGGAATATGTTTTGGGGGATCTAACCGCCGGCAATACCCTTACGGTGCCTGTAAACGTAACCGGCGCCCCGTCAAATTTAATGTTTCATTTTGATGCCTATGGGAGTTCTTCAGCGACTTCGCAGGACGGGCACTATTTTGCTCCGTATTCGCATGACGCAACCGTCACGGCACCCGAGCCGGTAAGCACGGCGCTGTTCTTGCTCGGCGGCGCGGTGATGGCAGCGAGAAAGCTTCGCAAAAATAAACAAGGAGAGAAGACATGAAATACTTAACGGCGACAGTTTTATTCCTGTTTGCAATGGCTTGCGCGGCGCATGCCGATGTCCTTTCGGACCGCACGGCCCTGAATAGTATTTTAGGAAGCCACGCGGTGACGGAAGATTTTGAATCGTTCTCTATAGATGATGGAAGCGCCGTGTCCGATACCGATATAAGTTCATTAAATTCTTCGGCAATTTTTTACGGACAAGGCCCCGGCCTCGTAGCAGACGGAGCGGATTATTTTGGAGAAGGCGGTATACAATGGAACGGGAAAGATTACTATGGTCAGAGTTCTAAAGATATACTTTCCTACGGGAGTAATCTAGTTATCGAGTTCTGGAACCCCACTCCGGCTTTCGGGTTTGACCTATCGATTTTCGAAGAATTTGACGATGCCTATCCTGATAATGCTACTATAGATGTCTACGGTGCCGATAAAACATCGTTATTATATTCACTGAGTGACTTTTATCTTTCCAGCGCTTCACCGGTATTCTGGGGTTTTTCGGATAGCAACGGCATAGGGAAGGTAGTTTTAACCGGTAATGAAAACGGCTGGGGAATAATCACGGATAATCTGTCATTCGCTGGGTCCACCGCCCCCGAGCCGGTTTCAACAACGCTGTTCCTCTTGGGCGGCGCGACGCTGGCTGTGAGGAGATTGCGCAGTAAGAAGTAAAGCAGGGGACATCCTATAAGTTATCAAGGGCTGGATGAAGATCCGGCCCTTATTTTTTGGCAAAATTTAGTGAAAGAATTTACCTTCCTTTTACGTCTATTATATTGAAAAGGAGGGGATATGATGGTAAAATTCAAGGATAAGGACGGAAGGGTATTTATTTTATCTCCAGCGACATTTAAACACATCAAAAAGGATCATCATATTAATGATCCCGATAATTTTGTTAAGGAAACGTTGCTTGAGCCGTTTGCGATAATTGAGGACAAAACACAGAGCGACAGATGGATTTATCACAAAGATCACAGAAACAATCTGTATAAAGTTGTAGTAGTATGCATAACCGACAAGAGAATTAAAACTGCCTTTTTAAGTGATGAAGTGAAAGGAGGTAAGGTGATATGGATAGACAAAAGAAATCTGATAGGATAACGGTTGCTTACGATAAAGAGGCCGATGTCCTTTATATGACAGAAGGGAAGCCGCGCAAGGCTATTTGCCAAATGTTAGACGAAGGTTTAATAATACGCCGTGATCCAAAAAGCAAGAAAATCGTAGGTTTTACCATAGTTGATTTTATTTCTCGTTATAGCAAGGCGAGACCTCGAATTCTTCCGATAAAGGCGCATTTTTCCCTTTTACAGACAGCTTAGAATTATTTTGCCCTCCTTTAAAAGGAGGGATTATAATGGTAAAATCCAATAAGATGAAGATAATTACAGATAGCGTAACTCTTGAAGAACTGAAGCAGATGGCTAATATCGGAAGCGAAGTCGAGCGCGCCCTCGAACTGACGGATTTGACGCTGGAAAGCGTTTCGGGATTTCCCCGCCTTAAAGAACTTGCCCGCATGCGGGAGGCCCTTGTCGACAGCTTCTGCGGTTCGAACCAGTTCAAGTCCTCGGATGAACTGTGGAGAAAATACTTCTTGAATTTTACCTACGCCGCGCGTAAGGATTCTTAATAATAAATAATTGAAAGAAATTCCCTCCGGGTTACGTCTATAAAATATATGTTGTAAAATAATTACAATATGGTATAATTCGGTTGTAACAATAAAAGGAGGGTAAAATGGAAGAGTCAAGAACATTTGGCAGTTTTTTTAAACAAAAAAGGATAGCGCTGGGTTTTACGCTGCGTTCTTTCTGTGAAAAACATGGATTAGACGCCGGCAATATCAGCAGGCTTGAGCGGGGGATATTGTCTCCGCCCAAGGAAGAGATATTAAAAAAATACGCTAAACTCCTAAAACTTAAAAAAGGTTCAGATGAATGGTATGAGTTTTTTGATTTGGCGGCAGCCGGGTCCGGCAGGCTTCCGAAAGAATTCATGGATGAAGAAATATTAGGAAGAATGCCCCTGTTGTTTCGAACTATCAGGGGCAAAAAGATAACCAAAGAGAAACTGGATAAATTAATTAAAGTCATAAAGGAATCTTAATGGCCGGTGATATATCCGCTCCTTTTAAAAATCACGATCATATCGCTAAAGCCGCGAGCGACTTCCTGCTTAAGCATCATCCTAAGGGGACCTATCCTATCCCTATTGAGGAAATCGTCGAATTTCAATTAGGCTTAGATATAATTCCTGTGCCGGGATTGCATAAGGCATTTAACGTTGATGGCTTTCTTTCATCGGACAGGACGAGCGTTTCCGTTGATCAGGGTGCTTACGAGACCAGGCCGGGAAGGTATCGCTTTACCTTAGCGCATGAGGTCGGCCATTTTATTTTGCATAAAGATATTTATGAACAATATGAGTTCAAGAAGACAGAAGAATGGAAGAGGTTTATCAGAGATTTTCCGGAAAAGGAATATTCCTGGTTTGAATGGCAGGCATATGAATTTGCCGGGTTAATACTTGTTCCTGCCGGTCACCTGGATAGGCGTTACAAATTTCACGCGAAACAAATAAAAGCGCTAGGAATTAAGCATAAAGAAGTTATATTAGATAGAGTTATTGAGCTTTTGTCTGAGGATTTCGTTGTTTCGAGGGAAGTGATCCAGAGAAGACTTTTGAGGGAATATAGGAGTTTTAGGTTATAGCATGATTAATTTTGGAATCAGGCAATCATTTGAAAATATTGAGCAGATTGAGGAGAGATTTTCTAACCTGGATGTCCCAGTAGAGGTAGCCTTGCCATACTATTGGAACATTTATGAGCCTATACGGTCACATTTAAAAGAAATATCAGAAAAAATTAAAACTCTCCGTATAAATGTCCTCAGCGTGCATGCAGTGCAGGCGCCTTTAACAAATGAAAGATTTGAAGTATGGGGTAGGGAAACGGCAGATTTCGCTAAAGATCTTGGTGTTGAAATTATTACCCTGCATCCAAACAATTCAAACAAAACGCCTGTTTTGCAGGAGAGAGTGATTAAAAGCTTGGAGCGTCTTAATATATTATGCCAAAACAGCGTAGTTTTTAGTGTTGAAACATTTTCTGGAAAACGGAGGATATTTACTCCTGATGAAATAGTTAAATTTAATTTGCCCATGACTCTCGATGTGGCACATTTGGAGAATAATAACGAGATTTGGAAGCTGCTTGAAAGTTACTTAGATCATATTGTTTGTGTCCATCTGTCGGCAAAAGAAAAAGACAAACACCATCTGCCGATAGATAATTTTTGTAAAGATGTAGTAAAATATTTGATAAGAAATAATTGGAATGGAAACGTGATTTTAGAATACTTGTCGGAGTTCCACGATATGCTCTATAAAGATGTTAAATATCTAGCTGAATTATCAATATTAAAAAGAAAATAATCACGTGGAATAAGTGGAGCCATCCTACCGGGAGCCACCCTAAAAATAATTGAAAGAAATTCCCTCCGGGTTACGTCTATTACAGTATAGGGTAATAATGCCCTTGACAAAAAGTAGGATAAATGTCATACTTTAGTATGAACAAAACAGCCAAAATAGCCATAAGCATCTCAAAGAATGAATTGAAGATCATCGAGTCGTTGCGGCATAAATTAAGTTTGTCTCGCAGCGCGGTGATCCAGCAGGCCATCAAACATTGGTTGACCTGCCAGGAACGGAAGGGGCTTATCGAGAAATATGTAAAAGGGTATTTAAATGATCCAGAAGAAGCTAAACATGCGGAGAATTGGGCAAAGGCGTCGCTTGAAACATTTTCCAAAGAGGAATGGTGATGAGAAGGGGAGAGGTCTGGTGGGCGGATCTACCCAAACCTTTGGGAAGAAGGCCGGTAGTGTTGCTTTCTCGGGATGAGGCTTATGATATAAGGACCGCGGTTACTGTTGCAGAAATTACCACTAAGATCAGGGGCATCCCTGTTGAAGTGCTTTTAGGGAAGGAGGATGGGCTTCCAAAACCTTGCGTTGCGAATCTGGACACTATTACTTCGATTCCGAAGGACCTGCTACAAGAATGCG
>Ga0209541_10018646_pt1 | contig 10025 bp, 9 predicted proteins | sample RifCSPlowO2_01_FD_184027 | JGI IMG/M metagenome (GOLD analysis project Ga0209541, IMG submission 184027) | Groundwater microbial communities from Rifle, Colorado - Rifle CSP2_plank lowO2_0.1 (SPAdes) (version 2) | ecosystem: Environmental > Aquatic > Deep subsurface > Groundwater | place: Rifle...
AGGATGGAAGCACGAAGTGCTTTCCACAAAATAATGCAACGCAGTTGCGTATCTTTTGTTTTTCATTTTACGCTTACAGAGAAAAACGATTGAACTTAATTTCCTGTTAAGTTCCCCGAGCAAAATCTCTGATTTTGCGAGAGCGCAGCGGGGTCGAGGGTTTTCACGCCAGTTGAAAATCCGAGAAGTCGTTTTTCTCATCGAGCGCAGGATGGAAGCACGAAGTGCTTTCCACAAAATAATGCAACGCAGTTGCGTATCTTTTGTTTTTCATTTTACGCTTACAGAGAAAAACGATTGAACTTAACTCTTTGTATGCGCATTGTGTGAGATATGTGTTTATTAAGAGGTATATTTGATGAATTTGAGGTGTCATAAACTAATTTGGTGTACTAATTCAATAGTAGTTTAGAGTAGTTTAAGCCGGAAAGTTTTAGGGGAAAATCGAAAGTTATCACAGGCCATTAGCCATGTTGGTGTGAGGCTTATAAAGCAAAGATATTCATCAGTATGTATGGATGTTATTGAGCTGATTAAGAAGGAATGTTTGAGGAGAAGATACAGCCGAAGAACAATAGAAACATATTGCTACTGCATTAAAAAATTCTTGAGAAGAACTCATGTAGAGATAAAAAAGATAACAAAAAGAGATGTGCAGGATTATCTTGATTTGTATGTGGAAAGAAATTCGCCGGGAAACACAATAAATGTTAATCTGAATGCATTAAAATTTTTATTTGAGCAGATTTTAAGGAAAAGATTGCTTGTCCGCGTAAGGTACGCAAAGGTATCAAAAAAGCTTCCCGAGGTGTTGACAAAAGAAGAAGTGTTTATGCTCATTAATGCAATCGACAATAAAAAACACAAGTTGATGATATCTTTAATGTATTCTGCTGGTCTTAGAGTCAGCGAACTTGCAATGCTGAAAATGAGGGATCTGCAATTGGATAAAAATTATGGTTGGGTAAGAGAAGGCAAAGGCGGAAAAGACAGGTTGTTTATTATAGCAGACAGTTTAAAAGGTGATTTGTACAAATGGATATTAACACAAGGGCTGTCATTTGATTCGTGGCTTTTCAGAGGAAGTAAAAACAAGTATGATATTCCCCATATTTCTCCAAGAACTCTCCAGGTGATTGTAAAAAATGCTGCCAAAAAGTCAGGAATTAGTAAGAATGTGCATCCTCATACATTAAGGCATTCATTCGCTACACATTTAATAGAAGATGGTCATAGTGTAACCGATGTGCAACCATTGCTTGGGCACAGCAGCATAGGAGCGACCATGATATATTTGCATACTGCATCTTCAAGAATGCTTTCTATTAAAAGTCCGTATGATACACTTGATATAATTGATAAGAATGTGGATTTAAATTGTGTCAAAACAAACTAATAAGCAGAATCGAAAGAACGTAGATTATAGGAACGTGAATTTTGTGAGTGGATTCTTAGCATTAAAATCGTGACATTTATAAAAAAGCTTGTAATTCAAATCTTATGCCGCGGTCGCATAGCCTGGCCATTGCGTTGGATTGCTATCGGCTTATGCCGTTATGAAACCTGCATTTGGCTTGCAATGATCCAATGTCCTTCGGGATACGTGGGTTCAAAACAGCCTTTTAAGAAAAGGTTGACGAAAAAAAATTAAGTACGGTTTCATTTCATTCAACCGTACGAATAACGTAAAAAACCTTTTCTGGGTTATGAAATTCCCACCCGCGGCGCTTTTTTATAGTATTTGCGCATTTTTTATCTAATTCTTTATTTGAAATATGTGTTATTTTTGACAAATCCTTCAAAAAGAATATAAACTAAAAGAAGAATTAAACTAACAGTATGGTGAATACTATCAAAAAGAGATGCTTTTTAAATGGAAAAACTAGCTGTAATTTTAATCCCGTTAATATCGCTGTCAGCATTCTTTTCTGGGGTAGAAGCTGCGCTGCTTTCTTTGTCTAAGATTAAAGTAGATAGTTTAGTAAACCAAAATAAGAATGGAGCAAATTCATTACGCAAGGTAAAAGAAAAGCCATTAAGGATGCTTGTTACTTTGCTCTTGGGAAATAATTTGGTTAATATTTCATCTTCTGCCATTGCTGCTGTATTCGCTACAAATCTATTTGGAAGCTTTGGCCTTGGAATAGCTACAGGAATAATGACATTTCTTATTTTGATATTTGGGGAGATAGTGCCTAAAGCCTATTGCACCCAGCACGCTGAAAAGGTAGGTCTGTTTGCAGGCAGATATGTTCTCTTTTTAGAGTACTTAATGCTTCCTTTGATTTACCCATTGGAAATTCTTACAAAAACAATCGTTAAATACGCTTCTGTCGGCAAGAAAAACAAAATAAGCAAGATATCAGAAGAAGAGATGAAGCTCATGATAGAAGCTGGATTTGACGAAAATATAATAAAGAAAAAACAAAGGCAGGTGCTTTATTCTGCATTTGTATTGGATGATCTGAAAGTGCATGAAATAATGACGCCTTGGAAGTCTGTATTCGCACTGCCTGCATCAATGCCTATAAAACTTGCTGTGCCATTATTGGAAAAAGAGAATTACTCGCGTGTACCAATATATCAAGGTGGACAAAAAAGAAAAAAAAAGATTGTTGGATTTGTTCATGTTAAGGACTTATTGCCTTTAATCAATTCAAATGAACCTCTGATTAAATCAGTAAAAAAAATAATTATAGCTCCAAAAAACATGATAATCGAGGACCTGCTTAAAAAATTCCAGGAATCGCAGATGCACATAGCAATTGTACATGACAAAAACAAGAAAGCAATAGGGATTGTCACTTTAGAGGATTTATTGGAAGAGATTGTAGGAGAAATAAGAGATGAAACGGACCAAAAGAGTGAAAGAAAAAGGCGCATGATTCATGCGCATGGAAATACTTCTTTAGAACATATTAATGAAGTATTAGGACTAAATTTGCCATTAAAATATAGGACTATATCTGAATTCTTGAATGAAAAATTAAAAAAGATTCCTGATGTTGGCAAAGAAGTTAGATTCAACCAGGATAATATAAAAGTCAGGATATTGGATAAGGAAGGAGACATTTTATACAAGCTAAAAGTCTCAAAGATAAGATGAGCGGGATAAAGTAAGTAGAAATTCAAAAAGATTTTAAATTATAATACCGATTAATATCATTATGAGCAATCAGGAATTTGCGGAGTTATTGTACAAGGCTGCTGATGTATACGAGTTGAACAATATTGAATGGAAACCTCGCGCATATAGAAAGGCGGCTAGATCCATAGAAAGCCTTGGCAAGGACATCAAGGAGATATATGAGAAAGACGGTGAAAAAGGACTTGAGGAAATACCTGGCGTTGGACAGGCTATAGCAAAGCATATAATTGAGTACCTAAAGACTGAAAAAGTCAAGAAATGGGAAGCCTTGTTCAAGAAAGCGCCAAAAGAATATGTCGAATTATTAAGTTTAGAAGGTCTTGGACCAAGAAAAGTAAGAATTCTGACTGAAAAATTAGGGATAAAGACAATAAATGAATTGAAGGATGCAATTGAAAGGAAAAAATTAGAAAGATTGGAAGGATTTGGAGTTAAAACAGAGGAAAATCTTCTGAAATCAATACAGCTGCACAAAAAAGGGGAAGGAAGGATATTATTGAATAAGGCTCTTCCTCTTGCTGAGGAGATTATCAATTATCTAAAGAAAAATTCGCCGGTTCAGAAAATAGATTATGCCGGTTCTTTGAGGAGGATGAAAGAAACAATAGGAGATATAGATATATTGTCGTCTTCAAATAATCCCGAAAAGATTATTGAGAAATTTACCACAATGCCTAATGTTGACAGGGTGGTATCAAAGGGCACTACAAGAAGCAGTATAAAACTAAAAGAAGGAATCCAGGTTGATTTGAGAGTTGTTCCATCTGAAAGCTACAGCGCTGCTCTGCAATATTTTACAGGGAACAAACTGCACAATATAGAGGTAAGAAAAGTTGCAATAAAGAAAGGGTATAAGCTTTCTGAATACGGTTTGTTTAATAATAAAACAAACAAGATGATTAAATGTGATACAGAAGAAGAGATTTACAGAAAATTAGGATTTTCATACATCCCGCCTGAATTAAGGAGATTAAACGGCGAGCTGGAGGCTGCAAGGAAAGGAAAAATCCCAAAAATTTTGGAATTGAAGGACATTAAAGGAGATTTGCAGATGCATTCAACGTACAGCGACGGAATTAATTCAGTTGAAGAGATGACAAATGAAGCCTGCAAAATGGGATATGAATATATTGCAATAACAGACCATTCAAAATCTGCCAGGATTGCGCATGGAATGGAGATTGACAGATTAAATAATCAATGGAAAGAGATAGAGAATATATCCAAAAAATATAAGATAAAGATAATTAAAAGTGCTGAAGTAGACATTCTTCCAGACGGTTCGCTTGACTATCCTGAAAGCGTGCTCAAAAAATTAGAAATGGTTATAGGGGCAATACATTCTGGATTCAAGATGGATATTAACAAAATGACAGAAAGGATTACTAAAGCACTTGAAAATAAATATCTAGACATATTGGCCCATCCAACAGGAAGACTTGTTGGAAAAAGGGAAGCTTATTCTGTTAATTTGCAGAAAGTTTTTGAGACGGCAGAAAAGAACAACAAAGTAATTGAAATAAACGCAAACCCAGAAAGGCTTGATTTAAACGATTCAAATATAATGGAAGCCAACAAACATAATATTAAATTCTCAGTAAACACAGATGCGCATAGCATAGACCAATTGCATTATATGAAATATGGAGTTGCGCAGGCGCGCAGAGGCTGGCTGACGAAGAATAATGTTGTTAATACTTATTCTCTTGCTAAACTAAGGAATATCTTTAAAAAGATTAAGTAAAGTAAGGCTCTGTGGAAAATGTAGTTTTTGACACCATGCTTGTGATTATCCTACATACAAAACAACGAGAAAAAAGGAAATTTCAATAGGAATTTTTTCCTTAAATATACTTATGAGTGATAATCACGGTGCCAAAACCGAGGCGATAGCCGAGATTTTCTACAGAGCCGTAAGTAAAGAATTATAAAGGATTAAATAGCTGAAGATATAATCTCTTCGCCATTTATTGAAGAGATTATTGAGAATTTGTCAGTTATATCATTTCTTTAGCACATTTTGGTTATTTTATGTTAATTGCTATTTATCTTATGTTAATTCCGATATATGACGATGACAAATCTGCAATCTGCTGAAGGCATAAAGACAAATGCAGCAAAGATGCAGAAGGATTTTTTATTTTTTTAATTTCATTTTTTAATTCATTTATTTTAATAACCAATGCATTCATCTTTTCAATATTAAAATTATAAAATAATGCATAATATGAGTCAAGAAGCGAATTTATTTCATCAAATATACCAATCTCTTGTTTTGAAGGAGGCTGTGCGTCTTGTTCAATATCGTCGCAAATGTACTTGAAATTATCGCATATCTTTTCCAAATTCCATACAATTACATAATAAAATGTTTTTTCTTTAGCCTGCAGATCAGATTTTTTATTTATTATTCTTTCGCAGAAATTAACCAATTGATTGTTCTCAAATTCCAATTTTCTTATGTCAATTAGATATTTTGACAAATTATGCTTTGACAGATTTTTTTTACTTGAAATATTTTTGCTTAAATCATTTTTAATTAAACTAGACAAATCCCTTGCCATTTTTATTGTAACTCTGAATGCTCTCCTTAAGACATTATGAATATCTTCCTTATTTTCCTTTATTATGCTTTTTACGGTCAATAGATTATCTTTTTCTTCTAATATAGAAAATCCTATGTACTCTTTTAATTCATTTACCACAAAATCTCTTTGGCTTTCATCTAATTTTATGCTTACTCCATCGTATCCTTTTTTGTAAATTGCCGAAAGAAGCCACCTAATCACTTTTTTATCCAGTTTTTGTATGTCAACTGAGATTTCACCTGCAGTTTCAGACTTTGAAGTGTATATTATAAACTTGTCATCAAGAAGCTCAGTATCCAACACATCTCCCTTTCCGAGATTATATCGTTTAATAAAAGAAGAAGGAAGAGAAATAACAAAAGTATTTTCTGCTAATTTGATTACTTTGCGTTTCATTCAGTTGTTAATGCCTTTCTCTACTTATATTTTATTATATTTGATTATATTTTACGGCAGCACACTGCAAATTCATCAACTTCCCCAGTATCAGCAAAGCATGTTTTTGACTTGTCTTCAACATATTCCATTCCAGTTTGTTCGCTTAAGAAGCTGCAATCTTCATCGCATACTCCTCCTGTCTGTTCACAATCCTGCAGTCCTATGTTAAATACGCTAATTCTTCCCGTAAATATAGCTACAAGTACAACTAGAACTATTAATGCTATGATTGCTATTATTATGATATTTGCTGACAATTCTTGTCCTTTCTTATCCATTATACCACCTCACATAAATTCTGGCTAAATTGATATATAAAGCTTTTTATTGCTCAAATTGGGTCCAAAACCCCGCAGCTCTGCTGCGATATCAATAATCCCAATTTGAGGCTTAAAAATCCCCACAGCTCTGCTGTGATTGGGATTTTTAATGTTTGTGGGTGTGTTCAAAAAAGTCTCTTTGTTTAATTTAGTTAAAATCTCTTGTTTACTTTAGTTATTATCTTTTTTTGTTTATTGCAAGAATCTTAATCTGCCTTAATCGAATCTTAATTTATCTTAATCTTAAACCGCAGGAATTGCAGAAGTTATGATTGATACTCACTATGGCTCCGCATCTTAAACATCGTGTAGTTTGTATGCCCTTAGCAAGCTCTTGAGGAGCTTGGTGCATTCTTAATTCTCTCCCGACTGTTTGTATTTCTACAGGCTCAGATTCTTTAAGCGCTCTTTCAGTTATGTATTTAAAAACGAGCTTTCCAGTCCCATAAACCACTAAAACAATTCCAATATACCTGAAGAAGAATAATTCCTGCTTAAATGAAGAAATAACAGTTACGACAATACCTACAATTAAAAATACAGCATATGGTATACTAGCCATATTTAGTTAATTTGGTTTTGCCATTCATATATTTTACTAATACCTTTGGGATAGTGACTTCTTTTTTATTATCGTCATAGAAATTCTCCAAAATTGCGACCAATGCCCTTGATGTTGCGACGCATGTCGAATTTAATGTATGCGCAAATGCATTCTTTTCAGGAGTCCTGTACCTTATCTTTAAGCTCCTCGCTTGATAGTCTGTGCAGTTTGAGCATGATACAAGCTCTCTGTATTCTTGCTGCGCTGGCATCCATATATCAATATCTATTTTTTTTGCAGCGACTACACCTATGTCTCCAGTGCATATGTTCATGATCCTGCCGTGCAGCCCAAGAGATTCAAAAAATTGAACAGCATTTTTCAATATGACATCAAAATGTTTCCATGAATCTTCCGGCTTGCATACCACAATCTGCTCTATTTTATTGAAATGATGCACCCTGAATATTCCTTTTGTGTCTCTTCCATGGCTGCCTGCCTCTTTCCTGAAACATGGGCTTATTCCTGCAAGTTTTATCGGAAGGTCTTTTTCTTCCAATATTTCGTCCATAAACATTGCAGTCAATGGATGTTCGCTTGTCGCAATTAAATAAAGATCTTCGCCTTCAATCTTGTACATTACATTCTCAAAATCCTGCATATCAGTAACACCCTGATAAGGCATCTTTCTCATCATATAAGGAGGAGAAACAGGCAGGAATCCGTTTTTCTGCATAAAATCAACAGCGTACGCCTGCAAAGCCATATCAAGCAATACCAAATCGCCTTTTAAAAAATAAAACCTTGAACCTGAAATCTTTGCCGCCCTGTCCATATCAACCAGATTCAATTCATTGATTATGTCAATGTGGCTTTTGGCGCCTTTGATTTTAGGTTTCTTGCCAAATACACCTGCAGGAACATTGTCATTTTCATCTTTTCCAATTGGCACTGATTCGTGGAGAATGTTAGGCAGACGCTGCAATATTCCGTTTACTTCTTCGTTTATTTTTTTCTTTTCCTGCTCTTTTTTTTCTATCTGAGACGGTATGGAATTTGCCTTTTTGAGTAATTTGCTTACATCTTTTTTCTCCTGTTTAAACTTTGCAATCTCCCTGCTTATTTCATTTCTTCCATGCCTTAATTGGTCTAGATCATACTGCAATTTTCTGTTTTTCTTATCAAGATTTAGAATATCATCTATCTTTTTAAGCAGTTCAGGATTATTTCTTTTTTTATAATTTGATTTTACCTTTTTGCCCTCTTCCCTTATCAGTTTTATGTCAATCATTTTATAGTAATTATATTATGTTATTTTTAATACTTTCTAATTCAAGTAAGTAATAAGTTGTTGGCAACTTAGGTCAAAATTCATTGGAAATTTGTCCTATATCAATAATTGGTTTTATATCAATATCATTTTATACGCTAAAAATACCACCATTCTATTGAGTGGTGGTTTACTCGGTAAACCACATATTACTTCTGTGGTATTTTGGCGTGCTCAAAAGTCGGCAGGAGCAAGCAAAGCGAACATGCCATCAACCTATTGGCTGGTGGTCCCCTGCCAACTTTTGACAATTCAATACTTTGTCCTCCCTCGTTCAGTTTCACTTCACTCGGTCGTCCTACATAAAATTAGGCCATGCCACTGATCTCTTGACAAGTTAAATTATCAGATTAAATTTCACCATCATTTCACTCAGACAGACTAATAGCATGCATATGTTTTACGCAATTAAATTTTGGAGCAGTTAATAAGTTTTATATACCCTACACTTTTAATAATAAAAATATGGATATTATACAATTAACAGGGTATTTAGCGGGACTTATTATTGCTGTTTCACTTACGCCCCAAGTTATCAAAGCTTGGAAAACAAAATCCACAAAAGATATTTCTATTTTATGGAATATTATTTATATTTCTGGTTTATTATTATTTCTTGTTTATGGATTCGGTATAAAAGAACTACCTATACTTGTAGCTGGAACAATAGAAGTTACACTTGCAAGTTCATTAATAATCGCAAAAATTATTTATGGATAGAAACCAAAAAATCCACCATTAATCTTATGTCAATGAATATGTTATTAGGTCAATAATCATGTTGGGATTATATGAGAGAGAGATATAAAATTATAATATTAAAAGACATATAAAATGTTGGAAGTTCTTCCATTGTCCTCGTATGATACAAGTAAATCTGGATGGTCAAAATTAATCATGCCATTTCCTCCAAGCACATGAGAAGCATACTCTCTTCCATTGCGGAATCTGTCAATCACATCTTTGTAATCAAATCCTTCTCCTTCATTCCTTACCCTGACTAAAAGCCCATTTTTTGCAAGAAATACTTTTACGCTAAGTGATTTTAATGGGTCCCCATTAGGCGCATTGTGCATAGCGCCAGAATTTCCATGAATCAAAGCATTCCCAAGAAGCTCTGATACTGGTATCAATAAAAATCCTAAACCATTATCATACATAAACCAATTAAGATGTTTCATATCCCAAAAACAATGATTCACCCAAAACTCATAGTTATTGGAAGAATTATTCAAAGCTTCACCAACTGGCAATGAAGGACGATAATAATAATATACAAGCTCAGGCTCGTCTAACATTTCCAATAACTCATCTATACCTTTTTCTACAAACATTTTATGTGGTAGCTTTAAGTATTTTAAAAATTTTATTATGTTAGTGCGTTCAAAATCTCGCTAAAGTTTGAATTAGCGAAAATTAGTTAATTGCTAATTTGCTAAGATTATTATTAATATTACTTTTTCAAGGCTTTGTCCTTGCAAACTCTTTCGAGTTTGCGTCGTCCTCAGCCTTTTAACAAAAGTTACTCGAATCGAAGATTCGTGAACTTCAAACAACAAAATTCCACTAGCATATCACTTTCAATATGGAATTTTGTGTTCCAAAAACCACTTTAGTAGAATTTTGAGCACAACAAAATTTAATGAATTTTGTGTGC
>Ga0209541_10018649_pt1 | contig 10024 bp, 11 predicted proteins | sample RifCSPlowO2_01_FD_184027 | JGI IMG/M metagenome (GOLD analysis project Ga0209541, IMG submission 184027) | Groundwater microbial communities from Rifle, Colorado - Rifle CSP2_plank lowO2_0.1 (SPAdes) (version 2) | ecosystem: Environmental > Aquatic > Deep subsurface > Groundwater | place...
GCGTGCCAATGCACACTGGCTCGCGCTCGTTTTTCAGCGCCAGCAGGCCCGCAGTTTCGCACGTTGTGGCAAGCGCGCCGTTTTCAACAAGATATGACACTTCATAAGCCAGCACTGACTGGCTTTCCTCCGCACCCTCAACTGAAACGAATACGCCATCCTCTGCAGTTCCAACCTTGACATCATAATTGCCGATGTGCCCCGGGTAGGAGTAAATTCCCCCCGGTAGCATTTCCGCATCAGCCAGCTTCCCAGGGTAAAGCATTCCAGTGCCCTGCGGGAAATGCGCCACGAATGCCGCATTTGCCATGCTGGCAGCAAGCAGCGCGAATGCAAGCATAAACTTCGTTCTTCCCATGGAAAGTTGCCGTAAAAGGAGAATATAAATCGTTCGGTTTTGGTTCGGCGCCCTAAGGGCATACGCCGACAGCAGCCCCCCTTGAGGGTCCATGTGCAGCTCCGCTGCACAAGTTGTTCAACGGCTCGCCGTTGAACATCGACCCCCAACGACAACCTATGGCCTGGCCAGCTTGATATCCGCAGCAGTGACTGTCTTCCTTCCCGCGTGCTTGGCAAACTTTATTGCCTTTGCCGATATCTCAAGCCCCAGTTTCTCCAGAAGCTCGGCAAGCTCAAGCGCCGCATCATCAGATACCCTGTCCGCGCCAGCCTCGCGGATTATCTTTTCAACAGGGGCCTTTGGCAATATCATGAACACCACCTCTTTCTTGGAGGACACCCTGCTGGGCATCCACCTCAGCGGCACTCTACCTCAATTAACCAATTAAATGCTATGCTCGTTTTCCATCCCATGCCCGATTCCTTCCTTAAAACAGGCATTCTTCCCCGCGCCTACCAGATTGCAATAGCGCAGTCCGCTCTTTCAAACGGCAATACCTTAGTTGTCCTCCCGACAGGGCTTGGCAAGACACTCATCGCATTCCTCGTAATGGAGCAGTGCCTTCCAAAGGGCCGCATCCTCTTCCTCGCACCCACAAAACCCCTTGTCCGCCAGCACCAGCAGTCATTCCTGCAGCTCACTTCCTTTCCCGAAGAGGGCACCGCGCTAATTACGGGCGAAATAACCCCGAAAAACCGTGCAGAACTCTGGAAGAAGCGCATCATTTTCTCCACGCCGCAAACGCTGCAAAACGACCTACTTTCTCACCGCACTGATGCATTCTCTTCCCTTTGCATAATAGACGAAGCACACCGCTCAATCGGCCGCTATGCATACACATTTGTAGCAGGGAAATGCGCGGAATCAGGCGCGCTGCTGCTCGGGCTTACCGCCTCTCCCGGCGGCGACAGGCAGCGCATACAGGAAATAGTGGACGCTCTCGGCATACAGAACATAGAGATACGCACTTCAGAGGATGCCGATGTCCTTCCATACATCCAGCCGCTTCAAGTCTCCTACATCCGCGTTCCTTTGGGGCAGCGCTTCTCCGAGGTGCGCAGGCAATTGCAGCTCATGCTCACAGACAACGCAAAGTGGCTGGCAGGACTTGGCTTCCACGCGCCCACGCGCTCCAAAAAAGGCCTTGTTGAGCTTCGCGCCAAAATACTCCGTGCATCAGACCGCATAAAATACAGCGCGCTCTCCTACTACTCCTCCATATTCAACCTGGTGCACATGCTGGAGCTCATAGAAACACAGGGCTTGGCTACATTCTTGGCATACGTAGAGAAGCTGCGCGCAAGGGACGACACAAAGGCAAAAAGGCGGATATTCTCAGACGAGCGCTTCAAGATTGCCCTGCAGCTTTGCGAGTCGGCATCCGAGCACCCGAAGTTAGCAGAGCTCCTGAAACTCCTTGCCTCGCACCGCACAGAAAAAATACTCGTATTCGCACAGTACAGAAAGCAAGTAGAGACAATAGTTTCCGCGCTTCGCGCAAATGGCTTTTCCTCAGAGCGCTTCTTAGGAAAAAAGGAGGGCGTGACAGCAGAGGAGCAGAGGAAAACAATAGACCGGTTCCGCGCAGGCGAATTCTCGGTAATGGTAGCCACCTCAATAGGCGAGGAGGGGCTGGACATCCCTTCCGTAGACACAGTAGTCTTCTTCGAGCCCATCCCCTCGGAAATCCGCTCCATCCAGCGCAGAGGAAGGGCAGGCAGGCTGAAAGCAGGAAAAGTATTCGTGCTCATTACAACAGGAACAAAGGACGAGGCATCCTTCCACTCCGCAAGGAAGAAGGAGGAGAACATGAATAGGATAGTGGGCAGAATGCAGCGACAATTCTCGCACGGGGGAGCGGTGCCTCACAAAAAAGGTGCCGCGGGGTCGACGGAAAAAATATCGACCGCCGCGTCAGAGGGCATGCCGAAACGGGAGGATGCTGGCGCGGGCTCCCCTAAACGGGCAATTGCAGCATCTCCTAGGAGGAAAAAACGCACAGAGCAAAGCAGGCTGACGGACTACTAGGAAATCAGGTGAAAAGCCCGGGTTGTGGCGCCCGCCCAATAATGCGGAGGCAGCTTTTTATTGAATCCAACCCAATTCAACTCATGCTGAAGGGGCAGGCGTCGTCCGAATATCTGATGCTTCTGGGAGTAGCGCTCATGGCAGCTCTTGTCGTAATCGGGATATTGACCTGGTACCCCATTTCTGAAAAGCAGACTACCAGCGACCTTGCCTGGAACGGCTGGGTGGAAGAGAGATTGGGCGTAAGCAGGATAGCCCCTGGCGTTGCGGTGAACACGCTTGTCCTGGGGCTGAAAAACCCTGGCAAAGACAGGATTACCGTGAAGAGCCTGTGGGCACAGGGCTACCCTGGCGAATACGTCTGGTATGGCGACACGAAAACCTATGACAATTACAGCCATGTGCAGATAGGCCCGAATGCATGCGACGGCGGCACGAACATTGCAAAAAATTGCAACATAATCATTGACCCGGGGCAGACTTTGTTCGTGCAGATAGAGACTTCGGGCCTCTGCGCGCCTTACTTATCAATGAACTCAGTCAAATCGGAAGACACGACCAGCCTTAGGATATACTACGACCACTTGGATATCGTAATACTCAAAAGCGGCAACATCACCGTCCCATGCGACGACTACTTCCGCTGTAACTCCAACTCCCAGTGCGAAGCCAGATACCCCGGGCTCAACCCGGCTTGCTATGACGGCAGCTGCATAATGTAGGATAAAGATGCCAGAATCGGCGGTGTAGGAAGCTTTTTATTCTTATTCCGGCATAGTATGGGAGTACGAGGAAACAAGTGTATTTTTTTGAGGATGGTCTCATGGCAAAGATAAACGCATTCATTCTTGGTGCATTGCTGGCAATTTCGCTTGCATCTGCTGCCACGGTCGCACCATCGGTTTCAGTCCCCAGTGCATTGGGGGTTGGCAAGTACAAGGCGGAATACTCCGTTGACACCACCACTCTGAACGTGAGGAACAACATTGGCAGCAACATAGTGGTGCGTGGCATAGCGGTAAACAACTACGCCGACCGGCTCTGGTACGGCAAGACAGTGTACGACGAGTACAGCAGGCCCCAGATGGAGCCCTATTTCTGCGGCTCGAATTCGGACTGTGCCATCCCAGTCTACTCTGGCCAGACTGTTAAGATACAGGCAAGGAGCGTCAACGTCTGCACCATCCACTCGGTAAACTCCGTGGTGCCTTCCGCGCAGATTCAGGTAAAGGTCTATTACACTGACAACACGAGGGAACCTGTCAAGACGCAGACAATAAGCATGACCGCCCAATGCCACGACTACTGGCTCTGCAGGACCGACAGCGACTGCCAGTCTAGGTACAGCGACCCATCCATGAACTGCTGGAACGGCGGATGCTTTGCTCACTAAACTGCCTATTTTTGTTTTTATATTCTCCATCTTCAGCCTGGCCGCCTTCTCATCCGGTGCAGTCCTCAACTCAGACATAATAATTTCCATTTCTCCCAGCTCCATACCGCCAGGCACCGTAGGGGTGCCATACTCCGTGTGGGTGGTCGCCTACCCTTACAACCCAAACTACCAGTGGAAACTCACCGGCCTGCCGCCTGGGATAACCTACCGGGTGGTGGATGGCAACCTCAACATCTACGGGACGCCGACGCACGCGGGGAACTATTGGATTTACGGAAAAGTGAGCAACGGATACGGGGCTGCGAACTTCAATTACCCGCTGCCCGTGCGCTACTCCAAGGCTGCACAGGAATGAATGGCGCGGCTGATTTTTCCTCTTTTACTTAAGTAGACTTCAGTTCAGGTCATGCCGCCCGTTTTCGGCTCTGCCTCTTCCTTCTGGCGCTTCCTGTTTTTCTGTTCCTCTTTGACGAGCTTGGCTATTACCCCTTTGATCTGCTGCGTCTTTTTCTGTTCAGTAAGCTGAATAGCCGCCTTAGCCGGAAGCGGAACTCCAGCCCCGTGCGCAGTGAAGCCGGCGGTGTCCCTCATTTTGGCGAGATATTCCTTCTGATACCAGTCCAAGAAGGAGTTGAAGTTGAGGTTGAGGTCTTTAAAACCAGATTTTATGACGCCCCATGTTGAGCCGGACTTGAAGTAGTCTTTCTGACCTGTTTGCTGCTGGACATAGGTGTTGACGGCCCTAAGTTCATCATTTGAAACTTTGCGTTTCAGGTCTTGTCCAACTTCCTCTTTTGTTTTGGCTTGACTAAATGTTTGGAGGATAATCATTACTTGTCAGCTCCGCCTATCGGAGGGGTGTCGTCATCGACAACCTTTATTGTTCCACGTGTGAAAGAAAACTGGATTTTGACGCCTTCTTTTCCGAGTACGTTTGGGTCCCTAAGGTCTACATTATCTTTGTCTTTTCCAGAACTGAATATGGGATTTTCTAATCTAGGTACATCTCCCCAACTAGCGTAATTTATCGGATAGCTATCTTTGGCAGTAAGCGCTATGAACATCTTTGGACTGGTAGCAAAAATAGCCCCATTATCAGCTATAAATATTGCATTTAGAAAGAGAGCATCACCATATGAAGCAGCGCTTCTGAGTGTGAGAGTCTTCCCATCCTTATTCACAAACACTCCAAGTATCCCAGTTTCGAATACGTAATAGACCCCCTTCCCAACTCCCTCCAGCGTAGCGTCAATCTTCAGCTTCTGTGTTCCTTCAGAAACATTTTCCGTCCCGTTTATCAGTCTCATCGCATCTCTTACATCGAACGTTCCAATCCCTTCAAATGTAATCATCCCGTCTTTCAGCTTGGTTTCCCTATACTTATCCGTCGGCTCCTTGTCTGAAACAAGTTCCGTCTTCCCTGAAACGTCCTGTGCGCTGGTTTTCACAGGAGTAAGGATAAGAGTAAGTGCAAACGCGGTCGTTGTAATGGCGGTCTTGGGATGCCTGAATACGAACTTGGTGACTTCCTTTGCTCCTTGCGCGATTATCTTCGTTCTCTTCCATGCCTTCTTTGCCGGCTCTTTTATCTTCTGGCGCATGAACTGGCGCGTCTTGCTCTGCTTTGAGCTCCCGCTCCCCTCATGGATGATGTTATGGGTCGTCTTCTTCATCATATGCCCCTCGTGTTAGTTAATGATAAAGGCGGCTTTTAATGGTTGCGCCCCGATGATTAACCATGGTAAAAGGGCAGGGCTCTACGGAATACCTCGTGCTTCTCGGTGCCGCGCTCCTTATTGCGCTTGCCGTAGTAGGCATACTGGCGTTCTACCCGGGCACAAGCGAGGAAAGCAGGAAGGCGGAAAGCGACTTGTACTGGAGGAGCGCAAAGCCGATTGCAGTCACCGAGGCAATAGGCATGACCAGGCTCGGCGTGGAGAGCTATGTGGACGGCATAATGATCCGTGTCAAGAGCCTGGAGCTGCAGGACAGAATAACCATCAAGGGTGTTTCGTTCGAAGGCTCGACAGACAAGCTCTACATCGGCTCCGGGTTCATCACCGATAACTATGGGCATCACACCGTGCAGGGCGGGACCTGCAGCGCAGCGGCAAACGCAGCCCAGAACTGCAGCATCCCCATTTCCCCGGGAAGGGAGCTTTTCATCCAGCTGTCCACGGAAACCGTCACCGCTCAATTCTGCGCGGTTGGAGGGGGAATAAACTCGCAGGTCAAAGCCTACGAGGGCGAGCTCAACATATACTATGAGCACGGCGGCATCACGCGCGTGCAGGCCGGCACCTACAAACTGCGCCTCACCTGCTTTGACTATTGGATGTGCAGCACGAGCGCACAGTGCACTGCCAGGTACGGTGCCCTCTACGGCGCCCTGTGCGTGAATGGAGCCTGCCTTGGCGGCGGGCCCTGAATAAGGAAGCTTTATATTTCTATTTATGTATAAATGTGGAAAGAAGAGGGAAAGCTTATATAGCACGATATTCGGAGGTATGAACATGAGAAAAATCAGCCTATTGATGATGCTCGCGATTGTTTCCGTTTCGCTTGCTGCGGCTGGCATTGTTTCCTATATGGAAAGCGCAAGCGGCGATACCTACTGGAACCCTGACCCGATAAGAATATACGCGCAGCAGGGCGTGACGACCAACTTCTTCGGCTACTACGAGGACACCGTGGCGCTAACCGTTTATAATGCAGGCCCGCAGGCGGTTACGGTCAAGAAAGTAACAATAAACGGCAATGCCGGAAGGATAGGGTATGGAGACACCGTCATATACGACCCATATGGCCACATGCAGGTTGCCTACGAGCGCTGCTCGGATGCTGACAATGCCGCATCCAACTGCAACATTCCTGTTGGTGCCAACCGCAGGGCGCTTGTCCAGGCAGGCTCGATAAACACCTGCAACCAGGGCGAATACTGGGCGCAATCGATAAACTCGGTGAGGGCGTCCAACACTGCGACAGTGACTGTTTACTTCGACCGCGGAAGCGGAATAGAGCAGGAGACCTCCAGGGTAAGCTTCTCATGCTTTGACAACTGGCTGTGCAAGATGAACAGCCAGTGCGAGTCGCGCTACGGGCAGGGAAGGCAGTGCTACCAGGGCGGCTGCATCAACCCTGAGCCGTGATTTTTCCCCTTAGTTCTCCTTTTTTCTTTTTACTGGAATTTAAGCAGGCGTACATCTACATTGGCGGCCCGCTGACCACCCGTTCTTTGCCGTCTGGAAACAGGAATATCATGAAGCTTGCGCTTGAGTTGGGCGGATAGATAAGATACGTTTCCCCCCCGTCCTTTGCGTCTATGCGGTTTATTCTCCCTCCCTTGAGGCTGAGTATGCCGTTTTCCTTCATCTTCCCAGAAAGGTCAATGGTGTGCTTTATGCCCTGCCGGTCCACCACAGTTACGCTGCTGTCCCAGAGCACGGCTTCAGGACCAGCATAAGCGTTCTTTTGGGTCGGCGCTGTCTTCTCATGCTGAGGGGGCAAAGGCAGTGATCCTTTTTGGTATGTAACGGGCTCTCTTGCACAACCCCCTGCCAAGAGCGTTATTGTGAAAAATGAGGCTGCCACTTTTGCAACCTGCCTGACTGTTCCTTTGACAGCGTTTTTTTGCACATTCCCCCTCTCCATATGCAAGTTGTTCCAGCTGCTTTTAATGGTTTCTTTCCGCGAGGGTTTGTTGTGAAGTGCCATGGGGCAGCCCGTGATTAATGTCATTATATGGCTAAAAATGGAAAAAAGCAAAGGTATAAAAAGGTGAATATTCATAACGGCGTACGGTGTTTTGCATGAAAACCAACAATATCAAAAGTGTGTTCGTTCTCGGGCTGCTCCTGCTTGCAGGATTCGCGGTTGCAGCTCTGGCAACTGCGACGGGCCCATTCTACTCACTCTCTTCATCGGCACGCAACTATGTGCAGTGCGACCATTTCACCGCGCAGTTCGGCTACAATGCAGTCGTGCAGAACACTGGCAGCGTGCCGGCAAATCTCAACGGCGTGCTGGTGGACGGAGTGCCGTTCGGGCTGTGCGAGACCGGCCAGACTTACGGCGCAGTCTATTTCCCCCCCTCTGCTGTGAGGTCGGTTGAAATATTCGACCCCCAGGGCATGGGGCACTGCGATTATGCCGGGCAATCGTTCCAAAAGACGGTGACATTCAATTACAGGACTCCGAACGGGTCCGGCTCGCAGACGCAGAGGATGACCTTCACCTGCGTTGGCGCAAAGGCGTCTTAAGCAGCTGCTTTTCCTTTTTTGTTTTATTCCTCCCTAGCTTCAGGGCCATCTCATCCCCCTTTTAATGCTTTTTTCCTCAATAGGCAGTCATGGAACAGCGTGACGCCTACCTGCCGCCTGCTCCTAAAGGACGTGGCACGCTGGCAAGGCAGTGGCACTCCATCCCATTATCTTCGCTTTACCGGGAGATTGGCACGTCCGAGAAGGGCTTGTCGCAAAAGGAGGCAGAATCGCGCCTCGAAAAATACGGTGAGAACAGGCTGGTTGAAATAAGGAAGGACCCCTGGTATGCAATGCTCCTTTCGCAGTTCAAGTCGCTTCCCATAATGCTGCTTCTTGCCGCTGCCGCAATTTCGCTTTTCCTCGGCCTCACGCTTGACGGAAAAAAGCTCATTGACGCAATCGCCATACTGGCGGCAGTGCTCATCGCCGTCCTGTTCTCCTTCTGGCAGGAATACCGCGCAGAGGCGGCGCTTGATGCCCTGAAGAAAATGGTGGTGCAGCGCTCGGTTGTGCTTCGGGGCGGCAAGGAAGTGGAGCTTGAGTCAGTGCACCTGGTGGCAGGCGACGTGGTGCTGCTTTCCGAGGGGAGCCGCGTGCCTGCTGACATGAGGATAATAGAATCGGTGAATCTGGCGGCAGAGCAGTCGGCGCTCACGGGGGAGTCGCACCACTCGGAAAAGTCCGCGGGGCAGTCGCCTGAAAAGTCGGTGCTTTCCGACCGCTTCAGCATGCTTTTCACAGGCACCACCATAGTGCGGGGGCACTGCAGGGGCGTGGTTGTCGAAACAGGGATGAAAACGGAGTTCGGGAAAATAGTCGGCTATGTTGCCGAGGGAGAGGAGCAGGAAACCCCGCTTGAAAAAAGCATCGACGGGCTCTCACGGCTGCTAGGGTACGCAGGGATAGCCGCCGCGATACTGTTCTTCATAATAGGCATGTGGCGCGGCGAGCCTGCCGCAGCCATGTTCGTGGTTGCCGTTACCCTGGCGGTTGCCGTTATTCCGGAAGGGCTGCCAACCGTGCTTGCAATCACGCTCGCTTTGGGCGTGCAGAAAATGGCCAGGAAGAATGCGATTGTGAGGAAGATGCCCGCCGTTGAGACGCTCGGCTCGGCTACGGTGATTTGCACCGACAAGACGGGCACCATCACGCAGAACAGGATGGTGGTGAAGGAAATAATACTAGCAGAGAGCACCTACGGGCTTGGCGAGGAAGGGCTGGATGCGTCCGCGGCAAGGCGGGACCCTGTCCTTCGCCGCGCGCTTGAGGTGATGGCGCTTTGCAACAACGCGATTGAAGTAGAGGACGAGGAGGGCAACGGGTCTTTATCCGGCGACCCGACAGAGACCGCGCTTTTGTCCGCCGTGTCCCTTTGCGGGGTGGATGCAAGGAAGCTTCGCGAGGGGCATAAGCTCATGGGCGAGGTGCCGTTCTCCTCTGAAAGGAAAATGATGAGCTCGATCCGGAAAGCCGGCAGGGAAAATGTCGCATTCGTGAAGGGCGCGCCCGAGAGGCTGGCGCATCTTTCCTCAAGCGTGCTTCTCCCTTCAGGCGTGCAGAAGATGTCTGCGGAATGGAAGAGGCGGACGGTTTCATATGCGCACGAGCTTGGGAAAAACGGCTACCGCGTGCTTGCGCTGGCTTACAAGCCGGTGAAAAAACTGGGCAGGTACACGCCGCAGAACACCGAGAGGGGACTGGTGTTCGTGGGCATGGTTGCAATGGAGGATCCGCCGCGGCCCGAGGCTGCAGAGGCAATCGCGCTTTGCCGCTCCGCAGGCATAAAGGTGGTGATGGTCACAGGCGACTCGCTTGCAACAGCGCGCGCAATCGCGGCAAAGGTGGGGCTGCTTGCGGGCGGCGAGAAAGTGGTGGACGGCTCGCAGCTCGAGGGGATGACTGATGCGGAGCTTGAGAGGCTGGTGCAGCGCACCGCTG
>Ga0209541_10018651_pt1 | contig 10023 bp, 10 predicted proteins | sample RifCSPlowO2_01_FD_184027 | JGI IMG/M metagenome (GOLD analysis project Ga0209541, IMG submission 184027) | Groundwater microbial communities from Rifle, Colorado - Rifle CSP2_plank lowO2_0.1 (SPAdes) (version 2) | ecosystem: Environmental > Aquatic > Deep subsurface > Groundwater | place...
GAGTTTATTTACTGCAGTTAAGATATTTTCTGGAAATTCAGTTTCTCCAGCATGAACAGTCACGTGAAGGCCTGCCGTCTTAGCTCGTAAAAACTCATCTTGATACGTGTCGGGTGGAAATCCATGCTCCGGACCAGCCAGATCTACACCCACGATGTGTTTTTTATAATGAAGTGCGAGATCAATTGTTTTTTTACAGGATTTTATGCCGTAATCACGTGATGAAATAAGAAGGAGTCCTACGGCGACACCACGGTCTTTTGCAGCTTTTTGTGTTCCTTCAATAACGCCTTCCAGTGCTTCTTCCCATGGCAATTTTGTTTGTTCTGTCATAAAACCTGGAGAAAATCTTAACTCGAGAATCTTGATGTTGTCGCGAGCTGCTTCCTCAACCGCTGCATAACTTAATGTTGAGACGGCCTCTTTGGAACTAAAAGCATGCTGGATGATTTTAAATTTTTCTAGAACCTCTTCAAGAGTTGGGGAGGGAGTAGTGCAGAGATCTTCAGCACTTATAGTTTTAGGTAAGAATTTTTGTGCTACAGAGAGCGGAAAAGATGCCTCAAGGTGTCGGTGTAGTTCAATTTTAGGTAGGATTTTTAAAGTTTCATAAGATTTTTGTTTTTCCATTGTGAGTTGCGTACATACCCATGCGCTGAAAGTTTGACAAGCCCAAGAAATCGTTGATAATTTTGCCGTTATGCCTGTCAAAGCCAGAAAAAAAACAAGAGTTCTTGACCCTCATGAAAATAAAAAATTTACAACTATAAGTGATCTGGAAGTGCCTCCTCTTATAGGACCGGACCATCTTAAAAATTTTAATCCACAAAAAAAATTAGGCAAACCGGGGGAGTATCCTTACACTCGCGGTATTTACGAAACCATGTATCGAGGAAAGCCTTGGACCATGCGTCTTTTTGCAGGTTTTGGGACTGCCAAACATACCAATGAGCGTTTTCACATGCTTTTGGATCATGGACAAACCGGTCTTTCAACTGCTTTTCACATGCCAACGTTAAGGGGTTTTGATTCAGACAATCCACAAAGTCGAGGTGAGGTTGGATTAGGTGGGGTTTCTATTGATAGTCTCGAAGACATGGAAATTCTTTTTGATAAAATTCCTCTTGAAAAAGTGACAACGTCTATGACGATTAATGCTCCGGCAGCACTTCTTTTTGCTATGTACCTGGCTGTTGCAGAAAAGCAGGGTGCTGATCTTAAAAAAATTAGTGGTACGATCCAGAATGATATTTTAAAGGAATATCTTGCTCAAAAACTTTGGATTTTTCCTCCAGAGCCTTCTATGAGACTCATCACAGATATTTTTTCATTTGCACAGAAACATGTTCCTAAATGGAATACAATTAGCATTAGTGGTTATCATATTCGAGAGGCGGGTTCTACTGCTGTGCAAGAATTGGCTTTTACTTTGGCTGATGGCATTGAATATGTAAAACACGGTGTTGAAGCGGGACTCGATGTTGATGATTTTGCGCCACGTCTTTCTTTCTTTTTTAATTCGCACATTGATTTTTTTGAAGAGATCGCAAAATTGCGTGCAGCACGACGCATGTGGGCAAAAACCATGAAAGAAAGATTTCATGCAAAAAATCCTCGTTCGTGGCTGTGTAGATTTCACACCCAAACATCAGGTGTTTCACTGACGGCCCAGCAACCTATGAACAACGTAGTACGTGTTTCATTACAGGCTTTAGCGGCAGTTCTCGGTGGCACTCAATCGCTTCATACGAATTCTATGGATGAAACATTAGCTTTGCCTACTGAAGAATCTGTTCGAGTTGCTTTACGCACGCAGCAAATTATTGCTGAGGAAACGGGTGTTGGGAGCACAATCGACCCTCTGGGTGGCTCTTATTTTGTTGAACATATGACCAATAAAGTGGAAGAAGAAGCTTGGAAATATATAAATAAGATTGATGAGTTAGGTGGCATGGTTGCCGCTATTCATAAAGGCTTTCCACAAAGAGAAATTACGGAAGCGGCGTATCATTATGAAAGGCAACTCGATCAGGGTGAAAAAGTTGTTGTTGGAGTTAATAAATATCACATGGAAGAGAAAAGAAGCCTTGATATTTTAGAAATAGGTTCAAAAGTTGAGGAAGAACAAGTAAAAAGAGTTAAAGCCTTAAGACGAAAGAGGAATAATGCACAGGTGACAAAGACTTTGAAAGAGCTTAAGAGTGCAGCCAAGGGATCAAGTAACGTGATGCCATATATTTTAAACGCTGTGAAGGCTTACGCAACGGTAGGGGAAATTTGTGACGTCTTGAGAGAAGTTTTCGGAGTGTATAAGGACCCAGCTATTATATGAGTACAACAAGACCGCTTAGGATTCTCGTTGGTAAACCAGGGCTTGATGGACATGATCGTGGCGCTAAAGTTGTGGCCCGCGCTCTTCGTGATGCCGGCTTTGAAGTGATTTATACGGGACTTCATCAATCGCCAGAAAGTATTGTTCGCACTGCTTTAGACGAAGACGTTGATTGTATTTGTCTTTCTGTTTTATCGGGAGCTCACAATTATCTTTTTAGAAAAGTTTCTGAACTTCTAAAAAAACAGGGTGTTAAGGACATGCCGCTTGTTGGGGGAGGAATTGTGCCCGATGAGGATAAGACTAAATTAAAAAAAGAATGCATGTTAGAAATTTTTACTCCAGGTACCAATTTAGAAACCATCATAAAATTCTTTAGAGAAAAAGTTAAGCCGCGTAAGTAGAGTTTTGCCGGATCTTACCGCATCTGTCATCCTGAGTGAAGTGAAGGATATAATATTATATTCTTTGGCTGATGCCTCAGAATGACGGATTCCGTTAAATCAACACAAAGGATTCGATATCAAGAATAGTACCGGTGCGTTCTGAAGCCTTTTTGAATCGTGCTCTTACTTTGGCCCCAATTTTTAAAGAATTGGGCGAACCTGTGATTTTATGAATAAGGCCACCTTCAACGCCCTTAAATTTAATAAAACCAATAATTTCGGATTTAGCGAGTTTTTTTCCATCCATATCTATGTAAGCTTCGGTAAAAGTAGAAAGTATACCTTCTTGGGGTACAACTTTTTCTGTTTTTAGTCTTTCAAAATTTGTTTCATCAAAGAGCCGAGCGGGGAGATAGGTTTTTTTCGTTGTTGTGGAGCGACTGGCCACAAGGCGTTCTTGTTTTAGATTTTGAAAAAACTCTTCACCAGCAACACCTGCTGTATATTTCCCCCATACAGGAATACTCCCCTTAACTATTTTAATTGTTTTTTCTTTAGAATTTCTTTTTAAAAAATTCATATCTTCTCCATATTACTTAATGGGAACCCAATATTTAATGTCTGTAATAGATCCCTGTCTTTCTCTTTCGTCTTTAAAAACAGCTTGTACTTTCATTCCAATTTTAACATCTTCTGGGCGCACTTCATCTATGAGATGCATAATGCCACAGGGTGGGGTGGCTCCATCAATTTCAATAACGGCTGGTATATGGGGTTCCTTAATGATGGTAGCGTCCCAATTCACATAACACAGTGAAAATGTATTAACTCGCCCCGTTGTTTTTAATTCTTTCCAAGAAATTTGAGTACCAAAGCAGAGTTCACAAAAAATACGTGGTGGCACAACCGTGCGATTACATTTTTCACAATGTGTTCCAAGAATTTTCCCTTCTTTTAAACCTTGCAAAAACTTTCCAATACCTAAACCTGTATCATATTCATACTGCGCATTGGGATTACTCTCAGTAATTGAAACTTTATTGTTAACGAAAACCTCATTTGAAAGTGGAGTTCCAGCAAAGTTTAAATGAGTTTTTTTCATTTTTTATTCCTCATAATAATAACAGTACCTACTTGCATAAGGTCGCCCCATGCTTGGGCGAGACCAGTTTCTGGTTTTCCTGGTACTTGGCGTGGACCGGCTTCTTCTCTTAATTGCCAGAAGAGTTCGCACACTTTCATAAGTCCGGCAGCTGCAATTGGGTTGCCAACTCCTAAAAGTCCTCCGGAGGGACACACTGGCATATTACCCGTTCGAGCAGAGATACCATCTATAGCAAGTTCGCACGCTTTACCTCGATCGGCTAAAAGTAAACCTTCTAAATGGTGAAGTTCTTTGTAAGCAAAGGGGTCATAAGGTTCTACAATATTAATTTCTTTTTTGGGTTCGCGAATGCCTGCCATCTCATAAGCCATGCGTGCAGCTTTTTCTACATACTGCGGATAGGCAAGGTCCCTGTTTGTCCAGTAGGAGGTATCCAAATTCCAACCCACACCTGAAATCCAAACTGGTTTTTTTGTAATTTTTTTTGCTCTTTTTTCATTTGCTAAAACAACAGCGCATGCCCCATCACTTGGGGGAGAAACCATCAGCCGGTGAACGGGCCACGCCATGATGGGAGAGTTAACAACCTCATCAACCGTGAGTTCAGCGCCCAGTTGTGCAGCCGGATGAAGGAGTGCGTTTGCTTTATTTTTCACAGATACATGAGCAATGTCTCGTACAGAAATACCGTACGTATTCATGTATCGATTCATTTCCATAGCAAAAATCCATAAGAGATTTGGTTTTAATGGACGTTCAATAAAATTGTCGAAAATAGTAAGAAAGGCACCTTGAGGGTGTGGAAGACAAGAAGACATTTTTTCTTCGCACACAACTAAGGCTGTTTCAAACATGCCGGAAGCAATATGGAGCCATCCATGGATAGGAGCAAAAACTCCTGTTCCGCCACCAACGTAACAACGAATGTAAGGCTTATTCCAGCCGCCACTGCCATCACTTAGATATTCTCCCTTCATGTGAACACCATCAAAGGCATCGGGTGCCGTTCCATGAATGACACAGTCGATATCATCAAGGGTCATGTTGGCAGATTCTAAAGCAGCCTGGGCCGCTTCAAAGGCAAGTTCTTTGGGAGTTTCAAGGGCGCGACGTAAGAATTTCGTCATACCTGCTCCAACAACAGCAACGTGTGATTGAGGTTTTCGTTTGATGGTCATTTTGGTCCCTCGAAAGTCAGTACAACACCGCTTGTTGTTGGAATGCCACGCCAAGAAAGTGCCAATGCCCTTTTTGCTTTTTGAAGCTGTCGTTTTCCACTATCTCCCCGTAGTTGTTTTACAATTTCTAAAGCACGAATGCCACCTGAGGCTTCAAGCAGTGCACCGACACCAAGTGTGCCACCAGAAATATTAACGGGTGTTTTCCCGTCAGTATTTAAATCACCATTGAGACAGGCTTTACCTGCACTCCCTTTTTCATAAAGGCCAATGCCTTCTAAATGTTGGAGTTCTTTGTAGGCAAAGGTGTCATCAATTTCAAAGAAATCAAATTGATTTAAATTTTTGAGCCCTGCTTGTTTTAAAGCCATGTATGTTGATCTTTTTGCGTATTCGCATTCATCCCAATTTCTTGTTTCAAGTGTGGGTGAATCTGAAGACCATCCACAACCCGTAATCCAAACTGGATTTTTTTGAAGTTTTTTAGCTACACTTTCATGGGCAAGGACAAAAACAAAAGCACCATCAACGTGTTTCGACATGTGAAGTTCTCTTAAAGGTGAAAAAGTAGTTTGCGATTTTAAAACTTCCTTACGTGAGACGGACGCCCCGAAACAGTTTAAATCATTGTGTAGAGCATTTTTCTTATTCTTTACAACCACTTGTGCAATTTCTTCCTCGGATGTGTTTGTATTGTTCATAAAATATCTCATCTCAAGTCCTGCCACATAATAAGGGTTCACATTGAGAGGTCTATTCCACACGGGATCGAGTGCATAATTCACAATGTGATAATAAGTTTTAATGTTGGAAGCTTTAGAATGGGCTTCAACAGCGACGATGTCCATAAGACCCGTTTTAATTTTCATGGTGGCAATAGCCAGTCCATGAAGAAAATCACCACAAATAGTATGAACTGGTTTTTGAACGGCCCCAAGTTGATCGGGAGTATATTCATCAAAGATAGATGTGCCTTCTAAGAAATCTTCAGCACAGGTTACAAAGCCATCGATATCGCGATGCGAAGCGAGTGCGGCATCATTATAAGAACTGACTGCTGCTTCATATACCATTTCTTTGTAGGAAATATCTGGCGTTTCTTTTTGAGGACGGCTGATACCAACTCCAACAATGGCAACTTTATCACTCATAAACGCTAAGGATGATATAGTCTGATCTTCGAGTGTCAACTTGAACTGTTATTTATAGATTACTGGCTTAAAAGAAATAAACTGAGTTAGATTGGCTCACGTACTATTTCAAAAGACTAGGACACTTCGCAAGCGACAGAAAAAGACAATGACTTTTTCTAAAGTGGAGGTAGACAGTGAAAAACATCTATACAGAAAAGTCTACTTCCCGAAATATCAGCACAGGAAATTTTATTTTTTATGCGTTTCCGCCATAATCTGAAATTGATCAATAGCGAGCCGAAAATCGTCACCTTGTTTATTTTTAAAAGATAGGTGAACAAAATCCGAAACCCTCATGGATTCCGTATCGACAGTATCAGACCACGCAAACATCCATTTTTCATGAATTCCAACAATGTCAGATTTTTTAAACTTGAATGTACAGGAATGAGCACCCAAGCCTCGTCGACAAGTAAATGAAATGTCTCCAGATTTAGAAGAGAGATTCAGCACATTCTCAGTGGTGAAAGCATCCATTAAAGAGCCAAGCTTTTCTCCACCTACTTCATTAATCAAAGCTATCACCTCATCAGATTTTTGAAAAACAGCTAATGAATCAAACTCGGAAGCATACGCTAACGGAAGTGAAAGATAGAGTGCACCTAAAGACAAAATAATTTTTTTCTTCATTGTTTAACCTCCTGAAATGTTACACAAACAACAGCATCAACAAAGCACTTTTGAAAATATATGGCAATAAAAATATTTGCTCATATCCAAAGTCTTGGGGTGTGCCAAAATATTCTGGAAAATTCTGGCTGTATTCTGAACTTTATGTACATCGGTTTGAACGGACTTTGAGCTGTCAGACAATGGCATTTTGGCTCTTGAAAGTATTAATAACGCCGTTGTCGATGAATGACTTAGGCACCTGTGGAAGTTGATACTCTTGATATTATTGAGAAATTCACTTCAGGATAAATTAGCAACTACCATCTAAAAATAGAATTTAGAAATCTTACCACAGGTTACTACCGGATATGTGTACTTCAAGAAAATTATTATTGACGAATTATTAGCATATATGCTAATATATAGTTGTGGTCAAATCTGAACTCACACGCTTGGCTTATGATGGATCTGTTTTTAAGATTGAGTTCTATGTCATACCCTCTGGTAGAGCTTTGACGGAGGAATGGTTAAATTCTTTGTCTCCTGATTATCAGAAGAAATTTGCTGTTCTCTTTGTAAGACTTGGAGATCATGGGAAAATTTGGAATGAACAAAAATTTAAACATTTGGAAGGATCTAAACAATTATTTGAATTTAAAGCAGATAGTGGAAGAATCCTATGTTTTTTCTTTCATGGAAAGAGAGTGATTTTAACTCACGGGTTTTTTAAAAAAGGAGCTAAAACTCCCAAAGGAGAAATAGAAAAAGCCCATCTCATTAAAGAAGATTTTGAAAGGAGGATAAAATTATGAGAAGAAAACTAAAAAGTTGGGTTCAAGAAAAACTAGAAAACCCTAAATTTAAAAAAGCTTTTGAAGAAGAGTATGAAAAGCTCTCCATGGGAGAACAACTGGCAAGACTAAGACTCCAAGCAGGACTTACTCAGGCAGAAGTGGCTAAAAGAGCTGGAACAACCGCCTCAGCCATAAGTCGATATGAAAATGCAGAATATGACCGTTATGAGTTAAAGACTCTTAAGAAAATTGTTGCCTCCTGTGGGGGGAAGTTAAAGATTATTTTTGATTATAAAGAAGCGGCCTAATTGTAGAGCGGGTATCTCTATGAGGTATTAAAATCTTTTCTTTGAAAAGATATGATTTAGAGTTGAGGACATTTCTCTGTATGGAATTATATGCTCCCCATTAAATTCAACCAATTTTATTTGAGCATTTAATTCCCTAAGTCTTGAAGCATATGTTTTTGCAGCATTATAGTTATAAGAATCTTTTTTCCCTATTATCATTGAAAGAGAACTACACTTTGAAAGATCTGCTGGATCTTGATTGCTCCAACTCCCAGCAGCTCCAACAGAGATTAGCCATTCATATGAATTTTTTACACAGAATTGAACTATTTTATTTATTAAAAAACCACCATTAGAAAAACCAATTAATCCATATGATTTATTTGAAAAACACTGTTCAGCTGATCTTGGAATATCTTTAAGTGCATTTAATGTTTTTAGGGATGTGTTTTCATCCCATCCCCAACATAATAAATTGGGTTGTTGAAGACATCGATTGGTTGCTCTAGGAATAGCGATACGCAAATTGAGCTTATTTGCAATTTTTTCCAATGTTTCTCGGTTTTGTAACTCTTGAATACTAGGAACAACTGAATCCATACCATGAAGATAAATGGCAAAATGACTTGCCTTTTTTGGTCCTAAACAAATAGTGTCATTAGATGCCAAAACAACAAAAGGAGAAAAAAATAAAATAAGAAAATAAAAATATTTCACAAACATAAAATAGATAAGCCATTATAAAAGTCAATTTATCTCTAGTACGCTTACCTAACTGAAAGAGAGCCTACTGAGTTTCTACGTTATTGGTATGGCCGTAGAAGATTTCATCCTGTTTTTCAGGGGATAAAATTTTTTCGACCTTCAATAACTGGGGTTCGGCAGGTTGAAATAGATGCGGAGAAAATTTGTCAAAAACCCAAGTCTGCTACTGATTGCGTGGTGTGCCATCTCGATTGTGAACTTAACATCTTATTATTCTTGTATATTAAGTCAGTATTTTAACAGCTAATTGAGAAATTATTGCTTGAGTGTTTACTGATGTATTTTTCTATGTACTATGGAGTAGGTTATGAGTTATCAGCAAAACTGAGTAGTAAGGGAATGAAAGATGGCGAAAAAATTTCAAAATTTTATTGATGGCACATGGTGTGATTCAAAGAGTGGGGAAACTTTTGAAAATAGAAATCCAGCAAAATGGAAAGAGGTGATTGGACTTTTTCCCTCTTCCGAAGCCCGTGATGTAGACCGTGCTATTGAAAGTGCGAGGAGCGGTTTCAAAGAATGGTCACAAGTGCCTCCCCCAGCGCGTGGCCTTATACTTAAAAAAGCAGGTGATATTTTAACTGCTCGAAAAGAAGAAATAGCAAAAGAAATGACCCATGAGATGGGAAAGGTAGTCGCAGAAACCAAGGGCGATGTACAAGAAGCTATTGATACGGCTTATTATGCTGCTTCAGAAACAAGAAGACTCTTTACACACACAGCTCCTTCGGAATTACCGTCTAAATTTGCCACAACCGTTAGAAGACCCGTCGGGGTTGCTGCTATTATTACGCCGTGGAATTTTCCTCTGGCTATTCCCTCATGGAAGATTTTTCCGGCACTCGCTTGTGGTAATGCCGTTGTGTGGAAGCCCTCTAAAGATACTCCCAAAACAGCAGACATTTTTACAAGAATTTTACTTGAGAGTGGAGTGCCTCCAAAAGCTATTCAACTTGTATATGGCTTGGGTGAATCTATTGGGGAAGTTTTGGTTAAGCATCCGGGAATAGATCTTATTTCATTTACTGGCTCTACGGGTGTGGGTAAAAGAATTACAGCGTGTGCAGGGATCAAAAAAATTTCTCTTGAAATGGGTGGTAAAAATGCCGTGGTTGTCACTCCCAGTGCTCGGCTTGATTTAGCTGTGGAAGGTATACTGTGGGGAGCTTTTGGAACCACAGGCCAGCGTTGTACGGCAACAAGCCGTCTTATTGTCCATAAAGAGGTACATAACAGACTGGTGAGTAATCTTGTTTATGAAGCCAAAAAATTAAAGTTAGGCGATGGACTCAAAAAAGAAACCCAAGTGGGGCCACTTGTGAATGAATCTCAATTTAAAAAAGTTTCTTCTTATATGAAAATAGCCCG
>Ga0209541_10018653_pt1 | contig 10023 bp, 17 predicted proteins | sample RifCSPlowO2_01_FD_184027 | JGI IMG/M metagenome (GOLD analysis project Ga0209541, IMG submission 184027) | Groundwater microbial communities from Rifle, Colorado - Rifle CSP2_plank lowO2_0.1 (SPAdes) (version 2) | ecosystem: Environmental > Aquatic > Deep subsurface > Groundwater | place...
TAAGCGAATCATATCGCTTCGACAGGTTGTCTTTAACCCTTAACACTTTACGAGAAGTGTCCAAAGGGTAGAAAATGTGATTTCGGTTCGCTTATTCGCTTTCTAGCAAAAGCTTCAGCCTGTAAAACAAAGAACAAAAAAGCATTGAGAAAAACCTATCGGTTTTTCTAAGCCAATTCAACTGCGGGTCTCACTAGACCCCGCAGTATTCTTGGCTGACAAATAATTATGTTAGTTTCTCGTTTCGAGGTGACTAACCCGAATTTTCTTTAGAAAATTCTGGCTGGAGGGAACACTCCTGAAACGACAAGAAAACTTAAAGTTTTCGAAGAGTAAAAAAGAACTCGGAGGTGGTGGGAAAATCCAGTTTTCGTATGGGGGCAAGAATTGTTTAGTCAGAACCTAAAAATAATTCGATAGTAGCGTCTGGATGAGAGCCTCTACTTTCAGAGCCACCAGACCATTGTCCGCCAAGTTTTTCAACAATATTTTTAACATATCTTGGTTCAAACCAACAAGTTCTAGTTACATCAAGAAAAGTAGTTCTATCACATTTTCTCAATTGAAGTGTAACTTGTCCGCCAGGCATATAGAATTGTTCTCTATCTCCAACAACAGAATGCATCATTGCATCGCCTCTAAGTGCTTCAGCAACTTTAGCATAATTCCCATTGAGTTTTGTTAATTCGTATGAGTTTGATTTTACTTTCATTTTGTTTTCCTCTGAAAGTAGAGAGTAAGAATGAGTATTTAAATCTTTCGGTTGTGTGTCTTTTGTAAGTAGTAACAATTTTTGCCCTAATTAGGGACGGGTGGTCGGGGGATTTTCCGAGTTCTTTTTTATTGAAACTAATCCTGTTATATGTTTTTTCTTGTTAAAGAAAAAATGCTGACTGAAAGGAGGCACAGTATGACGCAGGCCTGATTCTGGGAGGCGGCTTTGACGCAGACCAGCCGGGGGATGCCCCATCCGGGGTGGCTGGTAGGACATTTTCCGCGCAGGAAAATGGCCGTCTGCCGTCAAAGTAGCCGCCGACTGGTGCTTTGTTGACAAACACAAAGAATCAGGCCGAGTAATATTGCATATAACAGAACATATACGAAATATGTCCATTTCGTAGCTAATAGGCTCTATACAGCCTGAAAACATTCTGTTAATTTCGAAAAAGTGGTCTGATTCTGTAGTAGATACTGTAAGATTTGCAGTGTTAATTGAAGATCCATCAATGTTTTTGTAAGGTATCTCAGTATTTGCCACAAACGGTTTTTAAGGTGTAATTGCTTAAATACCTTATGCCAACAGATGTCCAGTGGAAGTGCCAAAGGGAGATGCTTAGAAGGAAACTTAGCCATAAAACCATAAAGACATATATGTTTTACATAACAAAAACCGCACTATTCCCTGGACTAAAGTCAGGGGTATGCTCAGAAATCAAAGATTTCTGGCACGCCAAAAATTCCGAAATGAATTTTTTAGTGTTTTATCTTGCGGTTTTTGGGATTGAAAATTTCGCTCTAAAGAGCGGGGTATTACACCCAATTCAAATTTCGCCGATTGGCGAAATTTTCAATAAACAAATTTCTTGTCTCTTGTCAGAAGGATCCAAAAAATATATCCAAAGTTGATATCAGGCTATTTCTGGAAGAGTTCATGGACAAGAATGTTACTGGCAACTCAATCAATGTTGCACTTAATGCTCTGAAATTCATGATGGAAGAAGTATTAAGAAAAAATATGAGGTTAAATATAAGATATTCTAAAGTCCCAGAACGGCTTCCAATTTATTTAACTAAGGATGAAATTAGAGTGCTATTAAGATCTATAGCCAATCCTAAACAGAAACTTCTCGTATCTCTGATGTACGGAGCAGGTTTAAGAGTTGGAGAAGCCGTCAAATTGAAAAAAGAAGATTTTGATTTAAAGCAAGCAGTTGGCTGGGTAAGAGCGGGCAAAGGCAATAAAGACCGACTGTTTATCATTCCAGACATATTAAAACAAGAGTTAGAAGATAGATTAGCAAAATCAACAATATATCTTTTTCAAGGAGCTAAAGGGCATCATTACTCAGTTAGGTCTGTACAAATGATAATCAAAAGAGCAGCCATGCAAGCTGGCATCAAGAAAGATGTGTCGCCTCACACCTTAAGGCATTCTTTTGCAACACATTTGATAGAATCAGGAAAAGATATTACAGTTGTTCAGGCCTTATTAGGACATAAAAGCCCAGACACAACAATGGTTTATCTTCACATTGCAAATCCTAAATTAGTGGATGTGAAAAGTCCACTGGATGATATTTAGAAATATTTATATAATAAAACATAATATTACCTTATATTTAATAATAAAATATAAGGTGAGGTGCAATGGTGCAGGCAATAATAAGTTTAGGAGAAAATGAGGACAGGGTATTGACAATAGTAAAAGGCAAGTTTGGATTAAAAACAAAATCTGAGGCTGTAAACTTGGTGATTAAAAAATATGAAGAACAGCTTCTTGAGCCTCACCTAAGGCCGGAGTACAAAAATGAACTGTTGAAGATAGATAAAGGTAAATTCAAGAGATTTTCTGATATCAAAGAGCTAAGAAAGGAGATTGAGAATGTATAGTTTTGAAAGAAGTGATAAACTTGTCAAAATACTGAAAAAATTGTTTAAAAAAGACAAAGTTCTTTATGAAGCCACAATGAAAAAGATACATGAGATAATGCTTTCAGAAGATCCGCAGCATTATAAAAATCTTAGTTATAATTTAAGTGATTTTAAGGGAGTTCATATTGGCAGTCATTTCATTCTAATATTCAACATTAACGAGGCTAATAAATTAATAAGATTTGAAGATTTGCAGCATATGAGAGATGATATGTAAAAGATCAAATAAAAGTTTTAATCAGAATACAACTTTTTTTATTGCATTTATGTCAAATTGAATATCTCTTGTAGACAATTCAATATCCTTAATCCTTTTGTCAGTATTTTTCATCTCTGATTTCAATTCTTTAATATCCTCAGTAGATCTGTCTAGCTTATGCATTGCCCACCCTGCCAGATATACAGCACCAAAGAAAGGAGCATATTCCAGCAGTACAGGTGTGTTGATAACACCAAACGCTTTCAATATCAGCCATATTAGAATTCCTATTAAGACAAACCATGCAATTATATCCCACATTGAGTTATGATTCTTTTTAAGCATTCTAATTGAACAGATATTTGTATTTATATACTTTTCTAATCAAAAGCTGAAGGATTTTCGGACAGACTTTATTAAAACCCCTTCTTCTTAATCATTTCAACAATCTCCTTAGAAATAATAGGACTTCCATCCTTGTCTGCAACATATCTATATGGCAGATTGACTTCCTCATTCTTTCCCATCTTTAAAGAAGGTGAATCAATAAATTCTATTTGCGATAATTTCTTGCCGTTAGCTATCATATGAGCGACTCTTACGGCCGTATCTGTTGGCATCTGAATTTTCCCAAGATTTCTGCGGATCCATGTTTCAGGAATCTCTTCAAAGGCATGCTTAGTCCTTTTTCTCGGCGGATAATCGCCAAGTATGCCGCCAAAGATAAGATAATCATATTTTTTGCAGTCAGAATAAGTCAGCTTGTTTTCTGCTCCTGGATCAAGTAGAATACCATTTTTGATATTAAGTGCCTCAGCCTTTTTCAAATTAGTCCTGCCAAACTTTCTCAATTTATTCTTTTGCAGAGAATTCTTCAGATTGGTAAATATCAGATTGTTTTTTCCAACCATCCTAGAAATATGTTTATATTCAAGGATGCACCATTTGAATAATCTTGGCTCTAAATGTTCAATCACATATTTCATATGACAAATTCCTAAGGGCTGTCTTATATAGGTTTGGATTTCACCAGGATAAAGTTTATAATAGCTTCAGACACATCCTGTGGTGAAACTTTTGCTCCATCCATCTCTCTTAGTCTCTCAGACAAGTCTTGATATGCATAGAACGACGGAAAAGTGGCCGTTGGGGAATGCTTTTGATAATCATACATACCTTTGTATTCTCTGATATGCATAAGCTGGAATTTGGAGTTATGATAAAAAGCAACTCTTAATATTGGATGTTTATTAAATGGAGCATACAAACCAGGTTTTCCAGGCTCACATAAATTTGGGAGTTTATTTGATGAATGATGCACAGAAACCACTTCTGATAAGTATCTGCCATTTCTTATTATCTCATCTGCATTTCTCAATATTCCATCATCATTTTTTTTGACATTTACCCAAAATTCAACACCATACTCTTTGCCAGAAGTTATTCTGGTAAATAGTAAAGGAGGTTCAACCTTATATCTGTTTTGCATAAACTTTAATTGAGGAGATTTGAAGTGTTTCGATAGTTCCATAACAGTAAATAGTTCCTCATATGTGATCCTCTCTTGCAGAAATAATGAATTTTGTTGGAACAGGCATTCCTCCAATAAAAGCTCAAGCTCGGTTTTCCTCATTTGTCAGGGAATTATGTATTAATATAAAAAAACTACCCAAAAAAGGCTGCCACTATATAATAGGTAATAACTATTTCCAAATGACTATATTATTACAGCTATTGGATAACATCGATTACACTAGTTTTATTAGGATATGATTATTACAAACTATAGCTTTTAGTCAATTTTGTATATGAAATTAATTATCTTTTATTAAACCAGTATACAAAATAGTAACATTTATATATTAGTGTATTCATTTATTCCAAAAGCAAAAAAAAGTTGGGATTAAACCCTAAGTATCCCCAAAAAAAAGCAAAATGAGGTGAACAAAAATGGATTTTTTTATTAAGAACACGCTCGAATCACAGGAAAGTGCTCCAGCTGTTTCTCAAGTCGGAAAAGCTAACATAAAAGTGATCGGTGTCGGCGGAGCAGGAAACAACATGGTTTCTTGGCTTTACAAAAAAGGAATAAAAGGCGCTGAAATATTAGCCTGCAACACAGATCAGCAGCATCTAGACATAACTGAATGTGACAAAAAAGTTCTGATCGGAAGAAATATCACGCGAGGCCTTGGCTGCGGCGGTTATCCTAACAAAGGTAGCGAGTCAGCCCAGGAATCACTAAATGAACTAAGAGACGTGCTGAAAGGAGCTGACATGGTTTTCGTCTGCGCAGGTATGGGTGGAGGAACTGGTACAGGAGCAGCTCATGTTGTTGCAAAGATTGCGAAAGAAAGTGATGCAATCGTCATAGGCACAGTCACAATGCCATTCAACATTGAAAGGGCAAGGATTGACAAGGCAGAATTTGGATTACAGCAATTAAGAAGCGTATCAGATACAGTGATTGTTATTGATAACAACAGACTCGTAAACATTGCAGGAAATCTGCCAGTCCAGCAAGCTTTTGCTGTTGCAAACGAGCTGGTTTCCACAATGATAAGAGGTATTGTTGAGACAATTGCTGTTCCATCATTGGTCAACTTAGACTATGCTGATGTTAAAGCGATCATGAAGAATGGAGGAGTTGCAGCAATTGGCGTCGGCTCATCCGATACTGCAAGCAGGATTGATGAAGCTTGCAGAGGTGCATTGACAAACCCTTTGCTTGACATCAGCTACAAGGGCGCAACTGGTGCCTTGATACATATTGAGGGAGGCCCGGACATGACTCTTGACGAGGTAAACAGGGCAGGAGAGATAATAACTGAAAGCCTTGATGAAGATGCAAATGTCATCTGGGGAGCAAGAGTCAGCGAAAAGATGAAAGGAAAGATTACAATAATGACAATCATGACAGGTGTCAAAAGCCCATGGATATTGGGAAAAGTTGACGAAAGGGCAAGAGTTACCGAAACAAAAAGGCTGAGCAAAGAGCTTGGTATCTCTATGCTTTAATATCTGTCAAAGGGATTCAAGGGGTCAAAAAATGGACAACATCAAAAATATCGCACCAGCGTTAATGGGACGAGGCGTAGAAAACCTCGATCTTTCAATGTTGGATGAACCATCTAAAAAACAGATTTTGCAGACTTTGGGAGATGAGTACCTAAGGAGAGGAGATTTGAGGGAAGCCACCAAATCTTTTGTTATGGCAAGCGACTCAACAAGGCTTCTGGATGTCGGCGGTGAATACGAAAAGCTTCATCAGCTAACAAATGCTCTTGAGGTTTACAAGATGGCAAACAGCTTCCAGCATATCAAGCGGATTGGAGACAACTGCCTAAAAGATGACAACCTGAATGACGCGTTGAAGGCATTTACAATCCTCAATGACAACAGGCAGCTTTCAGCGATTGGAGAACGATGCATGCAAAAGCAGAAATGGCAGGCAGCAATCAAAGTATTCTCATACCTTGGAGACAAGGAGAAATTAGTCAAAATTGGAGATTTATGTGCGGAAGAAAGGAGTTTCGAGGATGCTTTTAGGGCATATAAGCTCTCAGGGAAGATCGAGAAGCTTAATGATTTTGGAAACCTTTGCTTTAAGTCTGGCTTTTTAGAAGCTGCTCTGGAGTCATTTACCCTTGCAGATAACAAGGCAATGATAATGTTCATCAACCAGAACTTCAAAAAAACAGCCAGCTAAAATGGGATACCTAGTCGAAGCATTTTTGAATTCCTTTTTTCCTTTATTTCTTGTTATTGATGTCTTTGGTCTCGTTCCAATATTCCATTCTCTGATGAAAGATTTTAAGAAAATTGACCGCATAAGAAATGCAAATAGGGCAACATACCTTGCTTCAATATTGTTATTCTTATTCTTGTTTTTTGGAGACAAGATCCTTTTCATATTTGGAGTAAGCATAAGCAGCTTCAAAATTGCAGGAGGCATTATCATCCTAATTTTGGGTCTAAGGATTATTCTTGGCCTAAAAATGGTTGGAGAACATATAAGCAAATATTCGATGGCTGCAGTACCAATAGCAACACCCTTGCTAGTTGGTGCAGGTGTTATATCAACAGTAATCATACTTGTTGACCAATTTGGCTATATTATCCCATTTATAGCAGCTGTAATTAATCTCTTGATAGTTTGGTTGGTCCTGAGATATTCAGAAGAAATTCTTGGTCGAGTAGGTCATCAAGGAACAGATATCATGTCCAGGATTATGGGCATTATTCTTACTGCATTGGCTGTTGAGTTCATAAGGGCAGGATTTGGGTTTTAATGTCAAGCCTAGAAGTGCAAAACTTTATTAACATTGGCATTAAATAAATTTTTATGGACAATTATTCTAATATGGACATACGGCCCAATGTTGGTAAGAATTTTGGTATAGATGTAATTGTAGTCCTTGCTCTTGTTTCTGTTTCTTTAGTGTTCCTTTATTTCCTTAATAGTGTTGTTGGCCTTGATGCTTATACTCAGATATTTGAGTTTATAGGCATTAATATTGAGCAGTCTGCACTGATTACCATCTCGATAATCGCGATTGTCATAGTCAGCCTAGTCACATTGCTTTACGACTATATAGTCCTTTCAAACATCAGGTATGAGTTTATGGATGATTATCTGATATATAGGAAAAATATCAGCCTTGTTTTTAATCAGGAGATTAAGATACCTTATTCAAATATAATCAGGATCTCTTATCTTGAAGAAGGTTTTTTCAATAAAATATTCAACACAGGACCAATCCTTATAGAGCTTTCTGGCATGAAGCAAAGAGAGATTAAACTAGAGGCCATTGATTATGCTCAAAAGACTGCCCAGATGATCCATAATATGATTAACGAATACAGAATTAAACAGTATGCCAGAATAAACCAGCAGCACAGGTTTAATCAGATATTGGATCAGAAACATTAATCTTACTAATTTATCAATTCCTCATCCTTAACTCTCTTCAAAGTCAATTTGAACCATTCAGAATATTTATCAGGATTCTTTTTGATATCATCATTAATCTTATCAAGGCTCATCCATCTGAAGTTCATTATCTCAATAGGATCTGGGGCTATATCCCCTTCAAAACATCCTGTAAATATATACAAAAACTCGTTTTCCTGCAAACCTTTGTCTAGACTAGCCTTATAGATAAAACTAGTTATCTCTTTTAGTTTTGCCTTAATGCCGAATTCTTCGTTTAACCTCCTTTCAGCAGCTTGCTGAGTCAATTCTCCAGGTCTTGGATGCCCGCAGCATGAGCATGACCATTTTCCAGCAGAATGATATTTTCCTAATGCCCTTTGCTGAAGCAGCATCTCATCTTTATCATTGAATATATAGATAGAAAATGCCCTGTGCAGTTTTCCCTCCTTGTGGACCTTAAGCTTTTCGTCTGTTCCTATTGGCTTGTCCTCGTCATTTACTAATATCAACTTTTCTGCCATTTTTATTGAAATAAGGCAACATTTTATAAAGTTTTCTTAAGAATTATATTTTGAAAATTAGGTATTTTATCTGCTATTTGGTATATTATGTATTCCAAACTTTTTTGATGCAATCCCCATACTTTCATTTTCAGGCAAGCCTTTATAATTTATGAGAAATGATGAATATCGAACAGCTCCAAATACTTTTTCTACATCATTTTCAGTCACGTTTGCAATGAGCTGGCTAGATTCATAACTTTCTTTTTCTATTGGGAATTCAGAGCCAAGAATGTCAGCAAAAGAATATGTAGGATCGCGAGTAATAAATCCTGCTGCTTTAACAATATCTTCAATTACTTTTTCTGCTTCAGTTTCTTGCAAAGTATATGCTACAATTGATCCATTTAAATTTGGAAGTTTCACAAAAGTCAAATCAATGATGGGTTCCATGCAAAATCCTGCCAGAAAATCCCGTTCAATTGCCTTTTTAACTTGCGCAAATTCAATTTTAGGGAATAATTCATGAATTTCATCAAGCTTTATTCCTTCTCTGAAAAGCAACCCAAATATATTAAGCCGTTCATGCATGAATCGTACATAATTACCTGTAAATATGTATTCTTGTGACATAACATATTAAAAAGGCCTATAGTATTATAAAATTATTGGTGATGCAACACTACTCAACCTGCTCATCAATCCTTTTAAGGACTTTATCCAATGCAAAGAACAAGTTTCTGTCATTCTCTTCTGCAAATACCGGATTGCCACCTAAAAAAAGGTGTCCTTTTACCTCATATATCTCTGATTTTTCTCTTTCATGGATTGTCTTCATGACCAGCTTAATCTTCTCAAACTTTTCATTTTTCTTGCTGATCTTTTTGGCATAGTTTCCGATAATCTTTTTTAGGATTATCAATGAACCTGAATCTAGTTCATTAAATCCTGCCAACTCAATATTTCCCCCTAAGCTCAGCAATTCTTCATCCATTGTCACTTCAACACATACATAAAAGGTTTTGACATCCTTTTTTTGACTCTAATAAAGGTAAGGCCGTCCCTGATCTCCAGTTGCTTATGGACAATTCTTCTTTCATCCATCATAAGGTAATCTACCTTACATCCTGTTGGACTAATCCTTACCACCCCCACTTTCCTATACTTCAATTTTGGGGTTTAAATAGTTTTGGTTTCGCAGTTTGGTATTATGTATACTGATATCTATTTTGTAGAATATAAAAGGACTTCAGAATCCCACCCTATTAATATCTTAAAATATTTTATTCATCTTTCAGCAAAGTAGATTTCATCTTGTTTTTCTCGACAAATTCCCTTAAAGAATACATCTTTTTGCATGAGCTGCATTGTATGACAACTTGGCCATCAGGCGCAAGAAAATCGCTGTCACCATATCGTTTTGATTGGCATTTTGGGCATTGCAGCTGCAGGAATTCTATATTGAAGAATTTGTTGCACATCTTGCAGAAGTGCATATCCTCATTGATAGCTACCACTTTGTGCGCTGGCGCATCACAAAACGGGCAATAATGTATTTCTGCCATAAATCAAATAATTTTTGAGCTTGTTTATAAAGGTTAGTGTTTTTCAGCGTAGTTGTTTGTAAGGGAGCGGGCGTTGCGTGGAAACTCATTAATTAATTATGTTCATCCCAGAATTTATATTTCTCAAGTATGCTCTCAACATTTCCTAGATATCTAATCACTTTTTGTTTA
>Ga0209541_10018655_pt1 | contig 10022 bp, 10 predicted proteins | sample RifCSPlowO2_01_FD_184027 | JGI IMG/M metagenome (GOLD analysis project Ga0209541, IMG submission 184027) | Groundwater microbial communities from Rifle, Colorado - Rifle CSP2_plank lowO2_0.1 (SPAdes) (version 2) | ecosystem: Environmental > Aquatic > Deep subsurface > Groundwater | place...
ACTGTTTGATGAAAATATGGGCGGTAAGTATGGCAATACGCACATTGCTGTCGGCCGATCGTATTTCGATACTCATGATGGCGATATTGCCAAAATGCCTATCTCAGCCTTCAGGGAACTAGGTTTTAACGAATCGGTCATCCATACGGATATGATCTCCACCACTGATCGTACGGTCACCGCTACATTGGCCGGTGGCCAGCAAAAGGTTATCTATAAAAACGGTCAGTTCACTATATAACTAGCGGCTGCCCAAGTCTCTGGCTCATCTACACAAGGCACTAATTCACGGTTTGGTTTATTATCACCAAGCTCGCTAAGCTGTTTGATCTTATCATGACTTAACCGGTAGTAAAGTGTCACCTGGTAATTACCAGGATATTGCAATTCTTTAGTGTGCAATCGCACTTGCTGGATTGTTGGTAAGTGATTGATGCGGATAACCTCATACTCTTTTGGACCGCGCTTATCAGCCCGGACAATTTCAGCTTTTATTATCTTCAAGCCCTTTTGGTGCAAACTGATACGTTGGCTGGGCGGCGGTAATTTTCTGCCGTTTATAACCACCTGGCTTTCATTACCGCTCAGAGATAATTCATAGCTCTCAGGTAAAAAGGCCTCGCTTAGCTTCTTTTTGCTAACCATTTGAGTTTAATTGTACCAACCAAATCGGCTTGTGCTTCTAAAGTTTCTTTGCTATGCTAAGAGCTAGTTATCCGGCCGACGTGGTCGGATTTTTTAATGAAAGGTCAGAAAATATGGAAATGGATTTTAAACAACTAGCCCAGGCAATTCGGGCCATTGCTGAGGAGAAAAACCTGCCTGAAGAGCAGGTAACAGATATTGTCCAACAGGCTCTAGCGGCTGCTTGGCGCCGGGACTATGGTGACCGCGAACAAGAAGTAAGAATCACTATGAACCTAAACACCGGTGAGGTTACAGCCTATGTAACCAAGGAAGTGGTAGATAAGGTTGAAGACGAACATATGCAGATCAGCCTGGGCGACGCCCAGGTCATCCGCAAAAACGCCAAAGTTGGCGAAACCATTGAGTTAATCAGAAAGGTTGAAGACTTCGGCCGGGTGGCTGCCCAAACTGCTAAACAGGTTATCTTGCAAAGACTGCGCGAAGCCGAGCGTGAGATTGTGCTGGCTGAATATGAAGATAAGATCGGTACGCTGGTTAACGGTATTGTTAGCCGGGTGGAAGGCCGGGTGGTTAGGGTTGAACTAGGACGGGCCCAAGGCATTATGCCTATTTCTGAGCAGATCCAAGGCGAGCGTTACTACCCAGGTCAGCGCCTAAAGTTCTTTTTAAAGAATGTTGAGAAAGAATACCGCGGCCCGCAGCTAATTGTTAGCCGTGGCGCCAAAGAATTTGTTGAGCAACTATTTCGCGGCGAGGTGCCAGAGATGGGTAACGACGCTGTAGAGATTAAAGAAATTGCCCGTGAGGCCGGTGTTAGATCGAAGATTGCTGTAGCCAGCAATGTCCAGGGAGTTGACCCGGTCGGTACTTTTGTGGGCGGCCATGGTACCCGCATTAATGCCGTACGGGATGAAATTGGCTCTCAGGAAATGATCGACATCGTGGTCTGGGATGAAGACACAGCCACTTTCATTGCTAACGCCATGAAACCAGCCAATGTCACTAAGGTCAATATTACTAAAGACAGCGGCAAGGCGACAGTTATTGTGCCAGAAGACCAGCTCAGTATTGCCATTGGCAAAGCCGGACAGAATGTCCGCCTAGCCGGCAAACTAACCGGCCATGAGTTAGACGTTGAAGCTGAAAAAGGCAAAGCTAAAGCCGGCGAGGCTGAAAAAGTAAAGCCAGCCAAAGAGGAAAAGATTGAAGCTAAACCAGTCGTTCAGAAGCTGAAGAAAAAGTCTGACTTGGAAGACAGCCTACTTAAGGCTATTGAGGAACATGGAACAGAAAATAGGTAAACTTGTAACGGAAATATATGAGCACTCCGGAATTCCCCAATGTTGATGATTGCAAAGAGCCTGATCTGTCGTGGTTTGTTTACTATCACGACGAGGCTTATTGGAGGGATATGTTCCTGAGAAACCGTTTAAAAGCTCGTGCGGCTCGGGGGTGGCTGGCTGACTTGGATAACGACCAAAGCCCAGAATTGGTGAGACAGGCGAGAGTTGAAACTGCCCATAACATGCTTGCCATCTCCAATTTTTTAGCCGCAATAGCTGCCGGTCCGTTACTCGAATATAGAAAATCTACGATTATTGAGTAAATAAAATTGGCACTCTCACTTGACGAGTGCCAATTTGTGCTATAATACGATTAACGACAATTTGTTAAAGTCGTTACAGCGGAATCTAAGTATAAGGTTTATAATTTAAACTAAATGATACCTAATTCACCCGATTTCCAAGAATTTTTGGCTCGTCTAACCAACAATGCGCTGCACAGCTTAAAGCACGCCGATGCTATTGCCAGAGCATCAGGCAGCGCCTACATCGGCACTGAACATTTATTACTCGGAGTTCTGGCTCAAGAAGGCTCCATGGGCTCCAAGATCTTAGAAGGAGCAGGCATTACCCTTGACCGTGCCCGCCTAGCCTTGAACTTAACTCCTAAGACTCTGGTTATTAGCATGGGCGGCAAAGGCCTGTCTGAAACCGCTAAATTGACTCTTAAAATGGCTTGGGAAATCGCCCAGGACTTTAACCAAGATTACTGCGGCACCGAGCACGTTTTATACAGCATCTTAAGCCAAAAGAACGCCCGGGCAACCACCTTACTACGGGATATGACGGTCGATACCGACAAGCTCTCAGCTGAAGTCGAGCAGTTTTTAAACCGCCAGCAGTACGAAGAGGAAGACCGGGCGCTTGGCACCCGCAGCCGCCGGGGCAAGAACGGCAGGAAATCGGCTTTGGAATTCTTCGGCAATGATATGACCGAACTGGCCCGCCAGGGCAAACTCGATCCGGTGGTCGGCCGTGAAGCCCAGATTAAGCGGGTCATTACCATCCTCAACCGCCGTACTAAAAATAACCCGGTATTGATCGGTGAACCGGGCGTTGGTAAAACGGCTATTGTCGAAGGCATTGCCCAGCGGATAGTTAACGAAGAAGTACCAGATAGCTTACTGGATAAACGTATCGTTACTCTGGATTTGGCTGGTATGATAGCCGGTACTAAATACCGCGGTGAGTTTGAAGACCGCCTGAAAAAAGTCATTGCCGAGCTGGAAAGCGACAAGAGCACCATTATCTTTATTGATGAGCTGCACCTAATTGTTGGTGCCGGGGCGGCAGAAGGTAGCATGGACGCCAGCAACATCCTAAAACCCAGCCTGGCCCGTGGCAAGATCCATATGGTCGGTGCCACCACCACCGATGAATATACCCGCTATGTGGAAAAAGACGCCGCCTTAGAGCGCCGCCTCCAGCCGGTACAGGTACCAGAAACTACGCCGAGCGAAACGCATGCGATCTTAAAAGGCCTACGCAAGCACTATGAGGAGTTCCACGGCGTCAAAGTCGATGATGAAGTGCTATCTGACACAGTTCAGTTTGCCCGCCGCTACATTAATGACCGCTACATGCCAGACAAGGCCATTGACCTACTCGATGAAACGGCTGCCTATTTGCGGGTTAACAAGGGTAAAACACCGCCGGAAATGCGCCAGTTGCAAAAGGAACTGAAGCTGGTTAATAACCGCATTGAAGATGCTGTAGATACCGAAGATTATGAAAAGGCTGCCCGTGAGAAGCAAAAGGCCAGCCAGATCAACGACCAGATAAAAGAACTGGAGACCACCCATAAAACCGGCAAACCGATCACTATTACCAGCGACGATGTGGCTGAAACAGTTGCCCGTATGACCGGAGTACCAGTGACCAAAGTTATCCGTTCAGAAGCTAAATACCTGGTTAATCTCGAGAAAAACCTGTCTAAGTATGTTATTGGCCAGGATGAGGCGGTGGAAACTGTCGCTAGGGCTGTACGTCGCTCACGCAGCGGTATATCCAGTGAAAAGCGTCCCATTGGTTCGTTTATCTTTATGGGCCCCACTGGCGTGGGCAAGACTGAACTGGCCCGGGTACTAGCCCGGGAATTCTTTGGCAGTGAAGAAACCTTAGTAAAGCTGGATATGAGTGAATTCGGTGAGCATCATACCGTAGCGCGTCTAGTTGGTGCACCAGCCGGTTATGTCGGCTATGATGATGGCGGCCAGCTAACTGATAAAATACGCCGTCACCCCTACAGCGTAGTGCTATTTGATGAAATAGAGAAAGCTCACCCGGATGTCTTTAACATGTTGCTGCAGATCTTAGAAGACGGCGTACTATCTGACGCTAAAGGCCGTAAGATAGATTTCACTAATACCATTGTTATCATGACCAGTAATATTGGAGCCGAGAAGTTGCAAAAAGAGGGCAGTTTTGGCTTTTCGGCGGCTGGAGCACAGCTAAATAACCTTGATGATCTGCACGATGCTAATAAGAGCATGGTGCTGGATGATTTGAAAAAAATGATGCGGCCGGAGCTGCTTAACCGCATAGATAAAGTTATTGTCTTTAGGACCTTGACCAAAAAAGATGCTCTTAAGATCCTGGACCTACAACTTGATGATCTACGGACTCGCCTAGTGAAGAAGGGTATTGGGCTGGAAGTTACCAAAGCTGCCAAGGAACATCTGCTAGAGCAAGGTTATGATACCCATAACGGCGCCCGGCCAATGAGACGGCTGCTGCAGGAAACCCTGGAAGATTCTATTGCTGGCGGCATGCTTGATGAAAGTTACCAAAAGGGTGATGTGGTGAATGTCAGTGCTAAGCGCTCAAGCAAGGCCAAAGAGCCTGAGCTGACTTATTCCGCGGCCGCTGAATAACAAAAGCGCAAGACTCCCAAGCCAGAGACGCGAACTACTGGTATTTCTTTAGTAATTTATCAAGTTTAGTTAGTATGGGTGAACGCCAATCAAGCTCAAGCTGCGTTCTTATAAATTCTAGTATCTCTTTATCTGCAGCCGATAGGTTTTGTTGCTCAAGCTGGCGAATCTTAGCCAAAATTGCGTAGTCAGCGTCAGTTGATAAAACATACTTCTTGGCTTCATCGTCGGAAATATGTAGACTTTGTTTTAACTTACTCTTTCTCCTAGCCAGCAGCTCCTTGTAATCGCCGTCATTTTCAATGGCCTGGCGAAGCTCAGCTCCGACAAGACCCTGATCGACATAATAATTTTCTATTTCATCAAGCGACTTGCCCATAGCTTAATTATATCACTGGCAATAATAATTAAATCAGGCCTTGTCAGCCAGCTACCTAATTCATCGGTTTTGGCTGATGCCCGGACCTATAGCATAAACACAGAGATCAAGATAATATTTCTTTATGGTCGCTGCTATCCATACGTTTATAATTTTTCTTCTATACACATCGCCGTTTTGGCTGGATTGGAAACTTATAATTGCGGCAATAATCCTCAATTACGCCCAAATGTTTATACTTGGCGGCTGTGTTTTAACCATTAAGCAGTTTCAAAGTGCGGAAATGTCCTTCCAAGAATGGCTGCTGGCGAAACTGGGTATGCGAGTTAAGAGGCCTAAATTCAACCGATTCCTTAAATGGCAGCTACCTTTTATAATTCTTGCGTTAGCTCTACTTTGGCAAGAAGTTCTGGGCATAACTCCGTTGATAAAAGTGTAGGTTTTGGCAACATCAAACCAGGGCTTGGGTGTCACTTTCAAGCCCTATTGGGAAATACTTAACTTGTTAAGCAAATTCCTAGGTTTTCTCGAGCCCGGCTAATTAGATATACTGAAAGTAAATGGCAAAAGTCTCGCACGATAGTGAAACGCCGGCTCATGGCCAACAAGTTATTACAGCAACAGCCTTTATACACCACAGGTCTGACGGTGTAACAAAAGTATTCTTGCCCATGCGTGCCGCCTCTAAAAAGTTTTTTCCTAGTGTATACGAACTACCGGGTGGCCATATAGATTTCGGCGAAAATATGATTCACGGTCTGAAGCGTGAGGTCAAAGAAGAACTTGGTGTTGATATATGCGTTGGCGACCCGTTTTACGAATTTACCTATCATAATAGTGTCAAAGGTTCTCACTCCATTGAGGTGATCTACTTTGCTAAGCTCGCAGGTTCAGCGGAAGATATAAAGTTAGAGCCGGAGGACCACTCTGAAGGTGGTTGGTTTAGCCGCGAAGAAGCCATAAAAGCATTAAGGCTAGGTCGCGCACCAGATCAAACCAATACGCTACAAGGTGTGCTCAAAGGCTTTAACCTGCTTGCCGGTGATAAACTAAATTTTGGCTAAATGTCTTTGTTTTCTCGAGTCCAACAACATCAAATCAAGGCTCGCCAGATACCCGGACCAATCATGGTATAGAATAAAAATATGATAAATCACGTAAACCTCGTAGTCAGAAATATCAATGAAAGCAAAAAGTTCTTCCAGGCGGCACTGGCGCCACTCGGTTACAGACTTTTAGCTGAACATCCAAAATCAGCAGGCTTCGGCCAGGAAGATGTGGAGGGCAAAAGGGATTTCTGGCTTAAACAAGGATCCGTAGGCGAGAACAGGTCTTTTTCATGCTTAGCCTTTACCGCAAAAAGCAAAGAGGAAGTCGATGGCTTTCATAAGATAGCAGTCAGAGCTGGCGCAAAGGACAATGGCCGGCCTGGCTGCAGGCTGAAGTATCATGAGGGGTACTATGCAGCTTACGTTATAGATCCAAATGGATACAATATTGAAGCAGTTTGGGATGATCTGGAGAAACTAGGCATTAAAAAATAGACCTAACCCTTTTTACCACATCTGCTTCAGGCCTGTCATGTAGTTCCGCCGCAGGCGGATACTACTGCGGTTCGCTCCGCGTGCCCAAGATTCTTTTTATAAGCATTTGATTCTGATAGAGTTTGTAGTATGAATAACTGGATTGTCTTTTTTAACTTATTTCTAGTAAGCGTAATTTTAGGGTTTATAAAATACGGAAGTCTATCTGAGTCTTACAAAAACGCAACATGGCAACTTAAATTTATTGAATATTGGAATGATTTTTTCAACTTTTTCATTGCTGGCTTGATTGGATATTACTTTATTACAATTAGATGGCCATTATTGCAAGATGGTCAAAACCCAAACACAGGAGATTTTGTACTGTTCATTATTTTTCTTTTGGGGTTATTCGGTCACCTTTGTGTAATGTCAAAAAACATCACAGATGGAGTTGAAGCTGTTTTCAAACGCTTTTTTGGAAGATAGTCAGACTTAGGTTTTATACTCGAGAAGGAGTCCCAGTGGAACAGTCTTCGAATTCCACAGGATAAAAAAGGGAATAGCCTGTCTGCCTATGGCGGGAGCCTCGCTAGGACTTGTAGGTGATTGTGCGGATGTTGTCTTTGAGTTGTTGGACGTCAGGCCAACCCTCAAGGTCCTTTAGGTCGTGAGCAAGTGCGTATAAATCCAGTCGGCGGGCTAAATCTTTGAAGCTGAATAGTTCAAGATAAAACTCTTTGTACCAGTCCAAGAGTTTCGCGTAATCTTCGGCTTTTGCAAATTGTTCAGCATGGAGCGACATATACTTCTTAGGAAAATCAACCATTCTTTCGACTGTATTAAGCACAAAATCTATGGAGGCAAGCTCTGTTCTTTCTAAATCCAACAACCCGACAATCTTGTCTCCTTTGACTAAGAAATTATCGAAATGAACGTCCCAAAAGACTAATGCAATAACCTGCTCGTCTAAGCTGCCGGCATGCCTTTCCGAATATTGTTTTACGGCAGAAATATCTTCCGGTTTTAGAGTACCTGCAACCTGCGCGGATTTGAGATAGTTATCGATTTGACCAAGAATAACATTGCGCCACTTTGGAACAGGCGGAAGTTCAACGTCTTTTGGTAGGTTTCTGATATCAGTATCATTAATCACTTTTAAGTATCCGCACAGCTGTTTTATAACCTGGCGGCGCTGCTCGTCAGAGAATTGATGCCAAACATTGTAAAGATTATCGCCATCAATCCTTTCATAAATCATGTAGTGCTGTGGAATAAGCGACCATGTATTGTCATAAGTGAGTAATCTTGGGACTGGCAACTTGTTTTGGAAATACTCATACAGCCTAACTTCATTACGAAACGGCATTTCATTGCCAGCAGAACAAATTTTTAAAATGTATTTATCATCAAGCCGATAAATAGTGTTTGTAAAACCAACATCTAACTTTTTGGCTGTCGCTGACTGCAAACCATGCGCCGCCAAAACCTTTTTTATTTCTTCTTGCTTCACAAGAGAATTATACGCTGGGAGGCGGGAAGGGGATATACTTGGCGGTTCGCTTGGTATACTAGACAGACAATGAGATCTAAAAGAGCCATAAACCTCCTTTTAATTGCTACTTTAGTAGTTATTCCAATAGTTGGTTTCTGGCAGCGCCAAAACATCTATGACTGGGCAAAGTTATACGGTTATGATCCACCGGCGGCTATCGCCAGTTTAGCGGCTGCCAATACCATGAACGACCATGCTAAACACATTTTCTATGTCAATCACCCGGAGTTAGTTAGCGAAAGCACAACTTTTCGCCAAAATTGTAGTTCTGATGAACAGACCATAATCTTAGGCTGTTACCACCCTGACCAAAACGGTATTTTCGTCTTTGATGTTAAAGATGAGCGACTGGGTGGTATCGAAGAAGTAACTTCAGCCCATGAAATGCTGCATGCTGCCTATGATCGTCTGAGCGGTGATGACAAGAAATATGTTGACGGGCTGTTGCAGGACTATTACCAGAACCATCTAACTGATGAGCGTATTAAACAGACTATTGAAGCTTATAAGCAAAGCGAGCCTACAGAACTAGTCAATGAAATGCATTCAATCTTCGGTACTGAGGTAGCTGAGCTACCAAAGCCCCTAGAAGACTACTACAAGCGCTACTTTATGAACCGCGCGGTCGTAGTCGCTTTTTCTCAGAGATATGAAAGTGAATTCACCAGCCGCAGCGCCAAGGCTGCCCAATATGAGAAACAAATAGAGGCCCTGAAGGCTAAAATAACGGCCAAGGAAGCTGAGTTGCGGGCCCAGCTGGAGAGGATTAAGGCTGAACAGACCCGTTTGGATTCACTACGGGCCTCTGGTCAAACCGAGCAGTATAATGCCGGTGTGGTGGCCTATAACGCTGAGGTTGATGCCTATAACACTGGTGTGGCGCAGTATAAACGCGACGTTAATACGTATAACTCTCTAGTCGAGCAGTATAACGCCATTGCTGGTGAGCTGAAGCAGCTTTATGGAGCTATTGATACAAGACTCACAACTCAACCTGCTCGGTAAATACTTAACAGGTTAAGTATTTAGTTGTTGGACTGATTGACTGGTTGGCTGCTAGACTGTTTTTATGGCAAAAAAGGCGGCTGTTAAATATGTCTGCACAAGCTGCGGTGCCGCCAGTTCAACCTGGACTGGTCGCTGCCAGACTTGTGGCGAATGGAACACTCTTGCCGAAGAGGTAGATGTTTCTAACATAAGTACTAAATCCAGCGGCCATAAACTAAAACTTGAATCGGTCACCCAAGCGGCTACCTCTAAAACGCCACGTATTAAAACCGGCCTGGCCGATGTTGATGAAGTCCTGGGCGGTGGTCTGGTAGCTGGCAGTGTTAATCTGCTGGCTGGCCAACCAGGTATTGGTAAAAGCACACTGCTGCTGCAGATTGCTTACAATGCCGCCAAAAGCCATAAAGTGCTATTTGTCAGCGGTGAAGAATCGGCCCGTCAAGTCGGTATGCGAGCCGAGCGGCTGGGGACGCAGCATAAAGCCCTGCAGCTGGCTGTTTCATCGGTAGCTAATGATATCGCCACCACTATCTCAACCGGTGACTTTGAGGTTGTAATTGTCGATTCCATCCAAGCTGTAGCCGTTAATGAGCTAAATTCAGCGCCCGGTACAGTTAGCCAGATAACCGGTTCTACCCAGTTGTTAAGTGCCGCTGCCAAAGCTACCAATACAGCTCTAATACTAGTCGGCCA
>Ga0209541_10018660_pt1 | contig 10020 bp, 8 predicted proteins | sample RifCSPlowO2_01_FD_184027 | JGI IMG/M metagenome (GOLD analysis project Ga0209541, IMG submission 184027) | Groundwater microbial communities from Rifle, Colorado - Rifle CSP2_plank lowO2_0.1 (SPAdes) (version 2) | ecosystem: Environmental > Aquatic > Deep subsurface > Groundwater | place: Rifle...
AGAAGTGCCTATGAGGCGTATATGGAGGCGATGGCGGACGTCAAAGAATTTGGCAACCTGCCTATTCCATTAAATTTGCGGAATCCGGAAACAAAATTGATGAAAGAATTAAATTACGGCAAAGGATATGAAAAATATTCCAAGGAGTCTTTTTTGCCGGAAGAGTTGAAAGGGAAAAAGTATCTGAAGAAATGATCGCTCGGAATCGCTTTCTGAAATCATAAAATTTTCCCCAGCGATGAAAATTTTATTCGCTCAGTTTCGCTCACTCTTTTCCGCAGTAGCGGAAAAACCATGCCCGCTCGCGAAACTGAGCGTTTTAGTAAAGCGATTCCTCGCTCAAGGTTTAGGTGAGGCGTCTGCGACATGTTTTTTTCGGCGACCAGGCTCGCTAAAAGTTTGACTCATCGGCTTGAGCGTTTTGAAGCCACCCCTCGTTTTCCTTTTTTAAAAGTAGAAGATATATTATGTTCGAAATAAAAATAGATAAAATAATCCGCTCCAAAAGAAAAAGCATCGCGCTGGTTGTGGTGGCTGACGCAACTCTAATAGTGCGCGCGCCGATGAAAACGACTTTGGAATACATTAAAGAGCTGGTTTGGCGAAAGAGACTTTGGATAAATAAAAAAAAGAGTTGGGTTTTAAAAAGCGGCAGTCCGGCCAAAGTTAAGGAATTTGTTGATGGCGAGGAATTTTTATATTTAGGCGAAAATTATAAGCTGAAAATAGATTCTTGCGATAGCATTAAATTGGATGGGTTTTTATATTTTCCGGCCAAATATTTAAATGGTAGCCGGTTAAAGTCTATCTTCTGTCGGGCAAAAATGATTGCTTGGTATAAACAAGAGGCTAAAGAAATAATAACCGAACGCGCGAATTTATACAGCCGGCTTACCGGTTGGAAATTTAAGTCAATTTCAATTACAAGCGCGCAAACTCGGTGGGGTTCCTGCGGAGCAAAAGGTTCAATTAATTTTGCCTGGAAACTGATTATGGCGCCGCTTGAAGTTATTGACTATGTTGCGGTTCACGAACTGGCGCATCTGGCGGTCAGAAACCACTCGGCAAAATTTTGGGATAAAGTTAAAGCCGTTTTTCCTGATTATAAAATCCGGCGGAAATGGTTAAGGGACAATAGAATGAAATTTGAAATTTAATTAAAGTAAAATTAGAAAACAATTTGGAATAGGTTTATATTATTTGACCCTAACCCGGCCATTCTGATAAGATCTGATAAGATAGGATAAAGAGCCTCTAAATAGGCATAAAAGCCACAATTGAGGGGTTTTAAACGCCCGCCGGGGCCGTTTTGTTTTAGTTAGCATATGAATAAGTAATATGGCTAAATACACAAGAGAGAAAAATTTGAATATCAAATATCCCGAAGTCCGGCTTAAAGATGTTGCCGGTTATCTTTGGCGAGGTGTTAAGGGCAGCTGGGTTGCGATGATTTTAACGGTCGCGGGAATTGCCGTAGCAAATGTTTTTGAGATAATAATACCGCTTTATTTTAAACGCTTTTTTGATTTGCTGGCTTCCGTTCAAGATAAAAATATTGTCACCGCCCAGCTTATTAATGTTCTTTTGACGGTGTTGTTCTTAAATGTTTGCGCTTGGCTTTTTTGGCGCGCCGGGTCGTTCGCCAACACCTCTTTTCAGGCAAAAACAATGGCAATTTTACGGCAACAGGCCTATGGGTCTCTTATTTACCATTCTTACAGCTTTTTTGCCAATAATTTTTCCGGCGCCTTGGTTCAGCGCGTGGGGCGTTATGCCCGCTCTTTTGAACGCTTAGCCGACCGCATCACTTGGAATCTGGTTCCTTTGGTTGTGCGTCTGGCGGGTATTGCGATAATTACCTTATCTATTGAACGGAGACTAACTATCTTGATTATCGGCTGGGCTCTGCTTTATATAGTCGTCAATTATTTTTATTCGCTTTGGAAATTAAAATACAGCATTAAAGCGGCTGAAGCTGATTCTTACACCACCGCGGTGCTGGCTGATGCTGTCGCTAATCAGAATAACATTGAGATTTTCAGCCGCCACTGGAGCGAGACAAATAATTTTAAGCAAGTTACGGAGGAGCAAAGAAAAATCGTAGTCTTTAATTGGAATACTGATCTGGTGCTGGACGCGATCCAGGCGGCATTGATTATAGCCATAGAATTCGTTATTTTATATTTTACTATTCATTTTTGGCAGGTTGGCGCGGTGACGATCGGCACATTCGTTTTGGTGCAAATGTATGTTATCGGACTTGGCTCTCGTTTATGGGATTTTAGCCGAATTGTGCGAGATTTTTATGAAAGCTACGCTGATGCCAAAGAAATGGTGGAAATAATGAAATTGCCCTATGAAATTAAGGATATGCCAAATGCCAGGGCGCTGGATGTGCCTGCCGGCGAGGTTGTCTTTAGCGGCGTTAATTTTTCTTTTAATGATGGCCGCGAAGTTCTAAAAGATATTGATTTGAAGATCAAGTCCGGTGAAAAAATCGCCCTGGTTGGGCCGTCGGGCTCCGGAAAAACAACCTTGGTCAGGTTGTTGTTGCGGTTTTACAATGTATCAAGCGGGAGCATTGCTGTTGACGGACAAAATATTCAAAGTGTGACCTTGGAGAGTTTAAGAAATAATATCAGTTTGGTGCCCCAGGATCCGATTTTATTTCACCGCACGATTATGGACAATATCCGCTATGGCCGGCAAAAAGCTACGGATGAAGAAGTGATAAACGCAGCGAGACTGGCGCATTGTGATGAATTTATAGACATTTTGCCAAAAAAATATGAGACGCATGTTGGCGAACGCGGTATTAAGCTTTCGGGCGGAGAGCGCCAGCGCGTGGCCATCGCGCGCGCCATTTTAAAAAACGCGCCAATTTTAATTTTAGACGAAGCGACTTCAAGTCTCGATTCGCGCTCGGAGGCGTTAATTCAGGACGCGCTGGATATTTTAATGAAGGGTAAGACCGTTATTGTTATCGCGCATCGCTTATCAACCATCAGAAAAATGGACAGAATTATTGTTTTGGAGAGGGGTGTTATTAAAGAAGACGGTTCGCACAATGAGCTCATTGCCAAAGAGACTCTTTATAAAAAACTCTGGGCGTTGCAAGCCGGAGGATTTATCCGGAATGGCGAAGAGGATTAAAATCGGCAGGGTTATTGCCAAAGATGATAAAAGTATTACACTAAAATTAAGGGGCAGTCGTTTTAAATTAGGATGGCGATAATATGAAAGCAATCTTTCATAAGCATAAATCATTTTGGTCGCAAGGCAGTTTTTGCTGGAGCGTTGTTTTAAGTTTGGTTTTATTTGTGGCGAGCTTGTTTGCTAATTATTTTGCTAATGTTTATGTCGCAATTCGCGCGAGCAATTCGGTCACGGACTTGATATTGGACAATGTGCCGGTGATAAATGTCAGCTGGATTTTTTTTCAAGGGATAGTTTTGTTTTTTTTATTCGTAATTTGGCTTTTAATCAGGGAACCAGGAAGAATTCCTTTCGTGATTAAAAGTTTGGCGGTTTTTATTCTAATCCGTTCCGTTTTTATTACCTTAACTCATTTAGCTGTTCCGCCTCAAAGTTCATTTTTAAACTGGGGTAATGTATTTGATGAATTTACTTCCGGTAATGATCTATTTTTTTCTTCGCATACCGGTATGCCGTTTTTGATGGCGCTGATTTTTTGGCAAAATAAGCGTTTGCGGATATTTTTTATTTGTCTGTCAATTCTTTTTGGCGTTAGTGTTTTGTTGGGCCACTTGCATTATTCCATAGATGTTTTCGCGGCCTTTTTCATCACGTACGGAATTTGGCACATTGCGATGTGGTTATTCCCGAAAGATCATAAACTTTTTCTGGAAGGGGACAATAGTGTGCATAATTGATAATACCGATTATAATTTTAGACAAGAATAGTACCTAAGATATAACTATAATTTACGGGAGGTGTGAGATGGGTTATAAGATGAGCTATAAGTGGATTCCTAATGCCGTATCGGTATCACGAGGATTGTTGTCTGTTTTCATTTTTATTTATGCTTTGGAGCATTATTGGCTGGCAGCCGCCATAATCTCCGTGTTGGCGTTTGCTACAGATGGACTGGACGGCTGGCTGGCTCATTGGCTTGACGCTAAAAGCGATTTGGGCGGCAAACTGATTGATCCGGCTAACGATCCATTGCTTTCGGTGGCATTAGTTGCCGGTTTATTTTTTACCGGCGTAATCGGCTGGGGTATTATTGGATTGGTAGCGGCAATAACGGCTGTAATCTAGACGCCGATTATTTTGGTAAATGATAAGCGGTTTAAAACGCGATTGATAGATTGGTCGCGGTATTGGTATGTCGTGGCCGTTATAATTTTTGAGGCGATATATTTTTACAAAGCCATAGGAAGCGTAGCTGCCTGGCTGATTATCCCTGCTTTATTTATCGGGTTGGCGATGACGTATGCCAGGGATAGGCGTATCAATGGTTAATTATTTGATCTATTTAAAACAACCCTCGCGGTGATCGCGGGGGTTTTTATTTTGGTAATCGCGAATATGTGAATTGGGAATAAGATACGAATTTTAAATCCCTCCCTTCGGTTCCTGCGGCCTGACCTCCCTTTACGAAAGGGAGGAAACTGCTCTGCTTACCTTCTTTCGCCAATCTTCCCTTTCTGCTCCCTCCATTCGTAAAGGAGGGTTGGGCCGTTCAGGCTCGAATGAGGTGGATTTAGTTTTTCGCCAGCAACTTTTCATATATCCCCATCAACTCCCGGTTGAGCGTTTTGATGTCTTCTTGTCGCGCCAAAGACTCTGCGCCGGCGCAGAGGCGCCGGCGCAGAGATTCGTCGGCGATCACGCGTTCTAAACAAGTTTTAAATTCCTCATCATTTTTAGCTTTAAGGCAATTAACGCCGTCTATGAGCCAGGGATTATAAGCTGGCAAATCTCGCACAATTATGGGAAGTCCCACAGCCGCGGCTTCAAGCAAAACCATGCCTTGATTTTCCTCATAGGATGGAAAAACGAAAATATCCAGCGCGTTAAACGCGGCGTTGCTGTCCTGGACATAGCCGGGAAATTGCGCGTTGCTTGGCAAATCTTTTGGCAGAGCTTCGGTTAATATGGCGCTGTAAATTTTTCCGAACCAGGCAAATTGGTATTGGGGATATTGCTTGGCCAGCATTAAAAATGTGCCGGTGCCTTTGCGGGGGATGACGAGGCCCACGGTGCCGATGGTTAACTTTTGGCAATTATATTTCTGGCGGTATCCGGCTCGTTTTTGCGCGTCAGGATAAATAAAGCTCATATCCACGCCGTTTGACCGCGCGATTAGTTTATTGGCCGGCAGGCCATAGGCGATCAAAAGTGATTTGGTATATTCTGACGGGCAAAAAACCAAGTCCGCCAGGCCATAAGCATAGGTCAGATATTTTTTCATCAGCGGCGCGATGAATTTGTTGAAACGGAAAACCTGCATAAAATCTTCAACCGTAACATGGGACCAAATAATTACTTTTTTGCCTCGGCGTTTAGCTTTTTTAATCAGCCAGAGAGACTTGAGCCAGGGAGTATTTATTTGCAAAATATCGCAAGAGTTGTCCCATCGCTCCGTAAATTCTACGTTCAGCGACCTTAAGGCTTTTTTCTGGTTGTCATAGGACGACAAGAGGCCGGTGCCGATATTTTTAAAAAATATCCCGCCGAGAAAATGATAGAATTCAAGATAAAGGCAAATTTTCATATATTCCTACAAATTACGAATATTAAACTAATCACGAATGAAGTTATCTATTTGTAATTGGCATATAACTCGCAGCAGTTTTATTTTTTTTGCGTTGAATATTCTTCTATGATTTTTTCGTAAAACTTTACCAATAAATCGGTAACTTTTTCATCTGAATATTCTGTAGCCATTTGGCGCGAACCTTGGCTGAATTTGGCAAGCAAATCGGGGCTGGAAAGCAGTAGCGAGATTTTGGCGGCGATATCGGCGGGGTCGTCTGTTTTGGTGAAAAACCCATTTACATTTTCTTTGACCAGCTCCGCCAGCCCCTTTTCTTTAACTAAAATCAGAGGCAGGGCGACCGCCATAGCTTCCAAAACGGAAAGCGGCATATTTTCGCTTTTGCTGGCTGAAATAAAAAGATCATTGGCCTGAAGCGCCCGGACCAAATCTCCATTATGCAAAAGGGAGCCGGTGAAGATGATGGAACTGCCGACATTAAAGTCTTTGGCTAAATTGGCCAGATTTTTTCGTTCCGGTCCGTCGCCGATCAGCATTAGATTCAACTCGGGCATTTTTTTATTTATTAAGGCAAAAGCTCGGATAACCTGGTCAATGCTTTTTTCGTAGCTTAATCTGCCCATATAGCAGATAGATCTTTTTTTAACCCCGAAAGATTTTTTTATTTTTTCTCTATTTTGCTGATTTTCCAGGGGCTTGAACAGATCAATATCAATTGAATTTTGTAAAACATGGATTGAGCATTTAAGGCCTTCTTTAACCAATTCATCGGCTAAGGATTTTGAGGGGCTGAGAATCAAGTTGCATCGGTTATAAAAACCGATAGTAAACTTCCAGCTGATTTTTTTCATCCATTCATAATCCAGCTTAACGTGCCTTAGGTAGTGGTTATAAAAAGTGTGATGGGTGCCAACCAGCGGAATTTTCAGGATTTTAGATATCAAAATCGCTTCCCAGCCGACAGAGAAAGGCGTATGGACATGAATTATGTCGGGATCGAATTTTTTTATTTGCCGTAAAGTAGCGCCGATCGGCAAAGTAAAGCGTTCCCCAGGATAAACTATTGCCGGTACGGAGGGAAGCCGTAAGACCTTTAAATTTTTGAGGTTAATATCCGGGCGATTTTTAGGTTTTTTAGCCACCGTAAAAACAACCACCTCGTGCCCTAGTTCAATTAAATTTTTAGCCGAAAGATAGGCGGTATGAGCCACGCCGTTGGTTTGCGGAGGAAAAGTATCACTGAAGACGGCTATGCGCATAGATTTTCCTTTTGTATGAAATCAATTATTGCTTTTGTTATTTTCTCCTGGTGTTCGGAAGCCAAGAAATGCGTTTTTTCTTGGATAATAAAAATTATCGAGTTCTTGATTTTTTGTTCCATACTCTGCGCTTCGGCCGTCGAGAGAAACGGGTCATGCAAGCTTTTGATTATTAAGGTTGGACAGGCGATGTTACCAAGGGTCGAAGAAAGGTCAATCCTGGCTATTTCAGATAGCATCCATAAATTTATTGATATGGGCATCGTAGTAAATCCTGTGAAAGTTGAAGCCCAATAGCCGGTCGTCGTTTCCTGGTCAAAATAGAAATATTCTTTTCTTTTTTGCCAGAGTAAAATAAAGGCCAGGAAATGTAAAAAAAAATAAATCGGCCAGGTTAATAGCGACAGGCGTTTATATTGCAGGGGATTTAAGTAGTTGGCGCTGATAAGAATCAGTCCGTCAACGGAGTCGGGATATTTGGCGGCATAATCTATGGCGATCGGTCCGCCGAAAGAATAACCGCCCAGAATAAATTTTGATAGATTTTCTTTAAGTAAAATTTCCCGCAAATCTTGTGTAAAAACCGGAAATTTATATAAAGCGAGTTTTTTAGATTTGTCCGAATGGCCGTGGCCCCGCAGGTCGGGAATTAGGCAATTTAAGTTCATTTTGGCAAACGCGCGCGCGGCGGCGTTCCAGGTCGTGTGGTTGGCGGAAAGGCCGTGCAGCAGAACAACCGTGGGGCGGCCCGGAAATTTTTGGCCGGTAAAATAGCAAAGGCGCCCGTTGAAGGTGTCCAGCCATTTTTTTTCAAGATAAAATTCGGTCCTTTTGTTTGTTTTGCGTTCTTTTCTAAAATAGAAAAAGTATATTAAAAAAGCGCCAATGGCCGCGCCAATCGATATTAGCGCGATTTTTTTCAGGTATGTGTTTATAATCGCCAGCGCATGACCGAAATAAAAACCGAGAAGCAAAAGCAGAAGAGATTTTATCAGAGTGGCCAGCATATTGGAAAGGATGAATTTATCAAAGGGCATTTTAACGATGCCGGCGGCGACTAAGAATGCGCCGCCGATGCCGTGCGACATTTTTCCGATAAATAAAAGTTTGCCGCCCCGCTTGTCAAATTGCTTTTCCAGCGATTCAACTTTATTTGGCCCGATGCCAAAATAACGCCCCCAGCGGTTAACAAATTTTCTGCCGCCGAAGCGGCCGACTAAATAATGTAATGCGTCTCCGATAAGGTCTCCGGCCACGATGATAACATAAGCAAACCAAAAATTCAGATAGCCCATAGAAATAAAAAACCCTGCGATAACGGTAATAATCGGCCCCTCGGCAACAGCGAGGGGGAATAAGGCGAGATATTTATAGGCGCTAAGCCAGATGAGGGTTTGTTCAAAAGGGGTCATTGATAGAAGTGGCGTTAATTTAATTATCATCTAAAAATCGCTTTTAGTCAAAGAAAATTTGAAAAAATTACCATACTAAATTGGGTATGGAAACAAAAAAACGGCCTGTCGCGTTTACGCGTCAGGCCGGATGATTTATAGTGGTGTATTGTTGGAGGGATTTTTATGCCCGTTCATTGTCAGCGCGATTTCCGTGTAAGCTTTTAATGGATCATCCGGCGGGCAAGAAAATTTTATTTTTGCCGCCAGGCCCAAGATTTTAGCCGCCCATGGCTCAACCGTAAATGCGATAACTTGAGTATCGCGTGTATAGCTGAAAGTGGCCATTGGTTTTGAGCGGTCTTCGCGTACGCATTCTTTTCGATCTTTGCGTTTAATCCGCTGTTTAGCGGATCTTAATTTTTTGCGCATTATTAAGATGAGATGAAGCCACAGGTTCCACGCAAAAAGTATCTCGCAATTTTTTTCTTTTTCGAGCCGCTTGGGAAAAGGAATTAAAGCGCAATCCCGGCTGAAATTATTTGCTTTCTTGACGGTAAAAACGTCAATATCAGTAAAACAAAAATCAGCTAATCCGTTGCTTTTTTCATGCTGTGATTCTGCCAAGCTCATCAAATAAACCCTCCTTATATTTTTGATATGAAGAACTATACTTAAGTTAAAATTAGTTTAAGCTAATTTTAACCGATAGTCAAGACACAGAAAGGCGGAAATTTGTAAAAATTTGGCGAATTGAAAATTTTATAGTATACTTTTAAAAATGGAAAATCAAAATACAGACAATCAAATAAAAATAAACGTGGGAAATTTGGATAAGCCAACAAAAAATCGTTGGGTTGTTTTGTTTTTCGGCGCGGCGTTGGCGGTTATTATAGCGGGTATTGCTGTTGCGGCGTATGGATATTATGAAATTTTTGTGCCGGTGGACAAGCGCAACGCCGCGCCGGTTGAATTTACGGTGGAGAAGGGAATCGGGGTAAAAGAAATTTCTTGGCAGCTGGAGAAAGCTAACTTGATCCGCAGCGCCCGGTGGTTTGAAGCATATATTTGGTATAAAAAATTAAGCGCTTCAATGCAGGCCGGAAAATACGCGCTGGGGCAAAATTTCAATGCGCCGCAAATTGCGGAAACGATTATTGGAGGCAAGGTAATTTTGAATGAAACAAAAATTACTTTTCCGGAGGGTTTTACTTATCAGCAAATTAAAACGCGGCTGGCCGAACAAGGTCTGCCATCAGGCGGGGCGCTGGGGAGCGAGACGGTTAGTGATTATGAGGTGCAATATAAATTTTTAAGTGATGCGCCGGCGGGCGTTAGCTTGGAGGGTTTTTTATTTCCTGATACTTATATTTTTGACCGCGATGATAAACCATCGATGATTATCAAAAAATTTCTGGATAATTTTGATAAAAAACTAACACCGGATCTGCGCGAGCAAATAGCCAAGCAAAGTAAAAAAATATATGACATAATAATTTTAGCTTCTATTATTCAACAAGAGGCGACAGGGAAAGATGATATGCCGCTTATTGCCGGAGTATTCTCTAATCGTTTGCGCATCGGTATGGCGCTGGAATCGGACGCGACGATAACTTATATTACCGG
>Ga0209541_10018661_pt1 | contig 10020 bp, 9 predicted proteins | sample RifCSPlowO2_01_FD_184027 | JGI IMG/M metagenome (GOLD analysis project Ga0209541, IMG submission 184027) | Groundwater microbial communities from Rifle, Colorado - Rifle CSP2_plank lowO2_0.1 (SPAdes) (version 2) | ecosystem: Environmental > Aquatic > Deep subsurface > Groundwater | place: Rifle...
AAGTGCTTTGGTCAGTAGGCTGAATGTACGACTGGGGACCTACAAAACCCGCGCTGACTACAAGTGCGGCGTTAACCTCTTCAATACCCCATCCGATACGCAACAGCTCAACTCGAATCGCTTCGTCAGTTACGCCAGCTTCTCGAGCTTGTGTTATATAAGCAGAGAGCTCGGGAGTTATTGCCATTGATTAAGTATACATGGAAACTTTTACAGCTCCTGTGTATAACGCGTGGTTCCGTTTACAATATTTACAAGACAGGTAAAGTGCTTCTGGAAAGCAAAAACCTCATTCAATACTGCTGTTCATCGCCCAAACGGTCTTACCCGAACCTCTGCCTCCGCCAGAGAAATCAAAACGCAAGACCCGCAACCGCAAACCTGTCGAAATTCCCTACAAGTTCTCTTTGTACGGCGCGCTCGCCGAGAACACAGACATAAGCCGTCACGTGGTGACACAGTTCCGCACTGGCGGCTGGTTCTAAGTCCTTCACATAAATCCTCGCAATCGGTGCGGGGATTTTCTTTTGGAAAGACCTTGAAAATAGGCCGCTTTTCTAGCATCCTTCTCTTATGAGCTTAGTGCGTATGGCTTATGCTTAGGGTTAAAAAACATAAAGCTCTGAGCGTTACGCTGAAAGCTTCTCAACTATCGCGGGATCATCTAAAGACAGATCAAGGTGGATTTTATCGTCCATATCCAGCGCGAGTCCGCCCCAGGTGAAATCGTGCGCTCCCATGCCTTCGCCCGTATCGGGGTGAAAATATTCGCGGAAACCCGATTTTTCCAAAAGTTCAATACTCTTTTGTTTGATGAGAGCCGCTTCCTCACGAAACCCGTAGCGGATAAGACCACGGAAGACGAACCAGTTTGATGCCATCCACACGGGGCCGCGCCAGTTGGGGTGGAGCCACGCTGGTCCCTCGTCTTCCACGGAACTGTAGGCCTCTTCGTCTTTTGCCGTCGTCGGAATGGGATAGGCACAGAAGAACTCGTCCTTGTTCTTGAAATGGTGCTCCACGAGGTTCTTCGCATCCTCCGCCGACGCGATGCCGGCGACGAGAGGAGCAAACATCGCCCAGGTCTTCACCTTTATCTTTGTATAGTCGCCACCATAGACGCTCCAAAAGATTCCGTCTTCAAGGAGGTGCTGTTTCATTGCTTCGCTCATCAAGTGTGCCTGCCCTGTCATGTACGCCTCGTTCTCTTCATCGCCGAGCTCTCGGGCGATGCGCGCCAAGTGTGTCAGGTTTTCCACCAGGTACGCGCTCATGGGTACGTCTTTGACCCAGAAGAATTCTCGCATGCAGTGGATGGCGTCAAACGCGCACGTCTTGTTTTTCTCGAACAGATCGAAGCGCTTCGCGTTGTTCTCGGGGCGCTTGTGGCGGGGCGGAAGCCCCAGCGCCGCGTCGAAGCGAGGGGAATTGTCTTCGCCTGATTCGTCGGGGTTGATGATGCCGACGAGATGGTGTCCGTGCGGATCGCGAGTGAGTAGGTAGCGGTAGAAACGGTTGAGATGTGGGTAGAGCTCTTGCAGAAATTGTTTGTCACCGTCTTGCGCGTAGATGCGCCAGGCGGCGTAGGCGATCAAGGGCGGTTGTGTCAGCGTGCTTGTGCCAGAGACACCCCAGTCAATGTTCACTACGGTGTGCTTCTCCCAGTAGATGACATGCGGGATGAGACCATTCTCGAACTGTTTGGAAACGAGCGAGCGCAATTCTTTTTTCGCGTCCTCCACCCTGAAGCGCGTCAAGATGATGGCGTGAAAGCAGGAATCCCAGAGCCACTGGTAAGGATACGTGTCGGGTGAGGGGACGGTATACTGGAACTCGCCTGCGTGGCGGCGATTCCGCATGAGAACTTTTAATGTATCGTCTTTGAGGTTAAACATACTCTGTATGATATGAAAATTTATCCCTTATGGCTACCTCTTCAGGTAACGGCTTGAATGGGAGCCGTTTTTCTAGTATCGTTCTCTCTACCTTGCGGGCGATTGATTTTCTTAGGTTTTATCGGAGACCTTGGAAAATTTTAGTCCTGAGGCTTTGCGAAGGATAAGACAAAAGTGTGTTGGTGGATAGAAAGTGGTGTTGAAAAATATTGCGGGATCGCCTGCCAGCGCAGGCAGGTCTAAAGGCGGGAATGAAACGCAATCAGCATTGCGTTTCATCCGATGCCAAAGGCAAGTACCGGTGTTTGTGCTTAGTGCTGCGGGGTCATCTAAAGGTAGGATGCATGACTCTGAATCATGTCATCTTGGTTCGAATCCAAGCCCCGCAGTACGCCTATGCTAAGTCAGGTGACTGAGACGCATAGGCAACTCCACCCCGAGATTGCATACCGGCTGAGCGCCGTATCCAGAACGAAAAACCACCTCAACGGGTGGTTTTTTGTTGCGGTCAGATGGTTATCAAAACCAAAAAGATGTGAGAAAATGGAAATATGGCTATTTTCAAAATAGATTCAAAAAATGCTCACCAGCTCGGCTTGAAGAAAGACGGCTTTGGTAATGAGTTTAATCTTCGTGACTTTTTCGCGGAAAACCTAGAGGAAGTACTCGGTGTTCGCTTTCTTGAGAAAGAATATCAAACTACGGACGGTAGAATCGATACACTAGGAATTGATGAAAATAATTCTCCCGTGATCATCGAGTATAAGTGGCGAGAAAACCAGGAGGTATTTTCGCAAGGTCTATTTTATCTAGACTGGCTAGTGAAAAATAAGAAGCATTTCGATCTTCTGGTAAAAAGTAAGCTTGGCGAAGATACAGAGGTTAACTGGGAGCAACCTCGAGTAATTCTTATTGCTCAAGGGTTTAGTAGGTACATTCAGGCTGCTGCCCAAAGAGTGGAGAACGTCGAGCTTATGACCTACTCTCTTTACGAAGGCAATATTCTTAATCTGGAGAGTGAATATAGCCCGCTTCCTGAAAACTATCATTCAGAAAAGAAGACGGTGGCACACGTGGAGGACGTCGAGTATGATTTAAATTATCATCTCAATATAGCTTCTTCCGAAATGCAAGGGACATTTCAGGTGTTGCGTGAGAGACTTCTACAGCTTCCTTCTGTCGAAGAGGTTGCCGGACAAAAGAGTGGTATCACCTACCGTACAACCAAAAGCTTTACTCGACTTGAGTTTAGAAAGACTTGGATACAGCTTCTGCTTCGGGATCCGTCTTATGAGATCGATAGTAAAGGAATCGTGAAAGATGTAACCACAAATCGGTGGGGCTATAAGGGCATGGTCAAATTTACTCCCGAAAGCGACATTGAATATATTTTTGATCTCGTCAAAGCTTCTTACGAGTCAACCTTGTAAAAAATATTTTCTGTCATTCAAGCGTAATCTTTTTGTCATTCAGAAATAGTTTACTTTCTAGACACGACAGTAATTCACGCTTCTCCACCAGCGTTCCTTCTTTGAGCAGGTACTTCGCATAATTTCGCACATCCACATCGATGGCGATCTTGTCTTGCTTGTGTCCGAGCACTCCCGATCTAAATTTGTTGAATCGCTTTATCTCATCCTCGATTCGGGTCTTGATTCCGATTTCATCCAAGTCTACGGTGTCCATTAATGCAATGAGTTCGGTAATGAGGTCTGCTTCCTTGATATACGGATTCTTGCATTCGTCTTTGCCTTTTCTGGTGCAGAAGTAGTAGACGTGGCGGTTTACGCCACCGTCTCTCAATTTCTTGAACTTCTCATCGGCTGTGATGCCGGCACCGCAATACCCGCATTTGATCAATTTGGTAAAGGCGAACTCTTTACTCTCCGTTTTTGGTATGTAGTGTTCTTGGATGGTATTTTGTACTTTTTCGAACAATACTTTATCAATTATCGGCGTGTGTTTTCCGGTGTACCAATGACCGCTCCCAACGGGGAATTCAAATTCTCCGTAGTAAAAGGGGTTGCGAAGAATCAGATAGACGTTAGCGAGCACCAACAGCTTTCCAGTTTTTGTCTTGAAATCAATCTCCCGAAGCCAACGGTATATCTTCCTCCCGCTCCACTGCTCGTACGCCATTTTTTCAAACATCTGTTTGATAATATGCGCCCGCTTCGGATCTATACGCGCCTGACACTTTTTATCAATATGTTTTTCGTTCAAGTATCCCGTAGGTGCGACTCCTGGCCTCAATCCCATCTCACATCGGGTTCGCAAACCCCGCTTTACGTTTACCGCCTTGTTATCGTTCTCAAGCTTTGCCTGACTCCCAAGAATCATCAGCAGGAACTTTTCGTTTGGATTGTTGGTGAACCGCTGTCCGTAGGTTCTGATGTCCAGCAACATTTTCTTGTCCATCAGATCCACGATTGCTCCGAGGTCGCCTGCATTACGAGCCAGCCGATCTGGAGCCCACGTCAATATCGCGTTGACCTTCTGTTGTCGTATGTCCTCTATCATTTGATTGAAGACGGGGCGTTTGCCGACCTCTTTAGAAGAGTGAGACTCGCGCTTTATTTCGACCACATGCAGACGCTCACGTTCACCGAGCGTCTGCATTTCTTTCACCTGCGACTCGATTGATAACGCCTGCTTGTCCTCCGCTTCGGTACTTTTGCGGGCATATAGGCAGTACCGAAGAGCCTCTTGTGGTTATGTTGTTTCCATATACCACAAGGAATGACGCAACCGCCCTAGGGAGTCTAGGACGGGTATGTAGGCAAGGTGTTGGTAACTAATGACCTGAAAAGGATCCAAAGAAAGTTATAAAAATGCTAAAATGGCTACATGATTCCTCTCACAATGAATCACCGGAAAATTCTTACATCAATAGAAATAAAACCCTACTTTCACGAGGATGATTTCGTCCTATACCTTGGAGATTCAATTTTGCTCTTGAACCAACTTCCAGAGAATTCTATCGATATGGTTTTTGCTGATCCACCATACAATCTTTCCAACGGAGGTTTTACGGTCCACGCCGGTAGGATGGTAAGCGTAAATAAAGGTGATTGGGATAAGAGTAAGGGATTTGAAGATGACTACGACTTTCACTATCGATGGCTTGAAGCTTGTAGGCGCGTTCTCAAACCACACGGCACTTTGTGGGTGTCTGGTACGTATCATTCCATATATCAATGTGGTCACGCTCTTCAGGCACTTGGTTATCACATTCTCAATGACATCAGCTGGTTTAAGCCAAATGCTTCGCCAAATTTGAGTTGTCGCTACTTTACTGCAAGCCACGAAACACTCATCTGGGCTCGGAAGGATAAAAAGGCAAAACATATTTTTAATTATGATCTTATGAAGGAGGGTAACTGGTCTGAAGACAAACTGAAAAAACCAGGACTACAAATGCGATCCGTCTGGGCAATGGGGACACCGAAGCCAGAGGAGAAGAAATTTGGTAAGCACCCAACCCAAAAGCCCATTGACCTATTAAGACGGGTTGTACTTTCGAGTACAAACAAGGATGATATAGTTCTCGATCCTTTCACTGGCAGCTCGACAACCGGTCTTGCAGCAATACAGAATGGGAGGAAATTTGTTGGTATTGATCTGGAGAAGGATTACCTCGAACTCTCAAAGAAACGTTTTCTTGACTTGAAAAAATAATATGAAGATTATTACCAGGGCTATCGCGATAGAGAATTTACGCAAATACATTGGTCAGGATCTTCGTGCGCTAGCATTGAAGCATGGCATAACTACTTTTGAAACGGGGAAACAAAACAAGGGTTGGAAGGGTCTTGTCTTGGAGCGATTAGCCGGTTTACAAACCAATGTATCAAAGGCACCAAACGGACTTACCTATGAATTAAAATCGGTTAGTTTTCATGAGGTAAAAGGAGAGCTCGTGCCTAAGGAAACGATGGCAATAACAATGATAAATCCGGAAGAGCTGAAATCTCACTCTTTCTTTGAGAGTCATTGCTGGGCGAAGCTTAAGACCATCGTCTTTTGTGCTGTTATGTGGCACGGCCAGAACGCTGAAAGGGCAGAGTTACTAAAAGTCACGAGTCTAGACTTTTCAGAAGATGATGAGTTAATAAAGGAGATTAAAGCCGACTACGATTTTATACGCAATAAACTGATCACGAAAGGTTTCGAAGCACTTACTGGAGCGGACGGAAAGTGGATACAGGCACGCACTAAAGGTCCTGGGCACGGTTCAGTAAGTCGAGCATTTTACGCGCGAACCTCACTTGTTAAAAGAATTTTTGAGATAGCAAACTGATTATCTGTAGCCAGGCATTGCGGCCTGAAGTACCTCGGTATAGTGTTTGTTGCCGTCAATGTAATCTCTTAGTGTAAGTAGTAAATCTCGGAACATGTATGCGCCAGGGTTAATTTTCTCATTCTTACAAAACAACTCAATAATCGTTGCAACATGTACGCAAAAACGCTCAACTCACAAAGAAGTAAGACATTTTTGTCTCGGTTCCTCCTTTGTGAAATGAGCGTTCGATCTATCTCATCTAAGCACCTTATCCCTTTAGTGCTTTTACCAAGTTTGGCAATCTGCACCTGACGCAATTTTACCATGCCGGGCACCTCGTCCCAATAGTGTGGGGTGTGGATATCTTTACAACACAATATTTGTGTGCTGTCGTTTCGCTGGCGCAACTTTTTTCTTCCTAAATTCTTTCTTCAGCTCTTCCGCCTTCTGTATGATTTTGGACTTAAGTTGATAAAACCCCAAAATGAGGGGGTGTGTCTCATTTGTCTCATTTTCAAAAATTGACCCAGACTGAGACGCCTCAATCCGATGTGCTAAAATGACCCGAAAGGCGCTTAAACGGTCTCACCATCACAGGTTCCAGACCGAGCCAGTCAGCAGTGGGCACAAACAGGAACTAGGGGTCGCTCTCTGAAAGCGAAAATATGTTCGAACTTTTCCTAACAAACACAGATTTAGGCAGAAGTGAAAAATAATTCCAGTCAGGAGGTCGGGGACAAAAGTCGTGTCTATGTGAGATAGCGTAGCGTCCAAGTCCCGCAGTTGCGAACTTTGTGAAGCAAGTGCGGGACTTGGATTGGGGAAGGGGTCGGGGAACAGGGACGTTCCCCGTGGCGGAGAGCAATGAGCCTGCGAGCGTTGAGAACAGAAGGGTTCTCAAGGAGGAGTGAGACGACGACGTCCAACTCCCGCAGTAATTTCGCAGAAAGCACCGAATCGCCCGAAAAAGGCGAAACGCATTGCACTTGCGGAGGGCGGGGCGGGCTAACAGCCCTTTGACCATCCATTTCACATATGATACACTATTGTCATAATTATGAAAAGCAAGAAAAACCTGTTGGAACAGCTCAATATCCTGCCCCATTTCACCAAGAGTATGATATATCAGCTTGGTAGCCAGTTAGGGCTAAAAAATAGTACGGTGAATACCTACATTAGCCGCTTTTTGAAGCACAAGGACATTCTGCCGCTTCGAAGAGGTCTATACATATCAGCAGACTTTTTCGCAAAGAACAAGAGTGATATTTCGTACTCTTTTTACCTTGCAAACATCATACGTACACCATCATATGTAAGCTCGTGGACCGCGCTTCAGTATCACAATCTCACTACGGAAACTATACGTTCCACCACATCAGTTACGTCAAAAGTTACGAGAGATTATGAAACAAAAGCTGGAACATTTTCATACCAGTCGATCAAAAAAGAACTTCTTTCGGACTACGCGCTCGTAAAAGGAAAATTTGATTTTTTTGTCGCTTCTCCATCAAAAGCATTGTTTGATTTACTGTACTTTAGAACTCATCAGTTTCGTAGTATTAAGTTTGATGATGTCGAGAAAATAGTCGAGGAGCTACGAATAGACATTAGCGAGATGAGCGAAGAGGAGCGGAAAAGTTTTTATCAGAAAATAAAAACATACCTACATGAGTGAACGTGCTATTACCATCCTAAAGAAAGAACTCGATGAGCTTGCCGTCTATGGCGAGTTGAGCGCAAATGTCCGTCAGAACAAGCTCAAGGAAGCACTCCAGTACCTTGTCCTCGACTTTATCTATCACCATCCCGAGTACAGCAAATGGGTTATGTACGGCGGTTCTGCTCTTCGGATTATTCATGACCTTGACCGTATGTCGGTAGATTTAGATTTTGAAGTTGCACATAACGTGGACAAAACTTTCTTGGAAGAGTTGAGGAAGGAGATTGAAATACACTTCGCAAACACGTATGGAACTACCAGCGATTTTCTTACATTAAAAACAATTTCGACCAGAAGCTTGCTTCTAAAATTCAACGTCGGAAATGTTCTAGACTTCGGACATACATCTAAGCAGGTACATGTAAAAATTGATCTCAATCATTTTGTGGCCCCAAAGACCGTAACGGAGCGTAGGCCCATTAACCGCAGTCAGATGTCCTTCGTTATTCTGACTTACAACAAAGGCGCGCTCTTGGCGAGCAAGATTGCCGCCATACTTCTGCGCGAAAAACGGGGCATCGGAGATAAGACGTACGAGTATAAAGGGCGTGATATTTACGACCTGCTCTGGTATATGAAAGAAAAAACCACACCGGATTTCGACTACCTGAACGCAAAACTCAGCGAGAAGAAAAAAGAGATGCCCGATATACGAACATTGTTCGATACGCTTACGGTAGACATTCTAAACTACGAAAAAATGGACGACTGTCTGAAGGACGATCTCTCGTATCTCTTTGAGAATCCACATCAGTTTGATACATGGTCACGGACTTGGCGGGACAGTTACCTGCGATATCTCGAGAACTATAAAATCCGAACTGTAAAAGAGTTGGACCATGTCGTTATCTATAACGATTTAATGCGTGACACATACTCATTTATCTACTGGTACAAAACGGAAGATAATAACTTGGTAAGAATCGTGTACACAATAAGTGACTACTGGATTTTATTCGGCGAGGGTAATTTAGCTATCGAGATTGATGAAGAACTTGAAAAGAAAATAGAGTTTTCCAGCAACGGCTCCACTTCTCGTCAGGACCCGCAGGATAAACTCAAACGGTACGCCACACTCTTTTACAAGAAAACAGAGAATTATTTTAAGAAAACGAATCATGTCATGCTCGGAGATGTTATTGCTACAAAGGTCATCCGAATGACAGCTGATAATCTCAACCCAAAGGAGCAGATTCTGCTCAATCGGTCAGCATTGGAATCTCGTGAACTCGATGACTTATTGAAATAATTTTATGAAAAAAGAAATAGAAATCAACTACCCTGTAGCAGAGCTGCGAGGAAATCTTTTCTATTATAAAATCACCGAATCTACCAAAAAACCGTTTGATTTGGACGAATGATAATCTTGTAGCCCTCAAAACCTTGTTGGACGAGAAAGATCCAGCAAGTGGTGAGTATAAATATCGTAACAAGATTAACCTTATATATATTGACCCACCGTTTATGGTACAAAGTGATTTTGTAGCTGAAAACTCTGTTGATATTGAGGTAAATGAAGAAGCTGGTGTTATTTCTGTCAAAGAACCGACAATGTAATGTTCTTGGATGGAATTGGACTTTTTCGAACAATACTTTATCAATTATCGGTTTTTGGGTTTTGACGGGCAGAATGCAATCGGCTGAAATAAAAGGAGAATTCAGCTATAATCCCTATCATGGCACAGCCATGGCATTCCTTTGCGTTAGAAAAGACATTCGGAGAACTTGAGACCTCTGATCGAGGGCTTTCCCGTGACATCGCGAATGAACGTCTCAAACAATACGGCGCGAACAATCTTCCCGAAGAGAAACCGCCCTCAAAACTGCGGCTCTTTTTGAGTCAGTTCCAAAGCCCGCTCATCTATATTCTCTTTGCCGCAAGCGCGATTGTTTTTGCCATGGGCGAGACTATAGACGGCTCCATCATTCTTGCTGTACTTTTGTTCAACGCCATTGTCGGCGTCATTCAGGAAGGTAAAGCCCAAAATACGCTCCTCGCCCTCAAAAAGTTCGTAGCGACAAACGCAACCGTGCTTCGCGACGGGAAGGAGTATATCATCCCCGATATCGAAGTGGTCCCAGGGGATATTATTTTGCTCCAGGAGGGAGAACGTATCCCCGCC
>Ga0209541_10018662_pt1 | contig 10020 bp, 12 predicted proteins | sample RifCSPlowO2_01_FD_184027 | JGI IMG/M metagenome (GOLD analysis project Ga0209541, IMG submission 184027) | Groundwater microbial communities from Rifle, Colorado - Rifle CSP2_plank lowO2_0.1 (SPAdes) (version 2) | ecosystem: Environmental > Aquatic > Deep subsurface > Groundwater | place...
ATAGAATGGCCAACTTATCGATTACAGTACTTTGGTGAATACGGTCAAGAAATTGGAATTCTAACACATACACCAGAAACCATTCAGGAAGAACTAGATAAACTTGGGATTTCTTCGAGACCTCCATACAAATCTGCTTACAGGAAAATGAGACAAGAATTGAAAAAAGGTGTTTGAAATGATAATTGATGAAACAAAACTTATACATACCATAGTTCTTGGCAGCGATTGGCAGGAAGTTTTGACAAACATAATTGTAGAACAGAACATGGATCCCAAGGATATAGACATAATAGATCTCGCCAATGCATTCCTGAAGTATTTACATACACTGAAGAAATTTGATTTCCGAATTCCTGCTAGATTCATTCTCATAGCTTCAATACTTCTGAGAATGAAGTGTGATTTACTTCTGGAGGAAGAAATAGAGAAGCAGCAAAAAGAACAATCGCCCAGTAAAATAGATATAGAAAGAATACCCCTGCTTTCGCCGCCTCTTACAAGAAGACCTACAAGAAAAGTAAGTCTAGATGAACTAATCACAGCTTTGAACAAAGCTTTTGCTTTCAAGGAAATGAAAGAAACGAAGAAGATAAGAATGAGAAGAGCTGTGGAGGGAATAATAAGACCTGCCGAAGACATCGAAGTCAAAATAAACAAGATTTTTAACCAAATACTTGGAGGAAAGACAACATTTTCAACTCTTGTTCCAAAGTGGAACAGGAAGGATATAGTAGATGTTTTCCTGCCGCTTCTGTACCTTGAGCAAAGGGGAAAGATACTCTGCGAACAGGAGGATTTTTTCAAAGAAATATACATAAAAATCAGGTCTGTATAATGAAACCAAAGGAAGAAAAAGAAACTAACAGTGAAACAAAAAAGGAAGAGAAGGTTGAAGAAAAGATAGAAAAAGCGCTAATAGAAAAGGACAAAAAGATTAATAGAATTGCATTTCTTGAAGCAATCTTGTTCACAACACACGAGCCATTGAACATCAAGGAAATTTCAAAAATAATGAGAACAACAGATTTGCAGATAGAGAAATTATTACAGCAGATAAAAGAGAAATATAACACAGAAAACAGCGGAATAATGCTTTCTGATGTTGGCGGTTATAAACTGTCTGTAAAAACAGAATATGTTGATAAAGTATCGCACCTGACCCCTCACGCTGAATTGTCAAGGGGGTTGCTAAGAGTTTTGTCAATAATAGTATATCATGAACCTGTTTCCCAAAGCGAGATAGTAAAAGTCATAGGAAACCGAACTTACGATTATGTTAAGGAATTGGAGGAAAGGGGTTTGGTAAAATCTGAAAAGAAATCGAGGACAAAAATGCTTCATGTTACAGAAAAATTTGAAGAATATTTTGGAGTGAAAAAGGAAGAGATAAAGAAGCTGGCACAGGGATGATCTGATCAGGAAATAAGAATTAAAAATTAATATAAATAAATTCTCTCGGTTCGCCTGAAAATATAATTATCAGAAATATAATTATTACAATAAGCAGAGCTATTAAAAAATCAATCATTATTTCTTTTTTGTTAAATTTCATTCTAAGCACCTAATAAAAATATTTTTTTGATTACTATAAAAGAGACATCAATGGTAGAAGATGCAAAAAATACCCATCCTATTGAAACGAGGAAAAATGTGAATAATACTGATATAATTGTCATATATCTAGAAGAATAAAAGCTATTATTTTGTACTTTCGGTTTCATATGATCAGAATATAGTTTATACATTGCCACTAAAAACCCGTGCCACAGTCCCCATAATACAAAATTTGTTGATACTCCATGCCACAAACCTATAAGGACAAATATAATTAAAATATTTCTTATCGTTTTGATCTTTGAGGCTCTACTGCCACCTAGCGGTATATAGACATAATCAACCAGCCATTTATAAAGAGTCATGTGCCAGCTTCTCCAGAAAAGAGCTATGTTTCTTTTCAGATAAGGATTGTTGAAATTTTCAGGTACCTTTATTCCTAATAATCTGGAAGAGCCTACTGCTATGTCTGCTAAAGCTGAAAAATCAAAATATATCATCAGCGAATACGCGAAGATACTTATCCATAATTCAGCAGGAGTTGAGGTTGTAGCACCCGAAAGATTTTGGAAATTCGTTGCGAATACAGCTAATGAATCAGCAATGACAATTTTTTTGAAGAATCCAAATAGAATTCTAATGGTTCCTATGAATACATTGTTGGCAGTAAATCTCGCCCTGTATAATTCTTTGTTAAAATTCTGGAACCTTCTCAATGGTCCAGCAGCTATAGTAGGGAAAAACATAACAAAAGCAACAAAATCTATAAATTTATGATGCTTTATTTTACCCTTTCTGCAGTCTATCAAATAATGAATAAGGAGGAAAGTGAAAAAGGATAATCCTAAGGGAAGTAGAATACTTCCTTTCAGAAAATAATCTTGGAGTATTATGCTGTTAACTGCAAATATTACGGCATTTTGAAAAATACGGATTTTGTAATATGCAAGCAAGAATAAAGATGCCAATATTCCGATTTCTGCATATAAAATATTCTTCTTGCTTTTTTTCGTTAATATATAAATAAAAATTATTTCTCCTAAAATCAGAAACAAAAAAGGTCCGGCAAGAAGATAGTAGAAAATTATTCCAATTAAGCTAATTGTATAAGATCTATACTTTCTTGGAGTAAGAAAAAACATCAGAGGAGAAATTATAACAAACGCAAGAAATATAACATTTAGTATAATATTCTGGAATGCCATATTATTTACCTAGGTATTTTTTAGTGTCGTTATATAGAATTTCAGCGAATACTTTAGATCCTTCGGGAGTGAAATGTACGACATCAGTATAAAAAGAAGATTGGATATTCGCTTCGCTATAATCAATAAATATTACAGAATCATTTAGTTCTGATTTTATTAAAATCGTGTCGTTTTTGAATTTTCCCCAGAAACTAGCATTATTTTTTATTTCTGGATTTATAGGTGTAATAACTGCTATTACAGTTTTATTATTTTTTCTGGCAAGTTCTGAAATTTTTCCAAGGTAAATAAAATTAACATTAGATGAATTCAGTACAACTTCTTGGAAGTACCATGAATTAAGCACCTCTTTTTTCTTGTCTTCAGTTAATTGGTCAAAATTCTCTGTTTCTTTAGCCTTATTACAATCTTTTTTGCATGTAATATCGTTTTTTATTTTTTCAATCCACCTTCTTGGATGCCCCCCAAAAAACATTCCTTGTATATTCTGCTTGTTATTTAAAATAGGAACCTTATTTTCAAATTCTCCCGTTTCTTTATTTACAGTTAGAAATTTCTTATCTTCTTCGTCTAATCCTGTTAAATCAGCTAATTTTTCATCTACAAGAACAGCGTTTTTAATGACATCTTCTGAAAATAAATTGTAGTTAATATTTAAAATTATTATATCTGTATTATTCAAAATGGATTTCATGACTAGATATTTATATGATATCATAGTTCCTGGGGCGGAAAGATCGTACACAGAAATATCAGTAGCGAAATCTTGATAATTTTCTGCGATGAAAGAAATCCCATCGTTTTTAAAAATAGAATCGCCTATAAAGGCAACAACTGGTTTCTTGTCATTTTGTAAGTTTAAATTTTCTATGGAATAAACAATATAATTTCTAGGGTACAATCTAGCATAGTTTTCTGTTCTCATGTACTCGCCCAATAAGAAATTTATTATAAATAGCATTAAGCCAAATAAAATTATTGTAAAAACAAATATCCTCAGAATGCGGTTTTTTTCTAGTTTGGCAAGTTTTCTGAATTTTTTAGTATTGTGAAAGTCCATACTTATAATTATTATTAGGTAGAATATTTGAATGGCCAATTGCTTTCACAAACTCTTCATCACTATCTTCCTTATTTCCTTATGTATGCCTTCGAAATGAGAATTTCCGTCTATAAGATAAGTTTCCGGGAAATAATTCTTTACAGCAAGGAAATTCTTTCTTATCGCTGCCATTTTCTGCTCGTCTTCAAATAATTCCAAATGGTGGCGGGATTTCTTTATTCTTTCCAAGCATACAGCTGGCTGTGTATCTAAAAGAATAGTAACATCTGGTTTTCGAAAAGTGCTGTTTATTTGTGTGAGGAAGCTCATAGGGAGACCGAACATTCCATAAGCGATGGCTGATAGAATATATCTGTCGCTAATAACTATTTTTCCTTCCTTCATTGCAGGTTCGATCTCAGTTGCAATATGATGGGACCTGTCAGCAGCGAACAGCGTCTGCAATGTTTGATTGTCTGTTTTCCATTCTCTGCGCAAACATGATTTTATAATACCTCCTATAAGGCCATCTGTAGGTTCTTTTGTAAGGACTACTTTGTACTTTTGCATAAGGTGGTTTCTTAAAAGAACTGCCTGTGTCGTAAGCCCAGCACCATCAATGCCTTCTATCGCAATCAGTTTTCCGCGCATGATTATCCTATCCTTTTCTGATATTTATAGCAATACAAAGATTAAATAATATTATCTCTTTGTTTGCCATTGTGAAACAAATATACATATTTTATCCATTTGTTTCACTATAAAATTACTGTGCAAAAAACGATGATATAAGCTTTTCTGGCTTGTCCGTAATCACAAAATCTACATCGGTGAAGAATTTCCTATAATTCCCCCACAAAAATCTTTCGTCCATGAATATAGCTACGCCCCGGTCGTTCTCACTTCTTATAACCCTGCCTGCTGCTTGCATGCAGCGCTGCATTGCAGGATAGATATACCCGTAATTCCAGCCTGCATTGAATTTTTTGTCATAATAATCTATCAGCGCTTTTGTTTCCAATTCAGGTTTTTCTAAAGGTATGCCGACTATAATTACAGCATTAAGATAATTCCCTGGCAAATCCACACCTTCAGAAAAGGAGCCTGCCTGCACTCCTAACAATATTGCGCCCTGGTCAGCGAGGGATACAAAGCTGTCATATAATTTTCTTTTTTCCGCTTTACTGGACTGCTTTTCAAGGAGTATTATTTTCTTAATTCTACTCTTAGTCATTTCATAAATTATATCTCGGAATTTGTAGCTTGGAAAGAAAACGGCCATATTACCCGGAATGGCTTCACTGGATCTGATTATATAATCTGCTATCTTTTCATAATTCTCGCTTCTTCTTGCATATTTTGTTGTGGTATTGTTGATAATTATATTCAGTCTATTGGATTTTTCGAATGGCGAAATATATGATTTTGTCACTGTTCTTGCCTGATTAAGACCTAAAATATCTTTGTACATTTCCAAAGGCTGAATTGTGCCTGACATAAGGATGGAAGAATGCGCTTCATTGATTATTGACGAGTAAAGCATTGGTTCAAGACAGCGATTGATCAAGTGAATTCTCTCTTTGCCATCGAATACAGTTTTTCTTATTATTCTGGCATAACCTTCATCAGAAACAATCCATGAATCGAGGAATCTTGCAACATTCCCAATGAAACTCCTCTTCCTTTGTTCCAGGACTGAATAACTCGCTAAGTGCAATTCTTCCAATACATTCTCTATATTTCCTGCTTTATTGGATATGGAATCAACGAGAATTTCCTTTGTCACAGCAGCTTCTTTTTTGTCTTTCAGCTCATTTCCAATTTCAGCGAATGCCATTTCAATATCTTCCAGCATTCCTATGACATCATTCAGTTCAAATATTCTGGCTTCTTTTACTGAATTTTTTATTGTCGAGGAAGTTATCTTTGAAGTAGCTATGCTCCTTATTCTTTCCGGCAGGTTGTGGGCTTCATCCACTATCAGAATGCAATCGCCAATGTCTTTTTTTAATCTTGCCAGAATTGCCCTGGCCGGAGAAAATAAATGATAATAATCGCCTATTATCACGTTGCTTTTCTTTGCAGTTTCTACCAATAATTCATACGGGCACATATCCTTCACAGCTTCTTTGTACTCTTCGGCGTGGTAGAAATCATTGTCTAGAATTTTTAACATAATTTTTGCGTTCTTTGTTAAAATTCTTTCCTTATTTCTTGTCTTCTTGAAATATCCGCACCTCTCTTCGCCTATCATTGAATTGCAGAAATCATTGAATTCCTGGTTTGTCAGATCATCAACTGAATATTTACAGAGCCATTTTTTGCCTATCATGTCCGCCACTTTAAAATTTACCTGATATTTTTCCTTTATTCTCTTCAGCGTTTCAAGGGCGATGTAGTGCTGGCTGTGTCGGGGCGTAAGGAAGAAAATAGTTTTATTATTTTCCAAAGCATATTGTAGTGCAGGGGCAAGAGTTGCAGCTGTTTTTCCAAGGCCTGAAGGTGCGTGGGCGAGAAGTATTTTCTGGTTCTGCAAAGAATCCTTGACATCGTCTATAAAATCTCTTTGAACAGGCCTTACAGACGCAAAAGGAAACATGATTATAAATCGCAAGGCAGGTTTAAGAGTTCTTATAAATACTGAAAAGTTGTAAATTGTATTTCATTTCTTTAACCCACCCGCCCTGGAAAGTAAAAGAAAAACACAAATATTGGAGAAGAGTTTTTGATCAAACTTTTTCCAAAAAGTTTGGGTTGGGAGGTTTAGTGGGAAAGGAAGAGGAAAGTAGTAACAAATAATTTACAAACTTATCTTACTTCCCTTTTTATCCATCTTATGTAATCTCTATTGCCGTCCTTTATAGGCAAAGAAACTATGCAAGGCATAGAGTAACTATGGATGCTCTTTACACGATAAACTATTTTTCTCACGTTGCTCTTCTTCGTTTTTGCTATCAGTGCCGATTCGTCATGATGCTGTACTTTGCTGTGCCACCAGTACATTGACTCGATCTTAGGTATTATATTTACACATCCTGCCAATTTTTCTCGAATAAGAATCTTGGCTATCTTCCTAGCTTCCTTCAGATTTCTTGCCGTTATGTAAACATCAACGATCTCCATGTTAAAAATTCCAACAAAAAAGCTTATATATGACACATTACCATATTAAAATAAGATGAATATGAAGTGCCTTATCCAAAATTGAGCACTCATCCAGAATATAGATTCTGGATGCTTGGATTTAACTTGTTAAATCCCAAGTCTTTCCAAAACAAGGTTTTGAAAATGAAAGGTATAACACCAATAATAACAGTTATTTTGCTATTGCTTATTGCAGTAGTGATGGTTGGATTCGCATTCGGATTCTTCAGCAACATCTTCACAACAACATCAACTGAAACAACCTCAGCATTGAACACAACAGTATCAATCTATGGAAAACAAGTTAGGATAGACAGCATAGACAGCCAAGCAACTAGATTTGTTACACTAAGAGCAGTAGGATCAAGGGCAATAAATTCCGGAGATATAGTTCTTTACGTAGCAGGGAATCCGGTAAACATTTTAGGGTCTTGTCCTGGGGGCACAATTAACCCGGGAGGCACAAATACGTGTATTCTGGCAGTTGGGCAATGTCCACCCGGATCAACACTTAGAGCAGTAGCACCAGGAAATGAGAACACGGCAGTGTGTCCTTAACTAAATTTAGTTTTTTCTAATACTTTATTATTTTTGAATTCTTTGAAAACTGTTAGTATATGGAATGGAAGAATTCGAAAAGAAATGCTCATAGATATCATGGACTAAAGTTCATGATTATAAATGCATTTCATTCTTTTTACAAAGCAACAGGGCTTGCGCCTGCAAATACAGTTACTTTCAGGTGCCCTTAATAGCAGCTTTAAATACTTGTAATACAATCTGATCAATTGTATGACAATTGTTGCAGATGCATCATCGTTGATACTGCTGTCAAAAATAAGGCTATTGGAAAAGTTGGTCGAGAGAACCAAGATAATTGTTCCAAAAAAAGTTTACGGAGAAGTTGTAAGAGGAAAAGAAAAAGGGAGAGAAGATGCATTTTTAGTTGAGAGGCTGGTAAAAGAAAAGAGGATTAAGATGAGGCAGGCAAATGAAAAATTAAAAAAAGAGATAGAAAGAACATTCAATCTCCATGAAGGCGAGAATGAAGCCCTGGCAACGGCATTAGAAAATAAGCATACAATCTTGACCGATGATAAAAAGTGTTTCACTGCTGCAAGGACATTGAAACTGAACTTTATAACAAGCTTGGATGTTGTTGTAGCAATGTATAAGAAAGGAAGAATCGATAAAAGAAAGGCTATGCAAAGTTTGGATGAACTGTTAGAATATGGTTGGTACAAAAGAAGTTTGATAGAAAAATATAGGAGGGAGATAGTATGATGAGAAATATTTCACTAAGAACATCTGAAAAAATTATGAAAGAAGCCGAAAAATTGGCAAAACTAGAATACGTAGATAAATCTACTGTTCTCAGGGAAGCATTAGAAAGAGGATTAGAAGATATAAAATTAGAGGTCGCTATAAAACTCTTCGTTAAAGGGAAAATTTCTACAAGCGAAGCTGCGAACATAGCGGACATATCTGTAGGCGAGATGATGGACGAATTTGTTAAAAGAGGGATAAAACCTGATATAACAGAGAAAGACTTAATGGGTAGTCTGGAAACTGCATTGAAAGAGCTGAAATAAACAAACAGATGAATCTTTCATAATCATAAGGCAACCGGGCTAGCCCCTGCGTGCCACGATTGGCGGGGACGAATGCGCATTTTGTAGATCCTTTCCGAACTATCATCCAATATTATGCCGCTTCCCTTGAGTTTTGGAAGCTCATTGATGTATTTGTTAATGTCAAACAAAAGGTAGGTCTGCATTATTGATTTCAACGATTCTATGTCGTTTTTTGCTGTTAATCTGTGGGATAAAAGAAGGTCGGTTTGGGCTAATACATCCTGATGCAGTTTCTCAGGTCGTTGGGTTGCTAGAACTAAGGAAATACCTGGCTGTCTTCCTTCCTTGGCAATTTTACTTATTGTTTCCATGGAAGGGGAAGAGCCTTCGGAAGGGATAAAATTATGCGCTTCGTCTATAAGGATCCATGGCATTGGTATTCTTCTTGAGGTTGAGAATTCGATTTCAGCTAATTCCTCTTTTCTTCGTGCTGCTGTCCTTTCTGAGAATATCCTTCGTCCTAGTATAGAAATCAACAATGCTCTTACGTTCTGTGGTGTCAGACTTATATCTAAAATAGAAATTTTCCCGGGTTCTAAGATATTTGGCAGATTACTTTGTCCAAATATTCCCCACGCCTTTGCTAATTCGAACCTATTTTCTAAAGCTAGTTTTTCTTTTTCAAAACCATCCAACTTTTCGATTTTTGATATAATGTCATTGATATCGTAATTGCCTGAAAGTTTTGAAATACTTCGTTGTAATAAAATTCCTAGAGTTTGGTAAGGATCTAAATTAAAAACGCTGATCCAATCTTCTGAAGTTAATTCATTTGCAGACAAGGAAAAAGTGGAATCAAAATCTACGCCTGCATCAGCAAATATTTTTTCCTGGCCTGCTGGAACGTAAACATTGACATCGAATCCTTTGGGTTTCAAGTCCCATTCGTTGAGCAGTGAGGATTCCTTCTCATTCGGAGATTTCATTGTCCAGTAAATCCCCTGAGTGTCGATGATCAATACACATAAGTTTTTTCTTATCTTTTCAGGCAGTTTTGTGAATTCTTCAGCTATGACGCCCATCGAATAGCTTTTTCCCTCCCCCCTTTTGCCGCAAAGTGTTATAACATGAGGTCTGAGAACATCTAAAAGAACAGGTGTTGTGAGATGGGATTCCTGCCCTTCGCCAACCAAATGCTTCCCAAGAAATATCGTGCCTTCTGTACCATATTTTTTTAAATCAGTTTCATCCCTTCCTACGACCACTTCTTCCAGAGGCATAACTAATATTTAGAAAGGCAGGAAATAAAGATTTATTTTTTAGATTTTACGAAAACTACTGTTCCTTATTTCATCAGAATGCAAGTAATACCATAAGTATTACAAGCGGTGCAGTGAAAGCAACCCAGATCCTTTTGTCCCAGGCAAATACCTTTGAACCATCCAGTGGCGGAAAGGGTATCATATTAAACAAACCCAGTATAACGTTAATGTTG
>Ga0209541_10018665_pt1 | contig 10019 bp, 14 predicted proteins | sample RifCSPlowO2_01_FD_184027 | JGI IMG/M metagenome (GOLD analysis project Ga0209541, IMG submission 184027) | Groundwater microbial communities from Rifle, Colorado - Rifle CSP2_plank lowO2_0.1 (SPAdes) (version 2) | ecosystem: Environmental > Aquatic > Deep subsurface > Groundwater | place...
TACGGAGAATACTGCGGGGTCTTAACAAGCAAAGTTTTTAGGCATAAAATTTTCTACTCTTTATCTGAAGACACTAAAGCTTATAAAGAAATAACCCTTATCACGATTGCTTCAGCTATTACTGCTGTTAAAGATAGTTCAGATTACAAAGCCTCTATATTTATTGATGGATTGCAAAAATCAGAGATATTTAAAGTTGGTTCAGGACTCAGGAAAATAGGTGTGCACACAGAAAAAGTCCGAGGAGTCAGAGACGAATCTAACGCAATAGTCAGATTAGCTGATGCAATAGCGGGATTAATTAGAGAACAGACGGAAAAAATCGAATACGCTAAGAAACTCTACAAGGTGGGCACTGATAATAAAAGTTTGATTAAGGTGCAGTAGTCAATAAAAAACCCACATAGCCTTTCGGTTAGAGGTGGGAACAACCTATTCCTTTTGGGACACCCGTCAATACTGACAGTATTCGGTTGACTTTTGTATTCTATTTATATCATAATTCACCACTTTTCGCAACCGGCGTCATGCTTAGCAAAAATACCTTATAGAAACTTCAGAGTTATTTATTCTAAAGAAGCGAAAGTTGATTTTCAGGTACTTTGTTTTTGCTAATGCTAATCACCTTTTCTTTAACTAAATTTAAATTGCGATAGGTTCTTAAGCGTTTAAAATACATAATTCTGAGCATTTGCACTTCATAATCTATATAGTCGTAAACGTAAGCAGTTTCCTTGTTCTCAGCCTGCCTTTGTACTCTGCCAATGTACTGAATCAGTTTCCCTTTCCAAGAAAAAGGTGATACCAGAAAAAGATGGGTAAGTTCCGGCCAATCAAAGCCTTCGCCCACTACCTTGCCTGTTGCAACTAATACCTGGAATCTGTTTTGTTTAATTCTCTTGAATAAATTCTCCCTGGATTTTTTGGTGGCCCTGCCTGTGAAAGTTGTTGCATGAATTCCTTTAAGCTTTTTTCTCATGCACTCAAGTAAAGTATTGCAGTGATCAACTCGTTCAGTTAAAACCAAACACTTGGCACCTAACTGGATTGCTTCAACTATGTCGTTTGTAATTAACTGGTTACGTTCAATATCCTTAGTTATTGCCGAACTGATTTCATTAAAGTCCGACGCGTTTGTGGTTGTGAAATTAGTCTTTTTAGTAATTAAGTGAGTTGTTACATTATTTTCGGCTTTTTCTTCAGCGACAGTGTCTGATTTGACTTTGGACTGAATTATTGGCCCAATATAAAAATTCATTAAACGTTCAAGTTTATCTTTGCGGTAAGCAGTGGCTGTAAGCCCGAGAATATATTTTGTAGGTAGATTTTTCAGCACTTGGGTAAATGTATTTGCGGGAGCGTGATTACATTCATCAACCACTATAAATCCAAACATATCCTTAATTTCGCTTAAGCCCCTTTTTGCCAAAGTGTAATATGAAGCAACGGTTATCTTTTTACCTAATTTCCACTTGTTATCCCCGATTATGCCTAAATCTTCCTTTTCCAAACTAAACCAAGTTTTTAGGTGTTTTTGCCATTGGTGTAGTAGTGATTTGGTGTGGACGACAATTAAAGCCGGTTGTTTTCTACGACTAATACAGTAAAGACCAACCAAGGTTTTTCAAAACCCAGGCTTTGCTTCCAGAATAGCCCGATCTAGTCTTAAAAGTTCTTTGGCAACTTTTAATTGTTCAGGTTTAAGTTCTAAGCTGGTTTTGAAACTAGTAGTTTTTGTGGTTATTTGTCGATCTTCGATCGTCAGTTTTAAATTGTTTTCTGATGCAAAATTTTGTATTTCACCTAGAAATCCGGCAGGAATTAAAATACTATCATTACTCACCGCAATATTTTTAAGAAATTTATGTGTGTTCCATGTAGAATAACCCCGTCTTTGTAATTCATAAAACTGCGGGTTTGGAAAGTTTAATTTGCTTTTTAAGAATTTATATAAGTTATCGGGTAGAAACGCTGTTGGTATGTAAATATGGTTGGACAAAATTAATTTTGCATTTGGCGAGGAAGTAGTTTTTACAAATACATCTTCCTCATCATCTATTATCGTTTCAACTAGAGGGTTTTTAGCTATCTTTGGTTTGGGTTGAAGTATTTGAACAAAGTTTAGTATTTTATCAATCTTTGAAACAGGAACTTTGACACATGAACTTAAGTATCCCCATTGGTCTTTGTGAGCATTGCCATTAAGATCTATGAAAGCACTATTGCCCTTTTTAAATATTCTCCTTGCAGTGGTAGGGCAATCAAATTCCCATAGCCTTTACCTGAATGTTCGTCTTGGCTGGGAAACAATCGATCAAAAGCTTTTTGCGAAACTTGTAAAGCTTGGCTTAAGAGATATTTCCCCAATTGCCTTGCCTTCCATGCAGGTATTGCAGCTTCGAAAAAGAACCAGACATGACTTCCATTTCCGGATTTTGATCTTTCCAAATAACAAGACAGGTGAAATTTGTTTGCTGTTTCAATTAACTGTAAAGATTCTTCCAGCCAATTTTCTTTGTCGAAATCAACTGCCAAAAAATATGTGGTATTCTCTTTAAGAAGAGGATAAATACCAATAGTTTCTTTGCCTAGTAAATGCTTTTTAATTACAAAATCATTTAGTGCGCGGCTACTATTAAGCGTAAAAACAGGCGCATAACCGGAATTTGAATTAACAGGATTTTTCCAGAGTTTTGCATAAATGTCTACCCGGCCTTTAAATAGTGATCTGAATAAATTAATTTCTTCTGCTGTAATTTCTCTTGGACTATTCATCTTTATGGCTAAACAACTGTGAATTATACAGGAATGAACAGGGATTAAACGTCGTCTTCTCAAAATCCAGTTCAACCCAAGGGAATTCGAACCAAAGTGAAGCTAAAAATCTGAAATGAAAAATGTTAAAAAATTATTTTCACAAAAAACCCAAGGCTAATGGTTCGGAGTTCATGCCTGTGCGTCGAGTCTTGTAGCCCTCGAATTTCTTATTTCGAACCAAATTATAGACGAATTTGTGGCTGTTCTCAAGGAATGGAAGATAATCTTCGAGCAGTATAAATTACCCACGTTAGTTTATGCAAATGCCTAAGAGGATACTTGTTCCTATCGTCTCCATTGTAATAGGATTTCTACTTGGGAGTGCTTTCATGTATCTGGTTGATACCGCTTGGATAGATGAAAGCGCCAAATCAAACCGAATGAAGTTAAACACCATGAAGCTTCAATATTCTAATGCTCTAGATGTTAGCAATGCTTTAGTCAACAACTGCTATGATGCTTTTTATACGATCTCCAAGTGCAGCACAAAAGAGGGTTGCAGCTTTGAATCTACAATAGATAAGTTGACGAACCTCAACCTTGAAAGAAAAACTCTTGAGTTTAAACTTGACCAGCTCCTGGGTGGCACAGAAATTTCATGGTCAAAGAAGTCGGCGCTTTGACCCCCCGGTACACCCAAATTTTCACTATCCGAAACCTAATATAACTTCGAATAAATCCGCAGCAAATTTTTGAAAAGTCGAGGTTGAAGAAGTTGAACTCTACGCTAACTTTGGAAGATCTGTATATAAACCTTGTTGCTCTATTGCTTGCCTTACTATTACTTCGTCTTGGTCAGCCGGGCCACCACCGTAGGCAGCAGCTCCTAGAAAAACTTTAAGCTCTGGGTCTTTAAAAATAGCCACTCCTCCTTGAATAAAAGATCCTAGACTTCCGCCGTAATCTTCTCTAGTTCGACCGTTAGTTTTCATATAACCAACCTGGACACTCACAGACCTCCTTGATGCCAGAACAGTTTGAATTTTGCCCTTGATTATTTCTAGTTGTCTTCGTGGGCACCATTCCCAGTAGCTTGTGCACTTATTAACTCGTGGGCGGAATTCACGATCATTCCAAGCCCCGAATAACCTCGTTCTTCTGCTTGTTCAGCTATCCTTTTTACGATTTCTCCACTTGCTCTAGGACTAATTACCTCTTTAGAAGAAGTTAAATGCTCCTGTTGATCTCCTTGTTCCATACTTTCATTTTAGTCCACAACTTGACTTAAGCTCAACCTGGGAATATATTTCCACTACAATATGCAAGACGAACGAAGGGAACCATTAACTCCACGGGAAGTAATGCTCTTATCAATCCAGGAATTTTTTGATCAAAATTTATATGGGACAAGACGTCAACCTTTCAGGTTGTTAGGTCTTGCGGAGAATGACCATGTAAAGCAAGTTAGACCTGAAAGCAACGCTTGGATATGTTGCCTACAGGGTGTTGAAGACGAAGATCTTATCGGGGAGCCCGACTGGGAATGGCTAAAGAAACTAAGTGAATTAGGCAAGAGATTTGAGGCGGAATTATCACTTGATCCTGCATGTTTTGAGAAATAGGCGACTATAAATAGATTCTCTTGTTTTTATAAAAGGCAAATGATGTTTGATGTATAATCTGCGATATGTCACAGCATGAATTAGGTAAAGAAATCCCCGAAGTAGAGATAGAAGCACTTGCGGGAAGATTGCGTAAAGATGTTTCGACTCTTGCAACAAAATTTGGCCCCCGGTCAATCTTTGTTCCTGAAGCTCTTGCCCGCAGTGTCCAGTTCCTCGACTCGCGGTTTAAAGAGTTGAGCTATGACGTCGCACATGAAGATGTTACGGTTCAGCCCGAATATGTCTACAACGGCGTATGGATTGAAGAGACAACAACGGTCTTTAATATTATTGCCGAAAAAAGAGGCACAACAAAACCTGAAGAAATCGTAATATTAGGAGCACACTATGATACGCCTGGAAACAAAATCCCCGGAGCAAATGACAACGCTAGTGGTGTTGGCGCAATGCTGGAAATTGCCAGAGTTTTAAAAGACGTACCAGCAGAAAGAACCCTCCGTTTTATCGGGTTTGTAAATGAAGAGCCACCTTTTACATGGGAAGAGTGTATGGGAAGTGTTGTCAGTGCTAGAAGAAGTAAAGAAAGAGGCGAAAATATTGTTGCCATGGTTTCCTTGGATGAAATTGGTTGTTACCATGATGCCGGAGTAAGCCCTTGGCTGACAGAAAAGCAGCTGAGAGCAAGGGCTGGAAATGATTCCGTTATTTGTATGACTTACGGGTCAGGAGATAAGCTTTTGGAAAAGTTTGCTAAAGAGCTAGAAAGACACACGGACGTACCAGTAACTGCAATTCTTGGCCACTCACGTACAGATACTAATGGCCATGTCTGGCCAACCTTTGAACATCATGGATACTCGGATCACATGGAATACTTAGGACTTGGCTTTCCTGCTCTTTGTGTTACAGATACTGGGCCATTTAGATACGGCGACCACTACCATACCGATTCTGACACAGAAGATAAATTAGACTATTCAACGCTTGCCAGAGTAACGGCTGGCTTAGGGGAAGCAGTTAGAAGTTTAGTAACAAAGCAAGGTTAAGACCTACGCTTCATTTAACTTCCTACAATGCCATATCTGACTGTATAATTCTAACTATGGAACCTGGTTCGCAAGAAAGAGAAATGTTTAATGGAACTATTAGGTCACTTCAAGAAGGCGACATTCCTGCACTAAAACAAATCTCCGAACATTGGTTACAAGATTTTGGAGTTATTGCTCATGATGAAGTTGAAGGTGACATGCAAACTTTACGAGAAAGCTTGGAAGAAAATAGCGATAAGAAAATGTTTGTTGCCCAGACTCCAGATGGGAAAGTTGTTGGCATGATGGGTGTAAAGCTGCACCCTAAAGAAGAACTACTTCGCTTTGCTAAAACAGATAATCCAAGCGAATTAATTGTTGCCTATGTTCACCCGGATTACAGGAAGGGTCAAGGTGTAGGAACTGCTCTAATTGCAGCATCTCAAGATTTCGCTAGGTCTGAGGGGAAAAAAGAGATTTTACTAGAAAGTGGTCCAAGACATGCCGAATCCGGCTACCCGTTTTATGATAGGCAACCTGGATTTCAAAGGGTTGGGAAAATTGACGATTTCTACGGACCAGGACTTGATACAGTAGTTTGGCAGAGGACGTTTTAAAATCTTACCTTAATAAATTGGGCCTTTCTCGCCAATCATTAAGGGTGGATTTTTAATCTCGTGCTCTTTTTTCTTTCTAAATATTTCCATCAAGTCTTCTTCATTCGCGTAACCTTCGAGAGTGAGGAGCGTCCTTTTCAATCAGATGTATTATAATTACCTTGTATGATAGTTTCTGACAAAGGTCAAATAATCGATCTCTTGAAACAAAATAGCACGCAACTTGGAAAATTTGGAGTTAGTCGAATTGGAGTATTTGGCTCTTTTGTCACAGGGGAACAAAACGCACAGAGTGACGTAGATTTAGTAGTGGAGTTCAATGAAGGCCAAAAAAATTTCCATAATTTTATGGGAACGGCAAGCTTTACCGAAAATCTTTTAGGAAGAAAAGTTGATCTTTTGACTCCGCAATCCATAAGCCCATATTTAGCACCTCACATTGAAAAAGAAATCGAGTATGTCCAAATCTCCTGATGAGTATTTAAAGCATATCCTGGATGAGGTAAATTTTTTACTTGAATCGTCCCAAAATACTTCTGAGGATAAGTTTATGCATGATATGACCTTACAAAGGGCATACTCAAGAAGCCTCGAAATTATCGGTGAAGCATCTAAGAATTTGCCCCAAGATTTTATAATAAAACATGATGATATCGACTGGAAATCTATAGCGGGTATGCGGGACAGACTCATTCATAGATATTTTGGTGTTGATTATGAGATAGTTTGGGATGTGGTCAAAAATGAGATTCCGAAATTGAAAGAGCAAATTTCTTCAATCCTCAATAAATCTCAATAATATAGTAAAACAAGGTGCAGAATTGTGCCTTGTAGCGGGGGCGGGAGTCGAACCCACTTCTGGAGATTATGAGCCTCCCGAGATACCGTTTCTCTACCCCGCGTTGTCTGGTTATTCTAGCTTCAAATCACAAATTTGTCAACAATAATAGCTTCTGATAGAATGGCGATTGCATCTAATTTGGCTGCAGGTGGTTTCCTCCTTCGCTATATTAGCTTCGGAGGACAAGAGAGCGGAGCCCTCATATCAGCTATTTGCAACGAGTTGCAATCCTGATATCAGATTGTAAAACTTGTGGCGGTGTAGCTCAGTGGCAGAGCGGAGCCCTCATAAAGCTTAGGTCGCAGGTTCGATCCCTGCCACCGCCACAAACATAGTTTCAATGCTGATAAGTTTCACGAAATTTGCTAATGCAAATTTGAAAGCTTGGGCCGCAGGCTTGCACTGACGAAGTTGTGGTTGACTGAGGAAGTGTTCGATCCCAGCAGCAGCCACTGATTTAGCATTTAAAGTTATCGACTGCTAAGAAATTTGACAGGTTTTGTTTTCGCTTGTTATACTTTATGTAAGAGTAGTGCTCTTTTGAGGTGATTTAGGGTTAATTTTTAGCAGGTTGGGTAGCAATCTGCTAAGTTTTTTTACAGATGGAATCTAGTCTAAAAACTTTCTGGTTTTATTATTACTTTACTCGCTAACTTGGCGGGTTTTGTAGTATTTGTCAGTTGACGGACTAAGTCAGAAAATTACAGAACTCGCCAAGGAGGAAGTCAAACTTCCCAAGGGCGGGTTTTTTTGTGGAGAAATGTTTTCCTTCGTTAAAAATCGGAGGATGAAAGAGGTGAATAATGGAAAGATTTATTTTTGACCATCCGGATCTAAGACGGGCAGCGGCTATTATAAGTGGTGCAAAGATCGAAGCGAAAAAAATAATACCGGGTGAGGACGAGAAATCTTTGAATAGAAGGTATGCTTTAACTTCTGCAATAATAGAACAAGTAATAGAGCGGCATAATTTAAATGGCGAACCTAGTTCAAATCAGGAAGTATCTCGTAGCGAAGAAGCTGCCGCATAAGGTTATTGATCTAGGAGATGAGGTTTTTACCGTCAGAGGAGTAGTCGAGACAGGGGTCGATGAGGACGAGATCGTCAAGACTTTGATCGTGAGAGGTAACAAGGGCTTTGTTGCTCTGGCGGTGAGAGGTAAAGATCGGGTGGATTTTAAAAAGGTGAGGAAGTGTTTTGGCCCTTCGACTTCGCTCAGGGTAAACTGTGAACTTGCAAAACCTGATGAGGTTTTAAGGGTATGTGGTGTTCCAATTGGTGCAGTTTGCCCGATTCTTCTTAATATTCCTGTTGTTTTTGATAGGCGAGTAGTGGATTTAGTGCATGTCAACTTAGGGTCCGGTGATTTAACGAAGGGATTGGAAATGGAACTTGCCGATTTGTTTAAAGCGGTCAGTGATTACAAAATAGAGGATTTAGTTTAGGTTTAAGCCTTTGTTTTTGCTACTCTGTTATATAACAGGATAACAAGAATCAATGATTATTTGTTTAAATGGTGTTTAGAAAAGCCACTTGAGAGTGATATGATTGATTCAATAGAATGAAAAAACGAATCCTAACGGGAGATCGTCCGACTGGCCGTTTGCATCTTGGCCACTATGTCGGCTCGCTTAAAAATAGGGTGAGATTGCAAAACGAGTATGAATGCTTCTTTATAATAGCGGATTTGCACACGCTAACTACTGCGCCCCAAAAGAGTGCGGATCTTGCCGACAACATCAAACAATTGGTTTTGGATTACCTTTCGGTCGGTATTGACGCTGCAAAAGCGACTATCTTTGTTCAATCGCAGATCCCGGAAGTTGCCGAGCTTGCGGTTATTTTTCAAAACCTTGTGACAGTTCCCAGACTTGAGCGACTGCCGACATTAAAAGATGTCATGCGCGATTCTCACATTAAAATTCCTTCGTTTGGACTCTTGGGATACCCGGTTTTACAGGCTGCGGACATTTTGATGGTGAAAGCGGATTTAGTGCCGGTTGGGCGCGATCAGGAATCGCATGTTGAGATAACCCGCGAGATTGCGAGGGAGTTTAATAGACTCTATGGGGAGGTTTTTCCAATTCCCGAAGCTTTGATTCCTAAAGAGGTTGGTACTTTGCCGGGGACAGACGGTCGTGCAAAGATGAGCAAGAGCGCGGGAAACGTTATTAATCTTTCTGATGATTCCGATACGGTTAGAAAAAAGGTGATGGGGATGTATACGGATCCGAAGCGCATCCACGGGGATGAACCGGGAGACACCGAGCATAATCCCGTTTTTATATACCTTGACGCTTTTGTGCTGGAGCTTAACAATACTAAATACCAAATACAAAATACAAAATACAAAGAAAGGTATAGCAAAGGAAAAATAAAGGATGTTGAGGTTAAGGAGTTTTTGGTTGAAGTTCTGGAGGAGTTTTTAGAACCACTGAGGAAGAAACGGGTAGAATTTGAAAAGCAGCCGGAGTTAGTTGAAAAAATCTTAAGGGAAGGGACAGAAAAAGCCAGAGTCGAAGCACAAAAAACCTTAGATGAAGTCAAACATGTGATGAAGCTTGAGTATTTTTAGATTTTCATCTGTTGCTCTCACAAGTTCTATCTGCCTATAATTTCTTAGAATGGTTAAGGAAATTGATTGTAATGATCAGATTGTCGAGATTGAGCTGAAAAGGCGATGTATAGATCCAGGCCAATTTCGCAAGATATATTTTAGACAAGATGCACAAGATGATCGCCAGATCATCAAGGAAATGAGTATCCTCAAAGAGTTGGCAGAGGATTATCCTGGCTATTTTCAATCCAGCTACCTGTTTAAAGGAGGAGTAAGTGGAACCGGCCGCAGGCTTCACGTACTTTTAGTGCCAATAAATTGTCCTCCACTAGCCCTCGATCTAGAAATGCAAATGAGTGGTGGCGAACCGGACGAATCGATGACTTATCTGGTAGATGTCAGAAGGTCATTTGGGGAACCATCTTCTATTATTTGGCCGGCATACGCTAGCGATTGTGACTTTGCAGTGAAAGTTGCCCGCAAACAGGTAAGCAGAAGGTTCGGTTGGAATAAGGCACAATTGAGGGGTTGTGCACAGCTAGTTTCCGGTGATGAGTTTTATGAGCGGGCAAAGAATCTAGTTCTTCAGGGTT
>Ga0209541_10018666_pt1 | contig 10018 bp, 9 predicted proteins | sample RifCSPlowO2_01_FD_184027 | JGI IMG/M metagenome (GOLD analysis project Ga0209541, IMG submission 184027) | Groundwater microbial communities from Rifle, Colorado - Rifle CSP2_plank lowO2_0.1 (SPAdes) (version 2) | ecosystem: Environmental > Aquatic > Deep subsurface > Groundwater | place: Rifle...
CTTAATTACTAATTGGGGTATTTCTTTCATTAATTTATCCGCACTAGTCATAATATAAATAATCACTCTTCCTTTTTATAATTAACGTACCAAATAAAGAAAAAAATAAAACAAAAAAAAATAAATCTTCAACTTCTACGAACACCCGCTCGTCTCCCCACACACTTCACAAAGCATGCACGTGCCATTCTGTCGTAATTGCGCAGCTCCGCACCCTCGACACTTCTGCTTCTCTCCCTCTTTCAAATTCAGTTGTAGTACCTTGCTACTATTTCGTCCTGTACCTCGCGAGCCCAGTGCAACCCCCGCTCCAACCTCAAACTCCCGCAAAAACGCACCCAATTCCGAGACCAAAGGATGTCCTTCCATCGTTAAACTCTGCGTTGCAATCACACTTGGTGCAATTCCATTCTGCAAACTCATATTGATTACCCCAGTTAACGCCTGCGCCATCACCTCTTGTGCCGGACTCACCCCTTCCATACGCGCTTCAACCGTCTGCAACACCCCTTCCTGAACTTTCGCAATTAACTGCAATTCTTTCTTGCCAATCATAATCTTCTTGCGAATCTCCTGCATCACAACTTCATCTTCACTCCCATCTTCAAGCAGTTTTTTCAACTCCACATTATCCTCAAGTGTTGCATTCAACGGCTGCGATAACTTCGATCCATCGCGATATAACGCCACCGCTTTAATCATCATCGTCCACGAATCATAATACGCTTGTTTGATCTGCTCAACCGTCCACTCTCGCGGCATGTTAATTGTCTTTGAAATCGCACCTGAAATAAATGGTTGCACTGCCGCCAGCATCTTCAAATGTCCATATGGATGGATATACCTCTTCCCTGTTTTTCCACATTTACTTGCACAATCAAATATCGCATAATGCTCTTGTTTTAAATGCGGTGCCCCTTCAATTGTCATCGCCCCGCAAATATACACATTCGCCTCCGCAATCTCTTCATTGCTAAACCCAAGTGCATGTAACACATGCCCCTCTCTTCCGCTCATCACTCTCTCATAAAATTCTTTTCCAACTGTCCATTGATTAAACACAAATCGAATATCCATTGTGTTTCTCAAATCTTTCTCAATACTTCCAATCTGCTCCTCACTCAATCCACACTCAAGCAATCGTTCTTTATTCACGCCTGGACTTCCCACAAACGTTCCATGGCCAATACAATATTGCAATATCTCTTCAATTTCTTGCGCACTATATCCAAGACGCCGTAACGCCGAAGGTACAGAATTATTCACAATCTTAAAATATCCTCCTCCTGCTAACTTCTTGAACTTCACCAGGGCATAATCCGGTTCCACTCCTGTCGTATCACAATCCATAACTAATCCGATTGTACCCGTCGGAGCAATCACCGTCGCCTGCGCATTTCGATAGCCCCATTTCTTTCCTAAATCTAACGCTTTATCCCACGCATCATGCGCCGCATCTAATAATTCCGCCGGACAAAGCTCTTGGTCAATCGCCATTGGTGTAATCGTTAACTCTTCATAATCATTTTCTCCATACGCCGCCCGCCGATGATTGCGTATAACACGCAGCATATGGTCTTTATTCAGTTTATACATTTCAAATGGCCCTAACGTTTTTGCCATCTCCGCTGAAGTCGCATAACTATCACCAGTTAACATCGCCGCAAGCGCTCCTGCAATCGTTCGCCCTTCATCACTATCATACGCAATTCCTTGAATCATTAACAACGTACCTAAATTTGCATATCCCAATCCTAATGTGCGAAATTGAAAACTCTTCTGTGCAATTGGTTCAGAGGGAAACTGCGCCATCAATACTGAAATTTCTAATGCAATTGTCCATAACTTTACTGCCTGTCGATAACCTGCCACATCAAATTTACCCGTCGCATCATCATAAAATTTCAACAAATTAATCGATGCCAAATTACACGCCGTATCATCTAAAAAATTATACTCTGCGCACGGATTACTTGCATTTATTCTTCCCGATTCCGGACACGTGTGCCATTCATTTAACGTCGTATCATACTGCACTCCTGGATCTGCTGACGCCCATGCACAATAACCAATATCATCCCATAACTTCTGCGCCGGAATAGTCTTCATCACTTCTCCTGTACTGCGTGCCGTCAACTTCCAATCTTTCCCTAATCTTAACGCTTCAAAAAAACTATTCGGAATTCGTACCGAATTATTACTATTCTGTCCAGCTACCGTCAAATAAGCCTCCGACTCATAATGTGTATCAAACTCTTTTAACGGTAAATTATATCCTTGACGTGCTAAATCTAATGCCCGCACCAAATAATTAACCGGTATTTGATCTTTTGCAGCCAGTTTTAACGCTTTGCACACGGCTTTATCTTGTAATGGCTCCTCTTTATTCTTTGCCATCTCAATTAGTTTTGCCATTCTTCGCTTTAAAATCTTACTTCCCGCAACAAGTGCTGCAACTTTTTCTTCTTCACGTACTTTCCACCAAATGATATCCTCAATTTCCGGATGATCTAAATCCAAACACACCATCTTTGCTGCTCGTCGTGTCGTCCCACCAGATTTAATACTTCCCGCTGCTGTGTCAAAAATTTTAAGAAAACTCATAAGTCCCGAACTCGTACCTCCTCCCGCTAATCGTTCTCCTTTTGCTCGCAGACGTGAAAAATTACTTCCCGTGCCCGATCCATACTTAAAAATACGAGCCTCTCGTGTCAATAGACTAAAAATTCCGCCATCGCGAACAAGATCATCACTTACCGATTGGATAAAACAATTATGGACCACAATCCCATTTCCTAAAAATTTCCCACTCTCAGTTTGGATATCATACACTTTTCTCACTCCCATCTTTTCGATAGAGATAATCGCTTCTTCTCGGATAAGCGCAACTGATTTAGCTCGTTCCACAATCTTATTTAACAAAACCAATTTTTGCTGTTTTTCTTCACTGATAAATCCTATCTGCTCTTGATATTGTTCACGTGCGCTGCCATATGCGATGATAACTTGATTTGTGCCTGCTCTATCCTCCCGTGCATCAATATTTTTTGAAATACGTGCATAGATCCCCAATGAATTAAGTAATTGCAGTACTTCAAATGAGAGTTGCGGGGAAGCAGTAGTCAAACATATATCTCCTGCATTTCGCGTTTCATCTACTCGTATTCTGACACACCCATCCGCTTGAAAAAGTGCTTTTAAAAATTCTCGTTTCTCCTGAGGGGACGCGCAAATAATTTTTGGCGGAACGCTTGCAGTGGTACTTCTTTTTCCAAGCAGCCCATACTCTTCAACAAAAGAATGTAACTTCTTTCCTGATAAATGAATTCGTTTCCCATCAATAGTTGTATTCACTGTTTTAAAAGTAGTCACCCAATACGATAATTCTTCTCCAAAAACTTCTTCTAAATCTTGTACTACTGATTTATGTTCATTATCATTGATAGTTATTATTTCAAGCCGCATCACATTTTGATATATTCCAACTGAACCATCTCCAATAACCCATCCTGCCAATCGCGCTTTTGCTAAATCTCGACTAAACACATTCTTTTCCTTCACATCTAACAAGAGCGGCTGTTGTACTCTATTACTCACTACAAGATTTTCAACAGGATGCCAATCATATTCCCCTCTCCACTCTTTTGCAGAAAGTACCAAATGATCTTTGGTTAAATCAATATAATTTCCATTCTTCAAAGTGAGGCGAAAAACTTCTTGTTCACCATTATATTTTGTTGCTAAAATTTGCACCCATTTCTCTCCATCAAATATTTTCAACCCCGTAAGATTTTGTTCCACAATCTCCCCTATAAATTTAGTGCCATCTTCCGTGTACACTTGCGTAAAATAATCTGCACACGCATGCGGCTGACTCCTTGTATACGCATCTTTCGAATGTTCCAATTTTTTAGAAATCGGATCAACATAACTATGTCCCTGCGCCGGCCCCGTTAATCCATATGCAAAATTTAATCCCGTTGTAAACCACTGCGGACTATTTGGCGCCGCATATTGTCCAATGATCATATATACCATCTCATCATAGAAATGCTGCGCATCTTGCGATGACAAAAAATAACCATATGTCTCTCCCCAATGCTTCCAACATCCTGCTATTCTATGGGCCACTTGTTTGATACTTGTCTCGCTTCCCGTAATTACCTTCCCATTTTCATCAAGCAACAATTCTCCTCGTTCATTGCGTAACGGCACTCCTGCTTTGCGAAAATACTTCTGCGCTAAAATATCCGTTGCCACCTGCGACCAAAACATCGGCACTTCCACATCCTCCATCCTAAATACCAAAGAACCATCTGGATTTTTGATTTGCGATACTCGTTTATCATATGCAAACATCTCAAACGGACTTAACGTAGAATTAGTATAATATCGTGACACACTTAGACCTTTCTTTTCCATCACCGCAGTTTTATGTTCTTTTTCCATTTTTTCATCCCCTCCTTTTTAAAATATGATTTTCGTTTTTTTAAGATTTATTCAACTTTTTTACACCATCAAATCAATCTCTTTTTCCAGCATCTTCACATCTTCAATATTTTTATAGACAGATGCATACCGCAAACACGCAATCTTATCAACTTTTTTTAATTCCTGCATCACAATCTTGCCAATCTCAGACGTTTTGATCGGATTTATCTTTTTATTCAAAATCTTCTGCTCAATTTTCCGGCTCAACTCCTGCAATTCCTCTTCCTCAGCTTTGTTGCAGGCTTTTTCTACACTTCGTGTAATTTTTGCAAGATCAAATTCTTCATGCCGTTCATCTTTCTTGATAACCGTAAGATTAAACACTGCTTTCTCATACGTCGTAAATCGATTTTCACATTTCAAACACTCTCGGCGCCTACGCATAGAATCATCTAACATCCTGCTCTCTAGAACCTTCGTCTCTTCATGCGCGCAATAAGGACAATACATAATTAAAGACCTCTCTTTTGGTTTAAAACAATACTTCAAAACACTACATCTAGTGGTCATCAACTCAAATAAGCACAGATATAGCGTTCGAGTGTAAAAATAAAGAACGCATTTATTTAAATAGTTTTTAGTGTTGGTGTGTGTATTTTTCAACATACATTTTACAGTAAACAATTAATCATTTCCTCAACCAATTACTTGCTTAAAAGTTCTAAGAGAAAATTAAGATCTACAACGCTTCATCTCAAGAAAAAAATAAAATTAAAAAAGAACATTTTAAAAACCCTAAAATATACCTCCTCAATACTATGTTAAACCTCTTACTCCAATCCCTCTACTTCTTCTTACCCGCCTATTTTGCCAACATGGCTCCAATCATCTTCAAAAAACTCCCTCTCCTCAACCAACCAATCAACGAAAAACACTTCGGCAAAAATAAAACCTGGCGCGGTATAGTCACCGCAATCTTGTTTGGCACACTCATCTTCTACCTCCAACAACTCGCCTATACAAAGGGCTTCACCTCCCTCGCTTTAATCGACTACAACGGCTTCTCCCTCTGGCTTGGCATTGCTATGAGTACAGGTGCAATTCTCGGCGATCTAATCAAAAGTTATTACAAACGCAAAGCCGATATTCCCCCCGGCAAACCCTGGTTTGGTTGGGATCAACTAGACTTCGTCATCGGCGGCTTGCTTGGCAGTATGCTTGTTTACGTCCCCACAATCAGCATTATTCTTATACTATTAATAATTAGTCCTCTACTCCATATATTAGTTAATCTTATTGCCTATGTATTGAAGATACGAGACACAAAGTTTTGAAAACATAATCTGTTAAACGCAATCACTGTAGCAGTAACGTTAAACGCACTCACCTCTCTTATTGATAACCATTATCAATAAGAAGTCTAACTTCTGCTTATTTAGCATATTTTTCAAAAATCGTCTGCGGCGTTATCTCAATTAAACTAAACTTTGTATTTGGATGCTCTGTATTCCATTTTACAATAGTATCTCCAAAATCATGACCCGCTCCATAGACCGTTACCGCAACCGGATCAAATTTCTGGGTAATCAATGAGAGAACATAATTTTCTCGTTCACGTTTAAAAATTCGATCATATAACCATCCTGAGCGTACTGCCATCGACTCCGCCGGATATGCCTCTAATTTTCCTTCCAACGCAAGAACATAAGTTACACCATCTCCTGTTGGTCCGAATTGCTCTGCTTTTAATTGACTCAACTCTCTGCACTTTTTCTGTTTTTCTCTACTTTTTTCTTCAGAAGAAGCACAAGCTGCATCCCATTTTCGTAATTCTTGTATCTCTTCTTCTATTTCCTTCTGGTTTTCTATTACAAACCCTTCCGCATATACTCCTTTTATCCCTTGATTCTGACGTAATGAATCCAAAATCTGATAGACCTCATACTGAATTGTACGCGTTTCTTCCCCCATTTGGTCTACATATCGGCTCCCTTCCCCCGGATGTTTTTGTCGCACATGCACTAAACAATATTTCGCATTTGCCACTTCATATTTTGATATTGACCCAGCTCCGGGAATCATTTCCGGAAATCTTGTTAAATACTGGTTCGCTTCTGTTTTTTGTTCAAGGGAAGAAATAATTGACGCATTATCTGGAAGAAAACGCAACTGTTCTCTCACTAATTTATATTCATTGACTATTGGGATAATCACAGGTGCCAAAATCGGATCGGTATATTTATTTGGTACAATTAGAAAACTAGTTGCCGCACCTAACATCAGTACTTCTAATCCAATCTTTAGTTTTTTATTCATAGTATTATATAGCACTATTTGTTATACCTATATTACACTCTAAAAAGACTCTTTAGTTATAAAGTTTACTACTAAAAAATTACAATTTTTCCCATCCCACCCCCAACTGCCGAGCTAAAGAATACACACTCGCAACCCCTGTCGTAATATACGTCGCTTCTGGAATCGTAAAAATAATAATCTTAATCGGTAAAAACCACACCCCCATCAAAATTAACGTCACCGTTCGCGTAAATAATATCGGCAGTTTGAAATCCGCAATATAATACACCAAATTCGCAACGAAATACAACCCCGCCGCAACATACGCATAATAATCCTGCAAAAACCACCCCAATTTCACCATCACTAATATCACTATAAGCTGATCCACCGCAAAATCAAATTTCTTCCCAAACAACGTGGCCCCAGCCACCCGCGCAATCACTCCATCAAACGCATCCGCACAAAGATGCAGCAGCGCAAACAACACAAACAACCAATAAGACGCAAAAAGATAATACACCGCCCCTACTCCAAATATCAGCGACAGCAACGTCATCATATTCGCTGAAATACCAACTCTCAAAAACATCCTCCCAACACCCGACAGCCGTGCACTCTTATATTCTCTAAATCGTAGGATTGTTCTATTCTCAAATTTAGCCATAGCAATATATATAAAGAATTACTATAAAAAACTACCTCATGAAACTCTATAATCCAGATATCGCCAAAGCCATCGAAAAAATAAAAGAAACCGGCGCAAAAACTATTTGTATCCAGCTGCCTGATGGCATGAAACCCTACGCCCAAGAAATCCATGACGAATTGGTAAAATCAACCAACACCAAAGTCCTAATTTGGCTCGGTTCCAACTTTGGCGCCTGCGATATCCCTTTAGGCCTGCCTAAAATGAACATTGACCTCTTAATCAGCTGGGGCCATAACCCATTTCATAAAAAGATGGATGGGTGGTAATATGGACACCCTCTTCTTAGACGCCCCTTTTACAGGCAAAGTTGAACTCTGCACAGAAACCATCACCTATCTAAAAACGCACAACATCACCTGCATCGGCTTATACGCCTCCGTCCAGTTCGTTAACAATCTCGACACCATAAAATCCCAATTAGCCAAACTTAATATTACAATTATCTCTTCAAAAGCCGATCGCACCCACGTAACATCCCAACTTTTGGGCTGCGATAGTGAACTCAACGCCTTAAACCTCTCCTCTTCTGAATTCAATCAAATCCAATCATTTCTCTACATCGGCGATGGCAGATTTCACCCCTACGCTTTAGTCTACGCCCAAAAAGACCTCATTGCAACAGACGTAAAACCCATCATCTGCAACGACCCAATCTCCAAAAAACACACCCTCACAGACATCAACATCATCAAATCCATCCTGCGCAAATACCGTGCATCATTAATGAAATTTCTCGTCGCCAAAACCATCGGCGTCATTGTCACAATCAAACCCGGCCAAGAACATCTCAAAGCCAGCTATCGTCTGGAAACCAAATTCCCTGATAAAAAATTCTACTTCTTCCTCGACGACGTCGTCTCATTCAACCAGCTAGAAAACTTCCCCTTCATCGACGTCTGGGTTAATACCTCTTGTCCAAGAGTAGGCTTAGACGACCAAGAAAAATTCACAAAAGGCGCAATCAACCTCAACGACGCATTTATGGTGCGTGAAGTATTAAGTAAAGAAAGTGTCTTGATGAAGATATGATCTCTTTACTCACAAAAATATTCTATTTATTCCCTAAAAACCCCTATTTACTCACTTAATTTTCAATCTATATCCTAAATAAGCTATTTTACGTCGAGCCACCGACGGTCAAAAAGAGAAAGATTTATAAACAACCTCACTTTCTTCCGTCTAGTAGAATCGTGCTTATGCACGGAAAAGTTAAAAAACAAAAAGAGGGGATGAATTATGGCAGAAATTGTAAATAAAGCAGGTGTTAAGAAACAATCGGGGTTTCTCTATTTTCTAGACAAGAGTGGAAATGTCTGTAGAGCAGCTATGAGCCGAGCAGGACGAACAAAAGGAAAAGCTAAAAAAGAATTAGTAGCTAAAGTAGGCGTTAAGAAAGAAAAAGGCTATCTTTACTTCATCGATGGTAAAGGAAACGTCTGTCGAGCAAAAATGGCTCGTGGCCGAAAAGCAAAGAAGAAATAAATTTTTAATTTAGTTTTTTTTCTTTTATTTTTTTAAAATTCTCATTTTTCTCAAAAATCAAAATAAAACTTAATAAAAAAGCCCCATTTTCTATTCATTATGACTAATTCCATCGAAAACGACCAGCACTTCCTCATCGATCAAACCATCATCACTCATCTCATAGAATCAGCAAACATAACTTCAGATGACATCATCCTTGAAATCGGCGCCGGATCAGGCAACATCACTCTCCCCTTATCAAAAAAAACAACTCATCTCTTCGTATCCGAACTCGACCCCCAATTCTTCCCCTCACTTCAAAACATACCAAACACCACTCTCATCCCTGGCAACATCCTCAAAATACTCCCGCAACAGAAAAACATCACCACAGTCATCGGCAACATTCCTTACCAAATCACCGAACCACTGCTCCATCTCCTCTGCAAATCAAAAACAATTCATAAAGCCGCATTCATCCTCCCCAAAACCTTCACCCAACGCATCCAAACTCACCCAATTTTCTCCGCGTTTTGGAACATCACCATCATCCAAGACGTTCCCTCTTCCGCATTTGAACCTAAACCACGAGGAGTTTCCGTCATCGCCCAACTCACCAAAAGAACCGACAACGAACCTCAAGCATTCATCATCCGCAACTTATATTTACAGCCCACAAAAAAACTCAAAAACGCGCTGCGTGAAACTTTAATTGATTATTACAAAATAAATCACAAAACACTCACCAAAAAAGAGGCAGAACAAATGATTGAACAACTCAGCCTCTCCTCTTTAGACAAAAATATCTCCTCATTTGAACCGCAGGAATATGTAGATATTTCTCAAAAATTTTTGGACTACAAAAAATTCTAAAATTATTAGAATACTACTAAAAAGTAACAATACAACAAAAGATTTATAAAAGCTGTTCTAAATACCTCTTTTAATAATGGATACCCTCCAATTAAACGGCGAATCTGAACAGGCCGCAAATCTCTATGTACACTTTCCTGGCTTTTTTCCAGAAGTAATGGAACGTCTTGTAACCGGAGAAATATATTCTCAGAAACATTTCAAAAGAATTCAAGTTGATGAACGACGTACTCCCGCCTC
>Ga0209541_10018669_pt1 | contig 10016 bp, 8 predicted proteins | sample RifCSPlowO2_01_FD_184027 | JGI IMG/M metagenome (GOLD analysis project Ga0209541, IMG submission 184027) | Groundwater microbial communities from Rifle, Colorado - Rifle CSP2_plank lowO2_0.1 (SPAdes) (version 2) | ecosystem: Environmental > Aquatic > Deep subsurface > Groundwater | place: Rifle...
CCCGATCATACTCATTTCCCCCTCTTTAACCACGTAAAAATCAAGAAGGGGATAGCGGCGCCAGAATCTTTCCTGTTCCTCTTTGGACAGCCCGTAATTAGGGCCTCCGAACACGATTACTGTCCGAGGGTGTCTTTGTTTCACCCGTCTGGCAAATTCGTAGGCCAGGTTGCAGTTCCAGGAGTAGTTAGAAAATCCCAGAATCTGGGGCGGCCGTCTTTCCATCGCGGCCTTCAGATCTTCCGGATACCTGAAAAGCTCGATATCAAGTCCATCGCCAAGTATCTTTTTCGCATAAGCCGCGATGAGACCTATGGCCAAGGGATGGATGTTGGTGGCAATCAGCTGACCAGTGTGGGTTAGGTCAGCAAGGTAGACGACGATTCTATCGCTAAGCATAACAGAATCTCCATTTTTAAAGGGCCGTGAATTCAAAATTGCTTCTGGACAGAAGCAAGAAGTTTCTGTATTTTATTATATATTGTTTTAAGAAAAATATGAAGCTTAAGATTCACAAACGTAAATACATTAACTATGTGAGGAAATTTGTGCCAGTCCCCTTACGGCCCAAATTCGATTCTATTATTGACTGGCTTAATTATGTAGTTTATCAAAGGTGGTACAAAACAAAATTTTTAGGCGTTTTTAACTTTGCAAGGTATATGGCAATAAAAAGGCCCAATATTAATAATAGTGAAAAGAAGATTTTGGCTATCACCGATTTTAAAGCGGTTGGCTTTGCTTTGGGGTCTTTCATTGAATTTCAAACCCGGCTTTTATGTGAAGCGTATCTGAATGAAATCAATAAAATAGATTTCGCTTTTGTCTATAATCCCGAAAAACCGGTGAATCACTGGAAGGATGCCTCTTGGGTAAACAGTGATAATTTTCACCTGCATTTTGCAGATTTAATTCCTTTGCTTAATATAAATCCGAAACTCGGCTCCGCCTTCGTTTTTAATTCCCACAACGATTTTGAGAGTTTTTTAAAAATAAACTCTAAAAATTACATATTGTTGCCCTCCCTTTTTAATTACGTTAATAAAAACAAAATTGCCAGAGGGAATTTTGGTTTCATTAGGAACTTTTACCTAAAACATAAATTCCTGCCTAAACTGGAAATTTCCGATTTCGTTTCTTTATGGACCAGGGCTTTTATAAAAAAATATGTCAAAGGCAAATATCTGATTGCCGTAAATTTGCGTTCAAATCCGCTGTTTGATGATGAGCGCAACGCCGCCGTCGATACCTGGGAACAATTTTTTACGCATTGTTTTAAGAAACATCCGGATGTTATCTTTGTTATCCTTGGCAGAAAAAACGAGATTACGGAGAAATTAAAGTCGCCAAATGTAATTTTTGCCCAAGATCACAATATTAATATCCAGCATACCCTTTCGTTTATAAAGCACTCTCTTTTTTATATGGCTACTTCTTCCGGCCCGGCTTCTTTCGCCATTTTAAGCACTGATATCCCTTATATTAACATACGTTTTCGCGCCCCGGATATCAGTTATAATTATAATTGGTTTAAGCCAGGTACTGTTTTGCCCTGGCAGAATAAAGAGTTTCAAAAATTAATTTGGGGAAAAGAAACGCCTCAACTATTGATTAAGGAATTCGAGGATTTATTAGGTAAAGTTGATAAAGAAAAATGGAAAAAAGAATTGGAACTAGATAATATAGACAGTTCCATTTTAGATTGGCCGTTTTTGGTAAAAAGAAGTTAAAACAAATCCCCGGCATTTTATATTTTTCCTACATATCTATATCCTTCTACTTCTCTTCTTTCGGGCTTTCTGGAAAAAGGGTTAAGATTATTAAGGCATTTGTAAAAAACCCATGCCAGCCCTTTTTCTTTGTATTTAGAAACAACTTTGTTAAAAATAGATTTCCTTACTGGTTTGTTTATTTCAGAACTGTTTATTTTCATTCCGAGCTCTGAACCTTTATAGGGTTTCCTGTCGGATAAGGATATTGCCTTTTGCCCGTCTTTATAAATCTGTAAAATGTGGTCGTCCCTGTATTGAGATTGAATGGGGATGCCATCGTATGTGGAATTAGCGCCCTTTTCCGCTAATACAATAACCATAAGAATTCGTTTGGAATGAAAATATCTATACTTAGTCCCTGAGAATTCGTACACGTCCCACGGCTCTCGCTGACCCCCGCGAACATCAGTTTCAACAAGATAGACCTTGCAATCGGTAAATTTATTTAAAGTGTAGTAATCATAAAAAAAATCTGGACTAAATGAGAGATAAGTATCACCGGTAAAGTTAGATGCGGCATTCCACTGAAAAACTCTTCCGCCGGTTTTTAGCATTTTGACCACATTTTCGAATGCTACGCGCAGGTCCAACAGATGATCAAAGGTGCCCCCGTCAATTATAAAATCAAATTGCCCCTCAAGCGATGCCGGGATGGGCTTATTCAGGTCATGCAGAATATCGGCACTCTCATATTCGCTGACATCCATCACGCTTAACTGCTTGACTCCTAATAAGTTGAAAAATACCTCATCGCTTATAAAATCGGTATTTTTCTTTCCGACTCTAGTTTGATTGTCATATTTTATTTTTATATCTTTCAAAACTTGGTCGGAGATAGAAAAATTCTCTTGCTCTAACAACTGGATGAGCTGTTCATAATTCATCGCTATTGTCTGGCGGCCCAAAGTGAGCACTCGGCCCTTTATCGGCCTATGAATATGTTCTCTGATAAGCATCCTGGCTAATGTAGGCACTATCATGTTGTAAATATAGATAGTTTGATAAAACTCGTCAATTAATGTTATATTGACCGTGAAAAGTAAAATTTTAAAAGAGCTGAGGAAATCCATGGGTAAGTCATTATCAGATTATTATTCAGAAGAAACGCAGAAATATTTGGATAAGTTTTTTCGCAAATACTCTCTTGATTATATTTTAGAATGCCTTGATAATTTAAAAGATTTAAAAGTTCTTGTGGTGGGCGAAGCGATTATTGATGAATATCAGTTTGGATCGATAATTGGGAAGTCAGCTAAAGAACCGATAATTGCCTTAAAATACATAAAAAAGGAATTGTATCTCGGCGGCTCATTAGCTATGGCCAATCATTTAGCCAGTTTTTGCAAAGAAATCGGTCTTTTTGCGATGCTGGGCGAAAAAGATTCTCATGAGGATTTTATAAGGCAGAATTTAAGAAAGAATATAAAACCAACCTTTTTCCATAAAGGAAATTCGCCGACGATAGTTAAAAGGAGATTTTTGGAGGATGTTACTTTCCGCAAACTTTTGGAATTTTATGTAATAAACGACAGTGAATTGAGTGAAGAACAAACCGATAAATTGATTAAAAAATTAAAGCCGCTCCTTTCTAAATACGACTTAGTGGTTTGTTCAGATTTTGGGCACGGCATGCTTAATCAAAAATCAAGAAATCTATTAATAAATAAAGTTAAATTTTTAGCGCTAAACACCCAGGCTAATGCCGGAAACTTCGGATATCATACAATTTCATCTTACCCAAAAGCAGACTTTTTATGTCTTGATGAAAGAGAAATCAGATTAGAGTGTAAGACAAAAAACGGCGAGTTAGAAGAAATTGCCAAAGGGATATTTGAAAAAGTGCGAAGCAACTATATGATTGTGACTTATGGTCCCAATGGCTCTATTGGTTATAAAAACAAAAGCAAATTAGAAGTATGTAAGGTTCCTTCTTTTGCAATTAAGGATATTGACAAAGTTGGGGCCGGCGACGCCTTTTTTGCCATTAGTTCGCCTTTAATTTATAACAAGGTTCCTTTGGAATTAGTTTGTTTTATCGGAAACGCGGTTGGGGCTTTGGCTATAGATATTATCGGCAATAAAGAATCAATAACAAAAAAAGATTTAGTCAGTTTTATTGAAAATATTTTAACCTAACCATGGGATAAGACCGTCTTGATTACGGGGGGTGCAGGGTATGTCGGCTCGGCTTTGGTGCCGAGATTGCTTAAAAATGGTTATAAGGTGATAGTTTATGATTTATATTTGTTTGGAGATGTTTTCAGGGGCATTAATAACAAGAACCTTGTCGAGATAAAAGGAGATATAAGAGATAAAGAAAAATTAGTTAATGCCGGTAAAGGAGTTGATTATCTTATTCATTTGGCTTGTATTGCCAATGATCCGAGTTTTGATTTGAATCCAGAACTTGGCAAATCAATAAACTACGACGCATTTTTTAATATTCTTGAGACCGTAAAAAGGAACAAGGTCAAAAGATTAATTTTTGCCAGTTCAGCCAGCGTTTATGGGGCTCAAGATGGGGAAGTAACCGAAGAGGTAAGGGGTAATCCTTTGACAGATTATGGGAAATCCAAATTATTCTGTGAGGATGTTTTAAAGGATTCCGGTTTTAAAAATTATGTTATTGTTCGGCCGGGCACGGTAAACGGTTACGCCCCGCGTTTACGTTTGGATTTACTAATCAATAATTTTACAATCAGGGCTCTAATTAATAAAAAAATTAGTTTTTTTGGCGGTTGGCAAATGAGGCCGCATATAAACATAAATGACATAGTCAGGGTTTATAATCTTTTAATAGAATTACCAGATGAATTAATCCAGGGGGAGGTTTTTAATGTTGGATTTCAAAATACCAGAATCGAAGATACCGCTATATTAATAACGAAAGTTTTAGAAAATAACAGGATTAGTGAAAACATTAAAATAGAAAAACTCGATGTATTTGATGAAAGGTCTTATCGCCTTAATTCCGAAAAGATAAAAAAAGAATTGGGTTTTGTTCCAAAATTTACAATTGAAGACAGTATTTTAAGCATTGTTGAAGTTTATAAAAGAGGTTTGATTAAAGATGGCTTAAACAATCCGCTTTATCATAACGTTAAACTGATGCAATCAATTAATCTAAAATAAGATGAAAAATGATCGCTCGGCAATTATAATCGGAGCATCAAGCGATATCGGCAATGCATTATGCGAAAGATGGTTGAAGAACGGCTGGGAAGTATTTGGAACCTATCGGATAGAATCTTCAGCTGTTCACGAAATGCGGAATCGCGGCGTAAATCTTGTCTATTGCGATGTGTCGGACTCGTCATCAATTTATGATGCTTGCGATAAGCTTAAAAAAAAATGTCCCAGTTGGGACGTTTTAGTAATGTGTCCGGCCATCCAAGGGCCGCTAAATTCTTTTATGGAGTGCAATTTCAATGAATGGGAGAATTCTGTGAATATTAACTTTACTAACCAAATGCGCATGGTTCATGAATTACTTCCGTTAAGGCGCGTTGGAACTGACCCGGAACCCTGCGTTTTATTTTTTTCTGGCGGGGGAATAAATGAGGCCCCGCTAAATTTCTCGGCCTACATTCTTTCTAAAATCGCGGCTATTAAAATGTGCGAACTTTTGGACGCGGAAATTCAAGACGCCAGTTTCGTCGTTATTGGTCCCGGCTGGGTTAAGACGAAAATTCACAGTGAGATGTTGGCCGCGGGACCAAAAGCGGGCTTGAATTACCAACGCACGCTTGAAAAATTTCAAAAAGACGATTTTACTCCGATGGAGCTCGTTCTTGATTGCTGCGATTGGATAGTCAATACTCCCAAAAAAGCGGTAAGCGGACGCAACATTAGTGTTATTCATGATGATTGGGGCAATAAAGAATTCGAGAAAAAATTGAACCAAGACCATGATCTGCTTAAATTAAGAAAATACGGAGGGGCGAAGAAATGACTTATGAACTATCCAGGCAACATTGAACAGCTTATATTGACTCTCCCTTCTTTTTTTCATGTGCATGCGTCAAATACAGAATTTAGAGAAGTTTCCGTGGCGATGGCTCGACAAGAAGCGGAAAGATTGTTTTCAAGTTCGTCTGAAATAGCCAAAGAATTTAAGCCGTTTGGAAAATTAATTTTTCCTTATCATCAAATGGGCGCGGTTGATTCATTGAACCTTTTCGATTTTGATGAACTGGTTATTTTCAGTTTCTACTGGGCAAATCGTAACCGATATAAACGAGTGGCGGACATTGGCGCCAATATAGGTTTGCATTCCATTATTCTTGAAAAATGCGGTTTTGAAGTCCGCTCTTATGAACCGGATCCTCAGCATTTCGATATCCTTCAGAAGAATCTTAAATTAAATCAATGCTTGAGAACAGAAACGTTTAATTCTGCCGTCTCAACTAAATCAGGCGAAGTAGAATTTATTAGAGTTTTAGGAAATACCACTGGGAGCTATATTGCCGGTTCCAAGCCCAGCCCTACTGGCGAAACCGAAAGATTCACGGTAAAAACAGAACCGATTCAGCCGATTATTGACTGGGCTGATTTGCTTAAAGTTGATGTTGAAGGTCATGAAAAAGATATTTTACTGGCTACATCTAAAAAAGACTGGCTGACTACTGATGCTATAGTTGAAACAGGAAACGAAAGAAATGCCGAAAGTATTTTTAGCTATTTTAATAAAATCGAGGTCAATTTATTTGTCCAAAAAATCAACTGGCAATTAGTTGAAAAATTGGAACAAATGCCGACAAGCTATCGCGATGGTTCGCTATTCATAACTTGTAAAGACGAAATGCCTTGGCAGTAATTATATCTATTTTCGTAGATTATGGATAAAAATAAAAATCTTAGACTGCGTATTGCCGAGATCATTTACAAGTCCGGCGAAGGCCATATCCCAAGCGCGTATTCTCTTGTAGAAATCCTCTCAGTTTTATACGGGGAATTCCTTAAATTCCAGAGTAAAAGGCCAGATTGGCCTGGCAGGGACTATTTTATTTTAAGTAAGGGCCACGGCTGCGCGGCCTTGTATGTAATTCTTGAGCAATATGGGTTTATTACTAAAAAAGATCTAAGGGGAAAAGGTCAACCTGGCAGTATTCTTGGGGGTCATCCTGACGCTAGTCGCATTCCAGGCGTTGAGGCCTCAACTGGATCTTTAGGACATGGGATAGTTACTGCCATGGGAATAGCTTTGGGATTGAAGATAAAAAGGAAACAAAATAGAGTTGTAGTTTTAATTGGCGACGGGGAATCTAACGAAGGGACGGTTTGGGAGACAGCTTTGGTCGCCGCAAATCTCAAGCTTGGCAACTTTTTGGTTATTGTTGATGAGAATGGTTCTACGGCAAGAGTCCTTCCCGTGCCTGAAATGGACAAAAAATGGGCAAGCTTTGGGTGGGAAGTTTACAACGTTGATGGCCATTCTGAAAAGAATATCGGGAAAATTCTCTCAAAATTAAAATTTAAGCTTAACGGCAAGCCTAAAGTGATTATCGCGCATACTATCAAGGGGAAGGGAGTATCTTTTATTGAGGGGGATAGCGCCTGGCATTCCCGTGTGCCAAATGGCGAGGAAATGGAAAACATAAGAAAGGAATTACTATGAGCAACTTGATACGACAGGCCTTTGCCGATACGATGCTGGAGGTTGGACAAAAAGACGATAATTTGGTTGTTCTGATTGGGGATATCAGCCATTTTATTCTACAGCCTTTTGCCAAGAAATGTCCGGAAAGATTCTACAATATCGGTATTTGTGAACAAACAATTGTTAATATGGCGGCAGGGCTATCCAAAGTCGGTTTTTATCCGGTGGTTCACACCATTAGTCCTTTTATAATTGAACGAGCCCTTGAACAAATCAAGGTGGATTTTGGTTATCAAAAATTGGGGGTTAATCTTGTTACGGTTGGCAGCGCCTTTGATTACAGTATGCTTGGCTGTACCCATCATTGCTATGATGATTTTGCCTTACTTAAAAATATACAGGGGATGGAAATAATTTATCCAGGTAGCCCCATTGAGTTTAATTTGCTTTTTAAACAAAGATATAATAACGGATTGCCAACCTATTTTCGCCTGCCTGCCGTCACGCATGATGTGATTTTTAAAAAAGAACAAATAAAGTTCGGCAAGGGAATAATTGTTAAAGTGGGTAAAAATTTAACTATTATTGCCCTTGGTCCTCAATTGAAAACTGCCATGTCGTCTGTGGCGCCGCTTAAAGATACCGGCATTGATGCCGAAATTATTTATTTGCCGACCATTAAACCATTAGATGAAAAGCTTATTCTTAAAAGTTTGGCTAAGACCAAAAAATGCTTGGTGATTGAGGAACACGGTAAGTATGGAGGTGTAAATGACGATATTTTGCGACTTATAGCTGATACACCTGGGATGAATGTCAGATGTGGTTCAATCAATATCGGTGATAAATTTATACATGAATATGGCAGTTATGAAGATCATTGTAGGGGGCTTGGCTTTACGCCGAAAAATATAGTTAAAAAAGTCAAGAGTAGTTTATAAAATGCCTTGGCAGAAATAACAAAAATGCAGCTTGCTCACTACGTATCACATTTTTTGGCTAAACAGGGAATTAAGCACGTGTTTGCTGTTTCTGGGGGGTCGTCTTTGCGCCTTATTCATGCTATTGCCGAAACTCCTGGAATAACTTTTATCTGTCCTCAGCACGAACAGGCCGGAGCAATGGCTGCCGACGGATACGCCAGAGTAACGGGAAATTTGGGAGCGGCAATTTCAACAAGCGGTCCGGGAGCGACAAATATGATAACCGGCGTGTGCTCTGCTTATTATGATTCCGTGCCGGTAATTTTTATTACCGGCCAAGTCGCTACCTTCAAAATGAAAGGTAATAGCGGTGTGAGGCAGGTTGGTTTTCAGGAGACAGCTGCCGTAGATATTTATAAACCAATAACTAAGTACGCCGTTTTAATAGATAATCCTTTAAAAATCAGATATGAATTGGAAAAGGCTTGTCATATCGCCAGATCAGGCCGGCCCGGTCCGGTATTGATTGATATCCCCGATAATATTCAGAGAGAGGAAATTAATCCAAACAAGTTAAAATCTTTTATCCCGGAGCCGGAGACCAAAGGTCTAGACAGGCAAGACGGAAAGATAGAACGCTGTATCAAATTCATTAAAGCCGCAAAAAGGCCGGTCATTATTTTGGGATGGGGGATTCGTTTGGCCAAAGCAGACAAAGAAGCCGAGGAATTTGTAAATAAGTTGGGCTTCCCGGTAGTTCCTACCTGGGGCATGGCCGATTTCTTGCCAGCCAGCCGTCCTCTATTAGTGGGAACATTCGGCACTCACGGCACCAGGCATGCTAATTTTGCCGTTCAAAATTCTGATTTGGTTTTAGCCGTAGGTACGAGATTAGACACTAAAGCCACCGGCAGTCCGGCTAATACTTTTGCCAGAGAAGCCAAAAAAGTTGTTGTTGATATCGATCCTTACGAGCTCGGTAAGTTTAAAAGGTTTGGGTTGGGTATTGATTTGATTGTGAACGCAGATGCCAAAGTTTTTTTCAAAACAATAAATAGTAAAATTTCTAACATTGAAAAACAGAATACTTCAGAATGGCTGAAGCAAATTGCTTTGTGGAAAAAGAAATACCCTGTCTGTTCATCTCAATGCTATAAACAAAAAGATGTAAATCCATATGTATTTGTGAAGGAACTTTCAAAACAGTGCCGGGAAGGGGATACAATTGTTATTGATACCGGTTGCACCGTGGCCTGGATGATGCAAGGTTTTGAGTTTAAAAAAGGCCAGCGGCTTTATCACGACTGGAACAATACGGCTATGGGCTGGGCTTTGCCGGCTTCTATCGGAGCAAGTTTTGCCTTTGATAAGGATTCTATCATTTGCGTAATCGGCGACGGGGCTTTACAGATGAATATACAAGAGCTGGCTACTGTGATAAGACATAAATTACCAATTAAAATATTTTTGATTAATAATCATGGCCACAGCATGATTCAGCAGACCCAGGACCAATGGCTTGGTTCCAAATACTATGCTTCTACTGTTGAAGGCGGTCTAGCTTTCCCCGATTTTTTAAAAGTCGCCGAAGCATACGGATTTAAAATCGTGAATATTACTAAAAATGCGGAATTGAGCAATAAGATAGGAGATGTTTTAAAAAGTAAAGGCCCGGTTTTCTGCAATGTAGAGATAAAACCGGAACATCGGGTAATTCCCCAG
>Ga0209541_10018671_pt1 | contig 10015 bp, 7 predicted proteins | sample RifCSPlowO2_01_FD_184027 | JGI IMG/M metagenome (GOLD analysis project Ga0209541, IMG submission 184027) | Groundwater microbial communities from Rifle, Colorado - Rifle CSP2_plank lowO2_0.1 (SPAdes) (version 2) | ecosystem: Environmental > Aquatic > Deep subsurface > Groundwater | place: Rifle...
ATGCTATTTGAAGGGCTGGCGATCCTGATCAGTTATGGAGAAAATTCTTTTGTCATGAAAGCGATTGGGCCTCTTCAAATAGCATTGATCCCCCTGTATGTTGCCCGCTTAGAACTCGCTTTTGGGCAGAAAGCAAATATCATCAAGCGAGCGGCGACAAGCAAAGACTTGTTTGACGTGTTGGTAGATGATACAATCCAGCATCTCGTGATTTTTGGCCATGGGAGCTGGTCCAGCTGGGTCGCAACAGATAGACCTGTTGTTTCAGAAGAACTCTGGGACCAAGAATTTTACCCTAAGCTAAAAAAAGGGTACCTCCTACGGCACACCTGCGGTGGAGGAAGAGAGATATATTCCTCTGAATCTGAGGTGATTGTAAATCCAAAAAAGTGGTCAGAATTGCAGGGGTTAGTTGATCTTATCAACAGAAGTATTTATCCAGATAATGTTCTGGTTTTTGATTCCATTAGTTTTGCGGAAAAAGATTATGTCGTTGCTAGTGGCTTCCATCTTTTTTTTGAACGAGCGCAAAAAGGGAAAAGGATAGAGCCAAGTGTGGAGCAAGGAGCCATGGACTCAATCAGTATGTATGCTGTAAAAGATCTCCTGCCGCCAAGCACGGCAGTGGAAATAGCCCTGAAACGATTTCCACATATTAAGCCTCATTTTGACGCCGACCCAGACCTTAAGATTGCCTTGCGGCAGATTTTTGAATTAATCTCCTCGTTTATCCGAAACAAGAAACCACATCAAAGCGAGAAACCGGATCTCTTCGGCCTTCCAATCTTTGAGCGGGAAAACATTAAAGGATGGGCTCGTTTAACGTTCACGGGTGAGTTCATCATCAACCCCTTCGGTGACAAAACATTAGACCGCTTCTATTACGAAAAATGAAACAACTGATCATCATTGGCGGGGGATTTGCCGGAGCATACATCGCTCGGAAATTAGAATCAGAATTTGCAGTTACTTTATTCGACACCAAAGATTATTTTGAATTTACGCCGTCTGTACTGCGGACATTGGTCGAGCCAAAACATCTCCAGAGGATCGAAGTGCCGCATCAGGCTTATCTCCATACGGCGATGATCATCCGGAAACCAGTGACAGAAGTGACCGATAACGAGGTAATTGGCGGAGGAAAGGAGTACCTCTTTGATTACCTGGTGATCGCCTCGGGATCACGATATACCGTGCCAATCAAAGAAGAGAACATCGTCATCGCCGCCCGAGGGCGTGAATTACAACAATGGGCGCACCAATTAGAAAAAGCAAAAAATGTCTTAATCGTCGGCGGCGGAATCGTCGGTACGGAATTGGCTGCGGAAATTGTCGAGAGATTTCCTGAAAAAGAAATCACGTTGATTCACTCTAAAAAAGATCTTTTAGAAAGGAATCCAAGAAAAGCGCAGAAATATGCGCGGCGCTTTCTGCAGCGGCGCGGTGTCAAGATTATTTTCGAAGAGCGGGTGGTTGACACAGCGGCAAAAAAATATGCCACCAATAAAGGAAGAGAGATTTTCGCTGATCTGGCTTTTCTCTGTACGGGTATTGCCCCCAACTCGCAATTTCTCAAAAAAAACGGAAAGATCACCCTCGCTGAAGACAGCTTCGTGCAGGTTAATGCACATCTTCAAGTCACGAACTGTCCAAATATCTTCGCGGCGGGAGATATTACCAATATCAAAGAAGAGAAGACCGCGCAGGCAGCGGAAAAGCAGGCAGAAGTAGTAATCGACAATCTTCGAGCACTGGCCGAAGGGAGAAAACTGCGGGAGTACGTCTCAAAAGCACGGCCGATGGTGATCAGCTTGGGGAAATGGAACGGGATTTTGGTATACCACCATTTTGTCTGGACCGGTATTCTTCCCGGACTGATCAAACAGCTTATCGAATGGAAGACAATGCGGAGATATCGGCAGAAATTGTAAAGAGAAGTTTGAATAATTCAATTATTGATTTACAAACTTCTTAAGACGAGGTGAAATAGCCGTAATTTTGGCTTGAACCAAACGACTTATACTAAAAATCCATAGATTTCGAACAGAAATCTATGGATTTTGGTATATACCAAAAGAATTAGGTTCGAAACCTAATTCTTTTTAGTATATTTACCAAAATTACTCTTTTTCAAACTCCTCTAAAACATCCAAGCTCTCCTGCCTACTTTGACAGAGAGCCCACCAAAGACGGCACAGACCAAAATACAGCATATGCCTCACTTTAAAATAGGGAATGCCTGTCTTCTCAGCAGATGCTGGAAACCTTAGTTAATCGTTTTACCAGAAGAACATCCCGTCTGGTTCTAGCGTTAGCTTTGACAGCAGGATGCCATTATGAGCCAAACTTTCTTTCTTCCGGCTCTCCGGAAGGAGACACTGCACAACTATACGATAAAACAAGCGATTCGACGCAGGATGCATCTGCCAAAGACGGTCAATCGGGCGACGGAATCGACACTGATGATGGAGGATACAACTTTGGTATCTCGTTTTCTCCTTTGGATATTCACATTCTTTCTTTTCCCGATACACCAGAAGATAACGATGGAGAAACGCGCGTCTCGCCGGGATACGATCCAGAAAATTGCCCAGACAGCAATAAACATACATGGTGCGCTGACCGGGATGGAGATAGTTTTGGAAATAAGAGTGAGAATGTCTTTGACTGCTTCCCCCCGCAAGGTGAAGTCAACTATACGAACAAGTGTAATGATTGCAATGACCATCCTGAACAGAATGAATGGGGAGTATCTGGCGCTGATGTTTACCCCGGGGCACCAGAGTTATGTAATTTAGTTGATGATGATTGCGACGGGCAAACGGATGAGGGCCTCCTCGCGAAATGTTCCACAATCTGTGGGAAAGGCTACGAAGAATGCATCGATGGTAAAATGGTCTGTGATGCCCAAAAACCAACTCCAGAAGTGTGTGATGGGAAAGATAATGATTGTAACAACTTTATTGATGATGGCCTACCGCTTACCGAGCAACAATGCGGGCTGCAGGATGAGCAGGGAAGCTACATCACGGTCGGCATCTGCAAGCCGGGAGTGAGTGTCACGTATTGCGACTCTCTGGCGGGAAAAATGACGACTACCGCCTGTGATGCGGTTTATCCACAGGGAGAAATCTGTGATAAGTATGATAATGATTGCGACGGCGAAACAGATGAAGATTTCATGGTCGGCGAGCCTTGTTATGTGGGCATCGGAGAATGCGTCAATAAAGGGCAGTTTGAATGCCTCTTCGATATGGTGCAGGTGTATTGTGATGCGATGCCCAAAGACTCCGGCGAAGAGATCTGTGATGGGAAAGACAACGATTGTGACGGGCAGACGGATGAATATGAAGATATTGCCCCCCAGTTGAAATCGATTGAAGAACTATGCACTTCTGCGTGCGGATCCGGCGACTGGCTTTGCATTGACGGACAGATCTCTTGCAGTGCGCCTCTTCCGAAAGAAGAGATCTGCAACGGTTATGATGATGATTGTGACAAAGTTATTGACAATGGGTATAATGTTGGCCAGTCATGCACACTGGGAGCTGGCGCGTGCATGGACATCGGCGAGATGGTCTGCACACCAAGCGGATTGAGCACAATCTGCAACGCCGCACCGGGAAAACCAGAATTGGAGTGGTGTGATGGAATCGATAATGACTGTGATCTCTATACCGATGAATTGCCTGACATCCAGCATCATCTTGATAAATCTTTGGCAGAAAACGGCATCTGTCAGACTGAATGCGGGCCAGGTGAATATATCTGTTTCCAAGGCAGCATCGCTTGTAATGCTCCGGAACCAAATGTTGAAGTATGCAACGGCCTGGATGATGATTGTGACGGGCTGATCGATGAGGATTATGTGCAGATGGGTTTGGGGAAACCTTGCGAAGTAGGCATCGGCGCATGTTATGATAAAGGAAATTATGTATGTACGGAAGATGGTAAAAGTATTGTCTGCAATGCCGTTGAAGGCCAGCCGGGAGAAGAGATCTGTAATGATCATATTGACAATAACTGTGATGGCAATGTTGATGAAAACTGCTGCGATGATGGTGAACCGATCAAAGATATTGTTGCCTGTAAAGAACTGGTCCTCTATTTTAAGATAGACGATACGGGCAGTATGTATGGGGCAATCTATCAAGCAGGCCAGCTTTCGAAAGAGATTGGCACAACTATTTTCTCGTCCATGGATAAAGTAAATTTTGGATTGGGGACATTTAGAGATGCAAAAGCAGAACAGGTAGAGTACGGTCTTCTGCTTTATGGGGAATGGAAAATTGTTGTTCAAAGCATTAAAGCAGATGGGGGTGGCGACTCTCCTGAATCCTCTCTCAATTCCCTCCAGGAGATGCTGGGAAAGGACTGGGCGGGGATTGTCGGAGTAGCTGGACCAGGCGAAGTAAGCGTCTATGCAATTCATATGACTGATGCTGCCTGGCATAAAGATGGAGATGGGACCACTTACTCGACAGGATTAACGATTACGAATATTGCTCAGCAATTTGTCGCAGAAAAGATAAATTACATTGGGATTAGCTTTTCCAGTTCTGGGTATGGCTTTGAAGACATGGCCCTGTTTGAAAGCAAGTATCAGGAAGGGAGCAAACCGACTGCGTCAGTGTATAAGTTTTACAACTCTTCTTCAACTTCAACTCTGGCGGGAATCGTTGCCGCCGAGATCGTGGAGAACGAACCACTGCAATCATGGACGCAGTGCGTCGATGGGAAATATGTGGAAAAGAAAGGCACATGCGAGGAGTAAGACCGTAAAAGTGCGTGAAGTCGCTTCATCGGGTTTGGTACACTTCTGGATTGACAATATTGGGCGCTTTCTTTCCAGTGAGAACAGCCAGGATATTCTTTGCGGCAATCTCCGACATCGCCTGGCGCGCTTCCCATGTTGCCGAGGCCGTATGCGGTGTCAGGACAACATTAGACAGCTTGTTTAATCCCGGAGAAAGGTTTGGCTCAAACTCATAGACATCGAGGGCGGCGCCGGCGATCATCTTTGTTTTCAACGCGTGGACAAGCGCTTTTTCATCAACGACCGAGCCGCGAGAAGTATTGATCAGGTAGGCCGTCCGTTTCATCAGCCTCAATTCTTTTGCGCCGATGAGATGACGTGTCGCCGGAAGAAGCGGGACATGCAGACTGACAAAATCAGCAGTTTTGAGCAGCATCTCTTTGGAAACGAAGCGAGCATGGAATTTCTTTTCAAATGGTAGATTACGCTGGACATCAGTATAAATCACGTGCATTCCCATAGCAACTGCTTTCTGGGCAACGCTGCTGCCGATCCTGCCCAATCCAACAATGCCCAAGACTTTGCTTTTCAGCTGCGGACCGAGGAAAAGCAGCGGTTCCCAGCTTTTGTATTTTCCTGTACGCGTGAAGTGGTCTGCTTCGACAAGATGTTTGGTAATTGCGAACAATAAAGCAAACGTATGCTCGGCGACGGCATCTTCTAATACACCAGGTGTATTGGTTACCGGAATACCTCTGCTGGTTGCAGATTTGACATCGATGTTATCAAAACCGACAGCATAGTTGGCAACAATCTTCAGGTTAGGATTGACATTAAGTACTTCTTTGTCGATCTTTTCCGTCAGCAGAGGCAACAGGGCATCACACCATCTCACCCCTTTGAGTAAGTCTTGGCGGGAAATGGCCTGATCCCGTGGATAGATGCGAACATCACAAGATTTCTTAAGGAGTACAACGCCAGCATTCGGTATTTTTCGCGTGATAAAAACTTTAGGTCGCGGCATAGATGTCTGATGTTGTTTTTTTATATAAACATTATTTACTATGAAATAAGGGTTAATGGGCGAAACAGCCGTATGTATTAAGTTAAGTCTGTGTGGGCTTGGTCAAGATGGCCTGCCGAGCGTTGCGATTGGACAGAAAATGAATGGTCTCGCTTATCTTTGAGAATAACTCTTCAGTTCAACTGATCTCTGCTTCTGGGCGAGACGAGGCAGGCCGACCTGCCCAGCACAGACTTAATACATGCAAACAGCCCAAAATCTTTTATAAGATCGTGATTTTTCAAAAGATATGGCAGGACAACACCGCTGGTCGGATGAAAAATTAGAAAATTTTCTTCAAGAGATGATTCGGGAGCATCCTTCCGAAGCCGTCGCTGAGCTTGTCTACTGCCCAACATTAGAAGAGTACGGCTCTGCGTTGAGAAGACATCTGCCGGATCATTATCAGAACGAGCAGGTCGTAGCCCTACAGTGGAGAAGGACAAAGACGAGAAACCAGGTTGCCACAACGGTCTCAGATCCTTATCGTCTTGGACTGCATACGCCTTCTTTAATTATCGTGTATCCTGTAGTTAAAGAATATTCGCCGGAGGAATGCATCTCCCTGCTCAAAGATCACGAATACGTTCATGTCCAAGATTGGTTTGACGGCATTCCCATCAACGCTACGCGGCGCATAACCGCCGAAGAAGAGCCGCAATTCCTGAAGAAAACGATCATCGGAATCATGAAAGCGCGTGCATACAGGCATCAACTGGCGGTCATGCCCGAGTACTTGAAAGAAGAAAGAATGGGGCGGGCGGCAAAACAGAGATGTCAGGAACATCTTCGTGCACTGGATTTGCTGTTATATTCAACATTAATGCCTCTGGAAAGGGAGACGATCAAGCTGTTCCTGAAAGAAGTGGGGTACACTCCCAGAAATTAGAAAAAGTCAACATGACCACCAAGAAATATTGGACTGATTCGGTACTGGAAGACTATCTTAGTTCATTTCTCGGCGAACATCCCTGCGCGGCAGTTTCAGAAATAGTCTATTGTCGAACAGAAGAACACTGCGGACGGGCATTGCAACAACACCTCCCTAAGTACGCCTGGAATAGCGACCGCGTTGGTTTGTTTTGGGTAATGAGACAACATACTAGTACAGTTGCCACGACGATGTTCGATCAAAAAACAATGGGAGCAGGCACTCCTACGGCTATCTTTGTCTATCCCGCGGCGCTCTTTGTGCCGGCGGACGAACTTGTTTCGATCATCCGAGATCATGAATATGTCCATGCTTCAGATTGGTGTGGCGGCATCCCGATCGATCACCAACGTCGGATTACGATCCAAAACAAAGATAGATTAATTCCGGAGACGATTAACGCAATCATGGAAGTGCGTGCATACGGGCATCAGTTAGAAGCTATGCCTTTAGAGTGGGCGGAACGACCTATTTTTGAGAATGCATCTTCCAACTATTCTCGAAATTATCAGTTCTTGAAAAGCCGTCTTGCCGCGGAAGATTCATCACGTTTTGAAAGAAATATTCTTCGGGATTTCTTAAAGAACGCTCAATTTCTCCCCACGAATCTTTGATTGATCTCGATGTGTTCCAGAACCTGTTGCACGACCAGACGGACATCGTCACGCTGATTCTTTTTTTGGGCGAAGAAACGGGCAATATCATCACCCAGCGCTTTTTCCGAAGATGAGGACATTGTCTTGACAAACGAGGCAAGCATGTGCGTGCCGCTGGCAAACTTCTTCATAAACTGCGGCCAGTGTTTTTTTGTCCAGGACCAGAGCAGTTCATCCATCCCCGGATTAAGCGAGATGACAAAAGGGATGATGAACGAGTCCTGGAGACGAACGGTGGAGAGCGAGTAGGCCAACGCCCGATGGACGAGTGCCGGAGAGGGAAACATCCCTAATGCGCGGAGGAGCCGCCGGCTTTCTTCGGGGAGCGTTTCTTTTTTATAGCGCTGGGCGAAATACGAAAACATCTGTTCATCACCTTGGCGGGCAGCGAGTACGTAAATCGTGCTTTTCAGGTTGGGATCAACAGCTTTGCCGCGACGGATCTGCCGGAAGAGCTGCTTTCCTCTGTCCAGTGTCGGCTGGTGGCCGGCTAATCCAAGATTGCTGATGACCATTGAACGCAGCAGAGTGGCTGTATTCTTTTCATTCCGCTGGCGCTCCCATCCAACTTTTTTCAGCTGCTCGAGATGAAAGAGCAAGCTGGCTTCCTTGACGATCAGCTCGGAAGAACTTTCTTTCGTGAGACGCAACAGCCAGCCAAGATGGCCGGAAATGCTGGAATTAAGTGGGTATTCTGCGGCCAGGCAGTAACGCTCGATGAATTCCAGGTAATCGACAAGAGGATAATGACCTGAGAACATCAACGAGAAAAGATCATTTTCTATTCCCGCGCCATCCAGAGAAGACAGTTTTGATTGAACCAAAGCAGTGCCGAGCTGGGTTAACAAGGCCGGATCATATTTCACGCGATAGAATCCCGGCTGGCAGAAATTGATCTTCAGCCAATTGGCTGACGAGCGAAGGATGGCTTTTCTCCGGCGGAGAATCACCGTGCCGGCGCGATGATCGTCGGTGCCATAGCGAATGGGGATGATCCATTTCTCGGCGTGTTTTTTACCGAGAAGGGAAAATCTCTGTTGGGAAAGATGATAATTTTTTCTTTTTTTCTGGACGTTGACCAGCGGATATCCTGATTGGGTAATCCAGCCGTGCACCATCGTCGAAACAAATTTTTCTTTCTTTGCTGCCTGAATGGCTTTCCATAAATCCAGTTTGGTGGCATTATGATAGGCATGTTTCCGGAGATATGCAGTTAGTCCAGAGCGGAAAGCGTTTTCACCGACAGCATCTTCCAGCATATGCAGGACACTTCCCCCTTTATCATAACTGATGTTATCAAAGATTTCGTCAATCTCGCCCGGCGTATCAACGTGAACATTGATCGGATGAGTTGCTTCGATCTCATCTGCAGAAAGCGCATCAGCGATCGTGTCTTCAAAATATTGCAACGGCAAGTCCCACTCCGGAAAGACCGCATTGACTGCTTTGTAGCTCATGAACGTGGCGAAACTTTCATTGAGCCAGAGATCATCCCACCATTGCATTGTGACAAGGTTGCCAAACCACTGGTGAGCAAGCTCATGGGCAACGGTGATGGCGATGTTTTGCTTGACCGCGACGGACGTCTTTTCATTTCCAAGGAGAGCAATCTCCCGAAAGGTGATTGCACCCCAGTTTTCCATCGCGCCGGCGGCAAAGTCGGGGATGGCGATGATGTCCAGCTTGGGCAGGGGATAGTTGATGCGAAAATAGGTTTCAAAAAAAGCGAGGAATCTTTGAGTATAATCTAAAGCGAGATGGCCAAGATTGATTTTTTCTGGGACAGTACAAACGCGGATAAGAACATTGCGGTGTTCTGTCTGGATCGATTTAAAATTGCCCAGACCAAGATAGAGAAGATAGGTAGACATGCGCGGCGAGGTGTAGAAAGAGACCTGCTTCCGCTGGGAAGAGAGCTTACTTTCTTTCTTGATCGGCATGTTGGAGAGAGCAGAAAGCCTCCGGTCAACGATCAACGAGACATCAAATGTCGCTTTGAATGCTGGTTCGTCGAAACAGGGAAAAGCCGCCCGGGCATTGGCCGGCTCAAATTGAGAAGTCAGGAGGTATTTCGTTTTGCCTTTGTGCTGATATGAACTGCGGTAGAAGCCGTACATACCCTCGTTATGAGTCCCCGTGAATTGAAGATGGATCTGAGCTGTTCCGTACACCGCTTGGGGAAAAGTAAGAGTTAATTCTTCTTTTTTGACATTATAATTTGTTTTCGCCGGCAGGTGCAGATCGGTTTGGCGGATCCCCGCAGATTTGATGATCAGTTCTTTGGCATGTAGTTTGATGATTCTTGTCGGTTCTTTGATGGAGACAACGATGTATGCTGTTCCTTTAAAAGTGAAAGTTTTAAAGTCTGGCTCGAAGAGCAGATCATAGTGGGAAGGGAGGATATTTGCACCGAGCGTTTGATATGATTTTTTCTGCACCCGAAAAGGGTATTTTAAAGGTTAATAAAGATTACGATTTAAAGTACGTATTAAGTTAAGTCTGTGCGGGCTTGGTCAAGATGGCCTGCCGAGCGTTGCGATTGGACAGAAAATGAATGGTCTCGCTTATCTTTGAGAATAACTCTTCAGTTCAACTGATCTCTGCTTCTG
>Ga0209541_10018673_pt1 | contig 10015 bp, 5 predicted proteins | sample RifCSPlowO2_01_FD_184027 | JGI IMG/M metagenome (GOLD analysis project Ga0209541, IMG submission 184027) | Groundwater microbial communities from Rifle, Colorado - Rifle CSP2_plank lowO2_0.1 (SPAdes) (version 2) | ecosystem: Environmental > Aquatic > Deep subsurface > Groundwater | place: Rifle...
TCCTCTTTTTTAACCGATATAGCAATAAAAAATGTGCCAAGATTAAGATTTTCTACTTCAACATTTCCAAAAATTTCTTTCATTTTTTCCGGGATGTTTTTGGAAGGATCCCATGCTGCAAATTTTGAATAAATTACTTTAACTAAAGGATTAAGAATTTTTAGAAATCCTGTAAAAAATCTAGCATCGCAAACAACTAATTTCCCTCCAAAGCGCAGAACATCGTGACATCTTTCGAGTGCTTTATCCCAATCAGGAATTGCGCTAATTCCAAGAACGCTTACAACACCATCAAAATTGTTTTCAGTTATTTTAAGTTGTGCCGCGTCGCCCTGAACCAATTTTATATTGCTCCAGTCATTTCGCTTAGATAATTGTTTCGCGGCATTAAGCATCTCTTGACTGTAATCAAAACCGAGAATAAAACCATCTTTGCCAACAGCGTCTATTATGTAAGGGAAATTTCTACCAGAACCACAGGCAACTTCTAGAGCTTTATCGCCTCTTTCTAATCCCATCTTTTTAACCGCTCGGCTTCTTATTGTTTTTGCTCTTCCTAAAAATGTGACTATATCTTGGGCACTGTAAAGAGAGGGAAATCTACCCCAAAAGGAATATATTTTTTTTACTTTCTTTAATTTGTCATTTTGGGAATCTTTTGTCATGGTTTTATATGGATTGAATGGTTTATATAAACTTTTTTATAAGCGCCCCGTAGCCCGATTGCACATAACAACATATATACGAAAGTACCTGAATTTTGGGGTTTGGAGTTGTAACTCGCTTAAACTGTTCTGATCGATTTGGAAAAAATGATGTAATTGTATGGTAAAAGGGTGTATTTTGTATGTTAGTAGTTAAAGAAATTTGTAAATTATATTGAAATGTAGTATTAAACTGTAATTATATTAGCTCTTCTTCTGCAACGACTATAAAATCACCTATTGCAACTACTGCTGAATAAGGTATTGTTAGGTTGTTTTTTGTGTCTTTTTCTAATTCCATTGATTGTGCATATGTTGTTGGGTTCTTTAGAATTATATACATTAACTCACCTGTTCTTGTTTCAAATGATAGATTTGAGACTTCCCCAAAACGCTTGCCTGATTTAGTAACAACTACTTTTCCCATCAATTGCTTTGCTGATCTCTTATCTTCTTCAGGCATGTTTTCACCCTTTTGATTATTTTAGTTGAAGCTTATTTATAAAGTTTTCTGGTTTTAAAATAAGTATAATAAAAAGCTCATTTAACAAAATGGATTATATTTGGGTGATTATTGTGGGATTTCTAAGATTAAGTTTAAAAAACAAACCCAATCAACAAGGTCTATTAGCTGTTTTTTGAGTTGTTTTTTGGTAATCTTTTGGTGATAAACATATCTATATACATAACATATATATACATACCCTCACACCTATATTTCTTGTGGAGAATCTGTGTTGGCATGTCTGATGGATAGATGTTAGGTGTTATTGTTTGTTGTAGAATAGGTTTATAAGACGTTTGAAGGCATTTTTTAATGAGTATATATAAATAATTTTTATTTGTGTTTTTTGTTGTTTTTTTTCAAAGGAAACATGGGTGTTAAATTCCATAGTGGTAAGGAATGTTTATGTATAAGTTATAGTGTATGACTTCTTTACAACTTCCAATGGAAACAAGGGTGTGAGGTTTATAATTTTAAGGATAATAATGTTTAAATAAAAAATAAGGGAAGTATAAGAAAGCAGGTGTACAAATGGGTCAAAAGGGGTTGAGCAATTTTTTTGAGAATTATTTGAAGCAAGAGCCTTTGTTTATGAATAAGAAGGCATTGCAATCACCTTACACACCAAAAACCATACTCCATAGGGAAGAGCAGATGCACCAATTGGCAAGTATACTGGCGCCTTCCTTAAGAAGTGAAAGACCATCTAATGTATTCATTTACGGCAACACTGGGACTGGGAAGAGTGTAACCATACAGCATGTATGTGAGAATATGGTAAGTATAGCAGAGAAAAACAAGCTTAACTTAAAAGTCCTTTACATAAACTGCAAGCTGAAGATGGTCGCTGATACACATTATAGATTAGTTGCAGAGCTTGCAAGGAGCTTTGGGGAAGAAATACCGGCTACAGGGTTGCCAACTGATGAAATATATAAGATTTTCATAAGGTCGATAGAAAAAGAAAAGATAATGGTTATAATAATACTTGATGAGATAGACCAGTTGGTGCAGAAGGCAGGGGATGAGTTCTTGTATACCTTAACAAGGATAAACACTGAGCTGAAAAAGGCAGAGATATCATTGATAGGGATATCAAATGACCTTGTTTTTAGGGAGAACCTTGATCCTAGAGTCAAGAGCAGCCTCAGCGAGGAAGAGGTATCTTTTCCATCGTATGACGCAGTGCAGCTTCAAGACATATTGAAGCAGAGGGCAAAGGTTGCATTTAAGGAGGGTGTAGTTGAGGAAGGGGTAATTGAGAAATGCGCTGCACATGCAGCAAGGGAACATGGTGATGCAAGAAGGGCATTGGAATTGTTGAGAGTGGCAGGTGAGCTTGCAGAGAGGAGAGGAAAGAGTATAGTAAAGATATGTGATGTTGATGATGCAGAGGACAAGATAGAAAGAGATAGGGTAATAGATAATATAATTTCACAACCAAAACAATTCAAACTGACACTTTATTCCATAATGAAGGTTAATAATGAAGCCAAGAATAATGGGATGCATATATTCACAGGAGAGATATATGAGGTCTATAAGGATTTATGCTTTAAGGTTGGTTTAAGGCCATTAACCCAGAGAAGATTAAGTGACATAATATCCGAGTTGGACATGCTTGGAATAATAACTACTAAAGTAATAAGCAAGGGGAGATATGGGAGAACAAGGGAGGTTTGCATGGCAATACCGAACAATGTGATAAATATTGTTGAAAACAATTTGAAAGAGGGCCTTGCCTTATGAGAGAGGAATTAGTGAGGCAGATAATGGGTAAGGGGTTTTTAGCATCTCCAGACATAAAAGAGGTTGATGATGCGAATTTGAATGTTTTTCTGGATCATATACAGAAAAACAAAGAGATCAATGACAAGCTTGCAGTAATTAACAAGGACATATTCAAGATAGCGAGCAAGATAAGCAGTGATGTGGAAATAAGCTGGAGTGAGTTTGAAAGGTCAAGGGTTTTGATAGAGAAAGGGAAGGATGACAAGGGCTACAATGTTTTTCTGGACATATTGAGCTATAGCATTGAAGAGAAGAAAAAAAAGGAGCTTGACAAGATATTAAGCAATGTAAAAAAAGAAGAGGATGTTGATGTTGAAGAGAAGGAGGAAGAAAACTACAGCAATGTGATAGTACTAAAAAATTATGCAGATGATTCAAAAAAAAGGGAAGTGAATGATTTCGTTGAATATTTTAGGTTGAGGTATAACCTTGTGAAGGAATTGCTGCAGGGAAGGCAGGAAATGCAGAACATAATGTCAATAAGCAGGGTTTTATGCAAGAAGGAAAAGGAGCTTGTTTCCATCATAGGCATAGTAAACAGCAAGAAAATCACAAAGAACAGGAACATACTTTTAAGCGTAGAGGACATGACGGGCGTTGCTGATATTCTTATCAACAAGGATGGAAAGGCGATAGAGAGTGCAAGGAAGGTAGTAGAGGATGAGGTTATAGGAATTAGTGGGGTTAGTGGTGGAAGGGTGATATTTGCGACACAGATAGTATTTCCTGATGTGCCGTTGACAAAGGAATTGAAGAGATGTGATGATGATGTATACGCTGCTTTTATAAGTGACTTGCATTTTGGAAGCAAGCTTTTCTTGAAAGAGGATTTTATGAAATTTGTTGATTGGATAAACTGCAAGAGTGGGAGCTTTTTGCAGAAAAGGATGTCTGCCAAGATAAAATACCTTTTTGTTGTAGGGGATGTTGTTGACGGCGTAGGCGTTTATCCGAAGCAAGAAGACTGGCTAATGCATAAGGACATAGTGCAGCAATATAGCATATGCGCAGAGCACTTGGGGATGATAAGAAAGGACATAAAGATAATACTTGCACCAGGGCAGCACGATTCTGTAAGGACTTCTGAGCCACAGCCAAAGCTTGATAAGGATTTTGCGCATGCAATGTATGGCCTTCAGAATTTAACTTTAGTCAGCAACCCTTGCTTGGTCAACATACATTCAAAAAAAGATTTTGAAGGGTTTAAGGTTATGATGTACCATGGGGCAAGCTACCACCATTACATAGATGAGATAGATTCATTAAGGGCAGCCAATGCAAAGGACAATCCTACTGAGGTGATGAAATTCTTGCTGCAAAAAAGGCATTTGGCACCAACACATGCATCAACTGTTTACATACCTATGCTTGAGACAGACCCATTTTTCATTGACAAACTGCCAGACATAATAGTTTCAGGGGAGATGCACAGGTCTGATGTTGCAGTTTACAACAATATAACCTTAATAAACTGCAGCTGTTTTCAAGCAAAAACACCTTTTGAAGAGAAGGTTGGAAACAATCCTTTGCCATCAAGGGTCCCGGTAATGAACCTGAAGACAAGTGAAGTGAAGATAATGAATTTTTCAAGTGAGTAGATTTGTTTTTTTAAAAAATGAAAAAATACTTTGAAGAGATAAATGCAAGGTTAGGGGAGATGTATAAAATAGCTAGCGAAGCAAGAAAGGCAGGATTTGACCCTGTTGAGGATGTTGAAATACCTTTGGCCAAGAACATGGCTGAAAGGGTTGTAGGAATAATATCAATAATGGCCCCACAGGTTAAGGATAGCGGAATAATAGAGAGAATAGACGAACTTGAGAAGGTTTATGGGGCGCAGGATTGGAGGGTTGCATTAAAGATAGCTGAAGAGGTTGCCAAAGAAAACTTTTGCAAGTTTTCAAGCAAGAAGGAGGCAATGGAAATAGGAATAAGGATAGGCATAGCCTACATAACTGTTGGAGTTGTGGCAAGCCCGATAGAGGGCTTTGTTGAATTAAAATTCAGGAAGAGGAAGGATGGCAAGGATTATGTTGCATTGTTTTATTCTGGGCCGATAAGAAGCGCAGGGGGAACTGCAGGAGCAGTTTCTGTTTTGATAGCAGACTATATAAGATGCATAATGGGGCTAAGCGAGTATGATTGCAATGAAATTGAAGTTAAAAGGACTGTGACTGAGCTGTATGATTATCATGAGAAGGTTACGAATCTGCAGTATCTGCCTAGTGAGGAAGAGCTGAACTTTTTAGTCCCTAAATTGCCTGTGCAAATAGATGGAGATCCTAGCGAGGATTATGAAGTAAGCAATTACAAGAACATAGAAAGGGTAGATACCAACAGAATAAGGAATGGTGTCTGTTTAGTCATCGGAGAATGCTTATGCTCTAAAGCTCCTAAGCTCTGGAAGCAGCTTAGCTCATGGGGCAATGATTTTGGAATGGGGCATTGGAATTTTCTTGAGGATTTTGTGAAATTGCAGAAAAGATTAAGGGCGGCTGGATCTGTAAAGGATGAAAGCATTAAGTTAACTCCAGATTACAACTTCATTAGGGACATAGTTGCAGGAAGGCCCATACTTACTTATCCAATGACTGTAGGTGGCTTTAGATTGAGATATGGAAGAACAAGAACATCAGGGTTTTCATCTGATGCAATAAGCCCTGCGACAATGGCAATATTGGATAATTACATAGGAATAGGGACGCAATTGAAGACAGAGAGGCCTGGAAAATCTACAATAATAAGCGCATGTGACAGGATAGAGGGGCCGATAGTGAAATTGAAGAATGGTGATGTTGTTTTCGTTGAAGACAAGGACTGTGCAATGAAAATAAAGGATGATGTGGAAGAGATATTGTTTTTAGGAGACATTTTGATAAATTATGGGGATTTTTTTAACAGGGCCCATAAGCTAGTGCCTTGCGGATATAATGAAGAGTGGTATTCTGAAGAGCTGAAGAAGATAATCAATGATGATGTGCTTGTCAAGGAGATGGTGAATAACCCCTACAAGAAAATTTGCGCTGATGACATGATTAAGATTGCGATACAATATGATGTGCCAATGCATCCAAGGTATACATACCATTGGAATGACATAAACTACGAGCAGTTCATGAGCCTGGTTGAATGGTACAAGACTGCCAAGGTAATGGAAGGGAAGATAGTAATACTTTTGAATGACAAGATTTCTGTTGACATAGACCTTGATCCTAAGAGGGTGTTGGAATTGCTCGGGGTACCGCACAAGGTTGTTGCAAAGGAGAATGTTGTCATTGAAGGAGAAGATGCAAAGGCTTTTGCTTTCTACTTCAGGCACCTTGACATATTTGAGTTTGATGAAGAGAAGAATGTGCTGAAGATAATAAACAAGATGGCTGGAGTCAAGGTAAGGGATAAGTCTGGAACCTTTATCGGGGCAAGAATGGGAAGGCCAGAGAAGGCGAAGATGAGGAAGCTTACTGGAAGCCCGCAAGTATTGTTCCCTGTTGGAAGAGAAGGCGGAAAGATGAGAAACATGCAGGAATGCCTTAAGGTGGGAAAGGTAACCGCTGATTTTCCATTGATGTTCTGTGACAAATGCAACAAGGAAAGCGTGTACAGCATTTGTGAGAATTGCTCAGGAAAAACAAGAAAGAGGTATTATTGCATGCATTGCAAGGCCACGCATGATGAGAAATGCAGCATGCATGAATCCTTCGGGCATAAATTGCAGGAGATAGACATTAAACATTACTTCAAGAGGGCCTTGGAGATGATAGATGCAACAGAATACAATGAAATGGTGAAGGGCGTCAGGGGAACTTCAAATGCAGACAGCTTGCCTGAGCACCTGCTCAAGGGGATATTGAGAAGCAAAAACAACCTTTATGTCAACAAGGATGGGACAATAAGGTATGACATGACAGAAATGGCAATAACACACTTTAAGCCAAAAGAAATAGGGACAAGCATAGAGAAATTAAAGGGCCTCGGGTATGAGAAGGACATACATGGAAAGGTCTTGGAAAATGATGAGCAGATATTGGAGATTAAATGCCAAGACATAATACTTCCTAGCTGTGATGAGAGCCTTGAAGAGGGATGTGATGAGGTTTTGTTTCGAGTTTCCAGGTTCATAGACCAGTTGCTTGTTGGCATGTACAAGCAGAAGCCATTTTACAATTTGAAAACAAAACATGAATTGATAGGGCATTATGTTGTTGCAATGTCACCCCATACTTCTGCAGGGATAGTTGGAAGAATAATTGGTTTTTCAAAAACACAAGGATTTTTTGCACATCCATTGATGCACAGCATTATGAGGAGAGATGCGGATGGCGATGAGGCCTGTGTAATATTGCTTATGGATGCGCTGCTGAACTTTTCAAGGAAGTTCTTGCCAAATCGAAGGGGAGTTACGCAGGATGCGCCATTGGTTTTGACTTCCACTTTGATACCAAAAGAGGTTGACAACATGGTATTTGACATGGACATCGTTTGGAATTACCCCCTGGAACTTTATGAAGCGGCCATGGAATACAAAAACCCCTGGGACGTGAAAATAGAAAAATTCGGGGATAACCTTGGAACAGAGAAAGAGTATAAGGGATTAGGGTTTACAATAGACACAAACAACATAAATGAAGGAGTAAGGTGCAGCGCTTACAAGTCAATACCAACAATGATGGAAAAGGTTGAGGGGCAAATGAAATTAGCAGAGAAGATAAGAGCAGTAAACGAAAATGATGTGGCCAGGTTATTGATTGACAGGCATTTTATAAGGGACATAAGAGGCAATTTAAGGAAGTTTTCACAACAACAGTTTAGGTGCATTGACTGCAATGAAAAGTACAGGCGGCCACCTCTTGCAGGAAGGTGCTTGAAATGCAGCGGCAAATTGGTGTTTACTATTGCAGAGGGAAGCATAGTAAAGTACCTTGAGCCTAGCTTTGACCTTGCTGAGAAGTATACACTGCCACCTTACCTAAACCAAGTGCTGCAGATAACCAAGAAGAGGATAGAAAGCATATTCGGAAGGGATGCAGAGAAACAAGAAGGATTAAAAAAATGGTTTTCAAGCTAGGTAATATAATATTACAGGAACAACGAGACAAGACATTAGATGATTCCTGCTGACTTTCTTTAATATGGGCAGCAATCCGATAGAGGTTGCGATTATAAGGATTACAAAACCATAAAAACCAGAGATTAACAAGACCAGAATTGAGATGACCATGATTACTGTGCATGAGAGAAATGGGTAGTTTAACTTTTGCATAACATTGATTAATGCCTTTGAAATTATTATTGAAAATATTGCTGTTATGCCTGCCGTGAAAAGCATTGCTGCCAAGAACAATATAAAATAATTCGGATTAAGATTGCTGAATATTCTTGAGATCGCTGCTATTGCACCATTCCTTGACTTGATTATGGTGAACAGCGCTATTACTGCAATGACCATGGCTATGGAGTTTATCGCACCTATCATGAGAATATACGATTTTCCATCATTTTCCTTTTCTATTGAAGTTGCAATGACTGATGCTTGAGCAGGGCCCATCCCTGGAAGAAAACCCACGAGCAGGGATGCAAACAAGCTTTTGAACATTGTTTTTATTACAGCCAGCTTATGGAGAACAGTTTCATGAATATATTGATGCGGAATTTCTGTTTTTTGCATTATGCTTATGACCAGCGAGCTTATGCCAAACAATCCAGAGAACATTGGAAAGAGTATTTCCTTTATATCGAGCTTGAAAGACAGGATTCCGAAGATGGAAGACAATGTTATGATTAAAGCTGCCCAGAATTTGTTTTTTTCTTTCATAAGAAGCAATAGCATTGACATTGCTAGGATATAAGGAATGAATCTGCTTATTGAAGAATATGCCTGTTTCGTGTAAATAAAAAGCAAAGGCGAGAGCGCTGCTATAATTAAGATGCCGAGAAGGCAGCCAATTACCGAAAGTGTTATTGCTTCATGGCCCCTGCCTTTAAGCAGAAGTTCCTGTGATGGGAGCAAGGCCATCGAATTATCAGGGTTGGGCGTTCCTAAGAGGGTTGTTGGTATGAAATCAATGAATATATGGGTTATAGCTATGGAGATTATAATAATTGATGAATACAATGCGTTGATTCTTAGCAAGGGCAACAATGCAAGCAAGGCAACCGAGACCAAATTTATATGTATGCCTGGCATAAGGCCTGTGAAAATTCCGATGATTATGCCTGACAATGATGCAAATAGGATTTCGAGAATCATTTGTTGCAATATTTTTAAATTGTTTATATACTTAACCAGCTTAAAAGCGAAAATTTTGCAATAATTATGGAGACTTTTGGATTTTTTTTGTATAGCGAGACAAGCGAGACAACAATGGAAGAGAAGAATAACCCTTAATTATAGTATATAGACAAGGTTAATTAGATCAAAAGAGATTTTTGCACAAAATAACTTGGATGGATAGGACTTGCTATAAAAATAATTGACAACCAAAAGCTTTTTAAATAGTGTAACTACGCTAAAGTAGGTTAAAATGGCAACATTAAGCTATAGACCTAATGCTAGTGGATTTTTGAAAGGGGTTTCTGTAGAAAGACGCATCCCTGATGGATATCGTGGAAAGAAAGGCCCTGAAATGCAGCAAGAATGTACAATAAAGGGGTCTCATTTAGAAAATGGGCTTAAGGCATTGTTGAATGATTATTCTTTAAGCGGAATAAATGATTATGGTGGAAGGTATTCTGGCAATTTAAGCTATGAGTTCCAAGTAACTTCCAGGTTGCAGAAGAGGAACAAGATGAAAAAGAAGGAACTTTCTGCATTGGTAGAAGAGCTAGAGAATATTGAGAGAAGGCTTTTGAGGGTAAAAACATCATATGTTGAAAAAGAAACACACGTACTATCCAGGTTTAGAGAATTAGAATCATGCTATAATGGGGCGTTGGAAGGCAACAGAACGCAAATATTAAGAAAAGAACAAGAATTTGGGTATAATATATGGAATTTAGGCAAGCTAACAGAATTGGT
>Ga0209541_10018675_pt1 | contig 10015 bp, 9 predicted proteins | sample RifCSPlowO2_01_FD_184027 | JGI IMG/M metagenome (GOLD analysis project Ga0209541, IMG submission 184027) | Groundwater microbial communities from Rifle, Colorado - Rifle CSP2_plank lowO2_0.1 (SPAdes) (version 2) | ecosystem: Environmental > Aquatic > Deep subsurface > Groundwater | place: Rifle...
AATCTTTTTCACAGAAGTAGTTTGACTTTTGAATAATCTCAATTAAAATGAACAAAATAGAATTTCTTAAATCGACGTCAATATTATTTTTCTTAGCAATACTTTTCAGTCCGACAAGTTCAAAAATCTGGATTTTATTTTTAAGCATTGGACTAATCTTTGGAGTGTTTTGGTTTTTTAGGAAGTAAATACCTGCCAGAAGAGCTGGGAAACTTTCAAGAGTAATAGGTGTTAAAAGAAAAGATTATTTTAATAAAAGTTCTTATGAAGAAAAAGGAATAGAATTTATTTTTTTAATTTAATGTGTTTTTTAACACCATAATTATTAAAAAGTAATAATCTTCTGATTTTCCAATGGAAAATATTATTACTTATGATTGGATGGATATTCTGGGAGCAAATAAATATGCTGAGTCTATTTTTAAGAAAAAAAAGTTAAAATTAAAAGACTTATCTAAAATTAAAAAATATAATTTCTTGAGAACCAATTTCTCAAAAAGTGAGATATCTTTCTTTCTTGAAGATATTCTTGGTAAAATTTCTGCTTCGAGAGTAAGGGATTTTTCTTTTGGTCCAAGTTATATAACTCCAGAACTTCCAAAGGAAATCTCCAAATATAAAGAACTTATAGGAACAAATAACTTTGAATACACAGAAGAATTTTATAGCAATTTAAAGACTGGAGAATTTTTTGCAAACTTTGAAAAAGAAAATTTAAAAGATTTATATTTTAAACAATATATAATTGAAGGAAAACCTGCATTTAATATTTTTATAGTCAAAGACATGTTTAAAGAAAAGTGTAATCAAACTTTTGATTTTTACGAATCTAAACCTCATGAATATAGAAAATTTTATTCTTTGAAAATTATTTCTCCTATTAAAAAGATAGCGGAGAAAGTTAATGTTTTATATAAAATATCTAAAGAGCTTGATGAATTAGAAGAAAAAACAGGCAAAAGCTTTAGTGAAATAGAACAAATCATAAAGTTCCATAATAATTATAGAAATAATTAATATTTCTTTATCTGAAAGAATATCCCGCCCAGCAAGTTATAAAAAATATTTACCTTCCATGAAATTGCTCGGCTCACTTCGTTCGTAGAATTTTAAAAAGTAGGATTAATTTAACAGAAATGTTAATAGTCAATTATGGAATTAACTGTTTAGTGTAGAAAACAAATAAATCCGACGAGCGGGTCAGGAGTAGAGGGGTAATTTTTGGATTGTTTTGGTTTTTTAAGAAATAATCATAAACATTTATAATAATCAAATTTATCTCTGTTTCATGGCCTGGAACCTCTACGAAAACAATAAACTTCTTCCGCCTCTGAAATTTTCAAATGGGAAAACGCAGGAAGATGTTGTAAAAGAAGTTTTAAATTCTATAAAAAATGGCGAGAAAATTATTTTTATCCATGGAGTCTGCGGAACCGGCAAAAGTGCGATTGCCCTTAATCTTGCAAAGGAGCTTGGAAAATCTTCAATCGTGGTTCCAATAAAAAATCTTCAGATGCAATATAAAAAAGATTATGAAAGCGAAAAATATTTATTGAAAAACAACGGAGAGAAATTGAAAATCAGCGTAATTACAGGACGGCAAAATCATAAATGCAAATTTCTTGAAGAGAACAAAGATGCAATTCCAAAAATAAAAAAAGAAGTAAATGCAAAATTGCACGATATATTTTTTGGAAAAAAAGATGAATTTGAGAAGAATTTTGGAGATGATGAATCTGCAGATAATAAATATCTGCCGTGCAAGATTGAAATAAAAGAAAAGAATATTCATAAAATAAAAAAATATTTAACGCAAAATAATGATATAAATGCAAGAAATTTTTCCCAGCTTAAGGATGTTAAAAGAGTGTCTGTTGCAGGCGCCTGTCCGTATTGGGGCCCTGCTCTGCCGGCAAGATACGAGCTTGGAGGAAAAAGTTTCGCAAATTCTAAAAAAATAAGATACATGGGACTTAAAAATACAGAATTTATTTTTTACCAAAGAGAACCTGGATGCAAATTTTATGAGCAGTTTAGTTTTTATATTGATTCGGACGCGATTATATTTAATTCAGAAAAATACAAAATTGAATCAGCATTAAACAGAAAACCAGTTACTGAAGTTGAAATAATTGACGAATGCGACGAGTTTCTTGATAAATTTTCAAATAACAAGACAATAAATCTTGACAGGATGCAAAATTCATTAAATCAAATATTTGAAATAGATGAAAGCGGAGGAATAATTCTGAATGAATTAAAAGAAATTATAAAAAAACTAAAAACAGAAAATGCCGTTAAATCAGAAAAAATTCTCTCTCTAAAACAAACTGCAATCTATGATTTATTTATGATTCTGCTAAAAAATTCGGATTTTATTTATCAGATAGATGATGAAAATTATTTATTTGAGGTTTATGAAAGCGCAAAAATGTTTGAAGAATTTTTAGACGAGAGTTATGTTACATTTACAAAAAAGGACGAAACAATAACAGCGCATGTTGTAACAATTAATTTGGCTAAAAAATTCAAGGAAATGGCTGACAAAAATAAAATAATTATTCTTATGTCGGGAACTTTGCATTCTGAAGAAGTTTTAAAAGATATTTTTGGAATTGAAAAATTTAAAATAATTGAAGCAGAAACCCAGCAGCAAGGCCAAATTTCCATAAAAAGAACAGGTTTGGAAATGGATTGCAAGTATGCTAATTTTTCAACTGGAAAAAACAACACTAAAGATTATTTTATTGCCCTTGACAAATGTATTGAAATTGCAAAAAAACCAGTTTTAGTTCATGTAAACAGCTTTGCGGATTTGCCGGGTGAAATTGAAAAAGAAAATTTAAACCTTAAAAATTTAATCAGCAGAGAAAAATTAAAAGAAACTCAAGATGAAGATAATTCCGGGAAATTAATTGAAGAATTTAAATCGGGAAAGACGAATATTTTATTTTCAACCCGCGCATCAAGAGGAATTGATTTTCCGGGGGAACAATGCAACAGCATTATTTTTACAAAATATCCAAATCCAAATGTAAAAGATGTTTTTTGGAAGATATTAAATCAAACCAAACCGCAGCATTATTGGAAATTTTACAAGGACAAAGCCCGTCGTGATTTATTGCAGAAAATTTACAGGGGATTAAGATTTAAAGACGACCACATTTATTTGTTAAGTCCTGACAGCAGAGTGCTTGAAGCTTTTGAAAAATAAAACAAAGCAAAAACAATTTTACTCTTCTATTTCTTCTTCATCTTCTTCGCCTTCTTCATATTGATTAGTATAAAATTCAGTTTCAAAAGCACTTTTCCAATCCCAACTACATGCATCATTTTTGTAATGAATACAAGGTTTTATCTCACTATTCCAATAGAAAAAATCTTTTACTCTTTCTCCATTTTTACTTGTAAATCTAACTTTTCTAATTAAACCCATGCAGATCATACAACCAAGAACTCTTCTTTGAGCATCTCCTTCAGTAAATTTTTGTGCATCTAATAGTTTTATTAAATCTTTAAGAATAAATTTTTGTAGATTTTTCTTAGATAAGACTTCAAATATTGGTTCATAATAAGGCTTGTTTTTAATCTTAGAAATATTTTTATGCCCTATTACTGTTTGAGCATTTAATAAGGGGCACCATTTTTCTACTTTCTTAACAAATTTTCTTGGGCTTTCTCCAGAGTCTATAATCTCTCCTATTGGTTTTTTTAGAAGTTCTGTATCAAAGGTGCTTGTTTGTGCTATTGAAACATCTTTGCCCTCTTTTGCAGTAGAAATAACTCCTACAATTTCTTCTTTTGTTTTAAATTTAAGACTCATTTTGCTTAATAAAAAAGTAGAGAGAGTATTTATTCTTTTATGTGCTAAAAATCTAAATAAATTAAATAAAATTAAAATGTTACTCGCTATAAATTATTTCTTTTTTATTATGTTTCTTAAAACAATCATCAAAATAATCAATTAAATTATCATACATTGCTATAATTGACTCTGGAGGATATTCTGAAAAAGATTTTAAGATATTATTAGGGTAAGACAAAAACCCCACATCATATTCATTCCATCCTTCTAAGGTATTATATGGAAGTGCGACAAATCCTTCATGAATTAAGGAGTTTCTCCATAATTGTAATTTTATTGCATCATTTCTGCTAAGAATTTTTGAAAGAACCGCAATAAATCTTTTTCCAGAGTTTTTTTCTTTAGGATATAATAAACTTGCTAAACTTTCAAATCCAAGAAAAGAAATTTGATAGATTAATCTCCCGTGAATTTTCTTTTCTGCAAAGTCTTTTAATAGAGAAATTCTTCCTTTATGAAAAGATACAAATTTTTCAATATATATTTTTATATTCATAAAATACACGCCCCGGCCAGGAATCGAACCTGGAGGCCCTTACGGGCTCTGCTCTCAAGGCAGATGCAATACCATTATGCGACCGAGGCATTACGCGGAAACTAACTTTTATATCTTTTAAAACTTTATATATCTGAGCGTGGTGCCGAGTAGAGGCATATTTTAAAATTTTAAACTACAAAATAATCATCAAAGAATAAGTTAAAAATCTTGCTATCCCTTAAAAAATCCCAAAATTTTTTTCCAAAATGAATTTTTAATTTCAAGAGGCTTTCCGTCTTTGTCAAGAACCTGATAATTTATTCTCGGCTTTTCTTTAAGAATGGGCGCTTCTTTAGCCATTTCTTTTTGAGCTATTTCTAATGCTTCTTCAACAATAACCCTGGAATATCCCTGATTAATTAAAGCCCATTTAAGACTATCTGTTGTATATCCTTTTTTTAAATTTTTTTTAAAGTATTCCACTAATTGTTCTTTAGAGCCTCTCCTGATGCCTGTCATGAAAAAAATAAAAATTCAGCATTTAAATTCTTTGCTATATTCTATTTTATAATTATTATCTTGTTTTTAGCGTGAAATTTCACAGCTTCGCTGAGTCTTGATTCAGATTCAGAATAAATAGTCAAGAGCTTTTCATGTTTTTTAATTTTATAATTTTTATGCGCATATAAATAAATTCCAGCAGATTTATCTGTCGGACAGCCTGCAATTCTTGCAAGCAAATTAATTGCTTTGTTGTTTATTTTTAAAATTTTTCCAGTTTTGTCTGCTAAAATATTATGCTTAAATTTTCCCGGGGTTAATTTTTTTATTGCGCCGTCCTGCGCCTGAATAATTTGTTTGAATTTTTTATATGCTTTTCCTGAATTTAAAATCTCTTCAGCTTTTTTAATTCCCTGATTTCTTTTTGCTTTTTTAGTCATTTCTAAAATTTTCCCGGCGAGAAATGCTGATTTTTTTTTCAAATCCTTTGGACCCTGTTGTTTTGGATCAAGAATTTTCAGAACATCCATCATCTCTAAAACAGGACCTATCCCGTTTCCAATTGGCTGGTCGCCTTTTGTTAAAACAACTTCTAATTTCTTTTTGAAATATCTGCCTATCTTTTCAAACTTCTGTTTTAACCGAATGGCTTTTGATAAATTAACTTTTGCATTTTCCCCATAAGGGATATCTATTAAAATATATCTGCTTCCGACGGCAAGTTTCTTTGACATTATAGACGCCAATAACTGCGATTCAGGATCTATTCTCAAAGCTTTTTCCACAACAATTATTTTTGAATCTGCGGGAACCATTCCCAGCCCTTCCCCCCAAACCATGCATGCATTTGTTTTTTTTATTATTTTTTTTATTTTATTTATTGAAAATTCAACGCGCGCCAAAGTCTCTATCACATCCGACGTGCCTGCGGAAGTTGTTATCGCTCTTGAAGAAGTTTTTGGAAATATTAATCCGGCTGAAGCGCAGATAGAAACAACTATCGGAGTGGTTCTGTTTCCCGGAATTCCGCCGATAGAATGTTTATCAACGATAAATCTGTCTTTTAATTTTAGAGTTTTGCCCGTTTTTAAGATTGCTTTAATTAAAAAAATATTTTCCTTAAAATCCATGCCTTTATCATACATTGCTGAAACAAAAAGCGCGATTTCAGCTTCTGAAAGAGCATTATTTGCAATGTCCTTGATTATTGATTCAATTTCTTTTTGGGATAATTTTTTCCCGTTTAATTTTTTCTTAATAAAAGCCAAACTACTTGGCATTGAAGACAGAACAACTTCAACAATCTGCCCTTTCTTTAAATTTAATTTTTCTCTAAGTTCTGAAGAAACCGCGACTTCGTTTTCAGCGACGATTTTTTCTATAGTGTCAACAATAGTTGAAATCTCTCTTGAAGGTTTAGAAATAGTTTTCAGGATAACTCTGTCTTTGCTGTAAACTCCCAAATTCTCTGCAGTTTTATTATTCAGCATTACTACAGGAATTCCTGCAGACCATTTTAAAAATTTAATTTTTAGTTGCATTTAATCTCCCTAACTTAATTGCTGAACATGCTGAGAAGGATTTATAAAAACTCCGGGAGTTTTTTTGTCTCTGTAAATTTCCAAAATTATCAGAAGATACGCAAGAATCAAGGGGCCTAAAATTATTCCAAGAACTCCAAAAACAAAAGTTCCTCCGACCATTCCGATAAGAACTATTGCAGGATGCAAATTTATCCATTTAGAGAGTATTATTGGTTTAATAAAATTTTCAACGCTTGAAGAGAGAATTCCAAATAAAACCACGCCTATTGCAGGATAAACACTTCCCATTACAAGAAGATAAATTGCGACCGGAATCCAAACAATCGTTGTTCCGATAATCGGGAGAATTCCTGCGGCAGCCGCCAGAATAGTTAAAATAAATGCATTCGGAACATTAAAAATATAAAAACTAATGCCGACGATAATTCCGGTAACTACTCCTAAAATTATCTGACCGTAAAATATTGAAGTCGTAATTTCTCTTGAAGATTTAAATAATTTATTTTCAATTTCTTTTGAAAAAGGCAAAATGCTTTTTATATAATCCACAAATTTTTCCTGATCTTTTAAAACAACAAAAAATACAAAAAACACCACAAAAAACTGCAAAAGCAAAATTGGGAAATTGCTGATTAATTTTGAAAAAGTGTTCATAAGAGAGTTTGACACTTTTGTTATAAAAGAAGAAATTACAGAACCGATTTCGCGGGAAAATTGTTCAGATGAAAACGCGTCGGGAAAAAGCTGTTTAAGCGGAGTTACAAAATCTATTGTCTGAGAATCCATATAAAACTGAATAGATTGCTTGACTAAGACCGGAGTTAAAAACCACATTGGAATAAAAATTATTGCTGTAAGAAGAATGCACATTAAAAGCGCAGAGATGTATCCCGACGGGATGTATTTATTAACTTTTTTATATAAAGGATAAAAAATATATCCGAGGATAACCGCGATTATAATAGACAAAAGAATCGGCTTTAGCAAAAAGAAAGAGAGGACTAATAAAACCAAAATTATTCCTATAGAAATTAAATTTCTGAAATTTTCTTTTTCCATTCTCTTTTTCCTGATTATTTTAATGCATGCAAATTTATAAAGCTAATCTTTTTAGATGAGAGGCGCAGAATTTGAAAAATCCAAAACTCCGGACAGAGCTATTTTTGAAAAACAAGATTTATAAATGAATTTTTACAAAATAAGATATGGATTTCATAAAAAAAATATTTGACAATCAAATAGATAATTCTGTTCACTTGCAATTCCAAAAATTCAGCAGAGGGGAATTTAAAAACAGGGCTTTGATTGAAGCAAAAAATTCAAATGGAAAATTTACAATTAAAACTTCTGCTGAATTTGCCAACGAGCTTGTCAGAGATGCCGCTGAAAAATTAGGAAGTCAAAAAACAAAAGTTACAGGAGCAATAATTTCAACTGCTGATTTAAAAAACGAGCTTAATTTTAAAAACATAAAACAATTTCATGGAGTAAAAAGATATTTAATTGAGAATGAAATGTCGGGAAATGAAATTCTCAAATTACTGAATAAATTTCCAAAAAATTTTTTTGCTTTAAGTTTTTCAGCCGGCGAGAATATTTTAAAAATAAAACCTAAAGCTCCAAAATCCGGCAAACCAGGAAAAGAAACAGAAGAACTAAAAATTGATTTTTGCTCATTAAAAACTTTTGAGCCTGAAATTGGGAAAAATTTTGTGTTTGAAAAGCCGGATTTTAAACGCGCTGAAATCAGGCATATTTTTTTAATTGAAAAAATTGAAATTCCAGAAGAATTAAAAAACTCAAAAGATTTTGCAAAAATCCGCGAAGAATCAAAAAGAGCCGGAAAAATTATCAGGATTGCGAATATAGACGGAAAAGAAGAAAAGACGGAGAAAGAGTTTAGCGCGTGAATGAATAATTTTTGTTAAAACAATGCATACAATATAAAAATACTTGCTCGCTCTGTTCACAGAATTAATTGGCTCCGAAATCGCGCAAGCGCAGATTTCTACGCTGAGAATAATTTACTGCCGTTAAATTTTATAAGTTGAGTTAAACATTTATTTACTTTAATTAATCTGTTTAGAGAAATTTGCAAAAACAAATTTTCCACGAAAATTGCAAACTTCTCTTTAGAATAGAATTTTTCAAAATAACGAGCGAGCGTTTGCACGAGACAAATTTATTAATTTATTAAAATAATTAGGTTCATCGCGAGCGCGAGAAGAAGCGAGCAATTTTAATATTCAAGAAAGATTGAATAAAACAATTATAATAAAAAAGAATAATGAACTTCAATCAGAAAACTCCCGCAAAATCCTCCCCAAAAGTTTTATAAATCAATTTTTTCTCAAATAAATATCCAGGGTGAACAAAATGTTATCCGCAATAACAACTATTAGTATAAACAATGGCACCACCAAAATCACCAAGAAAAGGAAGTTTGCAGTTTTGGCCGAGAAAAAAGGCTAAAAAACTTTTGCCTAGAGTGAACTGGGGCGTGATTCCGACGGGTTCTGCGAAAAATTTGAAAGGTTTTATTGCGTATAAAGCAGGCATGGCTTCTGTTCTTGTTAAAGACAAAACTCCAAATTCAATGACTAAAGACAAGCAAATTATAATTCCTGCAACAATTCTTGAATGCCCGCCTCTTAAAATTTTCTCAGTCAGGTTTTATAAAAATAATCAAATAGCAAAAGAAATTCCCGCCGGACAGTTTGATAAAGAGTTGAAAAGAGCTGTTAAAATTCCAAAAAAAACTCCTGGTCCCGAAGGGATCTCCCCTGGAGTAAAAATTGAGAATATTAAAACTGAAGATTACGACGATGTTTCTGTTATAGTTTATTCCCAGCCAAAAAAAATAGAACTGAAAAAAAAACCTGACTTGGAAGAAATCGGGCTTGCCGGAAATTTAAATGATAAAATTTCTTTTGTCAAAGAAAATCTAAACAAGGAAATTTCTATATTTGATGTTTTTAATGGATGGCAGATTGCTGATTTAAGAGGGCTGACAAAAGGAAAAGGATTTTCAGGGCCTGTAAAAAGATTTGGAATAAAATTAAGATTTCATAAAACTGAAAAGGGGCAGAGAAAAGTCGGCTCGCTTGGTCCGTGGCATCCTGCAAGAGTCACTTTCAGAGTTCCAATGGCTGGACAAATGGGGATGTTTACAAGAGTCCATTATAATCAAAAAATAATCGGCTTGGGGAAAACTCCTAAAGATGCCGAAGAAAAACTAAAAAATATAAAAAATTACGGAGATATCAAATCAGATTATATCATCATCGCTGGAAGCGTTCAGGGACCGGCAAAAAGACAATTGTTAATCACTGCTCCTCTTAGAGGAAGCAAAGACCAATTAAAAAAGAATTATGAATTTTTGGAGTTAAAATGAAAATAAAAATTTTGGATATTAATGGGCAGGCAAAAAAAACAATTGAACTGCCGAAATTTTTTGAAAGCGAAATCCGGGAAGATATAGTTGCTAAAGTTCTGGAAGCAAAAAAAAGACAGCAGCCTTATTCTCCGTCGTCAGTTGCAGGAAAACAGCATTCTGCCAAGGGAAAAATAGTTCACAGAAGACATGTCTGGAGAAGCGGTTATGGAAGAGGGCAGTCAAGAGTTCCG
>Ga0209541_10018676_pt1 | contig 10014 bp, 8 predicted proteins | sample RifCSPlowO2_01_FD_184027 | JGI IMG/M metagenome (GOLD analysis project Ga0209541, IMG submission 184027) | Groundwater microbial communities from Rifle, Colorado - Rifle CSP2_plank lowO2_0.1 (SPAdes) (version 2) | ecosystem: Environmental > Aquatic > Deep subsurface > Groundwater | place: Rifle...
TGTTGGTTCTTAAATGGGAGTATTGTTTTTTTGCTCAAACATAGATTCGCCAAAAACAATACTCCCATTTTTCACATGGAAGCAATGTGCCTAGCATTTATGAAAATTATGTTAATTCCAAGATTTATACAGTCACTGAATAATTTTTGTGAAACTAAAAAATTATTCGGCGACGCCTGGGGCTCATCATAACTGGAGGAGCGGCGGTGGAGGCTTTAAATATCTCAGTGGTTTAAAAGCTCGATGGGCACATTTAGGAGCTCATCGCAACAACCTTTAAAAAGAACTTATTGACTCCGTTTTTAGAGTTGTTAGTGTGGGCTCAAAATATTTTGAGTTAGACTGGGAGGTCTTCATGTTAAGTAAAATCATGCCAAGAGAAGGTCGTTTTTTTGATCTCTTCGAGGACATTTCAAAACTAATAGTAGAAGGGGCTTACGAATTTCGAAACATGCTCAACAATCTTCCCCAGGCAGAAAAACATTCTCAAAACATTAAAGACATTGAACATAAGGGAGATGAAATCACCCATCGAACAGTAGAAATGCTTCATAAAACATTTATTACACCACTGGATCGATATGATATTCATGCACTTATCACAGGGCTTGATGATATTTTAGATTATATTGAGGCCTGCTCCCAGCGAATATTTTTATATGGAGTAACCAAAGTAACTCCAGAAGCATTTCAGCTCGCCGATGTGTGCATACGCTCTGCAGAGTGTGTTCAAAAAGCAGTTTCAGGTTTAAAAAATTTAAAACATCCAGCAGGGGTTATTAAAGACTGTGTTGAAATTAATCGCTTGGAAAACGAAGCAGATTATCTTTTAAGAATTGCTGTTTCAAAACTTTTTAGAGAAGAACCCGATATCAAGCAACTCATTATGCTTAAAGAAATCTACGATTTTTTAGAAACAGCTACTGATCGGTGTGAAGATGTTGCCAATATTATTGAAGGTATTGTTTTAGAATATGCTTGAACTCTGGTTTATCGTAACCATTATTATTATTGCATTGGTGTTTGATTTTATTAATGGCTTTCACGACGCCGCTAACTCCATTGCAACAATAGTTTCCACCCGTGTACTTCGTCCTCATCATGCGGTCATGTGGGCTGCTTTTTTTAATTTTATTGCCTTTTTATTTTTTGGTTTGCATGTTGCTAACACCATTGGAAAAGGAGTTGTTGACCCTGCCATTATTGATCCAGTTGTTGTTCTCGCTGGTCTCGTTGGAGCTATCGTCTGGGATCTCGTTACATGGTACTACGGCATTCCTTCAAGCTCCTCACATGCATTGATTGGCGGCTTGGCTGGAGCGGCTGTTGCAAAATCAGGAATCCACGCTTTAAACTCAGCCGGTTTTTTAAAGATTAGTGTATCTATTATTCTCTCTCCACTTCTTGGGTTTGCATTGGCATTCTTTTTTATGTTTCTCGTTTCGATTATTTTTTTTAGAACCCTACCTAAAAAAATTGATCAATGGTTTAGGTTATTGCAATTTTTCTCCGCCTCTCTTTATAGTCTTGGGCATGGTGGTAATGATGCTCAAAAAACTATGGGTATTATTGCCGTTCTTCTTTTTTCAGCCAATTTTTTAGGACCTACGTTCTATGTACCACTGTGGGTTGTACTTTCGTGCCATGCAGCCATGGGGTTTGGAACACTTTTTGGGGGCTGGAGAATTGTAAAAACCATGGGAATGAAAATTACAAAATTAAAACCAGTTGGCGGATTTTGCGCCGAAACGGCTGGAGCAGCAACATTATTTTTGGCAACAGGATTGGGTATTCCTGTTTCTACTACCCACACCATTACAGGTTCTATTATTGGTGTTGGCGCTGTTACTAAGTTGTCTGCTGTTCGCTGGGGTGTAGCAGAGCGTATCATCTGGGCCTGGCTTTTCACTATTCCGGCGTCAGCCTTTATCGCAGCCGTCACCTGGGCCCTCACTCATATTTTGTTTAAATAACATAAGATATTTCAATAGGTTAAGAATCATACTTTCATTTATTCCTTTAGGTTTCAAGATATGTTAAAATTAACGTATCAACCGTTGTGTTGGTAATGTCCTTATAAGTATCTAAGAAGAACCCATTTTATTAACGAAGGAAGGCTGTATTTTAAACTTATCAAATAAAAGTAAAATTTCGCTTTTTGGGCTTGTACTTTTATGTACGGCCACGTTTATTTCATGCGGCGGAGGTGGCGGTTCAGGTGGAGGAGGAACTCCCCCACCAGTACAACCACCACCACAAGCCGGACAAACCAGCTCATCCGCTCAAATCTGCTCTACAACATCAACTCCCACGTGTGCCCAGATTGTTGATGCGCAGGTGCAAGCAGCAGATGCTGCCCTTGTCATGGCTCAGAGCACAACAGCCACCTTGGCTGATGCTCAAGCCGCAAAGACTCTGGCAGATGGTGCTTTAGCAACAGCTCAAGTCGCCGCTTCAAACGATCCAACTCAAAACTTAAAAGTAAATAGTATTGGACTTATAGTTACTCAGGTTGCAAGTCGTGTTACTCAACTTCAACAGACGGCACCACCTCCTGTAATAACATTAAGCGGTTGTTCTGCAACAACAACACCGACCTGCACTCAAATTATTTCTGCTCAAGTTCAAGCTGCCCAGGCACAACTTACATTAGCTTCTTCTGCTAAAACTGTTCAAGATGCTCGCGATGCAAAACAAGCTACTCAGTTAGCCTATGCAACGGCGTTAGCAGCAGCAGGTAGTGACCTAACTCTCAAGGCCCAAGCCGACGTTATTAACACAACAACTATTCCAGCCATCGATAATAAAATAACTTACTACGAAGGACTTACACAAAGGTATAATGCATACCTTAGTAGAGATCATTATTGGAAAAAATTTGTTTATCAGGATTTTGTTGTAGAAAACCATCGGGGGATTATTGATACTTTTTTGATCTCTCACCCAACCAATATTAAGCTTCATTATCTTTTTGTTAGTTTTGCACCACAGAGTTTAGCGCCTGCTTTGGGTTTAGTTTTTGAATACAACTCTGACAAAACAACACTGCGCCCACTCGGAAAAACTCCAGGTCTTGAACCTGGGGCCTTGAATACAACTCCGACTGAAGGCGTTTTGTATGGAAGACTCGCCATACATCAAGATGAGCTCTATGCAGCGACACTTGAAGGACATTTTAATCAGTCCTCAACACCATTAACATCGCCAAACACCCAACAAGCACTTACAACAAACATCTATGTTCAAAAATATGACCGTCGCACCAATTCTTGGCAAAAAATTGGTGACAAGTTTATCATCAATGATCTTATCGATGCCAACATATTTGAACTTGTTGCTAAAAACGACGTATTTACAGGCCAAACTAAAAAACTCTACTTAAGATACAAAATTGCTTCCTCAACCCTTGCCAACAATCCACTAGAATACGCATTTCAAAATGGCCAACACACATGGAATTCTATCAATCCGTCTAACTGGGTCGTACCCACACTACCTCTGCCAATTACAGCTCGGGATGGGGAAGAACTACCCCTCAACCCCCTTGATTTCACCGTTGGGACTATAAAAGATACTCACGTTTTTGAGGGCACCTCAAAGCTTAATGGGGTGTTGAACTTAACTGTTAATTCAAAAACAAATCGCCATGATTGCTTCAAAAACCACAAACCAGAAATTGTATGTTTTTTTAACGAAGAATTTTTTAATCCAGCACAAACTAATCCAGGTCAACAATGGGCGAGATATTATAGTTTTAAGGTTTATAACACTCAAGCCAATTATACCCCGCCCACGCCACCACCCGTACAACCTGCTTATACATTTTACGACTTAGGGGGAGCACCCTTTCATACATTTGGGGCCAACACACAAGGAAATCTTGAACAGCTAGCACTTGATCCTCAAATAGATGTTGATACTAATGGGAATGTAGGTCTTGCATATGTTTTTGCAGAATCATGGACCTCATTTGGAGTCACTTACAAAAACTATTGGTATCAATATTGGATATTGGCAGCTAATGATTGGCGGCATTCAATAATCAGGGCCAATCAATACGACAAAATAACTGGATTTCATTTTATGCATAATGAAGGAAGCTTTTACCTCGCACATACAGAGGAGTGGAAAGATCCGAATAATACTAATGTAACGAATACGCAAGCTTTCATACAACGATTTGGATATGTAGGACAACCACCTGGGTGGCATTGGTATCCGCTCTACTATGACACTTCACTCTACTCAACGAGCGAGAAAATAACAGAACCTTACTTACTTAGATCTCCAAACGTGTACGCACCCATTTTACAATTTAAAAAAGGTACTCAGACTATGACAAAAAATTTTGAACCTGATCCAAATAATAATTATACCCCAATCCAGGATCCTTGTTGCTGGCTAGATATACCTGCGCCAACAGTCGCACTCACTTCTCAAACTCTCTACACTTACAGAATTGTTAATGGAAAAACTTATGTTGATTTTCTTGGAAATCCAATGGGAGAACTCTCATCACAAGTAACTTCGAGGCAAGTAGGGGTTTATGATTGGCAACATAACAAACATTATTTTATTTATCTTGCTCCACACCCAACAGACCCGAATAAAAAAGAGCTTAGAATGACATGGGTTAATGAGCAGTAGGCTATTTTAGGGGGAAATATGAAGATAACAAAAACTATATATGCAATGGTTGTATCCTTTTGTCTTCTTGCACCGCCCTTGTACGCACAAGATGCCATAGCCATCGTTGTTAATAAAAAGAACTCCGTACAAAATTTAACAGCGGATGAAGTGGCACAAATCTTTGCTGGTACAAAAACAGAGTGGAAAGATGGCAGTCGCATTTTTGTCGTTACACGAAAAACGAATTTAAAAATCAGAAAAGAATTTGAGGCCAGTCTTTTTGGTGGAAGACGCACGGCTGGAAAACAAAACTTTAAGACCTACAGCATTGGGTCTGAAGAAGGCATGAAGAACTTTATTGCAAATACACCTGAAGCGATTGGTTACATTTACAAGAAGAATATGAATAATTCAGTAAAGGCAGTGTTCATTTTAAAATGAATTTTATAGAAAAAATTAAAAACAGAACTTTTTCTTTTCGTTTCATTAGAAACGCAGGGATTGCCGCTATTACTTTTATGGCCGTGCTGATTGGTGCACAGTCTTACATCACTCTCGACACAGTTATCGAAACACTCACCCATAACTTAAGACAAAATCGAGAGCGGGTAGAAATTTTAGATCGCATGATTATCTTAATAGATGAGGCACTCCTTACTTTTCAGGACCTCATTAGTGCGCGCGAGGCCTCTCTTGAAAAAATTACATCTAACTGCGATGAGGCAATACAACTTTCTCTCTCCATTGCTCAAAAAGTAAAAAAATTAAAATCTTCAGATGAAGAAAAAGAAGAGGTTGCCGCCCTTGTACAAAAACTTGAAGAGTTTAAGAAAAACACACTTGAATATGATACCGCCAGGAAAATGCAAGCAACCCTTCACAGACGCAACTATCTAGAACACTCAACATCTGAGGCAGGACGTGAAATAAAAAATATAGTTAAAGTTTTTGTGTACGACATTCGCGGTACCATTGCCGAAGCAGAAAATGAACTCATCCAAAGTAATTATGGTAAGCAAACAAGTTTAGCCACAATGACAACGGGCGCCATTCTCTTAGCACTCTTTTTTGCGCTCTTCCTGGCACAGGCCTTAAATAAACGCGTTAAACCCTTACTTACAGGTACACAACACCTGGCACGCGGTAACTTTGGCTACCGGGTTGAAAACTTAGGTGAAGATGAAATAGGGCAGCTAGCCAATGCCTTTAACAGCATGGGTGAGCATCTTGAAAAAACAACAGTCTCTCGCGACCATTATGAAGAAATAAGTAAGGCCAAATCTCAGTTTTTAGCCAGCATGTCGCATGAATTAAGAACCCCCTTAAACGCCATTATTGGTTTCTCAGAGGTTTTAAAAGATGAAAGTTTTGGCGGGCTCAACCCTAAGCAGAAGGAATATATTGGAGATATTTGGACAAGCGGGCAGCACCTTCTCTCACTCATCAATGACATTCTTGATCTTTCAAAAATTGAAGCAGGAAAAATGGGACTTGAGTTAGATGATCTGAACATTCCAGAACTTTTAGAACACAGTGTTACCATGATTAAGGAAAAAGCGGAAAAACATGGCATTCACATTCAATTTAATCTTGATAAAAATGTTTCTTCTGTCACAGCTGATGAGAGAAAAATAAAACAAATTATTTATAACGTACTTTCCAACGCTGTAAAATTTACGCCTCTGGGTGGTAGTATCACCCTCACAACAACAGAAAAAGGCAAAGATTTTATTATCATTTCCATCGCCGACACCGGTATTGGTATTGAGGAAAAAGATAAACACAAGGTATTTGAGGAGTTCCAACAAATTGATAGTTCTTATTCACGACAGTATGCAGGTACAGGTTTAGGCATGCCCATTTCTAAAAAAATAGTGGAGCTTCATAAAGGTCACATGTGGTTTGAAAGTAACGGTAAAAACAAGGGAACATGTTTTTATATTTTATTACCCAAGGAGCAAGAAAAGCAGGTGCAGCTCAAAAAAGCTGCTTAAGGGAGACTGTATGAATGCAAGAAAATCTAAACCTCAAATTATGATTGTCGAAAATGAACCTCTCAATATGAAACTCGTCTCTGATTTATTAGAGGTAAACGGGTTTGAAACCCTTAAAGCACATGATGCTGACATGACTTTTAAAATACTTCAGGACCATCATCCTGACGTCATCCTTATGGATATCAACCTCACAGGAACAGATGGTATTGAGCTTTATAAAAAAATTCGTGAAATGGAGGCTTTTAAAGATACAAAAATAGTGGCCCTCACAGCCATGGCCATGAGGGAAGATAGAGAAAGGATCATGGAGGTGGGTTTTGATAAATACATAACCAAACCCATCGACACCAAAGAGTTTATTCAAGATATTAAAAAAATGACACAAAATGAATAAAAAATATAAAATTCTTACCGTTGATGATGAGCCAGTAAACTTAAAACTTCTGGAAGCCCATCTTCTGCCCAGGGGTTACGAGGTTCTTCAAGCACAAAACGGTCTTCGTGCGCTAGAAATCTTAAACCGTGAACCTATTGATATCGTTCTTCTCGACGTCATGATGCCCATAATGAATGGCTTTGAAGTCTTAAAGAAAATCCGTGCTGATGAAAAATTGCGTCTTACGCCCGTTATTCTGGTAACAGCACTTAAAGCAATAGAGGATAGAGTTACAGGGATTGAAGCAGGATGCGATGATTTTATATCTAAACCCTTTGATAAAGCTGAGTTACTTGCCCGCATTCAGTCGCTCTTAAAAATATCTTACTACAGACAACAACTTGACCTCAAAGAAAGGTTTGAAAAGGTTGTTAACAATATTAACGAAGGGGTCGTCATTTGCTCACCTCTCTGGAAAATTAAAGAAATAAATGCCGCAGCGAAAATACTCCTAAGCCTTGGCATCCCAGATCAAACAGAAAAAGATATTTTAGATATTATTTTTGATAAATGCTCTGTCTCCTTAAGTCGTGACATCATTTCAAACACTAAGAGTCCCGTTCATCAATTTGAACTCATGCGACCTGAGACAAAACAAACAACTCCACTTTATTTAGAGGCAAACCTCGATCTCTTACATACCCCGGAGGGCCAACTTTCTAACATTGTTCTGCGCTTGCATGATAAAACAGAAGAAAAAAACCAATACCTCTTAAAACAGGACTTTATGTCCTTTATGACACATAAACTTTTTAATCCACTCACCCCTCTTATGGGGCAAGTTGAACTTATATCAAGCGACCACTATGGGAAATTAAGTGGCGATCAAAAAAAGGCATTTGAACAAATTTATGAATTATCTAAAAAAATTAAAAACCGGGTTACAAAGCTTTTAAACTTTGTGAACTATCAAAAAAACTATCATCACCTTTTTGTTCAAGAAGATATTTTGAACCTAGATAGATACTTAAGTGAATTTGTCCACCAATATATCAAAGAGCATGGGAACCACAAAAAAGTAGAAGTCAAAGTTAATTACAAAAACTACGGGAAAGCACACTTCATGAATAAAGATTTTTTAAATATTATTTTTGGAAACCTCTTAGATAATGCCTTAAAATTTAACGATAAAGATATGTGTAAAATTGTTATTGATATAGAAGACCATAATCATGATCTCATTTTAAAAATAACAGATAATGGCCAAGGCATACCCGCTGAAAAAATAAATGATATTTTTAAAAGCTTTTACCAAGCCGAAAAATACTTTACAGGTAATGTGGAAGGGGTCGGTTTAGGACTCCCCATAATCAAAAGCCTCACAGAGGCATGTGGCGGTAAGGTGGAGGTTTACTCTGAGCTGGGAAAAGGATCAACGTTTACCCTTACCCTACCCGTTTCAAGTCATACCATGCAAAAAGCTGCTTAATCCTCTCGGTCTCAATAATCTTCAAGCTTCTTCCGATGAGAAAGAAACAAGCGGATGAATAAAAAAATATCCCGCCCCTTGCGACTTACCCTGTTTGGTCTTTTTACACTGCTCCTCATTTCGTGTAATCCACTTTTAAATTTTGGCATTATTGAGAAAGGAAAATTTTATAGATCTGGTCAACCTCATAAAGATGACTTTCAATATATTGCAAGACGGCTTAAAATTAAAACCCTTGTGATATTCAAACAGAATGTGGACTCTTTTGAAAGAAAGTTGGCCTCGCAATATGGAATCACACTGCATCACTTGCAACTCTCAGCAAGCACCCCACCCACAGATGACGAACTTGATCAGTTTTTTAGTATTGCTACGAACAAATCTCATCAACCTTTGTGGATTCACTGTCAGGGTGGAGCCGATCGTACAGGTATTATGACGGCTCTCTACCGTATTGAGTTTCATAACTGGAGTAAACTAGGAGCCATTATTGAAATGATTTCCTATTTTCACATCCCCTTCCGCTATCCAAAGCTTACAGAATATATTTTAAATTATAAAAGACGTTATGGCTCATACCGTGAAACGGATGAAGAAATGGAAGCTCTCAAACACTATCTTGAAGAGAAGGGCTTACGTGAGCCAACGATTCAGTAAGATCACCCCGCTCCACTTGCGATGACGGACTAGTTTTTGAAACAAGCCCTGCAATAACAAGATCACCACTCACATTTACTGTTGTGCGGCACATATCGAGAAAACGATCCACCCCTAAAATAATGCCCATCCCCTCTGCTGGAATACCCACTGTTTGAAGAAGAATCATAATAAGGGGAAGTGATCCTCCAGGAACACCTGCTGTGCCAATGCCAGCTAAAATAGACATAAAAACTACCTGAATCTGAGCTGCTAAAGAAAGATCAATACCATACACTTGGGCTAAAAATAAAACAGTAATCCCCTCAAACAAAGCTGTTCCATTTTGATTGGCTGTAGATCCAACGGTCAAAACAAAACGAGAGATTTCTCGTGGCAATTTTAATTTGTGTTCTGCTGTTTCTAAAGCCTTTGGCAAAGTGGCATTGGAAGAAGCTGTTGAAAACGCATAGAGATACACGTCACGACAATCACTAAAATATTTGAGTGGCGAGCGCTTCGCGATAAATTTAAGAAGCGCGGAATAAACCAAAAATTGCTGAAGCAAAAGCCCCGCAAGAACAATAATAATATAATAGAAAAGCGACTGAAAAATACCCATTCCAAATTTAAAGGCTGTATTAAAGACAAGTGCAAAAACCCCAAAAGGGGCAAGAAGCATAGCAAAATCAACAATCTTCATGCACGTATGAAAAACATCCTCAAGAACTTGAATGAGAGAACTTGGCTGCTCTCGTCTCGGTAGTCGACTTAAAGCAAACCCAAAAATAAGTGCAAAAAACATAAAGGCAACAATTTCGCCATCAAAAGCTCGCACGGCAGCATCCAGCGGATTTTTTGGAATAAGATCAACAAGAGCTTGGGAC
>Ga0209541_10018677_pt1 | contig 10014 bp, 6 predicted proteins | sample RifCSPlowO2_01_FD_184027 | JGI IMG/M metagenome (GOLD analysis project Ga0209541, IMG submission 184027) | Groundwater microbial communities from Rifle, Colorado - Rifle CSP2_plank lowO2_0.1 (SPAdes) (version 2) | ecosystem: Environmental > Aquatic > Deep subsurface > Groundwater | place: Rifle...
TGAGTGACGAGGGATTTAAACTTGCTCAAAAGAAAATAGAGATACAAAGCCCCAACATTTTTTTAAACTCTGAAAGTGCAGTAAAAACAATTTTCTTTAAGAAAAGAACGACCGAAAATATATCTTCACAATCACTTAAACGCATGCACGAAAAGACTGTCTTGGGTCACAATTTAAATATAGTTCTCATTGGAGACACAACAAGCGTTAATGCAAAAAAACTTGTTGAAAAATATTTTGCTAAAGCTAAAAGGAAAGAGATTACAAAAGAGGCTGAGATAACTCCTGAGACACCAGGTTTATCTCAGGAAAGTTTTCTTTTGGGAAAACTTTCCATCCAACTTTCAACTCTTGGGCTCGTTGTACCTCTAGCCAATGATTTCTTTTACACGCCCGATGTTTCACTACACTTTTTGTGTTCCGAAGCGCAGGCTTATATACCACACCTCATAAACTGCGGGGTTGAAAACTATACTCGTCATACTCTTTTCTTATTTAATTTTGCCCATGAAAAAGGCGAAAAGAAACTAACTATCAAAGAATTTTTGAATATCTTAAAAGTGATAAAACAAACCGAACTCTCCCCTGATACAGTGCAATGGTTAGAGGGAAGTTCCTATCTTCTACAGAGAAGCCCAACATTTGCAGATGAAGCGTTGACTCTAGCCCTCCACCTTCACAACGAGCTGCCATTTGCAGTCGAAAAAACGATGAAACTTTTCTCAAAAAAAGACTTGAAAACAATCCTGAATGAGCAACTCTTTCCGGAACAATACGGTTTGGGCACCTTATTACCTATCAATAATTGACATGAGAATTCCTATAATTATATACTTGGAACCTACTTAAACCCTTTTTTGTTTGTAAACCGTTACAAGATAAATGAGAGGAAAAGATTATGTCTGAAAAGGATCGCGAACCCGAACTTAAAGTAAAAGATAAAAGACGTTTTGATGCTGAAGGCAATATAAAATCGGATGAAGAAGAAGATGTAAGTTTTTCTTCAGCTCACGGAGAACCACAAGGGGCTCCACAAGAAGAGGAAAGCGGTGGTGATATTAATTTTGCCACCTTTATTTTTTCTCTCGGTTCTGCAGCTCTTGTAGAACTGGGTGCCGCACCCAACCCAAGTACTGGAAAGCACCAAAAAAATCTTCTTGCAGCCAAGCAGAATATTGATCTTCTGGCTCTCATTCGTGAAAAAACAAAGGGAAATCTTACAAAAGATGAAGAAAAACTTTTAGATAATTTTCTTTATGATTTAAGAATGAGATATGTCGATGCAGGGAAGTCGGAGTAGGAATGAACCCTTCACCCTCTCCTCAGTCCTCTCCCCTCGAGGGAGAGGAAGATCAAGGAGTAAGGGCAATTATAGGAGAAAAGAAATGAATAAGAAACTTCTGTTTTCTACATTTGCGATAACAATTGTTATTTTTTTAATTATCGCTTCATGTCGTATAGAATTTCCCCAGAAAACAGAAGCTAATAAATCCCTATGGACGGAAGCATCCACATCAGAAAGTCCTGCCGCTACACAAGATAGCTCATCTTTTTTAGATCTCTTTAAGAATTTAGCAAAAAAATTAGATCCGGCTGTTGTTAATATCTACACAACAACAATCGTAAAACAGCAGCCCTTCATGTTTCCTTTTGATTTCTTTGAAGATGATTTTTTTGATGATTGGTTTGGCATTCCTCGTTCTCCAAAAGATCGACAACGTCAACAGCCACAACAACCACGTCAGAGAGAATTTAAACAACAAGCTCTTGGCTCTGGTTTTATCATTAATGAAGATGGATATATTCTGACAAATAATCACGTCGTTTCTGGAGCTGATGAAATCAAAGTAAAACTCCTAGATGATGAAACTGAATACTCAGCAAAAATAGTAGGAAAAGACGAACAAACCGACATGGCTCTTATTAAAATTCAAAACAAGAAAAAATTACCTATCTTACCCCTTGGTGATTCAGAAAAATTAGAAGTAGGTGAATGGGTTCTTGCCATCGGTAATCCAGGAGGATTTGGAAATACGGTCACCAAAGGAATCGTAAGCAGCAAAGGCCGATCCTTGGAAGGGCTTGGTCTGAGACACCCTTATTATAACTTTATCCAAACAGATGCAGCCATTAATCCTGGAAATAGTGGCGGCCCACTCATTAATACAAAAGGTGAAGTGGTGGGTATTAATACTGCCATCCTAAAAAATTTTCAGGGCATTGGCTTTGCCATCCCCATCAATATTGCCAAAGATCTCCTGCCTCAACTTAAAGAAGGAAAAGTTATTCGAGGTTGGTTAGGTGTAGGAATTCAAGAAATCACTGAAGAAATGAGGAAAAAATTTAAGATTCCTCAAGATCAAAATGGAGTACTTGTTACACAGGTTTTTGAAGGAGAACCTGCTCACAAGGCGGGAATTGCCGCTTGGGATATTATTGTAGAAATTGATGCTAAACCTATTAAAAATTCTAAAGATCTTATACAAATTATTGGGTCTTACGAGCCGGGTAGAAAGGTAAATCTTAAAGTTCTTCGCAATGGGGACTTTAAAACTGTAACCGTTACTGTTACTGAGCGGAAAGATGAAGTTGCAGAGAAAAAACCTGAAGAAAATAGCAAGAAAGACTTAGGCATCACCGTAGCACAAATTACCAAGCAACTTGCTAGCGACATGGATTTGCCTAAAGATGAGGGGGTTGTCATCACTGCGGTTGAACAAAACTCTGTTGTGGCTGAAGCAAACTTAAGAAAAGGCGATATTATTCTTGATATCGATAGAAAAGCTATCAAAACTATTAAGGAATTTGATAAGATAGTTTCTGAGTTTAAAGCCGGTGAAACAGTATTTATTCGAGTACAGCGAGGGGTTTACACAACATTTCTGACAACATTGGTTATACCCAAAGAATAAGGATCTCCGCATAAGGCCTCGCACAAGTTGCAATGAAAGATTTATATCTTAATTTATAGTATTTTCAGAGTTGGTTCTTGCTTTGCCGACTTTTTTTCTTGCTCAACCATAAATTCGCCGAAAAAACACTTGGAAAGTTTCACATAAATCCAAAGATTGTTGTTCTATGATAAATAGAAATAATATCTTAGTTTGCTCTCTTTCCCTTTTTCATCACAATGACTACGATTGGTGGTAAAAAGAGTTATGTGGTCCTATCAAAGCTTATAAGATTCCCATATCTTCTTGAACACCTGATCGGAGTCATAAGGTTGAGCAGTAATTATTTTGTACGTAGGGAGAGAGTGTGGGCTCATGTGTTTGAGAGGTCATCTCGGAAGGCGCGTGGGCATGGCTTGCACTACTGTGCAAGAGCGCGCCTGAGAGTAAGCGCCAATTTCTCGCAGGGAAATTGGACGCGGGCCGAAACAAATACGTGAGCCCATACTCTCTTTCAGGAAAATTACTGCGAGGCCTTATGCGGAGATTTCTATCCCGTCTTTTTAAGTTTCAAATAGCCGTCTTTGCGGAAAATAGTGGTGCGGTTGCGGCCGCTTGTTTTAGATTCATACATGGCCTGATCCACATCTTGGAGCAGTCTTTCAAAAGATTTTTCATGAGTTTTATCAAAACTTACAACGCCTAAGCTTATCGTGACGGCAATAGATTTTCCTTCAAATTCAAACTTGTGCATTTGAATAATTTTTCTAATTTTCTCGGCTAGTAAATAGGCCTGATTAATATTTGTTTCAGGTAGAGCAAGAATAAATTCTTCACCACCAAAGCGGGCGAAAATATCAGCCTTTCGAATAAACTGTTTAATGGTTTTTGCTGTTTCAGAAAGTATGTAATCCCCAGCTCGGTGTCCATAAGTGTCATTTGTATTTTTAAAATGATCAAGATCAAACATGACAAGAGATAGATCCGTCTTGTAGCGAGAGACACGAGCATATTCTGTTTCTGCCCAAATCTTAAAATAAGACTTATCAAAAATTCCAGTAAGCCCATCATACACGGCCAGGTGGTAGAGCCTGGCATTTTCAATGGCCACAGCTATTTGGTTTGCATAACTTGTAAAAATAAGAAGGTCTTCTGCTGTAAAATCTGTTCCGTCGTTTTTATTCAGGGCTTCAAGAACGCCTGTGACTTTACCTTTAATTTTTAAGGGCACGGCCAAAATAGAGCGCGTTGTAAATTTTGTTATTTCATCAACCCGTTTGGCAAAAAACTTGCTTTGTGTGACGTCATTCACAATCATGTGTTCACCTGTTTGGGCAACATGACCTGCAATACCTTCTCCCATTTGTAGGCGTATTTCTTTTATTTTTTGACTACCGCCCTCGGTTTGCGAAAAGAAAAGATCACCCTTTTCTGGATCAACAAGCATAACGGAGGACGCATCGACCTCCATCACTTGCTTAATGGAGCGTAAAATAATGTGAAGTAAATCATCAAGATCCAAGGTTGAGTTAATAAGAGCTAGTGTGTCTAATGCACAGAGTAACTTTTTTTCTGTCGACATAAGGCCTCCCTTCTTCGATATACTAACCACATAAGTGGTATTAAAAAGATAAAGAGATTAAAAAACTGATTAAAATTTCCGCCTTGTCCATGAGTGAAACCACCAAAGCAGCCACCTCCGCCGCCGCCACTCGATCCGCCACCGCCACCCGTGGCAGCATTTACAATATTTACAATAATACCCTGTCCCGAGATAACAGAAGCAGGACTCGATGTTGTAGCAACGAGAGGAGAAGTGCTTGTTTTAGAGCTTACTGAAGCGACCGTATTGGACATGTTGTTATCTATGACCGAGAGATTAATTGGGGTTGAAGTGCCCACAGCCCCATTCACACTTAACATGTAATTTCCATTTTCGACAGTTACAGAAACACTAACATTTGGGTCGGAGGATACCGCTGTTACGGTGCTCGCATGCGAACCAGAAGAAACAGGAATAACGCCAGGTAGCCTTGTAAAACTTAAATTATTTATATTCATTCCCAGCATATCTATGCTGTCATCACCAATAATGCCTGCTGCTGTAAGATTGATTTTATCGCCTTGAGCGATATTAAAAGTCGTTTGAGCATTTGTTGTAAGAATAATGGGTGGATCATTAACAGGAGTTGCATTTAATAAGAAAGGCCGATAAGTGATGGCGCCTGTTATGGGATCTGTTCGTTTAAGAAGTATCTGAGTAACACCTGCTGTTCCACTCTGAAGAGTAACTGTCATCGTATCAGAAGCAAAGGAGATGTTTTGAATGAAGAGACGATTAATACTTGAATCTTCCACTGCATAAGTACCGCTTTCGCTAAACTTAAAGGAACGATCGAGTGTGCCAATTCCACCTTCTTCAACACTGCAGATGATGGCTGCTTCAGTGGCGGTTGGATTCGTACAATTTGTATTTGTAGAAGTAGCAATTTCTAAAGAAGGAAAAGATCCTCCTGTTGGTTTTGTTCTCTTATGCCACGTCAGGACATAGGCATTTGAGTCTAGTTGTTCATCATAAGTACTTCCAGGAAGTTGCCCGGCTGTTAAGGCCTTTTTAACGCTCACTTTAATGTAATGAGTGCCTGTTCCCGATGCTTCAAACTGGAAAATAAAGGGATCAAGTTTTTGAGGATTTCTTTCATCTTTTTCATAAGTATTTTTGTCACGTTCAGCAAGTGTTTGGCCTGTGCTATCTTGAATTTCTAATTTTAAATTAACGGGTGATCGAAATTCTGATGCCGTTAGTCCTACATCCAAACGATCACCTGAATTTAAGATTAATTTATAAAAATCTACATCAAAGTTGGGAGTAAGCGTTGTTCCATTATTGGGTGTAGTTGAAACAAGCACGCCACCGTTAGTCTGATCAAGGTCTGTTGCTTGAGTTTTTGAATCATTTGATTCATGAAAATTAGACATAGAATTAGGGTCAACAAGAATTTGAATGCCCGATTCGCTTGCATCGAAAACAACGGGTATGCCTGACACGGCTGAGGTGAGGTAAAAACCTGCCTTAAAATCATCCTCATCTTTTGCATTGTTATAATAACTTCCAAAGGCGTTGTAGCGAATAGGATGAACAAAGAGAATGTATTCTCCATCATTGGGTAAACCTGAGATCGTAAAATTTCCACCTGCATCCGCTATATTTCCAGCCCAGATCTCCCCCTGTTTCCAGAGACCTTCATCAACGCGAATAGCAACAACGTGCGCTCCAAACATCAGTTCGCTTCCTTTTTTTACGGTTCCCGAAAGTGTTATGGGTGCAAGTGACGTTGTCGGAGGATACAAACTGGATAAACCAGCTATTTCATCATGTGACACAAATCTTTGCATATCTTGCGCGCTAAAATAAAGACTTCCTCGTGCCAGCGCTGTGTGTGTGAAGCCTGCGACGTGCATAAACTCATGGGTTGCAACATCGGCTAAATTAATACTGGTACCTGAGGTTTTTTCTGAGCCATAAAGAAACTTGTAATACGTGTTAAATCGAACGTCTGTATTAACAATTTGCCCTGTGTTTACAAAAAAAGTAGTTGATGTTTCTGCAACAGTAGGATTGCTCCCCATGTCTTCAAAGAAGATGTTGTTAATGCTGTCATAACTAGACTCTTTTTTTGTGGTCATCTCAGCTTCAAAATGAAAGCTTGTATATTTTGGATAAAGGGCATTCATAGCGTTGATAGCAGAGATAAGTGAGGCCAAATCTTTTGAGTCATAAGATCCTGTGCGTCCAGAAACATAATCGCCTTGAACGTTGATGGAGAGTTTTACAACCGTGTCTTGGTTGGAGTTTTTTGGCCACTTAAGAAGTGTATTCCCATAGCGTTCTATATTATAGGCCTGGCTCATGATGGGTAGAAATAAAAATATGAAAGCGACAACTTTGTTCATTTGGTTTTTTGTTCTTTTATAATTTCTTTTAATTCATTAATAAATTTTGTTGGATTGATGTGTCTGGCTCTGTCATGGTTGCAGGTTAGTGGATCGTGTTTGTGCAGAGCAGTTTCATGTGGTACTGGAGCCCTTCCGCTAGATCCATCAGGTAAACCCAAGGCGCTTCGTACTTGACCTCTATGTGCTGTTAAGGATGTTCTGAAAAATTTTCGATTTCCTCTTTTTTCCCTTATAATGGGCGCCACGTGGGCTTCACTCATAATTTTGTTATCCGGATCAAGAAAAACAATGGCTTCACTATTTTGCAGAAGAATATCAGTTCCGGATAGGTGAATCAGTTGACCACACAGATTTGTATTATTGGGTCCTACACATTGAGTAAGTGTTGGTTTTGCATCAATGGCTGCTTGAGATGGAGCCTTTTCAGGAGTGCCGCCCTTTGAACTGAAGAGAACAGTGCTTCTATTTGTTTTTCCTTTCAAGACCTCAACAATGTCTGCTTTGTACGTGGTGTAAACTTCTCCCTTTTCATTCCATTCTGCCTTCGTTTGAGAGTGATCAATGCGAACTTGAGCAATGGTAGCGGCATGGTGACATGCATCTTCAATATCTTGTTCAAATACGGTTGTTGCAAAACTTAAAACTGGAAGGATGAGAATGAGGGAAAAATAGAGAACCAACAACCTTAAAAGCTTTCTTGCCACCACAAAAACTCCTTTTTTGCTCTTAATCTACTTTTCGGAACTTATTTGAAAAATACTTAATAATAGAATCTGCTGTAATTCTCAATACTTACAGTGTTCATACAAGGGGTTACAACTAATGCTAAAAATATAACCATATTATATCTAACTTATTAATTTTGCTCAAGAAAAATCTTTTTGATGTGCTATTCCTTTGTTATGATCATACGAGATGCGACTTAAAATTATCCAAAAGTATCTAATCTTCGAATTGATACCACAATTCTTTATGGCCATGTTTATTTTTTCTTTTATTCTTTGTTTGGTTGAGCTCTTTACCTATCAGAATAAATTTTCGTTTGGATTAGATCTTATATTTTGGTCAAAGATTAGTTTTTTTCTTCTTCTTCAGAATGCGTCCCTCATCATTCCTATTTCTTTTTTCTATGCCTGTTTAGCAAGTCTTGGCACTATGATTTCGCAAAATGAAATCATAGCTCTTAAATCAGGTGGGTTTTCTTATCTTATTTTTTTTAAACCACTTCTGTTGATCTCTGTTTTTTTATCACTCCTTTGTTTTATTATAGGTGGTTTTTGCGGGCCTTGGGGCTATAAAACAGCAAAAAATATTGTTGCAGGTTTTATTCAGAAAAACAATGTGCAGCTTATTAAAGAGGGTGTTTTTAACGATGGTTTTTTTGAATATATAATTTATATCGAAAAAATTGATTCTTCCACAAAAAGTTTGAAGAATATTATTCTTTTTCCTAAAGAGAAAAATGAGGCACTACCACATAACAATCAAGTCATTTTTGCGAGAAGTGGTAAGCTTTTCCAATATGACAATCCATTTACTATTATTGTTCAATTGATGCATGGAGTATACAATCAGTATACCGATAGTTTTCAAAAAATGAGTTTTGAAAAAGCTAATATTAAATTAGATTATCTTGATCCTATTCAAGAGGGGAAGGCTGAAAAGAAAAAAGATTTTATAGCGCTACTTTCTGAAAGTTCCATAGCGCCACTATCCAAAATTGAAGTTTATAGAATTATAAATAATAGTCTCATCATCATAGCATTTTGCCTATTTGGATTTGGTTTTTTGGGTATGCTTGCTACACCCAGCCGTGCACTTTCTTTTTTGGTTACCATCTCTGTTGCCACTCTCTATTATGGCTATACAACGACGGTAAGAAGAATCATTGAAAGAACAGATTTTAATATTCCGCTGATGGTTTCGTTACCAACCCTTTTACTTTTTATATTAAGTTTTTATTTTATGTACAGGGCCAGCAAGCGCTAAAATAGAATGATTGAGTGTGATATATTTTTTAGCGCAGTTAATAACATCGTAAGCCTTAATGTCGTTAATTTTGCGAACATAATTAAAAGTTTCTTGATAACCAATGCCATAGAGTTCATCAAAAGAAAGAAAGGCAGCCTGAGAATGGAATCTCTGTAAACTCATTTCATATTTTCCGATAACGTATTGCTTTGCTTTGGTGATTTCTTCGGGAGAGAGTGAACCTTGGGAGAGAGCAAGGAGCTCTTCTTTTAATAAGGCAAGTGCTTCGGGAAGTTTTTTTTCCGTTGTACCCATATAAACATAAAAACTTCCCGGCTCAATGCCTTCAATGTTGCTTGCATAGACAGAATAAGCAAGGCTTTTTTTATCTCTTAAGTTCAAGAAGAGTCTTCCACTTTGCCCGGAAAGAAGTGTCGATAAAATATGAAGGGCGTAGCGATCTTGATGATTGAGAGTGGCTCCCAAAAATCCCCATATAATATGGACCTGTTCTTTTTTAACGAGTTTGTTTTTTTGAATAAAAGACGAGGGTTGCGTTATTTTAGGGACTTTAAGTTTAGCTAATTTCTTGTGAGGAATTTTCTTCACATATTCAATAATTTCATTTTGTAAGGTTTTCGAATAATCACCAACGACGGTTATAACGGCCTGATCTCCCACCAAGATATGGTTGTAAAAATTGACAACGTTAGTTTTTGCTAATTTTGAAACTGTTTTTTTTGTACCAATGGGCATATGAGCATAAGGGTGGTCTTTATAAAGTGTTTTCACAAAAATGTGGTAGGCCTGCGTTGCAAGGTGATCTTCTCTTAAGCTCAGCTCCTCAATAATTTGTATTTTTTCTTTTTCTATCAGGTCTTTGTCGAAACTTGGATGAAGAAGGACGTCAAAGAAGAGATCCACTCCTTCACTTTGATATTGGTTTAAGAAATCAAAGCTTAAACCCCAGCTGTTCATACCACTAAAACCCTCAAGGGTGCCGGCCATTTTTTCAACTTCGTAAGCTAGCTGCAAACGGTTTTTCGTGAGAGTCCCGTGTGGCAGAAGCCTTGTCATAAGTTGTGAAATGCCTTGCTCGTTCTTTTTTTCAAATCGCACGCCGCCTAAGAAATTAGCGCGAATGGAAACAAGAGGAAGTCTCTCGTTTTTATAGAAAAGAAGTTTTACACCGTTA
>Ga0209541_10018679_pt1 | contig 10012 bp, 9 predicted proteins | sample RifCSPlowO2_01_FD_184027 | JGI IMG/M metagenome (GOLD analysis project Ga0209541, IMG submission 184027) | Groundwater microbial communities from Rifle, Colorado - Rifle CSP2_plank lowO2_0.1 (SPAdes) (version 2) | ecosystem: Environmental > Aquatic > Deep subsurface > Groundwater | place: Rifle...
TGGCGGGGAGTCCGTGGTTTTATAAAGGATGGTATAAGAGTCGCAGTGGGGATAGTTGCGGCAGAAGTCATCCATGGCTGACAGGTGAGGAGATGGCAGATGTTTTGAATGGATGGAAAGTCCTTTTTGAAGGCGGAGGGGACAGTTCGAGGGTTACTCCGCAAGGATCTTGTTGGGGAGGTAGTCCGTATAGTATGGGTGAGTTGCAGTCGATTAGTGGTTTCACTAGCGTATCAGGGGTAAGTGTTTCCTATTCTGAAAGCGGAGTAACAGCAAGCGTTACTTTTCAAACTAACAAGGGGAGCGTGACTATTAATGGCAATGATTTTTATAAGGCATTTAATTTGCGGGCTCCCGGCAGGATAGCATTGAAGTCGGGGTTGTTTAATATCGAGAGTAAGTAAGAACTATATTGTTTAATTATTAAATTGCTATATTGTTAAAGAACAATACAACAATGAAACAATTTAGCAATTTTGTGACTCCGTCTTTAATTTTTATCTTCTCTTTTTTAATCCTCGCCCGTTTCAAAATCGATCCGGATTTGGGCTGGCATTTGGCATACGGGCGCGAATTTTTAGAAAACGGGCAAATAGTAAGAGGTGACGTATTTTCCTGGACAATGCCGGGATATGTCTGGGGCAATTCTTATTTTTTTTACCAGATTGCGGCTTCATTTTTGTTTTTAAAATTCGGCCATATCACAACGAGCTTTATTTTTGCACTTTTAAACAGCTTTGGGGTAATGATTCTGGTTTTGGGTCAGAGGCTCAATTTATGGAAGGTACTGGCAATTCTTTTGGGAGCAATTATTGTGACTGTCAATCTTTCCGTGCGCCCGCACTCACTCTCCTTCGTAATGTTTGCTGTTTTGTTAGTTCTTTTTGAGAAAGGATTTTTTAAAAAATTCAGCCACGTTCTATTTTGGTTTTTATTTTTTGCCCTTTGGGCTAATTTACATAGGGGTTTTATTATTGGAATTTTAACTTTGGCAGGATATCTATTTTTAGCCTTTTTAGGTTGGAAGAAAAAAGAGAAACGGTTTTTAAAGATAGGATTACTTTGTGTTGCTGCCGCCTTTTTAGGTGGCTTAGTTACTCCTTTCCCTCTTGGCCCTATAAAGTCTGGGATCTTTTTTGATTTAACAAGCCCCGGTAATCTTTTAAATATTGCCGAGTGGCAGCCGCTTGTTGTTTACTTTCCGATTAATCTTTTATTTGCACTTTCCGGCATAATTTTTATTTATGTATTTTTAAAAAATATCAAAACGGCAAACCCTATTTGGTTTATTTTGGCCGCTTTATTCTTCACCTTGCCGTTTTTGGCTACCAATTTTGTTTTTTATTGGGGCGCAATTTTTATATTTATAACAGGGCGGTATTTCGATTTTAAATTGGAACTGGGCAGAAGTTTTGCTACGAGATTGCCAATAATTTTATCGACAATCGCCTTAGTCGCCACAATTTTTTTAACTTTTTTCGAAAACGTTCTAAAATCGCGGGATCTTGAAAAAAGACTTGTTTTGGATAAATACCCCGTTGCTGCCGCCCAGTTTCTGCAAAAAGAGAATTTGCGCGAGGGCCTTTTTAATGAATATTCTTGGGGCGGCTTTATCGACTGGCAGTATCCTGCCATTAAAGTTTTTATCGACGGCAGGATGGCCGGCTGGCGTATGGCAGACGGGAGCAGTATCCTTTCGGATTACTTGGCAATCAGAAAAGGGGATTGTACTATTGCCCAAAAATACCAGATAAAAGTTCTGCTTTTAAAAAATGATTCCAAAGTTGACTGCTTTAGTGATTTTGTAATCATTTACGAGGACTCGGTGGCTAAAATATATACAAAGACCATATAATGAAAGATGATGGTAAGCTTGACATCTTTGGAAAAGGGGGAACGGATTATTCTCCTTTTGCGGGCTCATCCGATTACTCTTATTCCGCAGGCAGTTGTCACTCTTTTTTTTATTTTTATACCAACCATTGTTCCCTCGGTCCTTTCACTTTTAGATATTAACATTTTTGATTCTTTTACACCGCGGCAGATACTGTTAATTGTGATTTTCTGGTATCTAGTCATTTTTGGTTTTGCTTTTTTGCGGTTTGTAATTTGGTATTTTAATATTTATTTACTGACCAATGAGCGCATTATCGACATTGACTTTAGAGGGATACTGCACAAAGAAACTGCATATGCGCATTTAAACCAGGTTCAGGATGTTAATCCAAAGATTATTGGATTTTTTGGGACTATTTTTCATTTCGGTAATGTTTATATTCAGACGGCAGCAGAATCCCCGGAATTTGAATTCCATGCGGTTGAAAAACCAAATGAAGTTGCCCATGAAATACTTTCCCAGGCTAACAAGGAACAGGCCGAAAAACCGGGAGAAATAGCCTAAATGCCGATAGAACAAAGTTCTTTTGCCTTTGCAAGTAGTGTTAATGTTGTTTTTTTCTTAAAACTTTTTTTTATTTTATTTGTAATTTTTTACACTTTTTTTGCTTTTATGCTTTTTAAACAGATTCAGTTAGTCACAAAGGAATTTTATACACCTGTGATGCCTTTTTTAAAATTTATCGGCATTGTTAATTTTGGGATATCATTGGCGTTGATATTTCTGGTGATGGGACTTTTTTAGAATGGATGAACTGCCCTTAAAAATAGAAAAGATTGCAGGACTTTCTGGTGATTCGACTGCCTGCGGAGTTTTTTCTAAAAGGATAACTTTAGTTGACGGAACCATTGGAATTATTGCCAGCTGCGTTTTAATAAAAAACGGCAAAGAAGATGATCTTGCAACCCTCCTTAAAGATATTTTCGAGCTTTCAACTAAAAAACTGGAATCAGCAGGTCTTGGTGACGGAATTTTAGATGCGGTTGGGCTCTTTGGTGATGCCACGCGCGATTATCTGCAATCCAAACATCTGGAAGTGAGCTTTGCCCATACTTTTTTTTACAAAAATGTAGCCTACATTGCCAAATTTGGCAATGCGGTAAGAATTTTTGTATTTGCTCCGCCTCGCGAAGCGGAGATCAAATTTGAAAGCGGTTCCGGTCCCGTCAAAGAAGGTCAAATTTTTCTTGTGGCAACTGAAAAATTTTTGGAAAAATTTGATGTTGGCATCTTTAGAACTGAGGGCGAAATTGATCTTAGTGAAATAATCGACGGTTTGGCGACGGAAATTTCCACTGAAAAAGAGCAAAGCGATATTGGAGCTGTTTTTTGCTTGGTAAAAGAAAAAAAGCAACCCCCAAAGGCGGTGGAAGTTGCGCAAATCTTTGGTGAGGCTGAAGGAGAAGTACTTGAAGCTGTCGCTGGAGAACAAGATGAATCCGCAAGTGAAAGGTACCAGCCTAAAGAAAAAAATAGATTTCTGAAAGCATTTTTAGCTGAGATTAAAAAACTTAAACGCGGCGATATCGGCGCAATTTTTCGCCTGAGAAGAAATATAGTACTGGTGATAGGTTTAATTGCGGTGATTTTGATAATTTCCGGCGGATTGACTATATGGCAAAAAATCCAGAGAGGGAAACTTTCTGAATTTAATCTTCACGTTAGCCAGGCATCAGCAAAATATACCGAGGCGCAGGCCATTGTTGAGCTTAATAGAGTCAAAGCGCGAGAAGTTTTAGGTGAAGCCGACAAAGAAATTAAGCTGGCGCTTGCGATTCAAAAAGATAACGAGAAGGCGAGGGAACTGGCAACTAATATTACCGATAAGCTTGCCCAGACAGAAGAATCGACAAATGTTAACCTCTCGGTTCTTTTTGAGGCACAAAGCCAGATAAATTCGCTGTCTTTTGCAGGGAAAAATCTGGCGGCATTTGCCGGTGATAAAATTTTGATAGGTAATTTACAGGAACTTTCGACAATTGCCGGAGTCGGTGATACAGAAAGCGGTTTTGTTTTTGACAATAATGCTTTTATTTTAGCTGGCGGTAGAGTTTATAAGGTCGATTTAAAGACAGATAAAAAAGAAGAACTTTTTGAGTTTGCAGCCGCAAGCGATGTCGCCGTTTTTTTAGGGAATATTTATTTGCCAGGCGGCGATCAGATCGCCAAATTTGTACCGGTCGAAGGTGGCTATAACCGGTCCGGTGATTACTTAGTCCAGAAAACAGAACTGAGTGCAAACACACGACTGGCAATCGACGGTTCCGTTTGGATAACAGCCGGTTCTAAGGTGCTTAATTTTTTAAGAGGCAACACGCAGAATTTTGAAATTTCCGGGCTTTCGACGCCGGTTGGTCATTTGGAGTCAATTTACACAAGCAGCAACTTAGATAATATTTATGTTGTTGACAAAACGAACTCGGCACTTTTAGTAATTTCCAAGGACGGGGTTTATAAGAAGGCTTACCAGTCGCCTGAGTTTGCCAAGGCCAGCGATATCGTTGTTTCAGATGACGAGGCGACAATGTATATTGCAGTTGGCAATAAAGTATTGACGGCAGAGCTTTAAGACTTTTTGAATTTACTCCTCAATTTTGGTAGAATGCTCTTTGCTATTGGCCATTAGCTATTAGCGATAAGCGCTTTTAGGGGATGTATTGTTTCGACAGGATAGCACATTAAAAACTGCAAGCCGAATACGATTCTAAAGTGCGTAGTCTTTGAATCAAACTTAAGTGCAAAAAACATATTTGCACGACTGGCCTCCCTTTTTAGGGTTGCGCCGGTAGCTCCAGTATTTGCCTAAAAACAAAGCTTGAGCTTGTCTCTTGGGCTTTTTCTCGGTGAGGCTTTCGAGGCACAAACTTAGCCGAGAGTAGGTCTTCAGCCTTGATCAGGCTTCAGACTGAAACTGCCGATCTTTGCGCTGGTTTCACCTGTCAATCGGTTAAAGACTTGCGCGAGAACTAAAAGATTGACCAAGCTTGTAGATGTTTTTGATTAGTTGTTCTGGACGCCGAGTCACACTCGGCCATCTCCACACTTCTGTCCGATCGGAGGTGAATATATTGACACCTGAGAATTTAGAAAAAGTCCCTAGACCAGATGTTCAAAAAATCTCCGATAGTTTAAGAAAGTCTTTTGACCGTGAGTTGAAACCCGCACTGGAAAGATTGAGACAGTGGCGAGCGAGGTCGAGAAACTCTAATATCTATGTTGGTCCGTGCGATGGAATAGTAGATTGACCCACTTAGGACCCTAGTAGGGACCGTCCTGAAATAGATTACTGCAACAATCCAATTTCAGCATAGTTGTATTTGCTATCCTTTCTTCCCACGCAGTTCCCTCTCAATTTCCCGCTCCACAGTTTTCTTTTTTAAAGCCAGCCGTTTGTCAAATTTGGCTTTTGATTTGGCAAGTCCAAGCTCAACTTTTGCAAGATTTCTTTTAATGTAAATTGAAAGAGGTACAATCGTCAGATTCCCTCCAGAAATTTTCCCCTGCCAATTTAGAATTTGTTTTCTATGGAGAAGAAGTTTGCGCTCTCGCCTTTCGTCTGAATATTTTTGAGAACCCATCCAGGGATAAATGTGGGCATTAACAAGAAAAAGTTCATCATCTTTAATTCTTGCAAATGATTGGGAAATGTTGGCCCTTCCTGCCCTAATCGATTTAATTTCGGCGCCTTTAAGAGCGATTCCGGCTTCGACTTTTTCTAAAATTTGGTACTTGTGGAAGGCTTTGCGATTAACAATCTTCACGTGAATAATTTGACTTAAGTTTTGACAGGTTCAGCAGTGGTAGATGTACCCATTTTTGCCTCCACTAATTTCTTATAAGCGGATAAAATATCCTCGTGTGTAAGACCACGGTTTGTAAGATAAAGTGCGACTTGATTGGCTATCCATTCTCGGGCGGTGTTTTGAATTGCTTCAACCATTTGACGACTGTCAGAGATATAGGGAATATCAGAGTAATTTTCATAGCATAAATACCAAAGTTTGGAATGGAGAGCACTTTCCAGATTTCTTTGGAGTTCTTCTACAAAATCAACCTCTTGGCCGGTTTCCTCGGCTTCTTTAGCAAGAGCCTCATCAAAGGAAACCCTGTTTTCCTGAAGATACTCCGCCATTTCTTGAGCACCATCTTCCATTGTCGAATCAAGTTCCAAGTCAAGTGCTCTTTGAAGGTTTGGTTGATCGGACAATTTATGAAGAGGAAGATGTTCCAGATAGGACATAGTTAACGCCTCAAAAAAGTTAGGGGCAATTCGTGGACCTAGATTTTCCTGAAACCAAGTTTTCTCATCTCGATGGAAAGGTACTCGGCCAGGGTGAAAAATTTTATCAAGGTCGGCAAGGAGTTCTTGGAAATCTTTTTGCTGACCTTCGGCCCCTTCCTTTTGGGGTTTGACGCTGTCTAAATCATAAATACTACCCACCAAGGAAACGTTATGTCCAGTTAAAAAATCGTGATAAAGGCCAATCCCATGAAGTTTTGCGAGATTGGCCCCGAGGCGAGCTGGTAAATAATCTGTGAAGTAACGTTCAATATCCTCGTCCTTGCCGGCATCAAAAACCTGTGGTGGCCGGTTTTGTTGTCTGGCCTCAATTTTTTCCCTTTGATTGACGAAGCCAAAGACCCTTGACATTATTCTGGTCAAATCTTGGATACTTTTGATCTGGTGTAGGTCCCGAAATCTCTCAGCAACCTGCAGAGAGCGGACAGAAAAATAGAAATCTGTACTTTGAAGATAAGCATCGATTCTTGGAAGATCATCCTCTTTGAGTTCTTGGTCAGTCGCGAATATGCCGTGTCGCCTGACTTGGTTTTGAATATCTTGGCGTGCTCTTGAAAGTAAAATGGCCTTAAACTCTTCGATAGTGAGACGTCGTCCGTCGACTATTACCTCTTTAGGTTTGATTATAAGCTCTGCTTTCTCGGTCTCAACGCCTGCTGCCCTTAAGGTCTGGGAATTTTTGATTGCAGTTTCTAAAAGAGGTTTATCTTGAAGTCCGATAACTTTGAATTTGAAGGGGCTATATTGATCTGTGTCTATGTATGTGTCTTCTAAGTTGTTTCCTTTAATGCCGAGGGAGCCGTAAATAATACCATGTTTATCAGACCAAATTACTCCAGCACCTAGATCAATTTCAAAAGAACGGCCATGCTCTGGAGAAGTTTTTACAAGCTGAACAGGACTTGGTTTTCTTTCAACAAGTGTTCCAGGTGCGACACTGACGACAGAAAAAATTGGGCTAGTCTTTTCTATACCGTTTTTAATAAACGGAAACCAATCCGGTTCTTCCTGAATGCCAAATAGATCGACAACTTCACCCGATACGGGTACTGTTTCTTTCGGCTGATAGACTTGAGGATTAACTAATTCCCCAGTTTGTTCTGCCATACTTCAATTATAATCTTATTGGCGGTTCCAAATAAGATCGCTCTAAAATTGCTTTTTGATCTGTGGGAGGCATTATGGTTGGTTTTCTTGATCTTCTTTTTCCCAAGCGGTGCGTTAACTGCGGCAGGCTCGGCGGCTATCTTTGCAGGGAGTGTTTTTCCAAGATCGAATACGTTGATAAGCCGGTTTGCCCAGTATGTCAGAGGCAAGCGGTAGGCGGCAAAACCCATCCGGGATGTCAAAGACCGTACGGACTTGATGGACTGGTTGTGGCCGCAAGATACAGGGGTGCAGTCAAGAGGGCGATTGCCAAAGTTAAATATAAGTGGGCATATGATATTGGAAAGCTGCTGGTTGATCTTATTATCGGGTGTCTTTGGAAATTTGACTTGCCGAAAGATGTAATTTTGGTGCCGGTACCACTCCATGCGCGCAGAGAAAAATGGCGGGGTTTTAATCAGTCGAGGATTTTAGCTAAGTCTTTGGCCAAAAAGTTTGGGGTAGACTTGCGAGATGTTCTCATAAGAACAAGGGAAACCCAGAGTCAAGTTGGATTAAAAAGAGACGAGAGAAAAAAGAATGTCAAAGGGGCATTTGCCCTTCGACAAGCCGGGCAAAAAAAGAGGAGATCCTTCGACTTCGTCGCGTCGAGACGCAACTTCGCTCAGGATAAAATTATTGCTGGAGTGATCGGCGAGAATATAATTTTAGTTGATGATGTTTATACCAGCGGTGCCACAATTAATGAATGCGCAAAAGTTTTAAAAAAAGCCGGTGCAAAAAGTGTTTGGGCTATGGCTGTGGCGCTGGGGTAGGGAAAATCGTCTAAATTATGGATTTTGTTAAGAAGAATAAATTTTTGTTAATTTACTTTTTATTTTTCCTAATTTTCAATGTATTACTCTACCTTTTCATCCAAAATTTCAATCAAACTATAAAGTTTAACAATCTCAACTATAAATACAATGCCCATCACTATTTTCAGGATGAACGTATTAACGGCGGACCTTTTAATTTATTGAGGGCTTTGGGACAGTACGATGCCCAATGGTATTTAAAGGTCGCAAATTCGGGTTATCCCAAGGACCCTGAAAATACGAATCTTAGTGATAAAAGTGAGATGGGTAGTTTAAGTTATGCTTTCTTCCCTTTATACCCTTTGCTACTGTTTTTGTTCAATAAGGTTTTTGCCAATATAGAGACTAGTGCATTTATTCTCTCGAACATTCTGCTGCTAGTAAATTTCATAAGCTTGATTTATGTCGTTGGAAAATTATTTTCAAAACAGATCGCCTACAAGGCAGTTTTTCTGTTGTTTACTTTTCCATTCGCCATTTTTTTCAGGAGTTATTTTACGGAAGGATTACAACTTTTTCTTCTAATCTGGTTTAGTTATTTTTTAGTTAAGAAAAGATGGGTAAAATCGGCAATCTTTTTATCTTTTTTAACTATTACGAAAGGCAATGTTATCCTATTAACAATTTTATTTTTTTATACTTGTTTTCGGGAAGTTAAGCCAAAGAGTTTTTTTAAAAAGGACATGATGGCCTTGCTCGCAATCGTTTTTGCCCCGTTTTTGTTGTGGATTGCGTTTAACTATATCTACACCGGTAATCCTTTGTACTTTTACAATATACGCAGTGAGTGGTTTAAGCCGAGTTTTCCTCTCTTGCCTCTGCTTTGGAATTTTGCGCTGCTCTTTTATTATCCGGCACTACCATTCCACTCCTTCCATCTCTCAATGATTGATTATTTATCAGTTATTCTTATTCTTTTGCTTTTGTTTAAAAGTAAAAAATTGTTGGGATATAAGCTTTGGTGGATGAGTTTTTTACTATGGATAACACCATTATTAGTTACAGATACCATGTCATACACTAGATATGAGATTGTTTCTTTTCCCATTTTTATTTATCTTGCCCATGTTTTAAAGAAAATCAGCTACTTTATTGTTCTTGGCGTGTTTTTAATTGGGCTTTTTGTTGCTTCAATCCTGTTTGTTAATTGGTATTGGTTGGGGTAGCGAATAATCTGCGCTGCCTAGTTGATTTATGGTGAGCCGATTCGGTCTGAGCCTCACGGTCGAAGACTTGTCGAACCACTATGTTGGAACTTATTTTAAGCAGCAATTAGAGCAAATGTCCATTGCACCCCAACTTCAACCAGTCACCATTCAGGTTTAAATTATACTACCTTTTTGTAGAATATTAGGCGTTTTCGAACTTAGAATTGTATTAGATTGAGGTAAACTTGCTGGGAAAATCAGACGTGACCCTGAGCGATTCAAGATTCTTTTTAGGCAACTTTTTAGAAGCATCCAAAATCTCAATTCCTATCATCTCTTTACCTGCATAATCCACTAAAAAATCTTCACTCACTTCCTCCGTTCGAGTGCTTTTTTTATTCTCTGTAAAATAAATATACATGGCATCCGCCACGGAATCATATGTTACTTTCATAGCATTGATATTCTACTTTTTAATTCGCTTTTTTGCAATCCAGTGTTCTGTAATCACAAAAACATCACCTTCCTCTTTTGAAATCACTACTTTTAGATAGTTTTTCCCAAAATTCTTGTATAATACATCTTTGCCGCTTTTTCCAGTTGACCTGTCTTCTGAATTTTTGATAGTTTCTTCAACTTGCACGCGTTTAATCCTACGAAACGTAAGCATCTTGCGAGCATGCTTTGTAAACTTAATCTTCAT
>Ga0209541_10018680_pt1 | contig 10012 bp, 15 predicted proteins | sample RifCSPlowO2_01_FD_184027 | JGI IMG/M metagenome (GOLD analysis project Ga0209541, IMG submission 184027) | Groundwater microbial communities from Rifle, Colorado - Rifle CSP2_plank lowO2_0.1 (SPAdes) (version 2) | ecosystem: Environmental > Aquatic > Deep subsurface > Groundwater | place...
GCGATTGAGGCCCTGAAACTTATCTCAAAGAAGGACTACAAGATTATTGTCATCACAAACCAGTCTGGTGTTCGTAGAGGATACTATGATGAAGAGATGCTTCAGCGAATCCATCAAAAGATGCTTGATGAGCTTAAATTGCATGGAGTTAGTATAAACCATATATATTACTGCCCACACCATCCTGATGACGGATGTGATTGTCGTAAACCAGCTCCTGGTATGCTTCACCTAGCAAATCATGAACATCATATTGACCTTGCAAACAGCTTTATGATTGGTGACCGTGATATAGATATTCTTGCCGGAAAGGAAGTAGGTGCAAAGACAATACTTCTTAAGTGTGGATATCAAGGTGATGATAAGTACTACATTCTATCAGATTTTATTGCAGAAGACCTTCTTGATGCTGTCCAGTATATCAATTAATAATAGAAAATTAAGAGCAGAGCCCTGTTTGGCCATTACAGGTTTTTGTTGGACCACAACCGCAAAGATTGCAATCTTCAACTAGTTGCCCTTCTGAGGTACAAAAATAAGGTTGGCTGTAAAATGTTGAGGAGGCACAAGTTCTTGCTTTTGTTCCATCTATACAAGTAATCACTCCGCTATTGCTTCCCTCACGTAACATCAATACTCTAACCACACTTGTATCCCTTGTTACAGTAATAATCCGCACGGTCTCTTGATATTTTGTCTTTGATAATCGCAATTCGTACCTTCCAGGAGTCGTTTTTATTCTTTGCTCACCATCTCTATTTGTTCTTCCAGCAGTATCAAATTCAATTTTATCATCATCAAGAAGATCCATGCTTAATCTAACATCCCTTATAGGATCCCCTCTTTCATAATCTGACACTATAACTGTTACTTCTCCACTTCCATAGACAACGTTTCCTGTTAGGTTACCTGGAGAAAGAAAAGTTACCAAGGCTGAAAGTGCCAAAACCAAGACAGCACCGATGATAATCTTGCTATCTCTTGAAATGCTTCCTTTCATATCTGAGAGCGTAAATATACTATTCATATATAAATATTTTGTTTTTTAACTTGAAATGAATATTGTCTATCAATCATGCCCACCCCCTAGACAGGAAGCTTTAAAAGTTTAAAAATAGGAATAATGGGATGAAATTTGATAGCCAAACTTTGGAAAGGTTAAGTCTTTTAGACTTGAGGCAATATTCCGGTGATTTAACAGCAATTGGAGAGGAAGACAGAAAATTATCAAATTGGCTTTTTGAGCTGCCTGTTGTTGTTTTGGCAACTGCTCAAAGAGAGGTTTGTGAAGACCCTCTATATAATATTTGCTTTGGAGCACAAGGGGAGTATAGTCATTTCTTTAATGTGAGGCAGAGGGTGATGCAGGAATTATCAAGACTAGCTAATGGTCCTGGATGGAATTTGTTGAGTGTTCTTTTTGATGGTATCTATGTTGGCGACCCAGAAGATTTACTTTACCATAGGTGTGGCGAACAAAAAAGAATTCTCCATACAACCAAAGGGCTTGGTGAAAAATTAGCTGAGGTAACGTTTTGCTAGTATATGCTAAAAGCAATTGTTCCATTGCTAAAAAGGATAAGAATTGCCCCCAAGACTATCATTGTTATTCCTATAAGTAGGCGCATCCATTTTCTTTTTTCCTGCTTCCAATTTCCTATTTTCTTTACACTTGCACCAAAGTAGGCAAGAATAAGGATTATTATAAGCGGCAAGACAAATATAAAATTATATAATAAAAGGTAACCTGTTATTGCTGGGCTAAACCCTATCTTTGCAAAAAGGGTTGTGATTGCAAGGTATGGCCCTCCTGTGCAAGGAAGCTCAACTGCAGCTACAAAAACTCCAAGAACCACCGCTCCCGGTGTTGATATCTTCTTGACCATTCTTTTTATTCTTGGAATATATTTTGTTGGGATATGGAGTGAGACTCCTTTTCCATACCACCAAAAGTCCTTGATTTCGACAAAGCCAAGCACAATTACCAAAATCCCTACAAAGATACCTAATGGCTGTGCAAGGTTAAAGCGCTGCACGAAAAGAAGAAGACCAATTCCAGCAAGAAAATATGTTAAGTATACTGCTGCAATATAGATAAGCCCAACCTTGAGCATTTTCTTTCTTTCTTTGGCAAGAGACAGCAAAGTTGCTATAAGCAAAATAAGCACGCCTATTGCACATGGATTAAATGAATCAACTGCGGCCGTTACCAACACTACAGGAAGGGCTGGAAGGCTTATCTTTCCTACTTCATTAACAACTGCTCCTGTAATTGTGGGCTCTCCCAATAAAGCAAGGGTTAGAACACCAAAAAGGATGAAAAACCCTATTGCTATTGGTCCTAAAGAAGGTCTTCTCATTTTAAATAGAACATCCTGCTTTTTGAGCAAGCTCATCTAATTCAAGCACTCCGACCACCTGCCCATTATCAGGAAAAATCCATGTCGGATATTTTTCTATACCCTTTTCTAAGCATTCTTCTGGTATTCCCTTCACGCCCCTGCATGCAGCAGGCAACTGATCTTTTACGCACCTTGGGTCACACTCTTTATAGACCCCATTTTCCCTAAGAATTTTGTGGGCTTCCCCAAATTTTTTTTCCTGCTGGGCACAACTTGGACACCAGAATGCACCATATTCCTCCACACCTTTCTCAACAAGACAGTTTGCAAGGTTTTCTCTTAACTCTAAGGGTATATTTTGGCTACAGGCAGTTAAGATTAACATACCCACCAAAATTGATACCATAACTATCCTTTTCATTTTATTCTCCGTAGCATGATTATTGTTGCTATCAAAGATACAAGGATTATTAAATCAATGAACAGGCACAGTACACAAAAGGTGTATAAAAGGAATGCCTCAATATAGACAAGATAAAGCGCAAACAGGGCGCTAAAAATAAGGATTGTGAGGATTAACTTAGCGATTGCTTTTTGAGATATTCTTTTTTTTCCAAATCTGATTGCCTTTCCTTTCTTGACAACAAGGGTTAGGAGTACAATCAATATAAATGTTAGCCCTCCAGTTACTGCTATTGGGATGCCAAATATTTCGGAGTATATACTCTTGTTGACAATATCACAATTTAGACCCTCACTAATATCACAAAAACCTGAACCTGTCGGGGCATAATGCAAATATGTAAGGTATGTAGATGTTGCTATGCCAAGTAACATTGCAATAAAAAGGAATGTGGTTATACCATGCAGATTATCTTTTCCTTTCATTTTAACCAAAAAAATACCTCAACCATTTTTGGTGCTTCCAGAATATATCTGAATGTTCTATATATTTATCTATACCAAAATATTTTCCTGCCTTTACAGCAATAAAATATGCTAGCACTATGGCATAGATTATGTGCTCATCAACAAAACCGTGCTCTGGAGGGAATGTTGGCAGGTAAAACAAGACCATTATGACAATACCCCAGAATGATGCAAAGCGGGTCAGAACACCGAGTATTAATGCAGCACCTATAAGAGTTAAACCCAACATAACAAGCCAGTCAACAACAGCACTTCCAGCCATTGCAACAAACATTGACTTAAAAAGGCCTTGCGATTGACTAAGAAGGAAACCTTTTGCACTCCAACCTGGCTCGAGAAGCTTTGTTATTCCTGCGTAAAAAAAGAGCCACCCGATGGCAATACGCAATATAGCCAATACTGGGCGATCAGTCTCTTTTTGGGAATTTTTCCTCATCTCTGTCTTTTATCGTTTTCTTTTTTTCTATATAAATGTTATTGTCAACAAATCACCAGAAGGAATATAAATCATCAATGTCCTTTATTTTTTTATGTATGATCCAAAAAAGGCACATTATGTTGTTGCAACAGCAATTATTGTTAAAGATGGAAAATTTCTTATTGCCAAGAGGGCTCCTCATGAAAAGGTTTCTCCAAATGAATGGACAGTTCCTGGTGGAAAACTTGAGCTTGGAGATTATAATAACAGAAAGCCTGATACATCCTTTCACTGGTATAATATTTTTGAAGACCTTCTCAGACGTGAAGTTATGGAAGAGGTTGCGCTTTCTATTAAGAATATAAATTATTTAACCAGTCTTGCTTTTATAAGGCCAGATGGGGTTCCTGTTATAGTTGCAAGCTTTTTTGCAGACTATGCCGGGGGGGATGTAAAACTTTGTCCTGACCTTACAGAATATGCTTGGGTTGACACAAAAGAAGCAAAGTCTTACGCGCTTATTGAAGGAATTTATGAAGAGCTTGTTATGCTTGATAAGATCTTGAAAGGAAAGTCTATCAAAAGCTGGAATAAGGAATTAAGAGATTAGCAGGACATATGAAGGACAGTGGCAGGATGGGCGAATCACCACAGACGGCTTTGAGAAGCAAAACTAACTTAAAGTTTTAGATTTATGGTGTTTTTGATAAATTAATTCAATAATTTCCCTGCTTTGCCCAACATATTTTGTTGGGTCAGTAATTTCCCTTAATGTTCTTTCACTGATCCTTGTAATAACTTCTTGATTTTTTAATAAAATGTCTACGAACGGCATCTTTCTTTCCCAGGCCTCTGTTGCAAGCATGCCCACAATGTTATGGGCTTCACTTCTAGACATCGGATTTATAACTTTGTTTTGGTCTGTCAAGTAAGTCATAACCTGCTGAGAAGTAACAACCCCATAACTTCGAAGAACCCTTTCTACACTTCTTTCTTTATTTAATCCAATCCAATAAACGGTATTTGCTAGGTTTCTTATTCCATGGTCTAGGAATTTAAATCCATCTCCAAGGTTAATCCTGGTATTCGCGCTTGCTGCCAAATTTCTTGCATAAGGCAGTTCGCAGTTAGCCAGAGCAGTAGCCATATTTCCTAGAAGATAGTTTCTAAGAGACATTGTCTGCTCTTCTACAGTAGGATTTCCGTTTTTTGCATCTTTGTGGGGCATTGCAGAAGAGCCTTTCTTCTTTCTTGGATCTGTGTTGAGAAGAATATTTACATCGTCGCTTCTACCCCATGCAATGTATTTTGCAATGTTGTTAAGCGTTTCTCCTAATCTTGCCATTACATAAAAAACGTCTGCTTCAAATTCCAAACCGGGAACCTGGGCTGGAGCATCCATAAATCCAATTCCCAAATCTTTACAGTATTCTGCCTGGAGTTTTATACCATCAATTCCAAGTGCTGTTGCTGAATGGTGATTTCCGGTTGCATCTGCCCATTTTCCTAAAATTGAGTTTTCATATACAAATTTTAGAAATTTCAGCCCTGATTGGAGCATTTCAGCATAATGAGCAAATGGCCTACCAGCCAATGTGGGAAGAGCATCATACAAGTGGGTTGTATCCATATGTGGTATATCAATCCATGCACGGGATTTTTCTAAGAGAATATCGCGGAGATTTTCCGCTGAATCAGCTATAATTTCTAATGAAGCTTTTAGCTGCAGTGCTCTTGCTGGCTGGGTCGTATCTGCACTTGTTTTTGCTTTGTTAATGTGTGGTCTTGCATCTAGGTCTACCATCTCTTCAAGGGAAGTATTAATCGCAATAACATCGTGTCCTGTTTGTTCTTCAAGTTCTCTTATGCGGTTAGGATCAATATGTTCTAAAGAAGCTTTTTGTGCAATTTTTTCTGCCAGATGTTCTGGAATAATTTCAGGATGCAATCTTGCCAGAGTTAATGCTGATTGTCCTTGAACCATTAAGCAATATTCAAATGTTTTTTCATGACCCCATACTTCAACCATTTCCAGTGTTCCATACCTTCCAGCGGCTAAAGTGTTTGAATCTTGCTTGTAGCCTTTTGGAAACCTTTTTTTCGGTTCTGTTTTTGAAGTCATGAGTGTAGTATGATGATTTTGGTTAAAAACAATTACTTTGATGCAATAATTATATCAAATATACTACGCCGGGGCTGGGATTTGAACCCAGATATCCAAATGGAAACAGGATTTCCAGTCCTGCGCACTACCAGATTATGCGACCCCGGCCTTTTGGTTTCTTTGAGAATTGTTCTTTTATAAACGTTCTTCTCTTTTCTGTAGAATATTTATTTTCTTTTGTTCGGTGCATAATATAATACAAAATGTTAGGTTTATATAGCTATACAGATTCATATACAGATGGCAAAAACAATAATGATTTCAAATGATGTGTATGAAAAGCTTAAGGCTAAAAAAGAGAATAAAAGTTTTACTGAGATCATAAAGAACTTATTAAATACAAAAAACGCAAAGAAAGGCTCTGGCTTGCGTGAGTGCCTTGGAATAATCAAAGATGATAAGGAAAGAAAGGGGGTAGATGTTCATATCAAAGGGGGATGGAAGGGTTGGAACAAAAAATATGTTTAGACACAGATGTTATCATTGCAATCTTAAACAATGAACCCAGAGCGATGATCATAATTGATAGGATAGAAAATTTTGAAATCTAATTACAACCATAACCTTTTTTGAATTATTGTTACGGGAAACAAACCTTGACCAGATAGAGACTTTTAGAAACAAGGTCAACATTGCTGACTTTGACGAACCGGCAGCTAGGAAAGCAAGTTTTATTTTTAAAGAGTTAAAAAAGAAAGGTAAAACAATTGATTTTCGTGACATATTTACAGCTTCAATATGTATTGCAAACAATCTTTCATTATTGACATTTAATACAAAACATTTTAGAAATATAGGCCAAATAAAACTCCTACCTAAAGTTTTTACATCAATTTAACAGATTTATTGTTATATGCACCCCTTCTGGGATTGGAACTTTCATAACAAGCCTTAGCGCACGCTCATCAACTCCCAGATCTATAAGGCGCTTATGTATGCGCATCTCAAAGTTATCAAATGAGGCTTTTCCATCGCCGCAAGGACTCTTTCTTGTTGTTATCTTCATGCGTTTTGTCGGCATTGGTACAGGACCATGGATTACTGTCTTTGTTTTTTTAGCAATCTCTTTAATAGAATTGCAGACTTGGTTTATTTTTTCAATTTCGGGTGTTGCTAAAATTATCCTTGCGCTTGGCATAGGGTAGAGTTCATTTTAAATGACTTATAAATCTTACCTTTTTCAGATGTGACATCCTCCCAGCACTTTAGTGCGGGGCTTCCAGTGAAGTCTTCTAACTTTCTTTGATGAAGGTCCTCTTGATGTTTCACATAGTTATCAACAGTATCTACAGTGTTATAGCCGACACTTCCAGCATAAGCTCCAAGTTGCTGCACCTGACGGCTGACGGGGACCTGCGGCGGGAGCGACACGAACAGATGCAAGTGGTCCTTGGAGATGTGCCCCTTCAGAATCCCCAAATCCTCCTAATGACATATCTCCCGCATAAACTCACACACTCCCTTCACACTCCCCCACGCATGGTATCTTATGAGGAATCGAAAGTATGAATGACAAGACATCAATGAGATTCTTCATAACTCTGTCTTTTCCTCAAATAACCTTGTTCCTTTAAATGTCTATTAATAGCCTCTCCAGAAAAACCAATTCTTTCAGCAACTCTATCAGCATGACTTTCCTTTGAAATTCCATCAATTAATCTATGTGTGGGTTTTTCATCACTAAACTCAACTTGTAAATATTGCCCTTTCCCATCCTCTTTAAAATAGTCGACCAAGGCGTGGTTGTGAGTTACCAGTATGGTGTTACTTCCAATAGTATGAAATCCATCAAGAACAACACGAGATAGCTGCATTTTTTCTTCAACAGTTGTTCCCTCGGCTAATTCATCAAGGACTATTAGGCTTCTCGGAGTTGTAGAATAAAAAATATCTCTTGTTCTTTTTAATTCTGTTCCAAATCTTCCTTCCTCCTCTTGCAGCGCATCAAACTGTGGTGCTTGATATGCCATCCTATCTGTTAGGTTCATCTTTGCCTCGGAGGCAACCACATAACCTCCAATTTGTCCAAGGAGTTGATTTTGTAAAATGCTTTTACAGTAAGTTGTCTTCCCACCACTATTTGGTCCAGTAATGAATGTTAACCTTGCCCCATTTAGGTTAACAGAGTTTGGTACATAGTTCTTGTTTTCCTTTGCCTCTATAGGGTTTCTTAAATTGTCTGCTATAAAATAATGTATTCCAGCATCTGTAACCTCCGGCAGTGTTGTAGGATGCGGCATCGATTTTCTATAAGCGATAAATGACATCAACTCATCTAGTTTTCCAATAGACTCAACACTACAAATAAATTGTTCGTCTCTAATAATCTTCTTTCTCAAGGGTTTTATTACCTTAGTATAATCTGCAGGGGGTTTGATTCCTAATCCATGAAACACTGCAGCTAGCATAGATACCTTTCCGCCCAGTAGAGAAGCTAAGAAAAAATCGCCGCCTTCCTTTAGCCATACAGCACTCCCCATAAGCCCCCCAACCGTTAATATGCCTATTAGATTCTCCAATGTGAAATTAGCAGGCTTAAATCTCCAGCAGGGAGTAAAGAAGCTAATATCTTCTTTTGACTTGAGGCCACCAAACGTTCTATATATTGGCCCTCTCATCAACTTATAACCTGCTGACTGTTCAAAGTTGTCTATTTCGCTAAGCAGAAATTTCAAATAACCCGTGTATGGAAGAGGAATACTTTTTGCTGCTCTAGCAATACTGCTCCCACCATTCATTGCTTTCCTGAAATCTCCATATGGTCTTTTCTCGTGGATTTGACCATTCAAGAATTTGAATAAAGCCATTTCGCCTATCTGAAACTCTCCCAAATAGTCTACGACTGCATTTCTTAATTTATCATCACTTTCCAATTCCCGAACACTATTCTGTTTGGCTAAGATTAATCCTAAAGAAGTAGGCGGCTGCATTAGTGACCTAAAAAGAGTTGCTGAACCAACTTTTGAAGTTGTATGGTCAACAGCCTCATGCAAATCGCGAAGCTGGATTAAAGATAAAGTCTGTTTATCAATTATTGTTGCAGGAAGATTCTTGAATAATGCTTCGAAATCTACAGTAAGGTCTCTGCTTCCAGATCCAACATGAAACACACTGTCATTTTCATTTATCCTTACAAGAGGTTCATATCCATTTCTTGCGACCTTTTCTAAATCTTTCATCGTTCACCTTGTTCATTGCAAAGATGCCTCCTTTTTGATTCCGAGAGGAATTGCTATCGTCTGTAACCTTCTTTGACTTATTCTCTATTAACTCTACGAAGGGAATTCCTTCCAAGTACCTTACTAAAGATACTTGTTGAGCAAGGAGGTTATTACGTCAAGTGTTATACCATGATACACAAAAATGCCTATTACTTTTGAAACTGAAGGCTTGTAATTGCCATTTAAGAAGCGTTCAAGGTCATAACTAAATCCTAAGCCAGGTATTAACTCAATTGGGCTAAATTCCCTTGCTTCCTTTTCCAATTCGTTTTCTTTTTCCATTTTCAATTTCCTCCGTTGTACCCCTTGCTTAAACTCATCTAGAGTATTGAAATAACAGTTCTGCAATGCCGCAGACATATGCAGCATGAATAGCCCCAAATTCAATTTTCTGCGACAAGGGCATCTTGTCTGCATCTCCACTCATACAAGCTGTAATGAATCCATACACCGGGATCAATTCCTTTAACGCGTACCCTGTAAATTCAGGCTTAGTAGATATTTTTTTGTCAAACATCCCAATTTTCTGCTCCAATTGATTTTCTGGTTTCATTTTTCCGTCCTCCCTTTGTTTATGTTACATGCTAACCCATCATGTTATATTTGCCAGACAAATAAGCCAATAGGACAGATGCTGCTGTCTGGTATGCACCATAAGCAATCCTCTCCTTCTTAGATGAAGGCTGGTAATTACCCCTTAGCAAGTCTACAATAGGCACGCTGAGTCCACCAACAGGCACCCACTTTTTCCAATCAGATTTTCGGATTTTACCTTCCAATTGATTTTCTTTTTCCATTTTTGGTCCTCCAATTTTACTACTTATAAGTAATCTATAATCATATAATAAACTATCTACAACTTTCTTATCTTTTCTATAGTTAAGTATATAAATAGACTATACTTTAGATAGTTTATGGAACATCGTAGTGTTTTGGA
>Ga0209541_10018683_pt1 | contig 10011 bp, 9 predicted proteins | sample RifCSPlowO2_01_FD_184027 | JGI IMG/M metagenome (GOLD analysis project Ga0209541, IMG submission 184027) | Groundwater microbial communities from Rifle, Colorado - Rifle CSP2_plank lowO2_0.1 (SPAdes) (version 2) | ecosystem: Environmental > Aquatic > Deep subsurface > Groundwater | place: Rifle...
AGGGCAGCCGGAAACTGCAGTCATACAGAGCCAGTTCAAGAAAAGCATACTTGTTTTGCTGCAGAAATATTTTCCCACGGCAAATAAAAAAACCGTAGACATGCTGATTAACTATATCCTTCAGCAGAACATTGGCCTTGGCCATATAGAGATACTCCTTAAGGATAAGAATCTTGAGGAAGTTGTAATCAATAATGCAAATGAGCCTGTATGGGTATACCACAGGAAGCACGGCTGGCTGAAAACCAACATATTTATGCCAAACGAAGCAAGGATAAGGTACTATTCTACAGTAATAGGCAGAGATATAGGCAAGGAAATAACAGTATTGAGCCCGTTGATGGACGCTCATCTGAAGACAGGCGACAGGGTAAATGCGACATTAAGGCCAATATCGTCAAAAGGCAACACAATAACAATAAGGAAATTTGCAGCGCGGCCATGGACTATAACCGATTTCCTTGTGGAAAAGACAATCTCTTACGAGGCTGCTGCATTGGTATGGATGGCAGTCCAGAATGAGCTCTCTACCGTGATTGCAGGAGGGACAGCCAGTGGAAAGACATCGATGCTTAATGTTGCCGCGAACTTTTTCCCCCCTAATCAAAGGATAATCTCATTGGAGGATACAAGGGAGCTTCTGCTTCCAGACATCCTGCACTGGGTTCCACTTGAAACAAGGCTTCCTAACCCGGAGGGCAAAGGAGGCATAACAATGCTTGACCTCGTTGTAAACTCATTGAGGATGAGGCCTGACCGAATCTTAGTCGGAGAGATAAGGAGAAGGGCGGAAGCAGAGGTTTTGTTTGAGGCAATGCACACAGGACATAGCGTTTACGGAACACTGCATGCAAACAATGTAAGGGAAACAATAAACAGATTAACACAGCCGCCGATAGGGCTGCCAAGGCAGATGCTCTCGGCATTATCATTAATAGTTGTCCAGAATATAAACAGGAGAAATGGCAGAAGAAGGACGCTGCAGATAGGGGAGGTAATGCACGATGGGGATGCAAAGACGCTGATGCAGCTTAATGTAGCTAAAGACACTCTTGAGAAGCTCAACGAGCCAACAACAATCTATGAGACGTTAAACTTATACACCGGCCTCTCAAAGGAAGAGCTCGAAAAAGACATGGAAGAAAAAATTGATATACTGAAATGGATGGTCTCAAGCAACATCAACGACATAAACCAGATAGGGCTTATTATGTCAAAATACTACAGGAAGCTGTCATTTATTTAAAAGATTTAAGAAAATATTTAACTTAAAAATATTAATCAATCATCAAATGACAAAAAAAGTGTTCATACTGCAGCTGGTGCAAAGGATAAGCTCGTTCTTTCCCGCGCTTAAGAAAGAAATCAAAATAGCGCATCTAAGAACAAGCCCGCAGCAGTTTATTTACGATAACATTAAATTTTCTTTGTTTTTCTCGCTCGGCCTTACTGTTCTTTTTTTTTTCATAGTGGACAAGGCTGATCTTTCATTTATCTTATTGCCCATAGCATTCATATTTTTATTCATTTTTGTGTTCTACTTCGGCTTCCTGAAGCTAAGAGCCAGGATAATTAAGAGGCGGAAGGAAATAGACAGAGAGGTATTATTTGCAGGACAGTACCTGCTCATAAAGCTTTATTCTGGAAGGCCATTGTTGAATGCGCTGATTGAGACAAGCAAGAGTTATGGTGTAGCATCAAAATACATTAGAGAGATAGTGAATGATATAAACACAGGTAACTCATTAGAGATGGCACTGGAAAATGCGATGACTTATAGCCCATCAGAAAGATTCAGGAAAATACTGTTCCATATCAACAACGCATTGCGGCTTGGCATAGATGTAACAAAGCCTTTAAGCGCTGTCCTTGAAGAGATTATGTGGGAAGAGCAACTTGAGATACAAAAGTACGGCAAAAAGCTCAACACAATCATCGTTTTTTATATGCTTGCTGCAATAGTAATACCATCCATAGGCATGACTATATTTATTGTCATATCGAGCTTCATCAACTTTACCTTAAGCCTTAACCATTTTCTTGTCATGCTGGGCTTTATTGTACTTATCCAGATGTTCTTCATCTCTGTGTTCAAAAGCGCACGGCCCTATGTAAATTTATGATCTTACTTTAAAATGGGACTCAAGATAATCTTTTTAGGCGAGTTTGGTAAGGCCTTTGTGCCAAAAAGGGCGATACCCAACTTGAGGATGTTTCTGCTGAAAGCAGGCATCACTAAAGTTCCGTATAAGTTTTTTGGTGCATTGTTTTATCTTACAGCCATAATAACGGGAATCATTTACATCCTCTATATTTACCCTTTTTTGCAGCAATACTCCCAGCTTGTTCTTCTTGTAGCTTCCACAATACTATGGTTCACGTTACAGATTTTGCTTGCATTTTTTTTCATAATGCTTGTTTACTTTTACGTGGATCTGCAGATATACCTAAGGACAAAAAGGATGGAGGATATGCTGCCTGATTTTTTACAGGTAGTGTCGTCAAACCTCAAAGGGGGAATGTCCTTTGAAAATGCTTTAATGGGTGCTATAAAGCCGAGGTTCAGCATTTTGGCTAATGAGATGGCAGAAGTCTCTAAAAAAGTCATGACAGGCCATGATGTGGGGGTTGCTTTGTCCGAGCTTGGGGAAAAATACAATTCCCCTATGCTGCGCCGCTCTATCGACCTTATGATAAGCGAGCTTGAGAGCGGAGGCAAGATATCCGATCTTATTGATAACATAGTCAAGAACATCAAGGAAACAAAAGCCTTGAAGGAGGAAATATCTGCATCTGCAATTTCCTACATAATCTTCATGGCAGCCATAGTAATAGTGATTTCCCCATTGCTTTTTTCCCTGTCTTTCCATCTTTTGAAAATAATATTAAGTTTTGTCAGCAAATTAGCTGGTACTGCATCAGCTAATTTACCTTTCAGCGTTTCGCCAATAGAAGTTAAGCCAGATAACTTTAGGTATTTTTCAATGGCTGCTATAGCAGTAATCTCATTTTTCTCTTCCCTAATAGTATCAATCGTGGAAAAGGGGAGCATAAAAAGCGGCTTGAAATATATACCTATATTCTTAATAGGCTCATTGGTTTTTTATTGGATATTCATGAATGTGCTGGAGTTTGTTTTCTCTGGGATTATTGTTTAAAGAAAAAAATCCCCACCGCCGGATTTGAACCAGCAACCTCATGGTCACGGCTGTCTACCATTCATCCAATGCATTAAGCTTTGTCTGATAGTGAATTTATCTACAGCCATGCGCTCTAGCCGCTGCTCCTTATCAATCAAATTTGACAAGTTTGAGCTAGGTGGGGACATATTTAATCAAAGTGTAGTGCCCTTTTTAAATTTTGTTGATGATTTTTAGAATCAATCCTTATTTCATAATTTGGTCTTTTATTAAAACCGTGCATTCTTGAAGTTACTGGTGCATTATAATTGAACAGATCTTTGATCAATTTTATAACATTTCAAGTCTTTATTGTAGTAATAAAAATACTGTCTTGCCTTGTATCAATAATTTTTTTAACACTGAAACTATTTTTTATTTCTTTTTCAATAAACTCAAAATGCTTTGTTTTTTTCAATATACTGAAAGCAAAATCCTTCTTTCCGACTCTCTTTATTTCTTTTATTCCTTGTCGAATATCATTAAAGTTATGAATAGAAGTAACAGAAATCACTTTGTCAAAAATATTGCTTTTAAACGGAATATTTTCTGCTGTTGCCTGAATTTTATTTTTAGTTTTTTGCTGTAGCAAATCCATTGATGGGTCCATTCCAATGACTCTGCAATTAAAGTCTGACCCGGTACCGCAGCCGACATCCAGCAGCAAGTCGTCAGTTCTTATATTTAAATTGGCTTTGATTATATCGTGCTTTACCTTCTGCTCTTCCCCGTAAAGCTCATCGTAGCCTTTTGATATCAGCTTATAAAAATCCATGTTTTATTGCAATAGGCATTATTTTATAAAATTTGTTCTTGAGCCATTCCGAAAGAAATAAATAAGGGTTGTAAACTCCCAGATGTAATGTTAAAGAAGCTAATTTTGCCAACGACCTTACTTTTATGGGTAATAATCTATGGCTGCGCAAACCAGCAGACTGTAGGGTTTGATGAAGGTGTAAAAAAAATCAATGAGTTTGATAAGCAGTTTGGAGCAACTATGAAGGCTCCTCCGAATTCTACTGAAGGAGTTGATGGACTTCTTGCGCAGCTTGTTGGATTCAGAGCCGCAAACATGGATGTAGATAAATCTCTTGCGAATCTTCTTGACTTTAGGATAAAAAGCCTTGAAGCGGAAAGGCTGCACATAGAAGGATGGCAGTGGGGCAAAGGCAGCACAACTGATTATGGTTTTGGCTGCAATAAAGGCTCTGCACGCGTTCTTAATTCTTCACGTATAAGAAATGCATCCGCGCAAAAAGGCTACGAGGCTGTAGAGGCACTGCAATCATTTATAGATAACTATCCAGGGAAGGCAGAAGATGTGGATTTGACTCAAAAAGATGTGCTGTTCCTTAATGCAGCGTACCTGCAAATTGAGGAAAAAGCAAACAAGGACTCTAGACGAATCAACAGCCTTTGCAAGGAGCAGGTAGAATCGCTTAGGAAAGAGGGAGTAATATGAGTCTAAAAAGCCCAAACAGCATGGAAGAATGCCTTTATTTTACAAACCGTTCTGTAGGTGAAGGCTATGCAAAAGCATGGGTATACAGAAAAGAGTGCCCTAAATGCAAAAAAGAGCGCTTAGGAAAGCCAATTAAAAAAAATGGGAAAGTCGACAAGAAAGCTGCTTATTATGAATGCAAGGAATGCAAATACCAGGAAAGCAACGAGCAGGTTGAAAATAGCGTAAAGTTGGAAGTTCAGTACAAATGCCCCTATTGCGGAAATGAATCAGAAACAACGACGGAATACAAAAGAAAAATCTTTGATGGTGTGCCATCTTATGTCCTTGAGTGCGGCAAGTGCGGAAAGGAAATTGGTTTGACAAAGAAGATGAAGGGCAGCAAGAAGAAAGGGGAAAAAAAATATTAATTTCTATAACACTTCTTAACCCACAAATCATTAGCCTCATGCTGTAATTGGACAGAAGTTTTTTTACCTTTCAAATGAATTAAAATTCCTTCGATTAATCTAAAAGGGTCTTTCACTTTAGGTATCTTATTTGAATTCTTTTTTCTCATTACTGATCCAATCTTGTATGTGTTTAAATAGATTCCGTTCTAATTTTAACATTATATGTTGCCACATCTTATACATGACAACAACATTTTTAAACAAATAATTCATGCTAAAGTATAGGTGGTTAAGCTAAAAGATAAAAGAATCATTGTAACAAGTGCCCTTCCATACGCAAATGGACCAATACATGTAGGGCATCTGGTAGAATACATCCAGACAGACATATTTGTAAGATTTCTTAGGTTGATAGGCAAGGATGTTGTTTATTGCTGTGCTGACGATACGCATGGAACGCCGATAGAGGTAAAAGCCAAGGAGTTAGGCATAAAACCGGAAGAATTGATTGCTAAATTCTCCAAAGAGCACCAGGAAGATTTCAATAGCTTCCATATAAGATTTGATAGTTATTACTCAACTAATAGCAAAGAAAACGAATATTTCTCTGACCTGATATTTAAGAAATTAAGGAATAAAAAGCTTATTTATACAAAAGAAATTGAGGTTACTTATTGCGAACATTGTAAAAGAACTTTACCTGACAGGTATGTAAAAGGGAAATGCCCAAAGTGCAAAGCCCCTGACCAGTATGGTGATGTATGCGAGGCTTGCAACGCGACTTACGACACTATTGATTTAGTAGAGCCCTACTGCGTAATATGCAAAAACAGTCCTGTAAGGAAGAAATCGGAGCATTACTTCTTCAAGCTAAGTACCCTCTCCGATTTTCTGAAAGAGTATATCAGCAAAAACAAAAGTTTCCAGCCGGAAATAAAAAATTTTGTTTTAAATTGGATAAAGAATGGCTTAGAGGACTGGAACATATCAAGGGACGGACCTTACTTTGGATTTAAAATTCCTGGGGAAGAGAACAAGTACTATTATGTATGGCTCGATGCTCCTGTAGGCTACATCTCAAGCCTTGCCAACTACCTTAACAAAGACACAAAAAAAGCGGAAAAAGCATGGAATGAAAGCACGATAATACATTTCATTGGAAAAGATATAACCTACTTCCATTTCCTTTTCTGGCCTGCAATGCTTCATGCTTCCGGCTTTAATCTTCCGGAAAGCATATTTGTCCATGGCTTTTTGACTGTGAACAATGAGAAGATGTCTAAGTCAAGAGGAACTTTCTTCACAGCAAAAGACTTCCTTAGAAAGTATGATGCAGAGCAATTAAGGTATTACTATGCAAATGTCCTATCAAAGAAACTTGCAGATATAGACTTAAATTTCAAGGAATTTGAAGATCGCATTAATAATGATTTAGTCGGGAATCTCGGAAATTTCTGCTATAGGATAATAAGCTTCACAAATAAAAATTTCAATGGGGAAATAGAAGCAATAGACCACAATAAAGCGATAATTGATGACATTGGAAATAAAATCAAGAAAATTGAAAAGTATTACAATGAGCTAAACTTTAATTCCGTAATTCATGAAATACTGCAGATTTCCGATATAGGGAACAAATATTTCCAGAATAATGAGCCTTGGGCATTGGTTAAAAATGACAAGGAAAAGGTGCAGGAAATTTGCGGATTGTGCATCAACATTGCAAAGAACTTAAGCATCATTTTGCAGCCGATATTGCCAAAATTCTCCGAGGAATTACAAAAGCAGTTGAACTTAGAGAATCTAAAATGGAAAGATATTGGCTTTGACTTAAAAAACCACAAAATAGGAAAAGAAAAGTTATTGGTAAGGAAGATTGAAGTTGGTGAAACGCCGAATTTATGCATTAAGCCAGCTAAAAAAATAGAGTATGAGATTGATCCAGGAATTAGAGGTTTAGGAATTAACATTTGCCTTGCGCAAATAAACGGAATTAAAGTTAAGAATAAGCACGAAGGGCTAGAGAAAATAAAAAAGCAGGTTGCACAAAAAATCAAAAAGTTAAGCCAAGAATTGTATAATAATATTGGAGTAGACTTACAGCCTTCTGTGGCGCATCTTATCAATTTAATAAAAGAAAAAGGAAGGTTACCTACAATAAATACTGCTGTTGATAGCTATAACGTTGTTTCCGCAGATAAATTTCTTACAGCGGGCTGCCATGACATTGACAAAATAAAAGGTGAAGTAAGGTTTAAAATAACTGCGGGCAATGAAAAATTTGTGCCGTTAAATGGCAAAAATTTAGAAAAAGTGAATAAAGGCGAATTCGCATTTGTTGATGAGGAAGAAATACTTTGCAGATTAGATGCGAAACAAAGCCAAAAGTCTAAAGTTGATGAAAAAACGCAAAATGTTTTATTATATTTCCAAGGAAATCGGAATGTTAAACATGAATATCTAAGAACTGCCTTAGAAGAAGCCTGTAAAAATATAGTAACCTTTTGCGGCGGAAGCTATGAAATACTAAAAGAAAAGGCAAAAGGTGGCTTATTCCCTCTAAACCTCAAAGTGGCAGAAATTGTTGACGTAAAAGACCATCCTGATGCACACAAACTTTATGTTCTGCAGATTAATTTGGGAAAAGAAAAAAGGCAGCTTGTTGCAGGGCTAAAAGAGCATTACTCAAAGGACGAGCTAAAAAATAAAAAAATAATTGTCGTAATGAACCTAAAATACGCAAAACTAAGGGGCGTAGAAAGCCAGGGAATGCTTTTGGCTGCGGAAGACAAAAATGGCACTATAGGAATCTTAACAGTTAAAGATGCAGAGCCCGGCGATACAGTAAAATGCGGAAACCTGGAAAATTCCAATGAGCAGATAACCTTTAAAGACTTTCAGAAACTGGAAATAACAGCCAAAAGCGGCAAAGTAATATGCAATAATGCAGAGCTTAAAACTGGCAATGAATCAGTTTATTCTAAGAAAGTTAAAGAAGGAAAAGTAAGGTAAATAGTCTATTCTTTTCTCATATATATTGTCCTAGTCGGGAAAGGTATTCCTATACCTTCTTTCCTTAAATCATTGTAAATCTTCTCTGTTGCCGAGGCTTTGGTTTCAAATTTTATGTCAAAATTCTCAATCCAAAACAAAGCCCAAAACTTAAGCGCAAAATCCCCCATTTCCATCATTAAAACTTCGGGCTCAGGGTCTTTTAGAACGCCAGGAATCTTGCTTATTGTATTTAATACGACCTTTCTGACCTTTGATGTATCTGAGCCATATTCAACACCAAACTCTATAACAACCCTTACAGAAGGTTCCGGCTGCACAAAATTGAGTATCCTTGAATCTGCCAGCTTGCCATTAGGCATGGTAATAAGCTCCCCATCCCATGTCTTGATTTTTGTGCTCCTTAAGCCAACATCAATAACCGTCCCCATAGTATCGTTATCAATCTTTATTTTGTCCCCTACTTTTAGGCTTTTGTCTAAAATAATTGACATTCCCCCAAATATATTCCCAAGGGTGCTTTGAAGCGCAAAGGCTATTGCAATTCCCGCAACTCCTAAACTTGCCAGCAATGGGCCTACTTGAATGCCCCATAGAGGAAGTATAAACAGCAACCCTACAATTGAGATAAAAATTTTTGAAAAGCGGTGGGCTATGGGAAGCAGCTGCTCGTCAACAGAGGATTTTGTCCTTTCTGCCATCTTCTTGCCCCACCCATCTATGAAAATATCAAAAACCGCTATTACTATATAAACAACTAGAATTGTAATTAAGGATGATATTCCATGTTCCATCAAATCGAGAATGCTTTGCTTTATTCCAAGCGGGAATAATGCAAGCCTAAAGCCGATAAGCAGCAGGATTAAGGATATTGGCTTATTGGTTTTCTTTACAATAAGGTCATCAATATCTGTCTTAGTTCTTCCAGTTATTTTCAAAATCACCTTTTGGGACAAAAAAACTGCAAATTGGGACAGAATGTAAAACATAATCAAGAGGCTTAAAGAATAAATATACTTATTCTGCTGGAGTATACCTAGATATTGCTCGAATGCCATTTTATGTCTCATTAAACTATGATTATTATCTAAAATTTTCTTTGATTTTTAAATGTTGCGAAAAATGAAGAATAATAATCCTTACATTGAAGCGTCTGCCTGCCTTTCTAAACCAACCTAAAGCACTCTCCTAGCAGTTTCAAGAGCCTTCTCAACATCTCCCTTCTCTAAATTCAAATAAACATTATGTTCCCTAAGCAAATCAATAAATTCGCTTAATGTCGCGCCTGCCAATTTAGCCCCTAAACCCAAACTGACCTTTTTTGCTTTGTATAGCTCAACAGCTTTGTGTTTTTTTCCAGACTCTACAAGATCCCTTACTACTTCAGAACGCTTCTCCTTCAAAACTTGTCCAAATAGCTTAATTGCATCCAAATCCAGCCTTGATGATACAGTTTCCATTTTCATTTCACCTCTGACTTAAAGTACTCATAAATCTCTTTTGTGTACCTTCCAATCTTATGCAGATTTTCCAGTTTACCAAGAGCATCGTCTTTTGATAATTTTTTCTTTTCAAATAGCCTTATAACAACAGCCATTGCACACATAAAGGGTATTTTCTCCAGCTTACAAAGTTTGATGAACTCCCCATCATCAGTTAATATTGCCTTATGCCTTTTATCATTGAATAAAGCATATGTCGCTGATTCACCTTCATCAAGCCTGAATTGGGACATGATGTGTGCTATTTTTGCTGTTTTAATTGGCGTTATTATTATCTTTTTGCTGTCAATTAATTTTTGAATTAGCCTTGCATAGTATGAATCTTGATCAAACAAGGCTTCTCTCTTTACTTGTCCCGGTATCTCAATAATTGGTGAAATTTCAATAAAATGCTCTAAGCAACCTATTTTTGCCAATAAAACCAGTGTCGAAGTATTGGAAGCAAACATTTACTATTGTATACA
>Ga0209541_10018684_pt1 | contig 10011 bp, 10 predicted proteins | sample RifCSPlowO2_01_FD_184027 | JGI IMG/M metagenome (GOLD analysis project Ga0209541, IMG submission 184027) | Groundwater microbial communities from Rifle, Colorado - Rifle CSP2_plank lowO2_0.1 (SPAdes) (version 2) | ecosystem: Environmental > Aquatic > Deep subsurface > Groundwater | place...
GGTTCATGTGTCTTTGCCTGACTGAAAGGAAGGCGAAAGAAAAGGTTGGGCTGAAAAAAAAAGGTTGGTGAACATCCTCTAGGGATTATTTGTTTTTAGATTCATGAAATGAATCCTCTGTTTCTTTTCGTCAACATTTTCTTTGCCTGACTGAAAGGAAGGCGAAAGAAAAGGTTGGGCTGAAAGAAAAGGTTCGTGAACATCCTCCCGGGCTCATTAAACTATCCAAAAATTAAAAGTATGAGATAAAACAATGTCTCAAAATGAAAATACCAATCGCCCCAAGGGGAGGGGTATCAATTTATAGTGGCGGAAGTAAATAATTTATCAATAATTCCGCCACTATCATGAAAATCTATGATTTTCAGGACACAGAAAATCTCCGATTTTCTCGTGTATCAGGAGGACACAAAGTATTTTCAATCAATTATTTGTGTCCGACATTATAGTTGGGATTTTCAATGTTACGAATACCCTGCATAGTTGAATGCTTAAATCCCAATCACCGCAAGCGATGGGGTATTCGTAACAAATAAAAAAAAAGTTTAATCTGAAAGTTATTTTATCGCTTGGAACATTAATCACAACTCCATTAGGAAGTTTTATTTTTCCTCAAAGATAAATCCAAGATTCTCAAGTTTCTTTATGGCTTTTGGCAAATCCTTTTTCTTCACAAGAATATGGTCAGTTGAATAAGCGGAAATGGCAAAGATAGGAATTTTTTCATCTGCAAGAGCTTGAGAGATTTTTGCCATAAATCCAACCAAGCCAAATGGAAGAATCATGTCAAATGTCAACATCTTCCAGCCTTTCTCAATTTCAATTGCGTCTTTTTCATTGAATTCGGATTGAGATATAATTACAGTAGTCTCATTCTTATCTGTAATATTTGCAAAGGCATCAGGATAAGCTTTCATGGATTTTACAACTGAGAAAGTTCCTTTCCAAACATACACTTTGCCATTTTTGACATAATCTTCCAGTTTCACTTTTTCTTCCTCAATAATCCAATCAGTTCAACAAGAGCAACAACCGCCCATACACCCTCCAGCACGACAAATGGCATAAATCCTATGAGAATAGAAGCATAACATGACATCCCTGCACCAATAATATTCATTGTTGTGTATATTTTGGTATCTTGTTGCAATATTTTAAAGAGGCTGAGGAAAAATGAGACTAACAATAAAAATACCCCAATTGAGCCGATTACTACAGGAATGTTTAACATATCAAGCTTAAAAATATTTATAGTTAAATAATTATCTGCTTAATTAGAATTATGAAATTTGGCTACAAAACTAAAATCTCATTTTCCACTTTGATGGTTATTCTCTAATAAACCACCAGTGAAACCCGCTGGTGGAAAATGAGAACAGAAAAGCCGAGCCGAGCCCTAAGGCGAGCGAGGATTTTTTTGATAATAAATTTATAAATAGCACTATTCTCCAGTAAGTGAAATGGCAGAAAAACCTGAAGATAAAGAAACAATGACAAGGCAATATGGACTTACGGAATCATTCAAGCAACATGTAGGAGAAGTAGTCTGCCATACCTTTTGGTATAATCCCATCCCCTCACTAAAAAAGGCAGGGGCTGTTGCAATCAAAGGGGTCGTAGGTAAAAGAGAAAAATCCAATGGTGGCTTGGAGTATGTCGTTTCCATAGATTTTTTTTTGGCAAATGGGAAAACTTTTGAAGATGTGCTAAACGAACTTCCAACAACAGGAGTATTTCAGAATGTTGATGAAGCAAGAATTTATCTTGAAGATACATTTGGTTGTAATGTTATTTATCAATAGATGATGGATAGTTTCTAAGATTATTTTTTATCATTCCCAAAAGAATAGGTGTAACTTGTAGATTTGCCTATGGCTTCCCTTAAGGAGATTATCTTGTTTTGCAGAGCTTCGGCATTTTTATGTCCAAGAATTAATGCCTTCTGGAAGCATTCCAGCGCTTTTTCCATATTTCTTTTCTTTTCGTAAACTACTCCCATATTATAATATCCAGTTACATTGTTTGGATTCAGCTTTACTGCGACTTCCAGCATCTGCAAGGCTTGCTCAAAATCCCCGCTTTTTTCCTGCAACGCTCCTAAATTATTATAGGTCTGGTATTTGTTGGGATTAAGCAACATTGACTTAACAAGATTTTGGTATGCCTCTTTCAGCATCCCTTTTTTTAATAAGCATGTTCCAAGACTGAAGAATGTTTCTGAGTCTTCCTTGATATTCAGTGATTTTTTGTAGTATTCTATTGCATTGTCAATATCATTTGCAGATTCTTTGATAACTCCAATCTCATATAGGGCTGCATTATTATTTTTGTCAATCTCAACAGACTTAAGAAACGATTCCTCAGCGCCATTTAAATTTCCATTCTCCTTTTGCAGTACTCCGAGCTCAAAATAGTTTTGAGATGATGGACTTTCAGCAGTTTTTTTCTCAGCGAGAGAAAGGTAATACTTTCTTTTCTTCCTTGCTGAATCAGGCTCTGCATTTCCATAATGGTGTATCAAAACTCCGCCAACAGCAATCTTTCCTTTTTTTTGCTCTATTGAAGGCTCTACAAGCTCGTGGACAAAACCGCTGAATGAATATTTTTTTTTATTCCTGAAAAGCTTGCAGACCATTGAAAGATAAAAACCTGAGTACCCTCTGCTCATCTCATCATCTGCAGGAAGGTATCCTGCAATGCTTTTGTCATTTGTATAATGCTTTGTTGGAAAAAGGTACCCTTCTGTGCTTTCATCCTTCACAAGCTCTAGAATTATGGAAGAGCTCCTGCTGTCTAAAACTTCATCAGCATCAATCGTAAATATCCATTCCTTTGTTGCGTGCCTGATGCTTTCATTTCTTGCAGCGCTGAAATCATCCACCCATTTGAAATCAATTATTTTGCAGTTTATTTTAAAGCGCCTGCACGCTGCCTTGACAATTTCTTTTGTATTGTCTGCGCTTCCTGTATCCACAATTACAGCCTCATTTACAACATTCTTTACAGAATCAAGGCATTTCTCAATATTTACTGCCTCATTCCTGACAATCATGCAAAGCGATATCTCGTTCATCTTCATTTTAGTTTAGAAATTGAGTTGTGATTTATAAATTTTCCTTGAAAACATCGCTTCAGATAAAATCTCATTTTCCACCGGCGTGTTTCACTGGCGGTTTATGCAGAACAAACAGCAAAGTGAAAAATGAGAGCAGAAAATCCGACCATAGTCCGAATGGCGAGCATACAGCTAGTCTATGACTGGCGGTGGTTGAATTTTTTGATTTTATGTTTTTTGATTTTTAATTTGTTTTTTACCCTAGTTCATTGGTATTTTCTATCAAATAAATAAAATCATTCATGAATCTTGCAGCCTTTGCCCCGTCAATAATTCGGTGGTCGTATGTTATTGACAGCGGAATGATTTTTCTTATAGTTATTTTGCCGTCTTTGACTACTGCCTTGTCTTTTATTTTTCCAACTCCAAGAATTGCGGATTCCGGATAGTTTACAATCGGTGTGAAAAACTCCCCCCCCAGAGAGCCGAGGTTGGTTATGCTGAAAGATCCTCCATGGATTTCATCCAAATTTATTTTCCTGCTTCTTGCTTCCTCAACAAGCTTGTTCATCTCAACCGCTATTTCCTTAATAGTCATTCTGTCAACGTTTTTTATAACTGGAACAATCAGCCCTTCATCAGTATCCACAGCTATCCCTATGTTATAATATTTTTTTATTATAATTTCATTTCCTTCAATGCTTGAGTTAAGATATGGATTTTTTACAAGAGCGAGCTGAACTGCTTTTATCAGATACGGCATAAAAGTAATTTTTATTCCCTCTTCTTCATATTTTTTCTTTTCTGCTTCCCTCAATTCTGACAAATCAGTCGCATCTGCCTCATTCATGTTTGTAACTTGGGGGGCATTTTGGATTGACTCAGTTGTCTTAAGTGCAACGCTCTTTCCCACTCCATGAAGACTTATGCGCTCAATCTTGCCATATTTGCTGTAATCCTGCTCAGCAGAATCTTGCTTGATACTTTCAAGCTTTTCCGCTTTCCTTGATGAAAGGACATCTTTTGATGTTATTGAGCCGCCTGGCCCGGTTCCTTTTATTTTTTCCAAATTCACTCCAATTTCTTTTGCAAGGCTTCTTATCGCAGGGGCGGCTTTTATTGCATTGGCTGAAGAAAGTTCAGATGAATATTTTGACTGGCGGATAGGCTGCACTTCCTTCGCCTCATCCAAAAATCCCACCACAGAGCCTGTATAATTTTGTTTTTCTGATTTCGGTTTTTTGTCATCTTTGGATTTTAAAGAATCTGCAGTCTCTCCCTCAAGAAGCAGAGTGACCATTGTTTCTCCGACTTTTATTGTTTCTCCTTCCCTTGCGTGGATTCTGTAAACTGTGCCTGATTTTGGAGAAGGCATTTCTACAACAGCCTTGTCGGTCTCAATCTCCACTAAGTTTTGGTCTGCTTTTACTTTTTCCCCTTCCTGCACAAGCCATTTCTGGATTATGCCCTCGTGTATTCCCTCGCCAACATCAGGAAATTTGAATTCATATGACATTTTTAAAGTTAAAATTTGATGGTTTATATTTATTTCTATGAGTTCTCAAATGAATTAATTCTGGTTGGTTGTAATACCACTCAAATCCACCCTTAAATATTCTTTTAGCAAGATTTATAACTGTCAAATATATTTCTTTATTATGCAAATCAATGATTTAATCTTCAAAGAACTTCTCAAAAGAGGGTGTAAACTCGAGGAGAAAACACGAGTTTGGGATGTTGCGGACTCTAAGTTATGGTATCTAACCCAAAAACAAGCGCAAGGTTTCCTTGATTTAAGCAAAACCAAGGGATACAAGAAAACCATCATAGATAAAGAGGTGTCTTTGATTAAAAAACACATGAAAGACTTTGTTCACGCATTGCCAAAAACTTCATGCAACATTATTGATTTAGGCTGCGGTGATGGGCAAAAAGCCTCACTGTTTATCCATGAATTAGCAAAACATATGAAAATAAGATATTGCCCTATTGACATTAGCTCTTATATGGTTTCAAAAGCCGCAAAAACAATTCGTAAACTGAAAGTCGGTGAAGTTTTGGAATTTAAATGGAATATCTCAGATTTTGAAAATTTAAACAACATCACCCCCTTATTTAGAGAGGCTGGATTTGAAACTCATTTTATGATGCTGTTAGGCAACACTTTAGGAAATTTTTACAAAGAAGATATACTGCATGGAATAAAAACCAGCATGAATAAAGAGGATATTCTCCTTATTGGAAATGGATTGAAAAATGGTCGCGATGACTGGACAGAAGAGTACAAAGACCCCATAATTGATAAATGGCTTGTTCAGATACCGCAACAATTAGGTTTATCAAAAGATGATATTGCTTATGATGTTCGTTTTGTAAATTCAAGAATTGAAGAATTGTACCTATTAAAAAATGACAAAACAATTAAGCATCTCGGAAGAATATTAACTTTCAAAAAAGGAGATGTGATTATTACGGCAGTATCTTATAAATACACCAAACCTGAATTTAATAGAATACTTGAGAAGTTCTTTTCTGATGTGAAAGTATATTCTGATTCTAAAGAGACTTATGCTCTTGCTATTTGCAAAAGATAGGGAATAATCAGGTTTTAAATTTAACTTGGAGTTCTACTGAGCCCAACCAATCATAATATTTATATACATAATAAAAAATCATTTGAATATGCTTGGAATAAACGAAAATACTATGAATGTAATTTACGTTGCTGCTGCCATCTACTTAATTTACAGAATATTCTTCAGGAAGAGCCCTATGCAGGATGATTATGAAAGGCTTTACAATAAGATATTGACTTCTGACAAACACAAGGTTAAAGGGCAGTATGATAATGATGAAGACAGATGATGCCAATAAAATCCAGATTAGCCACCATGACAGGATTTTTGAGTTGATATACTCCAAGACTGATGAGATAATGTGGCAGGGCATTCTCTATGAGCTTGTGCGCTCGGAGAAGATGGACCCGTGGGATGTTGATGTAAGCATTCTCACAAAAAAGTATCTGGAGACAATCAAACAGCTTAAGGAGCATGACTTCAGGATTAGCGGAAAGGTCATCCTTGCTGCTGCAATACTCCTTAAGATAAAATCAGAGAAACTTGTTGGAGAGGACTTTGATGAGTTTACAAAGCTTATTACCTCTCTTGAAGAGCAGGAAGAAGATGAAGCGGCCATCTTTGATGATAACGGACTAATTCCAAAATTTCACGAAATTCCTACTTTGATACCAAGGACGCCTCAGCCAAGAAAAAGGAAGGTTTCTATTTTTGACCTTGTGAAGGCGCTGCAGAAAGCTCTTGAAGTTAAGAAGAGAAGAGTGTTGAATTCCATTCCTCCAATGGACATGGAGATTCCTAAAAAGAAAAAGGAGATAACAGAAGTTATAAGGGATGTCTATGGAAAAATCAAATCATTTTTTATGTCAGGAAAAACAGAGAAGCTGACTTTCTCTAATCTGCTACCATCCTCATCAAAAGAAGACAAGGTTTATACTTTTATACCATTGCTGCACCTCTCCCAGCAAAATAAAGTTGAGCTTATCCAGAACGAGCCTTTCGGAGAGATTGAAGTTGTGATGATAAAACAGGCATGAGTTGATTGTTATTGTTTGAATTATTTATCTTTTATGCTTGAACCATTCAGTACTCCACACCAAGTCTTGCTTTAATCTTTTTGTCCCATGGATGTTTTATTTTCTGCATCACAGTAACATAATCTGCAAACTCAAAAAGTTCTTTTGGAACATCTCTTCCTGTCAGCACAAGCTCTGTCTTTCCGTGATTTTTCATCAGGTTTACCACTTCCCCAATAGGAATTAATTTTTTGTCGAGAACGCAGTTAATCTCATCAAGAATAACCATATCGCATCTTCCGGAATTTATTATATCTTTTGCATGGAGCAGTCCGAGCATTGCAGACTCTCTTTCCATCTCATCCGGCTGGAAAGTAAATTTCCCTTTGGCATCCATAAACTCCTGAATATTTTTCTGCCTTGTTTTTACTGCATCCACTCCGAACTGCTCTATTGAAAATCCCAGCTTCTTTGCAGAATTTATCTCCCCTGTAATTCCGCTCTTGAGAAACTGAACAACATGCACATTCAGATTGTTTCCGGCAGCCCTCATTGCCAATCCCAAAGAAGAAGTTGTCTTGCCTTTCCCGTCACCTGTATAGATATGCACCAAGCCAAGATGCTCGGAGTTATTATCTCCCTTTACAATTATTGGAACTTTTATTTTTGTGGTCATTCAAATAAGAAAAAAGGCGATTGGGTTTAAAAAATTAATTATTTTGCGAACTGTAAAGTCTGCTGGATATAATCTATCAAAAAAATATCAAACCTTTTTCTTAAAAATATATAATGCCGCTTTTCCATCAGTATGTGGAAATGCAGAAACTAACTCCCATCCGTCTTTTCCCATCTTATTAAGCTCCTTTGTAGGATGTTCAAATACTCCATCATTATTTACATTCCAGGATTTCATTAATCCACCATGAACAATTCCTTTTACTACATATTCAAATCCCATTTTAATCCTTCCAATCTTCTTTCTGAACAATCATTTTATCGCCATTTACGTCAGCATTCAATTCCTGCTTATTATTTAACTATGAGCAAAGTCCCCAGCCGCAGCTCGGGCAGGTTACACATCCTTCTTTCTTATCCACTGAAGTTCCGCACTCGGGGCAGTTGTTCTCATACTTGCCTGCAATTTTCATTTTTCCTTCTGTTGTCTTGAGCATTGCAGGAGTCTCTTTAACTGAAACTTCAACGACCGCTTCCTTTTTCTTTGGAGCCACCATAACCTGATCCTTGATGCTGGTATCTCTGAAAACAGTAACTCCCTTGCATCCAAGATTGTGAGCGAGTATATATGAATCTTTCATGTGCTCTATCGTCGCATCTGCCGGAAAATTGTTTGTCTTTGAAATTGCCGAGTCTGTCCATTTCTGGAATGTAGCTAAAGCCCTTATATGGTTTTCAGGTGTGATATCCATTGCAGTTACAAACACTTTCCTGAGCTTTTCAGGAACATAATCCAATTCCTGAATGCTTCCTTTGTTATCATTAATATCCTTCATAAGCTTCTCGCTGTATATCCCTTCTTCCTTTACTACCTTTTCAAATGCCCCATCAACATAAAAGAATTGTCCTACCTTGACATTTTTTTCGTACACAAGAGAATAAACTGGCTCCATTCCTGAAGAGCATCCAGCAATCATTGATATACTGCCAGTCGGGGCTATTACAGTAGTATATCCATTTCTTATTCCGTGCTCCTTTATGTCTTCTATAACTCTTTCCCAATCAAGATGGCAGTCATCTTTGATTTCATAACCCTTGAAGGGGAGTCTTCCATCCTTATAAAAACTTTTATCGTAATAAGGAAGCTTTCCTCTTTTCTTTGCAAGCTCAATGCTCTCAACTTTAGACCAGTAATTTACGAATTCCATAAGCTCTTCCATGAATTTCCTTCCTTTCTCAGTATCATACGGGAGCATCATTTCGTAAAGCAAGTCTCCAACTCCCATTACTCCAAGACCTATTTTTCTTGTGCTTAAACTCATCTCTTCTATTGCAGGAAGTGGAAAATTATTTACATCAATGACATTATCAAGGAATTTTGTGGTCATTCTTATAACATCCCTTAACCTCTCCCAATCAAGATAAGTTATTCCATTGCTGTTCCTTACAAAAGCCCATACATTAATGGAACCGAGATTGCAGGGTTCATTTGGATAAAGCAGGACTTCTCCGCAAGGGTTTGTTGTAACTATCGGCCCAAGATGCTCTAAAAAAGGATTGTGGCTATTGATTGAATCAAAGAACAACACGCCTGGTTCTGCGCTTTCCCATGCCTGATAAACTATTTTTTCAAACAGGTCTCTTGGGTTTACATATTTCTCAACTTTTTTTGTTCTTGGGTTTATGAGGGGATAAGGTTCATTCTTATCATAATACTCCCAGAAATCTCCCATCATCAATACGCTTATGTTAAAATTTCTCAATGCCTTGTTGCCCTTCTTTGCTGTTATGAATTTTTCTATATCAGGATGGTTGCTGTTTATTATGCCCATATTTGCCCCTCTTCTTATGCCGCCCTGCTTTATGACTTCTGTCATCGTGTCAAAAAGCCGCATGAAGCTTATAGGACCTGATGCAACTCCTCCTGTTGAGCTTACAAAATCTCCCTCAGGCCTTAATTTGCTGAAATTATATCCCATTCCCCCCCCTGCCTTAAAGATTATTGCTGTTGTCTTCAAAGTTTCCATTATTCCGTCTATTGAATCAGGAACATCAGAAACAAAGCAGGCAGAGCCCATTCCCAAAGGATTTCCGAAATTGGCTATAGCAGGAGTATTTGGCATGAAAAGCTTCTTTGTCATAAGATTGTAGAAATTTGTCATTGTTGAAGTGTATTGGCCTAACTCTCCACTTTCCATCATTGAAACAATTTGCGACCAGCTCACCTTCATCTGATTTTTGCTATTCGCTCTGTCATACATTCTTTTTAGGGCTTCAAGATTATATTCGTTTAAAGCAAACTCTCCAATTTTCAGCCTATTCTTATGTTTTTCAATATCAAAATCTTCAGGTTCATGTGCTTGTTGCCTTGCGTTGATGTCGTATATTTTTGAATCATATAAAATATCAGGAAGAGCTGCATGAACAGCAACTCTTGTGAAAAGCTGTTTCGGAGTTTCAATAAGCTTCCCATTGGAATCTTTTCTAAGGTATCTTGATTTTAATACTTTCAGTGCGTTGACATCAAAGGATTTATCCACTTCATCTATTTCTTCCTTTTCAAGAACTGTCTGTTTTTCTTTCCTTAATTCCTGCCTCTGCTGTCTGTAAACTATATATGCTTTTGCAGTCTTTGCATGACCATTCTCTATGAGGATTTTTTCAACAACATCCTGAACTTCTTCGACAC
>Ga0209541_10018685_pt1 | contig 10010 bp, 10 predicted proteins | sample RifCSPlowO2_01_FD_184027 | JGI IMG/M metagenome (GOLD analysis project Ga0209541, IMG submission 184027) | Groundwater microbial communities from Rifle, Colorado - Rifle CSP2_plank lowO2_0.1 (SPAdes) (version 2) | ecosystem: Environmental > Aquatic > Deep subsurface > Groundwater | place...
TGTCTTTCGGTGGGCATCGTTATTTATTTATGAATATCGGCCATACAAAATCCACTTCCCTGTGCCAGCGTGCGACACTTAAAAACCGGTCGCTCGGCGACTCGACAAAGCCCAAAGAGAGTCCGTAAAGGCTATCAGGCACAGTATACACGAAATCCGGCGCGTACAAAAATACGGCAGGAATGTCTTTTTGGATCTCGCGCTCGAAGGCCGCATAAAGATTATCCCGCTCCGTGCCGTTGGCCGTCGCGCGCAGTCCCTCCAGAGCCTTGTCCGCCGCCGTGTTGGCGTACATCGCTATGTTAAGTCCGGGATCGTTGCGCTGGCTCGAGTGCCAGAAGGCGAAAAGGTCGAGTTCGCGGCCCACGACTTCGCCGAAGAGCAGAGCCTCATACTTGCGCGGACGAATTATGTTTTGAGACAGATCGCCCGGCTCGTATATTTTTATCTCCACACCTGCACCCATCTTCTCCCAGCTTGAGCGGGCAAATTCCGCCGCGGCGCGCAGCTCCGGCACATTCGCCGTCGCCAGGTCGAGGGAAAGCGCAATGATTTTGGCGCTCTTGCCGGAGCCCGTCTTCTTTTGAAGAACGCCGCTCTCGTTTGCCTTCCACCCACGCGACTCCAAATATGCGCGCGCAGATGCCGCGGCGTCGTCTACTCCGGAAGAAGTGTTTTTCAAAATCCGACTGTTTTTGGGCGACAGCGAAGGAGGTACCGGCAAGTCAAGCGGCGTGCCGTAGCCGCGCAATATGTCTTTAACCAGCTTGTCGCGGTCTATCGCCATGGAAAGCGCGGCGCGAACGTCTTTGTCCCGCAAGACCTCGGAATTGTTCTGATTGAAGAAGATACCAAAAACGCGGCTAAGCGGCGAGACCGCCGTCTTTGCGTCGGGCAGATTGGCGGGCGATATGCCGCTTGCGCTTTCTATCTCGCCGCTCTGGAGCGCATTTATAAGTTCCGACTCGCTGGGATAAAAATTGAGAGTAAGGATGGAGAGGAAAGGCTCGCCGAGAGCGTAGCGCGAGAAGCGCTCGAGCGTGTAGGAAGAAGGAATTCCTCCAGCCGTTTGCGAGAGCGCCCGCACCTTGAATGGTCCCGAGCCGACCGGCCTTGTGTTGAGTTCGCTCCAGGGAAACGCCTCGTCGGAAACCTCTTCCCATAAGTGCTTAGGCAGTATGCCGAGCGCAAGATTGCCGACAAAGGGCGCGTACGGCGAGCGGAGCGTAAAGCGCACCGTGCGCTCGTCCGCGGCCTCTACGGCGACGCCGTCCCAGTTGGCCCGCTCGGGACTCTTTAGCGCGGGCGTCTGGGTTTTCTGCACTGTAAAAACGATATCCTCCGCCGTCACGGGCGCGCCGTCATGAAATACGGCCCCTTCGCGCAAAGTCGCAGTGTAGATTTTTCCATCCTCGGAGACGGAATATTCGGACGCCAAGTCCGGCACGTAGCCGCCCTCCGGCGTCGCCCTCAAAAGACCGGAGTAAACGAGCGCAGTTAAGTCGCGATCGGCATCGGAGAGCGCCAGAATGGGGTTGATGAAGCGCGGACTGCCGACGATGCCCTCTGTGAGCGAGCCGCCGCGCGCGGGCGACTCGACCAAAAGCGCGCTCTCGAGCGCGTATACAAGCCCGACGGTCGAGACGACGAGCATGGCGGCAAAAAACAAAAACAACGCGCGCCCTACCTTGCCCATGGAGCGCAGAGTCTCCTCCGTCTTGATGAGGATGGGGAACCTTTTCATTTGGAAATTTATTGGATAAGCACCGCCGTGAAGGAAGAGAGCGCAAACAAGACGGCAAGCACCATGGTCGCCCAGAAGAGAAATTTTTCCGATCCGCGCCGCGTGTGATAAGCGGCCGTGAAGTTGTCTCCGCCGAAAGCCCCTCCAAGCGACGCTCCCGTCTGCTGGAGCAGGACGCATATAACCAAGGCCGCCGAGAGGATTATTTGTATGTAGGGGAGTACCCCCGCTATGACCATTGCGTAAAATCCTATCATAGCATACTTGACTAGGCAAGAGGATTTGCCTATACTCGAGCCGAGTTATAAAAATCATGAAGAAGAACAAAAAAGCAGTTCGCAAGGTTAAGAATGCCGGAATTTCGAAGCCGCGCCCTACGGGTGCCTTGGGCCAACCTTATGGCGACCGCGTGCTGGTCAAGCCCTCGGCGCCGGAGGAGGTAACCTCTTTCGGCCTCATCATTCCCGATACCGCCAAAGAAAAGCCCGAGCATGGCGTCGTCGTGGCTGTCGGCCCCGGCAAAAAAACGGAAGAGGGAAAGGTCATACCGCTTTCGGTAAAAGTTGGTGACTGCATCATGTTTTCCAAATACGGCTACGACGAGGTAAAAATAAACGGCGTCGAATATTATCTTATCCGCGAAGACAGCATCACAATGGTGCTTAACAAATAATTTTATGGCTAAGCAAATTCTTTTTAACGAGCGCGCGCGGCGGGCGCTTAAGGCCGGAGTGGACAAGGCGGCGGGCGCGGTCAAGGTGACTCTCGGCCCCCGCGGCCGCAACGTGGCGCTCGATAAGGGCTACGGCGGCCCCACCATAACCAACGACGGCGTTTCCATAGCCAAGGAGATATCATTTAAGGACAAATTCGAGAATATGGGCGCAGAGTTGGTCAAGGAGGTGGCAAGCAAGACCAACGACATCGCCGGCGACGGCACCACTACCTCGGTCGTCCTTTTGCAGGCGCTCGTCGAGGAGGGAATGAAGCATACGGAAGCAGGGCTGTCGGCCATGGGCGTGCGCGCGGGCATAGAGCGCGCGACGCAGGAGGCGGTTGCGGCGCTAAAAGCGCTCTCCAAAAAGATACAAAGCGACGAGGAAGTGCGGCAAGTCGCAACGATTGCCGCCGAATCGGAAGAGATAGGCGCCAAGATAGCGGAAGTTATTAAAAAAGTCGGGAAAGACGGTGTCGTAACCGTAGAGGAGTCGCAGTCGCTCGAAATAGAAAGTGAGATAGTCGAGGGTATGGAGTTCGACCGCGGATACGTGAGCGCATACATGGTCACCGACCCATCGCGCATGGAGGCCGTGTTCAAAGACCCGTACATTCTGATAACGGACAAAAAAATATCGTCCGTGCAGGAGATACTGCCATTGCTAGAAAAGATCGCCCAGAGCGGCAAAAAGGACTTGGTAATAATCGCCGACGACGTAGAGGGCGAGGCACTCGCGACTTTTGTGGTCAACAAATTGCGCGGGACATTCAATGTACTTGCCGTCAAAGCGCCGGGATACGGGGACCGCAAAAAGGAGATGTTAGCCGACATCGCAACTGTCACGGGCGCGCAGGTTATTTCCGACGAGCAGGGAATAAAGTTCGACAACGCGACATTGGCGATGCTCGGGCGCGCGGGCAAGGTTATAGCGACCAAAGACAACACGGTAATCGTCGGCGGCAAGGGAGGGAAGAAAGAGATAGAAGCGCGCGTCGCGCAAATCCGCGCGCAAAAGGAGCAGACAACCTCCAAATTCGACAAGGAGAAATTGGATGAACGTCTGGCAAAGCTTATGGGCGGGGTCGCTGTTATCCGCGTCGGCGCCGCGACCGAGACGGAAATGAAGTATCTGAAGCTGAAGATAGAGGACGCGGTCAATGCGACAAAGGCCGCGGTCGAGGAGGGCATAGTCCCCGGTGGGGGTGTGGCGCTCGTAAAGGCGATGCACAAAGTCGCCGAGCAGTTCGAAAAGCAAAAAGACAAAATGAATGAAGACGAGCGCGTCGGATACGAGGTACTGCTCAAGGCGCTCGAGCGACCACTACGCCAGATAGCGCAGAACGCGGGCTTTGACCCGGGTGTCGCGGTTTTAAAAGTGTACGAGAGCAAAGGCAATGCTGGATACGACGCTCGCATGGGGCAGGTTGTGCCGGACGTGATAACGGCCGGCATCATAGACCCGGTCAAAGTTACGCGCACGGCGCTCGAACGCGCCGCCTCCGCCGCAGCAATACTGCTTACTACCGAGGCCGCAATCGCTGAGGAGCCCAAGGAGGAAAAGGACGCACCCATGCCCGCAGGTGGGATGGATATGGATTACTAGGGCAGGGGTGCTACAATGAAACCATGACGGCATTTTATGTAACGGCGGCTCTTTTGGTGGTGCTCGTTATATGGGCAATAGCCGCATACAACAGCCTTGTTCGCATGGTCAACCGCGCCAAAGAGGCGTGGGCCGACATAGACGTCCAGCTCAAGCGTCGGTACGACCTTATTCCGAATTTGGTGGAGACGGTCAAGGGCTACATGCAGCACGAGCGCACAACGCTAGAGAAGGTAACATCCGCGCGCGTCGCCGCTATGGACGCGGGCGGGGTAGAGGCCAAGGGCAAGGCCGAGAACATGCTGACTGGCGCCCTTAAAAGTTTGTTCGCAGTCGCGGAGGCGTATCCGGACCTGAAGGCCAATCAAAATTTCCTTGAGTTGCAGCGCGAGCTTAGCGACACTGAGAACAAGATCCAGTCGGCGCGGCGCTTCTACAACACCAATGTGCGTGACCTCAACACCAAAATACAGAGCTTCCCCAGCAATGTCATTGCGGGTATGTTCCGCTTCGAGCCCCGCGAATTCTTCGAGCTTGGCGGGAGCGAGGCGGCGGCGCGCGAGCCGGTCAAAGTTAGTTTTTGATGATGAAAAAGAAATCTGTAAAGAGAGGGCGAAAGGTTGTAACACTCGACAGTCTGGCTATTATGGTGCAAAAGGGATTTGTGGAGGCGCGCGATCAATTAGAAGAACATAAAGTTGAATTCAAACAATTCAAGGAATCTACTAACAAATCGCTTTTTAAACTTCATTCCCAAACGGCTGTTGTAAACCAGCGGCTCGGAAATATCGAGAAGGTTCTGGGTCCATGGGTGTATGTGATTGATGCGCTTAAAGTAAATTTCCGCGACCACGAACTCCGCATTGCGCGTCTTGAGCGCAACGCTGGTTTGAAGAAATAGATGGCGGATACCGCTAGATGGCATCCAATCTTTACACGCACCAGGACCAAAACATCGCCAAGACATGGCTCCTAATGGCCATGTTCGCGCTTGTCGCAATAGGCATAGGCTGGGCGGTGTCGTGGTACTTCGACAGCCCCGGCGTGCTTGCGGTAGCTGTTATTTTTGCCGCCGCAATGAATGTCGCGAGCTACTGGTTTAGCGACAAAATAGTAGTGGCAGCAGCGCGTGCGCGGCCTGCCGACGAACGGCAATACGCCGACTTGCACAATATCATCGAGAATCTCTCGATAACCGCCGGCCTCCCCAAGCCGCGCGTATATATTATCGAGGACCCGGCGCCAAACGCCTTCGCCACGGGACGCAACGCAAAACATGCCGTCGTGGCGGTAACAACAGGACTACTACAAACGTTAGATAAAAACGAGCTTGAAGGCGTTATTGCCCACGAGCTCTCGCATGTCGGCAACAAGGACATGCTCGTCTCGACTGTTGTTGTCGTGTTGGTTGGAGTCGTAACCATTGTCTCGGATATATTTTTGCGGACGAGCATTTTCGGGCGAGGCAATAGGGAAGAGCGCGGCAATCCCATATTAGCCGTGATAGCCATCGCGTTTGTCGTACTCGCGCCTATTGTTGCGACACTTTTGCAACTTGCAATATCGCGCAAGCGCGAGTTTTTGGCCGACGCGTCCGGCGCGCTCCTTACGCGCTATCCGGAGGGGCTGGCTAATGCATTGCGCAAAATAAGCGGCTACAATGCTCCCATGCTCCACGCGAACACCGCAACGGCGCACCTTTACATTTCGAACCCGTTCGGCCCGCGCGCCGCGGCAGGCGGCCTCGCCAAGCTGTTTATGACCCACCCGCCGATAGAAGAAAGAATAAAGGCGCTCCTCGGCCAATAATTATGTTATATTTTCTGCGCACGGAAGGGTGGCTGAGTGGTCGAAGGCACCGGTTTGGAGTACCGGCATGGGGGAAACCTCATCGGGAGTTCGAATCTCCCCCCTTCCGCAATTTTTCGAAAAGGGTTTCCGAACCAAAAATATGGTCGGCGCGAAGCGCCGTCTGTTCTGCATTCCCCCCCGCCAAATCAGAAATGCATGGAGCGTTTTTCTTTCGGGGTTGCCGTCGTACTCGGCGGCGGGCGGGGCCTCGGTCGCACTGGCACGGAATCGGAGCGTACAGCGTCGTTTAGCGCCACCACGCGCTCGGCGCGCGCGAAGTCAGTCCTCCTCCGGATGCTCGCCAAAATAGGTTCGAATGTTGTACAGTAAAGACCGCAAATGACGGTAGTCGCTCGATATCTGATAGTTTTAATACTTATGGCGGCGGTAATTGCGGCGGCTATTGTTTTCTCAAATTACCAGCAAGGTCGAATCTTGATTAGTATCGGCGGTGCAAAGGTTGAAGTGGAAATCGCGGATTCGACAGCGGAGCGTATACGGGGCCTCTCGGGCAGAGATCCGTTGCCCGAGGGCAAGGGAATGCTTTTTATTTTTGAGAGCGATGGCTATCACGGCATCTGGATGAGGGACATGCGCTTCGCGCTGGATATAGTTTGGGCCGATGCGAAAGGAAAAATAGTGACCGTTGCGCGCAATGTAGCGCCGGAAACTTATCCGAAAGTGTTCGAGCCTTCGGCGCTTGCGCGCTATGTTCTGGAAGTTCCCGCGGGATTTGCTAAGAGGAACAGCATTGCGGAGGGGGATAAAATTGTGCTAAAATAGCGTCAGCGCGTCGAGTAGTAGCTCCGTGCCGAAAAGGTGCGGGGAGGAAAGTCCGAACACTCAGCCCAGTTTTACCGGGCAAAGGTAGTGGGTAACGCCCATCGTGCGCTCTCTGCGGGCGCAAGAGGTGCGAACAGAGACGAGTCCCGCCGCAAGGCGGGGGTGAAACGGCTAAATCCTTACCCGAGTGCAAGGCCGTGCCCGACACACTGCAAGTATGTCGGGAGTGCCGCTCGAGCCTTGCAGTAATGCAGGGCCCAGATAAATTACTGCTTAGTCTCGCCGAAGCTTCAGCGAAGGCGGACCCGCCTCCGCCAGGGCTATGGCGCGGTAAAACAGAATTCGGCTTACAGACGCGCGCGCAGAATATGTGAAGGCCCGGCCAACCGCCGGGCCTTTGCGTTTGCAAATCCACAATTTTTTGAAGAGCGGCTGAAAAAAGTGGTATATTGGTAATAGGTTCCCTAATTAATAGAACAGGGGCATTGTGCCTCTGCAGTTATTGTAACGACTATGAATTCTGTTTTAATATCGTGGTCTCGTCTCGTCTATCTGGCTGGACTGGTGCTTTGTCTCGTACTTGTCGTTCCTTTAGTATGGTTTCCCTTCGCGCTCGGAAAGACGGCTCTTTTCGCGCTCGCAATGCTCGCAGCTGCCATTCTTTTTGTTTCTGGCGGCGGAACCGCCGCGCTCTCTCGCTCGCGCGGGTTCTACATAGCCCTATTCGTCTGTCTTATACCGCTCGCATATTTGCTCTCTACGGCCTATTCCGTAAATCCAGCCGTCGCTTTTTTGGGTCAAGGAGTTGAGGTAGATACAATACTCTTCACGCTTTTGGCGTTTCTGGCCTTTATTTTATCCTTCGCGCTCTTTAGAACCTTAAGAACCGTTCGCATACTGCTCGCGACGCTTACGACGGCGCTCGTCGTCGCCGCCGCGTTCCAGTCCGCAAACATCTTTATCCCGTCCATGCCGCTCCAGTCCTTTGCCGACCAATCGGCGAATTTAATAGGCAAATGGAACGATCTCGGCATCCTGCTCGGGCTCTTGTTCCTGCTCCTTCTCTCGCGCCTCGAATTAATGAGTACGCCGCGGATTGGCGCGCGCCTGTTGTGGGCGGGACTTTCCGTTTTGACCGTCGTTCTGCTCGGGTTCGTCAACTTTGCCCTGGTGTGGTGGTTTATACTTGCAGGATCCGTCGTCATAGCCGCGACATCTTTGCTGGAGAGGCGCGGTACGGAAGCCTCTCTCCGATCAAATGGCGTGCCGTGGTTTGCCGCCGCGGGTGCAGCGCTCTCCATCGCCTTCCTCATATATGGCGGCGCCGTCAACGCAGCGCTCACGAGCTTTTTCCCGGTGTCCTCGCTTGAAGTACGGCCCTCGTACATCGCGACGCTCGAGATAGTTTCCACCGCGCGAGACGGCAAGATAAAGCCGCTCCTCATAGGTACTGGGCCGAGCACTTTTCTTCAAAATTGGCTCCTGCATAAACCCGCCGAGGTCAATCAGTCAGTCTTTTGGAATCTGGACTTCCTTGTCGGCTTTTCCACGCTGACTACCGCACTTCTCACGGTCGGCGTAATCGGGGTGCTCGCCTGGCTCGTGCCTATATCTCTCGTTTTGCTTGCGGCCGCCCGCGCCCTCCGGCAGAAATTCCTGACCAGGGAGGATATCGGAGAGGCCACAAGTATTGTGCTCTCGAGCTCGTTCCTTTTTGCGGTGCTTCTTTTGTACGTGCCGAGCCCCAATATCGTGCTGGCGGCCTTTATCTCGGCCGGCGCGGCGTTCGGCTTTTTGTGGCGTCAGGGCCGGCCGCGCGAGGAGGCCGCAAATACGGGTTTTAACCGGCTCGCGGCCGCCGCGGTCGCGGTCTTGCTTGTCGCGCTCTCGATTGTTCCGGCTATATTCGGAGCCAAGCGCCTTGCGTCGAATGCATTCATTGCATACGGCCAGGCGGCTCTCGCGCAGGGCGACGAGGACTCGGCGCTTGCCGCGTCGGCTCGCGCCGCAATATTCGAGGAGACCGGCGACTCGCTCATGCTGAAGACTGGCGCTGGTATGGAAAAGCTCGTTTCTATCGCCGCCACAGTGGGAGAGCCGACGGATGATGTCCGCCGACAGTTTACCTCTCTCGTTCAGGAAAGCATCGCGGCGGGGCAGAGGGCCCACGACCAAAATCCGGCCGACTATCGTCCGGATGTGGCGCTCGGGAAAATTTATGACTTTCTTGCCGGTCTCCGCGTTCAGGGCGCGGAGGATAGCGCCCGCGCCGCTTACGACGCAGCCGCAGAGCGCAACCCGACCAATCCGCAGATACCGCTCTTGCGCGCGGTCTTTGAAGCGCGCGCGGGCAATATGCAGCAGGCGCAAGTTTTTGTCTCGCAAGCATTGACGCAAAAGTCCAACTACACCGATGCGATGCTGTTCGTCGTGCAGACCGCGGCTGCAAGCAACGACATGCCTACGGCCACGCGCGCCGCGCAGGCGGCGGCGCAAACAGCGCCCGGGGTCCCGTCAATCTGGTTCCAGCTGGGGCTCCTGTATTACTCGCAGGGGATGATGAGCGAGTCCATTACTTCGCTCCGGCAGGCGATCTCGCTCGCGCCCGACTATGCCAACGCGAAGTATTTCCTCGGCCTCGCGCTTGCGGCGGAGGGGCAGAATGAAGAGGCGTTGAATCTTTTTGCAGACCTGCAAAAAGGCAATCCCGATAACGAGGAGGTGCTGTCAATAATAAATAACCTACAGCAAGGAAATGAGCCGTTCGCAGGCGTAAAAGATGAAAAACCGGAGCAGCGCGCAACTGCGCCGATAGCGGAGTAATATATGTTCTATGAGTCCCAAAGAAGCAGCCTCTAGCGGGGTGGGGCTTTTTGCGCGCCTCGCGGCTCCGGTGCGTGGCCTGCATCAGGCTGCGTACCTGCTTGCGCTCTTTGCACTGCTTTCTCAAATACTCGCGCTGGTGCGCGATCGCCTGCTTGCGGGATCCTTCGGCGCGTCGGAAACTCTTGACCTGTACTTTGCAGCCTTCCGCCTTCCGGATCTCCTGTTCGCCTCCATTGCGTCTTTGCTCTCGCTCTACGCGCTGATGCCCGCGCTCTCGCGGCTCGAGAGTGAAAGCGAGGGCTACGCGGCGTCTTTTTTACGCCGGAGCCTACTTGTTTTCTTTGCCGCGATGGCGGCCGCAAGCGCCGTCGCTTTTGTTTTTGCACCGGAGCTGGTTGCGCTCATAGCTCCCGGCATCGCGGGCCCCCACGCCAATGACGTTGGCGTGGGGGCCGGAGAAAAACTTGTGTCACTCACCCGCATTC
>Ga0209541_10018686_pt1 | contig 10009 bp, 10 predicted proteins | sample RifCSPlowO2_01_FD_184027 | JGI IMG/M metagenome (GOLD analysis project Ga0209541, IMG submission 184027) | Groundwater microbial communities from Rifle, Colorado - Rifle CSP2_plank lowO2_0.1 (SPAdes) (version 2) | ecosystem: Environmental > Aquatic > Deep subsurface > Groundwater | place...
GAAGGATCGCTCAATTGGCGAAAAGATAGCCGAAGTGATACAGCAAGTAGGAAAAGATGGCGTTGTTACGGTGGAACAGTCCCAAACGTTCGGTATTGAACACGAAGTGGTGGAGGGTATGCAGTTTGACCGCGGATATGTTTCCCCATACATGATTACCAACGCCGAGCGCATGGAAGCAATATACGAAAATCCCTACATACTTATAACCGACAAAAAAATATCAGCTATCAGCGATATTTTGCCGCTTTTGGAAAAACTGGCAAAAACCGGCAAGAAGGAGCTTGTTATAATCGCGGATGATGTGGAGGGTGAAGCGCTCGCGACATTGGTGGTAAATAAACTTCGCGGCATTTTTCATACGCTCGCGGTCAAATCACCCGGATACGGCGATCGCAAGAAAGAAATGCTTGCGGACATTGCGGTAGTTACGGGTGGTCGGGTGGTGTCGGAAGAAATTGGTTTGAAATTGGAAAATGTGGATCTTGAAGTGCTGGGGGAAGCAAAACGTGTTATTGCCACAAAGGACAATACAACCATTGTGGATGGAAAAGGAAAGAAGCAGGAGATAGAGAAACGTGTTAACCAGATCAAGACGCAGTTGGAAAACACGACTTCCGAATTTGACAAGGAAAAATTGCAGGAGCGTATCGCGAAACTTTCGGGCGGGGTTGCGATAATTCGCGTGGGGGCGGCAACTGAAGTGGAGCAAAAAGAAAAACAGCATCGCATTGAAGACGCGGTGTCTGCCACCAAAGCGGCGGTGGACGAAGGTATTGTGCCCGGGGGAGGCGTCGCGCTTATTCGGTGCATGGACGCGCTCGAAAAATTACTTGACGAAAAAAGTTCTCTTCCCAAAGACGAGCAAGTGGGTGTGGAGATTATGTTGCGCGCTATTCGTAAACCTCTTATGCAAATTGCGGATAACGCGGGTGTGTCCGGGGAAGTGGTTGTTGCGGAAGTGGAAAAGAAACGCGGCAACATGGGATACAACGCGGCCACGGGCGAATATGAGGACATGGTGGAAGCAGGCATCATTGATCCGGCAAAAGTAACGCGCTCGGCCGTGCAAAACGCGGCCTCCGCGGCGGCCATGCTTCTTACCACGGAAGTAGTGGTGGCGGAATTGCCGAAAAAAGACGCGCCCGCAATGCCAGGTGGGGGTATGGGCGGCGGCATGGGAATGGATTATTAAACAGGAATTGTGTGACTAGCCAGGCTTTACACGCCCCGCAGCCGCGGGGTTATGGACAGCCTGGCTTGGCACATTCCTAGCAATACACACCATTATAAGCAAAAAAAAAGACCCGGTTCCGGCGTTGCCGAGAATCGGGTTTTTATGTTGTTCCAATTTTCCATGTATATATCCTCCTCTATGTTGTAAATTCTTCGGTGGCATTGTATAATAGAAACATTATAAAGTAAAGCTATTCATATGGAATTTACAACAATTCTTTTGCTTATTGTAGGTGCTGTGGTGCTAGGGGTAGTGGTTATTTATAACGGTTTAGTGCGTCTTCGCTACCGCGTGAAAGAAGCATGGTCGGATATTGAAGTGCAATTAAAACGCCGGTATGATTTGATACCAAATTTGGTGGAGACCGTAAAAGCATACGCCAAACACGAGACATCCGCGTTTGAAAATGTAACGAAGGCGCGCGCCGCCGCTATGGGCGCGCAAACTGCGGGGGAACACGCGGCTACGGAAAACATGCTCACGGGGGCATTGAAGTCATTGTTCGCGGTTGCGGAAGCTTACCCGGATTTAAAAGCAAATACGAACTTTTTGGAGCTTCAGCGCGAACTTTCCGATACCGAAAACAAAATTCAAGCCGCGCGCCGGTTTTACAACGGCAATGTAAAAGACATAAACACGCGCGTTGAACAATTCCCCACGAACGTAATCGCGGGCGCATTTGGTTTCGGCAAAGAAGAATTCTTTGATCTCGATGAAGCGCCTCAACAGCGCGAGCCGGTAAAAGTGCAGTTTTAACATATAATGGAAAACGCTCAAGAAAAAACCATCGAATCCGCTGTCTCGCGGGAAGAGCCGAGAAATTCGTCGGAAGAAATATTTTCTTCTCTTGTAAACCGCAAAGACAGCGCCAATCCCGATTGGATGCACGGATCGTTGAATATGATACAGTTGCTGGTGGAAGAAGGAAAACTTGACAGCACATATAAAGATCGAGCTTTGGAAATTTTAGGAAAATTCGGCGGCGGGTTGCATGGTTCAACTGCTGTGGAAAACATAAGTAACACACGCGCCCTTGTAGAAGACGCCGCCAGTGTTTTGGGTATACAAATACCGAAGGAGTCTCCAAAGGAGTTGTCCAAGAATAAGGAGGTGGCGTAAATACCATGGCTACCCTCTGGACACAACGAGATTCTAATATCCGAAAAACATGGTTGCTGATGACCGTGTTCTTCCTGGTAGTTATGACCATTGGCTGGGTGTTTTCGCAGGCGTATGGAGACCCTTCTATTTTAGTAATTGCAGTGGTGTTTAGTATCATCATGAGTTTCGGGTCGTACTGGTGGTCGGATAAAATCGTGATAATGACTACGGGCGCGCGGCCGTTGCGAGATGAAGAAGCGCCAGAAGTGCACAATATAATAGAAAATCTTTGTATAACAGCAGGCCTTCCAAAACCAAGAATATATATTGTAGATTCACCACAACCAAATGCGTTCGCAACCGGCAGAAACGCGAAGCACGCGGTGGTGGCCGTTACTACGGGAATTCTCCGCATTATGAATAAAACCGAACTGGAAGGAGTGCTGGCGCATGAGATGAGCCATATTGGCAATCGCGATATGTTAATTTCCACGGTGGTGGTGGTGCTCGTGGGGTTTATTCAACTACTCTCTGACATGTTTTTGCGCTCTATGTGGTGGGGGAGAATGGGCGGAGGAGATCGCGATAATAATTCTTCCCACGCGGTGTTTCTTTTGATTGGTATTGTGCTTGCGATTTTAGCACCCATCGCGGGTTTGCTCATGCAACTTGCCGTATCGCGGCGGCGCGAGTATTTGGCGGATACATCGGGCGCGTTGCTAACGCGCTACCCCGAGGGGCTCGCGTCCGCACTTCAAAAACTTGCCCAAGATCACACACCCATGCGTCAGGCAAACCACGCAACGGCGCATTTATGGCTTGATGATCCGTATCAAGGCAAAGAAAAAAAGACATCATTTATTACGCGCGTATTCATGACCCACCCGCCCATAGAAGATAGAATAAAGCGATTGCGTGAGTTATCTATGGCAAGTCATGAAGACGAAAATAAATAAGAACGATGTAAAACCATTATTTACAAACTCACCGAGCGGTCGTGTATCGAGTTTGTAAATTAAGAAATAAGGGAGGATAATGCCAAATGGCCATATCACGAAATACATATACCGTGAGTAGGGCGATTCTCGCAACATTGGGCGTTGTTGGTTTTATTAGTGTGGCTGTGCTTGCGCCGAATGCGTTGCAGATGTTTAAAAATTTTGATATAGCGGGAAAGAAAAAGAAATATAAAAATAATGCCATACGTCTTACGTATGATATAGATAGCACGATATCCCGCTTGCGAAAAGAAAAATGTATTACGCTTGAGGAACAGGAAGACGGTACCTATGTGTGTCTTACGCAAAAAGGCAAAGAACGACTGTTACAATACGAAACAGGGACATTTTCAAAGAATGAACAGGGCTGGGATGGCAAATGGAGGATAGTTGTTTTTGATGTTGCAGAGGAGAAAAGAAAAATCCGTGATAAATTCCGCCGCTCACTTATTTCGTATGGTTTTAAGCGTATGCAAAACAGCGTGTGGATATATCCCTACGATTGCGAAGATTTTTTAAGCACTGTCAAAACAGACAGAAAACTTTGGGGTGATGTCCTTTATATGGCCGCTGATTATGTGGAAGGAGTGGAGCGGTACAAAAAATTTTTTAAACTCGATAATTCTCGGTAAGAGAGGGGACGGATTCCTATGAGTTTGGGAGATAAAAATTACAAACTCACTGGGCGGTCGTGTATCGAGTTTGTAATTTGATTTTTAATGAAGGAATGATATAAAAAGAATGTCTTCTGTATTGTTATTGGAAGGGTCGCATAGTGGCCTAGTGCGCTCGCTTGGAAAGCGGGTGTGCCTTAACCGGCACCGCGAGTTCGAATCTCGCCCCTTCCGCAGGATTGAGTGCCCGTTCGAGAGATCGGGCACTCTAAGTAGAAATTTAACAGCAAAAACGCATATCCCAAAAAAGTAGGATCTGTGTTAGAATAAGTTTATAAAACGATACTCAAAGTCATTCCCTATATCCAGTATTGCCCGGAGGGAGCCGACAAAAAATGGAAAGGAAATTTTTAGTTTTGCTTCGCCGCTACCAAATCCCTAAAAATATAATAAACCAAAATGGTATATTCCACAATCGCTTATACCATGCTAGTATATCTATGTCTAAGAAATACAGGGTAAAATATCAAAAACTTGTCCAAAAACTCCGCCTCGCTCGTCAGGAAGCCAAATTGACACAGGTGGAAGTTGGCAAGAAGCTACGAAAGCCACAGGCGTATATTTCAAAGATAGAGCGAGGCGAGCGTGGGGTGGACGCTGTGGAATTAGCAGAATTGGCAAAGGTTTACGCAAAATCTATAAACTATTTTATATGAAAGATCAAAAAGGATTTATTCAGATACCCATACTTATTGCAATTATTGCGGGTGTTTTAGTTTTGGGAGGAGGTGCTTATTATACTGCTGTGAAGATAGCTAGTAAAAAAGTGGAAAAACTTGAAAATGAAAACAAGCGCATACAGGAAAAGTCAGAAATTGAAGCTCTAAAAACAGAACTAGAAAATCTAAAAGAGGCAGGTAAAAAAACCGAAGACAATACAAAAAATACATCGCCTATTTCTCAACCGAAACCAATCAGCCAGCCCAAACAGCAAATCCCTCAAGTAACTATCCCCACGCCCCTAATCTCATCGACCGCAAAATTGACTATTGAAAATATAGTGGCCATTCCTTCAATAAGTGCAACTTTATTCAAATGGAACACAAGTATTCCGTCTGTTGGAAGGATTACTATATGGCCAACAAATACTCCCACCGGAAACCTAATTATTATTACTAATCTTGGTACAGCGCACGAAGCAACGATGTCCTCAATTGCCTCAAAAAAGTATTTTTATCTAATTGAGGCTAATGCATTTGGAGGAACTTCAGTATCTTCAGAACAAAGAGAATTTACAACACCAGCTGATACTGTTGCTCCAACGATTTCAGAAATAAAAATAGCTAGCGGTCTGAATCAGACCGTTCTTAAGATTATGATATTTGCTGATGAGGAGATCAGGGGATCTATGAGTTATCGTTACCTATATTCACCCGAAGTCGGAAACCAATGGGAATCAGAATCTAATTTAGTTTACGACAAAGAAATTAAAAAATTTGTAGCAGATCTTGAATATCGTAGCCCGTATACATTTACGGTTGTACGACCTGCGTATAATGACAATACAGAATTTGAGTACAAACTCTTAATGCGCGATGCTAGTGGCAATACAGTAAGCAAAGAAGGAAAGACAAAAATCTCTTCTCTTGCAAAAGAATCACTCTAATAAAAAATCCTCGAATTTTTCAAAATGCGATGTGTCATTGTACAAAAAATAGAGTAGGAGAATTTATTGTGAGGTGTTATAGGTTGCTAAGAAGCTCTGCAAACTTTTGGTTAATACTCGCAAATATTATACTTGCAGTTTTCGCAATATTTAGTTACCGACACGGGGTATCTGTCCACGAAGCAATCAATCGACCATATCTTGGGTTTATCAACTCTTCTCAAGAGCTGACCGAGGTTGCCAAAGCAAAGAAGACAATCAGCCACCAAAAATTTGAAACCTTTTTAATAAATAACGGAAATCGACCAGCCATATTCGACGCGGGTAGTATTAAATATGAAGGTTACCCTGCGGTGATATGGGAACCAGAAGAACCTACAATTGGAGTTATATTTCCAAATCAAAAAGTTAGATTGTCGTGGCTTGTATATTGGAATGAAGAAACTGCTCAATATCTCAAATGGGTAAAGGAGGAAATGGACGTCGTTACGTGGTGTACTGTTTGTAATATTGAGTTGACAGTGCACTATGGTTTATTAGGAACCAATTCAACCAGTAGCTATTTTACTATGCTAAAATCGAGCCATAGCCGTACCCCTGACGGAAGAATAGGCATATCAGAATTTTCATTCAGCATAAAAGACGCTCGATAACGAGAAATAGAGCTACCACCAAACGCCGAGAGGAAGCGCCTCGTCTCGCCGCAAGGACGGAGAAATGAACAACTCCAAAAAACCACGAACGATATAATGAAAATGTTCATTTCGTAGTCTGAAGTGGCGAAGCAAAACCAAAAATTTTGATTTAATGGAACATTTGGGTTGCTAATTATCTCTTCCATTATACTATGTAAGGGCACATAGTTTTGTTATACTACCACATGTGAAGAAAGTATTATTTATACCGGTAGTTTTTGTAGTTGTTTTAATTTTAGGTGGCTTTGCGAACACCGTGTTCGGACAGTCGTCTTTTGATTTGCCGGACCCCGGGCTTACACCCGAAAGTCCGATTTATTTTCTTGATCTTTGGGATGAACAGGCACGCTTGTTTTTTGCGCGTTCGGATTCTTCGCGCGTAAAACGGTACCGGGCGCATGTGTTGGAGCGTTTGAGTGAAGCAGAGACCTTGGCGGGCCGGGGCATTTCAGCAACGCAACGGGCATTGGAACTATATCGCGCAGAGTTGCCGTTTTTTTACGCGGCGGCCGAGCGTTTGGATGATGTGTCTACTTTGGAAACCGCGCTTCGCATGGCTTCGGATCATCTTGACGTGCTGGACAGTGTTTCCGAGCGCACGGATTTTGAAAAAAAGCGTTTTGTTCCCGCCACTAAAATTTTTCTTATCGAACAGCAACTGCAAACGCTCCATGTGCTTGCAAAACGCGACTCTGCCAAAGCTTTGCAAGTATTTGGAGAAGCATTACAGCGGCGCATGACGCGCATTCGCGATGTTGCCATTGATGACCAAAATAATCAAGAAGCGCTGGAGGAGTATGCCGCGTATATGTCTGAAACTGATCGGATTTTACGCGATTGGGATACCTCGGAATTTGATGGCTTATCGGTTGCCGTGTTTCTTGGGCAAGCGATTTTAGGGCACGAAGAAACACTTTTGGGTCCGGTGCGCGAGCATGTTGCGCCCACTCTTGAGTCGGAGCTTTTATTGGCGGTAAACAGTGTGCGGAAACTTTTGGGGAAGGAACATTTTCTTTCATTGCCGCCGGTTTCCGAAGACACACCATCCCCTCCGCCATTTTGACATAGATTTACGAGGTGATATCATTACAAAATGAAAACATACACACTATACTTTGTTATCTTTGCTGTGCTTATAGGAGGCGGGTTTCTATATTACGACGGGGCGCGTCAGCAAAAGGAGGCATTGGAAGAATTATTACCTCCTCCGCCAGCTGGCGGACCAGAAAACACATCATTTCCACCTTTGCCAAATGCGCCGGTGGAAATAGGCGCGGAAGATCACATGATGACGCCGCCTGATGATGCAAACGGTAGTGGAATGATGGAAGCGGCTCCTCTCAAAGAGTTTACTATAGAAGCAAAGAAATTTGAGTTTTCTGTGAAAGAAATCCGTGTTAAGAAAGGTGATTTTGTTCGCATTAATCTGAAAAGCGTGGATGGTTTTCATGATTGGGTGGTTGATGCGTTCAATGCCGCAACAAAACAAATAAACACGGGCGGTAGTTCTTCCGTAGATTTTAAGGCAGATAAAACGGGTACGTTTGAATTTTATTGCAGTGTGGGCACGCACCGGCAGATGGGTATGGTAGGAAAGTTGATTATAGAATAGTAAAATCTCTCCTATGCTCGAAGAACACATATATGGCGGGAATAATAACAAAATTATTTGGGGGGTCCTGATTCTTGGTGTCTTAGGTGTTGGGGCATGGTTTTTAATGCGCGGTGATAAAGAAGTGGAACATAAGCCCTTAGCCGAAAAAATAGTGGGTGTTCATTACGCGGGCGGCGGCACGCATACCGTTGAAGGAACAGTTACATTGCCTAACCCTTGCTACACACTATCGGTTGCATCAGAAAAACGAAGTGGCGCGCCCGAAGAAATTCTTCTTCGATTTACCGCGAATCAAACCGCGGATGTGTGCGCTCAAGCGTTGTATAAGGCGCCTTTTCGAACAACTTTTAACGCGGCCGACGATGCGGTAATTTCGGCCGAAATCAATGGTGTGTCTTTGCCGCTTGAGCTTACCCGAAAAGAGCGTGTGAGCGCCCAAGAGGGTGGCAATTTTTCGCTCAAAGAGGGAGAAGATCATTGGATTGAAGACTTGCATATGATATTTACGGGTGTGGAGGATGACAGCCGCTGTCCGGTTGATGTGGTATGTGTGCAAGCCGGTTGGGTAACTTTGGTATTTCGCGCGGGAAGTGAAGAAATTCGGCTTCGCTTGCCGGGCGATCAGATCGTGCCAAATGCCGCGGTGGTGGGGAGTTACATCATTACACTTGTGGAAGTGAAACCCATGCCAAAGTCAGACGAACTGCGGGAAGACCGCGCTTATTCAGCCACATTGCGTGTGGAGGTTCATGACTCGAAAGGATAGCTGTATAAATTCATACTTCAATGGATGCTATACAAATAGGACTTATGCACTTCGCCTTTTTCTGTCATCCTCGCGTATGCGGGTATCCAGTTTTAAGCCATTTTTTATGTTCTGGATTCCCGTTTTCACGGGAATGACACTAAACGCGTAAGTCCTAACAAAATTACAAACTCAATGCGCGGTCGCGCATTGAGTTTGTAATTTTGTAGAAACTTTTTTATACAGGCATACGTTTTATAATAAACGCATCTTTTTTTATGAAGGGAAGGAAAAAGAGTAACACACTTTGAATTACGTTTCGTAATTCAAAGTGACACAATACGAAAGGAGAAACGAAGTGCCAAAGAAAAAAGATACAGAAAGACCTTACTGGCGCGTTAGTAGAGAAGAGAGGTTAGTGGGGAGGAAACGCATACGATATAACTGGGGGTGGAAGTCACAGCCATGCGTTGATGCGCCAAATAATTCTGGCGATTTGGTAGATGACGGTTGGCGTAATTAATAAGTGGTGTAAACCACACAATGTTTTGAGCGGGCGTGCAAGATTGACGTCCGTTTTTCTTTTTGCTTATGTGCGTTGTACTACCGAAAAGACTTCTACAAGGATGCTAGACCCCGTTCCTCCGATGCGAGTCGGAGGAGGTTTCCCCCTCGGTTTAGCATCCTTGTAGTGGTCTTTTTTATTTTTTTGACTTGTCCACACCTTTTGTCCTTGACGGCAAATTATAGTCCCTTATACTAGAGAGTATAGCATAAAAGAGTGTAGGGATATCGTGTCGTTGGGGAAACCGAAACGGTATCGAGTGGATGTATTATGAAAGGTTTCCCTATACAATTTAGCAGTGTTTTTGTAAAGCCGCTTTTTGCGTGTTAGTTGACGCGAGGCGGTCTTTTCGTTTTTAAAAACAAAATAGTATTTGCGGTGAGACGCGGGAATCCGTTGGGGAAAAACGGACGTCTGGGTTTTGTCACAACAATTCAATATCAGGCATCTGATATTTGATCCGCCATCCGAGAGCGGCAGGGTTGGTTGTTATTTACTTTGAATTACGAAATGTCATCCCGCACTTGATGCGGGATCCAATTCCATAAAGAAATATATATTTTTTAAGGGTACTGGATCCCGTGTCAAGCACGGGATGACAAAAATAGAGCATTTCGTAATTCAAAGTTATTTAAAATAAAGATATATTTCCGTGTTATATGCGTTGAACCAAGGCGTATAGCACGGGGAACGTATCTGCTTGCAATTGAAAGGTTGCGGGCAAAATGGTCGGCGAGGCGTTTTTGCAATTACTGCGCAATCCCATATGGGGC
>Ga0209541_10018687_pt1 | contig 10008 bp, 12 predicted proteins | sample RifCSPlowO2_01_FD_184027 | JGI IMG/M metagenome (GOLD analysis project Ga0209541, IMG submission 184027) | Groundwater microbial communities from Rifle, Colorado - Rifle CSP2_plank lowO2_0.1 (SPAdes) (version 2) | ecosystem: Environmental > Aquatic > Deep subsurface > Groundwater | place...
CGTTGCACTCTCACTTCGTTCGGGTCGTTTAACATGGGTTTATCGGTTCGCCTCTTGCAAAGGCTCACCCAAATTTGCTCGTTCCACTCGAGAATCTCCACTCTGTTTGCTACGGCTGCCCACTATGCTTAAAATAGCCAGAGCCCCGCAATTTCACTTCTTTTAGAAATTTCAATACATCTTCTGTAGAGTAAATCTTAACTTTATCCTGATTCTTTAGTTTCTTATCATCAGACCAAAGTCCACATTTTAACTTTAATGCTAAAGCAAAATATTGAATATCTTTTGGATCTGGACATATTTTTTCTGCCTCTTCCATAAATGGTTCAATTTCCTCATAAGGAACCAGTTTTATCCTTCTTTCAATGATTTCCATAAACCTATCAAACTCATCATCAGTTCTCTCCGTCTTTTCCTTAATCAGGTCTTCATATTTCTTAAACTCAGAAAAAATAAATTCTACAGAATAAAGTGTTAATGAATTATCAACTATCAATTCTGAAGTAACGCTTATCTTTATTAGAGCCGCAAATAATCTATTTGCATCAATAACAAGCTCCATTTAATTGCCTCTTTTATATCTCTTAGCAAGTTTTCTACTTATCTCTGCTCCAAATTTCATAGCATCTTCTTCTGTAAACTTACTTTTAGATTTAAACTTCCTTAAAAATTCTAAATCAGATATTTTCTGATTAAATGCTTGTCTAGCTACTTCAGACCAATTTATTTCAGGAAACGATTCCATTTTATTTCTTAGTTCATTTGGGACTGCTAGAGTCATAGTTACCATTTTTATTCCTCCATTATGTGTGTATACATAAAATATGTGTACATATATATAAACCTTTCGGAAATTGCGGGGCTCTGAAATGTATAATAAACGCTCCGTGTGCAGCCTACGCTCACGAGGGAAATTCTCAGAGGGAACTTCGCAAACTTCGATAAACCCCTATGATAATTTCAGGGGCTACGGACGAGAATGGTGGCACTTTCAAAAGAAATGATTTATAAAGATGTAATCAATTTTATTTGAAGATGGATACTTTAAAAAACGATTTCAAAAAGAAACTAATGGAGATTAGCAAACTTTCAGATAAGATAAATAAACAAGATAAAAATAAGATACTTCATTTAATAAAAGAGCATATTAAAGAAATAGAAGAACTTTATAAGAAAAATAATGAGCATTGGACAATTGAAACCGCAGATTTGATCATACTTTGTTATGAATTGCTTATATTAGAAAATGAGGATATTGATGAAGTTTTCAATAAGTGCCTTCCAAGATATGATATAAAACTAAAGAGGTTAGCCAAAAATGTCAGTTGAAAAAGAATACGAAGAATTAAAATCAAAAATTAAGGATAGAAAAAAGGATTTTGATGATTTCATTAATTTTCTGGAAACAAAGACAAAATGGCTTACCGCTCCTGCAAGTGTTAGATATAATCTTAGCGAAAAGAAAGGTTTATTGAAACATTCTGTTGGCGTTGCTAAAACCTTATTAAAACTAAGAGAATTGCTTACTCCTCAATTATCTGAGGAAAGTTGCGTTATTGTTGGTTTATTCCACGATGTTGGAAAGATCGGAATGCCTCATTCTCCAAGATATAATGAAAATGGCGAGAAATTTGTTTATAATAAAAATCAAATAGAAATGCAGATTGCTGACAAGAGCCTTTATCTTGTTTCAAAATATGTCCCTTTAAGCGATGAGGAAGCACAAGCCATTTTATACCATGACGGACAATATATTCCGGAAAATAGGTTTATTGCACATAAAGAATGCCCTTTAACTTTATTGCTTACTTTTGCTGATACATGGACAGCAGCAGTTTATGAGGAAGGAAGAGAAATTAAAGATAATAAAAATTACTTCAAGAGAGAATAAGCATGGAATCATACAAACCATTAATAGAAAAAACCATAAAAACAATTATCAACCAATTCCATAGAAAGCCATATAATTTCTTTAATGAGCATGAATTCCACCAATATTGCTATCATATATTTTATTCTAAAAAAGAATTTTCTAAGCAATTCACAACATCAGATGGTAAGAAAACAAATATTCTCCATCCTGAATATCCAACTGTAAAAGGTTTGATAGAAAGAAAATTGAGTGTTTTGAAAAAGATGTAAAGAAAGGAACAAGGGCAAGATACGACATGGCTATACTGAATCCTGATTTTATTCAAAATAATCCAATAAATACAATCATCAATAGAAACATCAATTTTTCAAGTGGTAAAGAAAACGATTTAATTGCTGCCTTTGAGTTTAAATTCATTACTAATCACGATAAGAAATTTCAGCACGAAATTGATTATGATTTTAGTAAATTGTCCCATGCTCAAGAAGTAAATTTGAAGTATATGCTGGTGTTTGCTAACACTATTAATAATGAAGTTGATTACTTTGCGAAAATAAAAGACACTAAAGATATAAATATAGTTTATGTAGCGGTATATGAAGAGAATAATAAAAAGAAAATTAAAATAAAAAGATACCCCGATGTTTGAAAGTGCCCCCTTAATTCTTGTTCTTTATTGCTCACTTTGTTCGCCTGAATGAACGCCCCTGAAATTACTTTTCGGTCGAAATCCGTCGGAACTTCGTAACCGACGGAGAGCATAACAGCGCGCATATGTTAAATACAATTTTTCCCGCGCTTAGAAATAACTATCTTACTTTATTCAAAAAGTTAATAACAAAATTCTGCCATTTGATTCTATTCATTGATTTTGTTGAGGTATACTATTGAAAAAGTATAGCCCCCGTAGCCAGCCAAAATAGCAACAGGAATATCTAACTTATCGGCCGTTCCCATAAAACCAGGAATCAATTCTGTAGCAACAGTTAACGAGGTTAGAGCAACCGCACTTATTTCAGGAACATATTTTTCAGCATTTTAGTTTGAGGAGTAATCATACATCCAATTCTGTTTACCAAATTTTCTTACAAGATTTGCCATGGCAACGGTATTCTCAGCAAGATCCTCTGCCTCATGGATATAAATCTTGTCATTTAGTATCTTTTTGTCTTTATAAGTGGGGTTTTTTATGGAAGACATGGCGTATACATTGCTCCATGGCGGGAAAATCATCCCATAATGATTCAATGTCATAAATAATGGAGATATGGCAAGCGCCGCGCCCTCTTCATGGCCCGTAACAATTATTCCCCCAACTTTTCCAGCAAATCTCCTTAAAAAACCGCTGCCTGGGATTTTTCTATCAGAACTCATCTCAACAAATTTTGTGTGTTTTATGTTAACATTCCTGTCTTTGCTTAGATCAGGGTTTGCGGGCTTTAAGCTGCCATCCAAACTTATGCACCTATCTAAAAATAATGCCATCAAAGAGGAAATTTTGAAATTATTAACGGGAGTTGCAAAGATTATCGCATCTGCATCAAGAATCTTGTCATACAGAATATTGCTCATATCATCTCCAGCAGGCGTTCCTTTTGGGTAACAAGAGCAGTAAAAATGGCATTGTGTATTTGTAGTTGAATAACATGCTTTGCAATGTTCTATATTATAATCGCGAAGTTTGATCAATTCAAAGTCAGCGCCAATTTTCTTGCAATGCTCCAAACAAGCAATTAAAAGCCGTTCGGAATTAGAATCCTCCTGAGCCATATCGTCTTTTGATCTTGCGGAACCGGATATGCCTAAAACTTTTATCTTTTTATTTTTATTGGCAGATAATCTCTTTGCTTCTTCTATGGTTTCTTTCTGTATCTGCTTAAACCTTTTCAGCATTTTCCTGTCTACTTCTAGGACTTTAATCAGCTCTTTATCATCTAATTTTGCCATAAAGCTAAAAACCAATCCATTTTTTTGCAGCCCATTTCATTTTTTAGCCATCCAGTCGTCTCACTCAACAATTATCTTTCCTTTCGGTGGAGGATGTATGCCGCAATAATAATCATAATTGCCTAACCAATATTTAAATTAATCTGTTATATAGCAAGCGGCACAAATAATTACTCATATAACCTGTCGCTTACTATACTCACGGACAAAAATAATTAGACATTTGTTGTCCGTTCGTAATACAAAGAAATTGCAAAGCAATTTCTTGTACAAAAAAACGCAAAGCGTTTTTTACGTAAGCAAATGACATATCCATTGTATAAAAATTTGTGTCATTTGCTATATTATAGAAGAGGACAGTATTAAGCAATAGCTAATGTCCTCTTCTAATAGCCGGCATACAAGCGCTTATAGAGCCGCCAGCCATCACATCCGAGCCTTGCAACCCGGATTTTTGGGTTTTATCCAAGAATCTCGCCAACAAGATAGATGCTTCCTGCAACAAGAATCAGGTCATTGCTTTTCGCTATGCTTTTTGCATAACTTAAAGCTTCTTTTGAGTCAGCTATAACCCTCTGCTCTTTTTTGACATACTTTGCGATAGCCTCTGGCTCAGCAGCCCGTTCTGTCTTTGGCTTTGCTATAATCACAGCATCAGCCAGGGGCTCTATAATTTTTATGATGCCTTTCACGTCTTTGTCCTTAAGAATCCCTATAACCAGAATCAGCCTCTTAAAATCCTGTTTTAATTTTTTAATTTCTTTGCTTAGCGCCAAAAAGGCAGCGGGGTTGTGCGCGCAGTCAACAAGGATGTTCTTTCCTATAAATTCAAGCCTTCCTGGCCATCTTGCTTTCCTAAGCCCGTTTGTTATGTGGCTTTTATTAATCCTTGCTTTGCATTGCTGCTTTAAGACATCAATTGCTGCCAATGCTGTTGATGCATTCTCAATCTGGAAATCGCCTTTCAGCCCAAGCTCAAGATGCTTATAATCGCCAATGCCAACAAAGCCATCCCTTTTTATGTAATCTTTTGCAGGGAAAAGCTCCGAATTTCTTTCTTTGCATGCCTTTTTAATAACCTCTAAGGCATCCTTCTTTGCATTGCTGACCGAAGGTATGCCCTCTTTTATAATGCCTGCCTTTTCATAGGCAATTGCCTTAACAGTCCTGCCAAGGCATTTTGTATGCTCAAGGCTCACATTCGTTATAACAGAAACAAGAGGCGTTATGACATTTGTCGCATCAAGCCTGCCGCCCATGCCCACCTCAAGAACCAGAAAATCAGCATTCTTGTCCCTGAAATAAAGAAAAGCCATTGCTGTTATAAACTCAAAATATGTCTGGTTTGTATGGTGCTTTTTGACTATACCAAAATATTTGATAACGTCTTCTTCAGTTATTCTTTTGTTATTAACCAGAAATCTTTCCCTGAAATCAGCAAGATGCGGGCTTGTATACCTGCCAACCCTATAGCCAGCTTCCTGCAGTATGCTGTCAACCATAGCGCAGACACTGCCCTTGCCGTTTGTTCCTGCAACATGGATTATCTTCAGCCCTTTGTGCGGGTTTCCAAGCTTTTCAAGCAGGCCATTAACCCTATCCAGGCCTAGCTTAATGCCTTTGATTCTTTCAAGGCTGTTCAAAAACAGGATAACCTCTTTGTATTCCATCTCAATAGGCAGAAAACAGGGATATTAATAAAATTATTGGAAAAGTGTATATGTCAAGAACTGCGGACTAATGTCAGAAATCTCAGATTTCTGAGCACATTAGAAATTCTTCAATTTCAAATGAGTCCACAGCGTGCAGTTCTTGAGCATGCTCAGAATTTTCCCAGCAGTTGTGAGTGAGTTTACGCCACCAGTCAGAGACTGTGCATAAATGACGCAGTCATTTACTGCACTAGGAAACGTTAGTTTCCGTTGGTGGAAAATTCTGACATTTTATAAGTGTAATTTACAGGAAAAACTGCCTGCTCTAGAAAAACACTGGCGTTATATACACTTCAACCAATGCAGCTACAAAGAGCAAAAATACAGAAAGAACTGCAAGGTCAACAGAGTCAGTCACAATGTGCCTGAATCTCTTTGAGCCAAAATCGTGGTTGATTACTGCTACTGAAACTATTCCTGCAGCAAGCCCGCCAACAAAATAAGCCGTTATTTCAATAATGCCATGAGTCAGGTACCTTGCAAGGCCCATCGAAAATGCGGCAAAAAAGCCATAATGAAGCGCGCCTTTGATAAATGTTCCGATAGCAGCGCCTATAACAGATGCGTTCCAGCCAAGAATGAATATTGCCCCGGTGCCGTAAAAAAAAGCAAAGAGTATGCAGAACAGAAGCACCTTAAGGTTGTTAAAAAATATGGCAAGCAGCATATTCGAGCTGCTGATAGCATTGCCCGTCACTTCTGAATTTATGTTGCTTATTGTCTTTATCTGCACATCAAAGATATTCTGGGCAACACTGGCAGGAGTAAACACGTACCACAATGCATATGAAACAACAAACCCAAGGAACAGAAACACAAAAAACGACAATGCCTTGCCGTGCTCCTTTATCAGCATCTTTTCGCTTTCTATTTCCCTGCTTTTCTCTTCTTCAAGGCTTATCACGCCGAGCATAAGGGGGATGCATGCGAAAACAGTCAGGAAGACCATTACAAGGCTTGCATAGCTATTGAAAATCCACAGGCTGAGGACTATCCCCAGCGACGAGTAAAACAAGCCTATAAAGAACATCTCCCATGGCTTCCTCTCTGCCTTCTTTGGGTTTATTAATGATTCAAATACCATGATTAGTTCTTTGTTTAGGTATTATATATAACTTTCTAGAATGTTAAGAAGACTTCTTAGCTCCACGGCGCCTAAGGTGGCGGTGCGACGGCCAAAACCTTCACTTCGTTTAGGTTTTGCCCTGCTCGACAGCCCGCAGGGCGCAGCCCCAGTCGAGCCGCACGCCACGCAGGCGCTGGCGAAACAGGGGTTGTCCCTTACGGGGTGTTTTGTAGGATTTGCGAGCAAAGAGCAAATCCGTCAGCCGCCATTGCGGCGTGCGGCTCGTTAGTTTAATGCTTTAAATACCTTATATAGAATAAGGCGGTATTGAGATAGCCTAGCCACTACCATGCGCCGCAGGTTTGAGAAATGCGCTGTTTACTACTACGGGATTCCCATCAACATTTATAGTAATGCTCTGTACAGTTCTGCCTTTTGTGATTGTGGGAGCAGCGGCTGATATTACTTTATAATCTGTAGTTTCATTTAATCCTAAACTGAAAAAATTATTCTTAACAGTTGCAGCAAAGCCAGAATCATCATCAAGAAATGCATCAACATTCCCAGGCACGTACCCTACTAAATCTCCTATTTTGTAAATTACAGGCACATCTTCTCCCATTTTATTTTCCTCCATTACCTCTTTGTTTTAGAAAAAGAGGTGTAGGTTATTTTATAAACTTTTTGTTTATTTGGGATTCATGGCATTTTACTGGAAAATCTTTAACAGGCGCTTCACCACATTCACATTCAATATTTGGTTTGTCTCAAATTTTTCGCTTTATACTCTAACATTAATGCGAAAAATTTGTTATGACACTTTGGGACCCGCTTTTTGCATTTGGCTGGCTTTGCAGGCAAAAAACCGGATAAAAACTGTTCTCATCGAGAAATTCAAAAAGTGATAATCGCATACAATTACTGGAAAATTAATTATTTCTTCCTTTCTTTTTAAGTTTATAGTATGAATCTTTAATTAATTCAATATTTTCAAGACCCATAAATCCCAATAATAATTGGTTTTGCTCCAATCTTTTCAATTTATCACGTACCCCGCTTTCTTCATCAAATCCTATTGAGTATTTTTTAATCCCTTCTTTTATTTTTTCTGAAAGAAATGACCCATCTTCTTTTAATTTATTGACCATATCAATGATTAAGATTTCATTTGTAATGCCTTTTTTAAATTGTTCCAAATGTCCTAAAATCTCTTTAATCTTATAAATAAATCCCTGAATGCCACTTTTATATTCTTCTTGATCTTTAAAATCAATTCTTATCCTGAACTGGCCGATTTCTTCAGTATGGAATTTAAACTGTATATGCGGAAAGTCGTGCTTAGATGGAGGGAGTGAATGCTCAATGGCATAGTTTCTATGAATTAATCTACCTTTCTCATGCCTAGTTGTGATCCTTAAAGAATATTCCTCTTCACTAATATTCAAACTAGGAGTTTCGTCAATCACTACTCTAATTTTTGTTTCTGGATCATCGAGAATAAGCTTGTTGAAGTATATTTTAGAGAAATGAAATCCTTTCATTATCTATGCCCTCAAATTTAAGCTATTAACAATTGATTTATTAATTTTTATTTTCCATTCTTCAGATGGTTTCTCTTCTTCACTTAATCTTAAGGGTTCCTCAATATCTGCTTTAAAAGATTGTTCGCTTAAATTATGGTCATAATATAACTTTCTCCAATTGACAATATCAAAATAACTATCGCCAATAAATATATCCAAATAAATATTAAACTCTCTTTTTATAATCAATCTAGTTGCCACTAGATATAACTTCAAAAAGAAAAGTGAAAAATGTTTATGTGCATTATCAACACCAAAAAAGATTGACGGATTTAGGCTTCGTTTCCCATAAAATACTTTTTTTATGTGTATATCCAATGTAAAATCTGATTTTTCATTACTTATGTCATTATATTCCAACTCAATCCCAATAGGGATGATATTATAATCTTTTGTATCAAAAGTTACTTCAAAAAAGAATCTTTTTCTTTGATATTTTATTGCTTTTATATTCTCGTTTCCAATAGATTTAGTTCTTTCTTTCAGAAGTCCTCTTATAACATCATCAAAAGTTTCGTTCTCTTTTTTTAAATTTTTTAGTGAATTCCATGTTCTTATATCTAACTTAATGGTCGTTTTTCTGGATGGTAGCTCTCTTACAGAGGCTCTTACAAATCTCTTTGCTTCTTCATTCATATTATATGATTTTTTGCTTTTTGCATTTAGTATACCTAGTATACTAGGTATAATGGTATACTTATATATAAAACTTTCTTTTTTTTAGAATAATAATCAATGCTTAAACAATCTTATCCCAGTAAACACCATAGCCATGCCATGCTCATCTGCAGCATCAATAACCTCTTGGTCTCTTATTGAGCCGCCTGGCTGTATAATTGCGGTTACGCCTGCCTTGGCTGCCTCATCAACGCCATCCCTGAATGGAAAGAATGCGTCTGAGCTCATAGCAGCGCCCTTTGCCTTATCGCCAGCTTTTCTTGCAGCAATCATTGAGCTGTCTACCCTTGACATCTGGCCGGCGCCAATGCCGACTGTCACCATGTCCTTTACAAAAACAATTGCGTTTGACTTAACGTGCTTGTTAATCTTCCATGCAAAGAGCATATCGTCTATCTCAGCTTTTGTCGGCTTTCTTTTTGTCACAACCTTAAAATTCTTTTCAATTATCTCCGGGAATGTCTTTGTCTGGACTAATAAGCCGCCGACAACCTTCTTAAAGTCATTTTCATAGCATTTGCCGTAATAGCACACATTCAATTGCCCTGTCTCAAGCAGCCTTATGTTTTTCTTTTCCTTCAATAATCTCAGGGCGTCATCATTAAATTTAGGGCATATCACTGCCTCAATGAACAGAGGCTTCATCAGCTTTGCTATCGCAAGATTGCACTGCCTGTTTAATGCAACAACGCAGCCAAATGCAGACAATGGGTCAGCTTCATGCGCAAGCTTATATGCTTCCTCAATTTTCTGCCTTGTCGCAACGCCGCTTGGATTTGTATGCTTTATAACGGCAGCAGTCGGCTCATCAAAATCCTTGACAAGCTCAAGGGCATCATTCGCATCCAATATATTATTAAAAGAAAGCTCTTTTCCATGCAGCTGCTTTGCATTTGATATGCACGCCTCCCTTATAATCTGCTCGCTGTAAAACGCAGCCCTTTGATGGGGGTTCTCGCCATACCTTAAATCCTGAACCCTGTTGTACGACAGGTTTAATATCTCAGGAAACTCAACAGGAGTAAACTTTTCAGAAAGATAGCTGCTTATTGTTGAGTCATACCTTGCTGTGTGCTGGAAGCATTTCATTGCCAATGCCTCTGATGTCTTTTCGCTGATGCCATTGTTTTTTCTCAGCTCGCCAATTAT